>Ga0082212_10010250_pt1 | contig 12018 bp, 13 predicted proteins | sample TergutNt197P3_FD_71548 | JGI IMG/M metagenome (GOLD analysis project Ga0082212, IMG submission 71548) | Neocapritermes taracua P3 segment gut microbial communities from Petit-Saut dam, French Guiana - Nt197 P3 | ecosystem: Host-associated > Arthropoda: Insects > Digestive system > Gut ... | reverse complement strand
ATTTCAAGCAGAGCTTAGACTACTCGGAGGCGTTGATACAAGCCGGCAAACAACACGAATTTTTCCCCTACAGAGACCGCGACCATGGCATTTCGGGCGGAAATACACGCCTGTATCTCTATACCAAAATGTCGATTTTTTTGATGGAAAATCTTTAGATAACCAACGGTAAACAATTATAAAAAACAAAAATACGTAGAGCATTAAAAAGAAATGTTACCTTTGCATAATTATAATACTTGAGGATATGGAAACATTACAACTGAATGTAGGAAAAAGTCAATTTTTCGATCTGTTACAGACATTAAGTGTTTCAGATAAGTTGGAAATTTATAGCGCATTAAAGAAATCTTTGCTGTGCGACCGTATGGAAAATTTGATAAATACATTTGACAGCAATGATTTAAGGATGAAAGATATTACTGATACTATCGAAGCAGTTCGGCAAGAAAGGTATAACACAATCAAACGGAATGTATAAAGTTGTCATAGACAGTAATATTTGGGTGTCTTTCTTAATAGGCAGGACTTTGCGTAACCTTGTACAACACATACGAAATGAGCAGATAACAATTATTACTTGCGAAGAACAACTAAAAGAGCTATCCGACGCATTCCGAAAGCCAAAACTTCAAAAATATTTTCAAATTGATCAAATAGAAACGTTTTTTTCTTTTCTGAAAGGTGTGTCGCTAATTGTCCCCATAACAACAATCACACCCTTATGCAGAGACCCTAAAGATGATTATTTATTAGCGTTATCAATTACAGCAGAGGCTCACTTCCTCGTTACAGGAGATGCAGATTTATTGGATTTACAACAAATTAACAAAACGCTTATCATAAAATACACGGATTTCGAAAGAATAATGAAAGATGCATAAATCACAAATTCAAAATGACTTTCCCTGCAATGAAAGTAGAACATATCCGAAAACCCGACTGGTTAAAAATTCGATTGGGAGGCGACGAACGGTTTCGCCTGACCAAACAGATTGTTGAATCGCACGGCCTGTATACGATTTGCACAAGCGGAAAATGTCCCAATCAAGGCGACTGTTGGAGTAGAGGAACGGCCACATTTATGATTGGCGGTAATATCTGTACGCGTTCCTGCCGTTTTTGTAATACATTGACAGGTAAGCCTTCACCTCTTGATTCGGCTGAACCGCTTCGCGTGGCCGAAAGTATCCGTTTGATGGCGTTGCAATATGCGGTCGTTACCTCTGTCGATCGCGATGATTTACCCGACCTGGGCGCCCGGCACTGGGTTGATACGATCTGTCAAATCAAAACTTTTAATCCTCAAACCCGTATAGAAGTGCTTATCCCTGACTTTCAGGGACGAACAGACCTGATAAATAGCATTATCGAAACCAAACCCGACGTGATCGGACATAATTTAGAAACCATTCGCCGGCTCACCCCGCAGATACGCAGTGCCGCACGTTATGACACAAGTCTTTCCGTATTAGCGCATTTGTCCGGCAAAGGTATCCGTACAAAAACGGGTATGATGGTTGGATTGGGCGAAACCGTCGATGAAGTGGAGGAACTGATGGATGACGCCCGAAAAGCAGGCGTCTCCATGCTTACCATCGGCCAATATCTTCAGCCGACGCGCAAACATATTCCGGTAGCCGAATACGTTACCCCTCAACAATTTGAAAAGTATCGTACGCTTGCCTTATCGAAAGGTTTCCGGAATGTAGAGAGCGCTCCGCTGGTACGGTCGTCGTATATGAAATAAAGGATGCGTCTAAAAATCTATCACGCTATCGGTAAATTGTAGGGGCAAGGCATGCCTTGCCCCTACAGTAAAATACCAAAATCCCACGAAACAAGAAAAAAATGCGTTCTTTGCAACCAAATGAATGTGTATTTACGTCTAAAGAGTAAATCATTTATGACTCATTTTAAAAATTAAAAAATTATGTTTGAAGAAAATTTTACTCCCATTGCGATTTTAGTGTTTACGGTTCCGTTTATTTTTACCGTATTGATTGTTTGGATTCAGAGTGTCGAGAAACGCAAACGCAACCAACTGAAAGCCGACTTGTATTTCAAAGCGCTTGAAAAAGGTCAATCCGTCCCGACGGAATTGTTGGCCAAACTTGAGAAGAAAGAAAATCCGTTACATACAGGGATTATCCTGATACTGATGGGCATCGGTATATCGATCATGTTATGGCTGATAATCGGCAATAATCAGGAAGGGCAACGCATTGCCTCAGTGGGACTTCTCCCATTTCTGATGGGAGTTGCACAACTGATCATCCATCACATCGAAAAGAAAAAAGGTAACAGGAATAATGCATAATGAAACATTCATTGTAACGCGTGCCGCACTGTTGGGCGACCGGAAAGCCTTCTCACAATTGGTAGAGGCATACCAGTCGCCCATCCGGCGCTTCTTCTACAACCTGACGGGCGGCGATGAAGAATTGAGCAAAGACCTTGCGCAAGACACATTTGTGAAAGCATGGTTGCATATCGGCTCTTTCCAGGCAGCAGCCAAATTTTCAACATGGCTGTACCGTATCGCCTACAATATTTTCTATGATTCTATGCGGGTGCAAAAACCTGATGCCGATGTGGACTTGGATACCGTAAGCGACTGTATGGAAGCCGATACCGGTAATAATGGGTTCAGCATAGATTTCGCTAAGGCATTACAGATACTGAAAGAGGAAGAACGAACTGCCATGTTACTGTTTTATATGGAAGATCAAACGATTGCCAAAATTTCCAACATCATGAACCTCCCGACCGGCACCATCAAATCGCATCTGCATCGGGGGAAGGAAAAAATAGCCGGATTTTTGGACGACCGTCGAACCGTAAGCGCATAAATAAATGTTTCAGTTTTTATCCCCTTTTTGAAAGAGGTCAGTAGGATGTGTAATTTTCAATTTTCAAATAAAAAAATGAACGAACAAGAAATAAAAAAAATATTTACAACCCATAAGGTTGATATTCCGGACAATGGCTTCTCGGAACAGCTTATCCGACAATTGCCTGAACGCAAGAGCCTGTTGCCGCAAATAATCATGGTGGTCACAGTCGTGATTGGTTTAGGAATTATGTTTTCCCTTCGGGTGTTTGTTCCGGTAATGGAACATATCAACAGTTTGGTGATTTCGGTTAGCCGACTGCAAATACCTTCGGCAAGTTCAATTGTCGCCTACATCAGCTTATTGACGATGACAGGTACTATCGGTTATTCGCTGATGCAAGTTGGAAGGGAATAATATCGCTAATTTTATTGCAGGGAGTTGTTTCAAAAATCAAAATCATTAACCGCAAAGGACGCAAAAATTTGAGTACAAGTAATTTATTCTTTGCGTCCTTTGCGAAAAACTTTGCGTCTTTGCGTTAAAAAAATGAATCAGCCCCTTATAAAGCATTACACAGGGTTTGATTGCACTTCATCTTTTGTAGGAGGAAGTGGCGTTTCTTTCAATGCCGGATAGACAATCCGTGTATGATACATCGATTTAAGTTTGTTCATAAATGTGGTTTTGACAATACCGATATCATTGAAAGTGAGCGGGGTGTTTTGCAGCAGGCCGTCTGCAATCTGGCTATCGATAATTTTATTCACCAATTCCTTGATTGTCTTGTCCGTATATTCAGTCAGACTGCGTGAAGCAGCTTCGACGGAGTCGGCCATCATCAGTATGGCCGTTTCTTTCGTGTAAGGATTCGGGCCGGGATAAGAGAATGTGTCTTCATTGACAGGTTTGTCAGGGTAAGCGTTTTTGAACGAATTGTAAAAATATTTGGCTTTCCCTGCGCCGTGATGCGTTCGGATAAAGTCAATAATAGCATGAGGAATGGACGCCTTTTCAGCCATTTTGACGCCTTCAACTACATGGCTGACAATAATTTGTGCACTTTCTTCAAAGGTTAATTTTTCATGCGGGTTGATATTACCTTTCCGATTTTCGGTAAAGAAAGCGGGGTTGATCATTTTCCCGATATCGTGGTATAATGCTCCGGTACGAATCAATTGTGTATTGGCGCCCACTTTAGCGCCGGCATCACAGGCAAGGATCGAAACCTGCATGGAGTGTTGAAAGGTGCCGGGGCACGTCTCCGACAGTTTTTTCAACAGAGGCGTATTGATGTTGGAAAGCTCAACCAATGTGATGGAAGAAATGTATCCAAACATTTTTTCAAGTACATAAATCAATATATACGAGAACATTAACAGAATAAAATTAATGCCAAACCAAACCAGTATTGTCCAGTTAATTTTAGTCAGATCACCTTCCTGATATAAAGAAAGGCTTAAATAAATCAATATATAGGTGATCAAAACAAAAAATGAACAACTGAAAAGTTGCGATCGTTGAGAAAGCTCTTTCAACGAAAAAATGACAATAATACCCGAAATAAGTTGCATGATCAAAAATTCATGTGGGAAAGGCGCGGCTAATGAGGAAAGCAGCACCGTGATTACATGCGTAAACAGCGCAGTATGAGAGTCGAAAAACGTTCGTACGACAATCGGTAAAATGGCAAAAGGGATTATATATATGCTAATGTTGTATTTCGCAGAGATTTCGGCAAGGAGGCAAAATGTGATGACACAAAGCAGAATGAATAATATATTTCGTTTATGATAAAACACTTCGGGACAAAAGATGGCCAAATACAATCCGCAGCATAACAGGATACCGCATATCAATATCAATTGTCCAATCCAGATAATCCATTGCCGTTGGTTACCGCCTGATTTGGTTTCATGAATGATTTTCAATGAATTAAGCATTTTGAATGTTTTACCGTCTACGACTTCGCCGCGATCAACGATGCGTTCACCTGCCTGAACGACACCTGTCGATAAAGACACATTTTGTAGCAAGTCGTTCAGTATTTTATCGGAAGTATTCGCGTCGTAAGTGATATTTTCGGTCAGGTAATTATTCAGGTTGCATGATTGCAGGATGGTTATGGCAATTCCTTCCGGCGCTTCATTGAGTATGGCTTCGTAGGCGGATTTCGTTGAATACAACTCCCTTACCTGTTTTATTTCGGACAAATTATTGATTACCGTATAAATACGACCGGGCTTTTCTTTGTTCAGCGTTTCGAGTTCACCGGCGGGAAGAATCCCTTTGTTATAAAATTGCTGTAATTGACTTTCGATATACCGGTAATAATTCTGATTGACATACGTCGGGAAAACATTTGTCCGGAAATCCATTTGCAGTTTTTCAATCTGTTCTCCTTTGATTTCGGGATTCATTTGGTAAAAAGGAATAAAATTATGCCTTACGCTGTCTTTTTCAGCCTTTATATCCTCGTCGGTCTTATAAATCGGAAAATCTCTTGGCGCTGTAAGCAAATCATATCGCCAGGGTTTACCTTCATAGAACTGATAACGGAATTTTCCTTCACGCGGAAAAAAATAAGCAATCAATCCTGCCGTCAGGACAAAATAGATAATCGGGATTATGTATCTCTTTGTAGATTTCATTTTAAATCAATGATGAATATTTAGAGAATTAAATTTAAAAATTTTTAAAACAGTTTCTTCGATTTCCTCAATTCTCCTCTTTTGGAGGGTTAGGAGAGACGTCAATTATTGATTATTTGGGGCGAAATATACACAAAAAAAGTTCATGATGAAAAAAAAACGCTATTTTTGCGCAAAATTTGATTTCAAATGAACAAAAATTTCAGACGAAAATGACGACTCATCAACGTCATTTTCTGTTAATGCTTCCCTTCGGAAAGCCAAACATTATATTATTTTTTACACTAATGTAAAGTCAGTTATTCAGTTATTCAATTATTCAGTTATTCAGTTATTCAGTTATTCAATTATTCAATTATTCAGTATGGTAAGAGTACGTTTTGCGCCAAGTCCGACCGGCCCGCTACACATAGGCGGTGTACGGACGGCATTGTATAATTATCTGTTTGCCAAGCAACAGGGCGGCCAGATGATTTTACGCATCGAAGATACCGATTCGCAACGATTTGTCCCCGGAGCGGAAGAGTATATTATTGAATCGTTCCGATGGCTCGGAATCCCTTTCGACGAAGGCGTCGGTTACGGAGGTGAGCATGCACCTTATCGTCAGAGTGAACGGAAAGAGATTTATAAAACGCATGTAAACAGGTTATTGTTTGCCGATTTGGCATATATGGCTTTTGATACGCCCGAAGAATTGGAGGCAAAACGCAAAGAGATACCCAATTTCCAATACGACGCCTCCACGCGGATGTCTATGCGAAATTCGCTGACGCTTCCTTTTGAAGAATTCCGTACATTGATAGATGCAGGAGAACGTTATGTTGTGCGCCTGAAAATTGAACCTAATGAAGATATCGTTGTGCACGATTTGATTCGCGGCGAAGTCGTCATTAATTCTTCCATTCTGGACGACAAGGTTTTGTATAAATCGGCCGACCAATTGCCTACTTATCATTTAGCCAATGTGGTTGATGATTATATGATGAGAATAACGCATGTGATACGAGGCGAGGAATGGTTATCGAGCGCACCGCTGCATGTACTGCTGTACCGCAGTCTGGGATGGACAGCCTTCATGCCTGCATTTGCCCATCTTCCGTTGTTGCTGAAACCGGAAGGAGGTGGCAAGTTAAGCAAGCGCGATGGCGACAGGCTGGGCTTTCCCGTTTTCCCTTTGGAATGGCGCGACCCCAAGAGTGGCGAAGTATCTACCGGCTACCGCGAAAGCGGATACCTGCCCGAAGCAGTTGTTAATTTTTTAGCTTTATTGGGATGGAATCCGGGCGATAATCGCGAAATGATGACTATGCAGGAGTTGATAGACAGTTTCGATTTGAATCATTGCAGCAAAAGCGGTGCGAAATTCGATTTTGAAAAGGGCAAATGGTTTAACCATCAGTATATTCAACAACGCGATAACCGCGAAATAGCCGCCATGTTTTTACCTGTTTTAGCAAGTCATGGCGTAAAAGCCACATCGGCTTATGTAGAAAAGATTGTCGGAATGATGAAAGAGCGTGTCAATCTGATTCCCGACCTGTGGAGTCAGACCTATTTTTTCTTTGTTGCCCCAACCGGATATGACGAAAAAACACGTGTTAAACGATGGAAAGAAGACAGCGCCGAACAGCTGACCGAATTGATTGAAGTGCTTCGCGACCGCGAACCGTTCGACATCGAAGGAACGGAGCAACACGTAAAAGCATGGATCGGACAAAAAGGTTATCACTTGGGAAATATAATGAACGCAGTACGTTTAGCATTGGTTGGCGAAGGCATCGGCCCTCAGATATTTCATATTACCGAAGCCATCGGCAAAGAAGAGACTATCCGTCGTTTGCAGCGTGCAATAGAAACGCTTGGATAATGGTTATTTTTTAGAGTTTAGTTAGTAGAGTTTAGCGTTTAGTTGATTTTTTTTAATTCTTAAATACAGACGGTATATTTTCATTTTTTAATTCATAATTCTTAATTTTTAATTCTTAATTAATTTCCCCCATGCGTCTTTTATACACCCTTGCATTACATCTATATGCGCTATTGATTGAGATAGCGTCTTTATTTAACAAAAAAGCACGTCGTACCCGTTGGGGACAATGGCATACCAACGGGATTTTACGTGATAAGATAGATCGTCAGGCAAAATATATATGGTTTCATGCTGCTTCGCTGGGTGAATTTGAACAAGGACGACCCATTATGGAAGCGGTTCGGAAACAGTACCCCCAATATAAAATTTTACTTACCTTTTTTTCACCATCCGGTTATGAGGTGCGCAAAAACTATGAAGGCGCTGATGTAATTTGTTATCTTCCGTTCGATACCCCCTTCAAAGTCATTAAATTCCTGCATTTGGCAAAACCAGCGATGGCTGTTTTTATCAAATATGAGTTTTGGTACAATTATTTAGCTGAATTGAAGCGACGTAACATTCCGGTTTATCTTGTTTCGGGCATCTTCCGCCGTGAACAGCTCTTTTTCAGATGGTATGGAGGATGGTATCGCAAGGCATTACATTGTTTTGACCGTTTGTTTGTGCAGGATGAGGCGTCAGCGCTGTTATTGGCCGGATATGGTATTTCCAATGTAAGTGTTTGCGGGGATACCCGTTTTGACCGTGTATTGGAAATTCAACGTCAGGCACGACTGCTTCCTGTAGTGGAAGAGTTTGTCGGCGTCGACGACCGTTTGATTATGGTTGCAGGCAGTTCATGGCCTCAGGACGAAGATGTCTTTCTTCCTTATTTTAACGAACATCCGGAAATCAAACTGATTATTGCCCCTCACGAAATTCATCGCGAACATCTGATAGCTATCGAATCAAAAATAAACCGCCCATCCATCCGCCTGTCGGAAACAACCGCTCAATCCGTCAACGATAAAGATTGCCTGATTATCGACAGTTTCGGATTGCTGTCATCCATCTATCGTTACGGACATATTGCCTATATCGGAGGCGGCTTCGGCAAAGGCATTCACAACACATTGGAAGCAGCAGTTTATGGCATTCCCGTTTTGTTTGGACCAAACCACCAAAAATCCAGAGAAGCCAAAGAACTGATTAGTGCAGGAGGCGGCTTTTCGATCGCCAATGAAAGTGATTTCAAAACACTTATGGAAAAAATGACCCTCAATCCTGACTTTCGCCAAAACGCCGGTCAACGAGTTGCCGATTATGTCCAACAAAACAGCGGCGTAACCGAAAAAATCCTGCAAGCATTGCCGCTGGATCATGATTAGCGGTTAATTTTTTATTTTTCTCCTTAAAGAATTAACAATTTCGTCAACAGCTTCTTTATTATTTAGTAACACAATAATGCCATTAATTGAATTATCTTTATTATCCGTGTTATTTTGCGTAATGACTAAGTTAGAAGAGTTTTCATTAAATAAGTCTTTGATTTCGACATTAAAAAATTCAGCCAATTGTGGAATATAGATGCTTTTAATATCCGATACTCCTGTTTCCCAATTCATATACGTTTTCCGTTCCACATTAACATAATCAGCAACTTCCTGCTGTGAAACATTTTTACTTTCTCTGATTGTTCTAAGATTTTTCGCTATACTCATATTGTTTTTTTATTTATTTGCACCCTACAAAAGTATATTTTTTTTTTGAAAACTAACCTTTTTTTTGATTTTTTTGTATATATGTCCGAAAAAACGGATAAAAAGTACAGAAAGTTACACACAATATGTCCGTACAATTTTGTTTTTAACTCATTAATTCCATGTTTCTTTGCATCCATATTAAGAAAGGCATTTTTAGTACTGTTCAAAATGAACCAAAAAGGGAATAATATTTTTGTAAATTTTATTAGTCTGCTTGGAGTAAAATTTACCAATTCGTTTGCAAACAAATACTTCAACGAGCATCCGCACAAATTCAATTTGTACGGACTTTCCAACATGCTTTCAGGCTATGGAGTTCGAAACGCAGCAACACGTATTGAAGACAAAGAAAAAGATTTATTCAATATTGAATGCCCATTCATCGCCCATGCAGGAGGTGATTTTGTGGTGGTCGTGAATGTAGAAGCCGATGAAATCGGCAAGGTTCATTTCTTTCGAAACGGCGAAAAATTAACATCTCCTGTTTCTCAATTTATCCAGTCGTGGTCAGGCGTTATACTTTTAACTGAGACTTCGCCTGATTCCGGTGAACCCAATTATAAAGAACACAGGACAAAAGAGCTACTCGCTTTTGCCCAACAATCCATCTTTGCTTTATCCGGAATCATGATTGTTGGAATCGCTTATATATATAATAATGTATACACCAATTTAGGCTATTCACTGCTTTTACTTATCAATCTGATTGGCATTTACATTTGTTATCTGTTGATATTGAAACAACTACATATTCAAAGCCGTTATGCCGACAAAATCTGCTCGCTGTTTAGCCAGAGCGACTGCAACAATGTGCTTGAATCAGACGCCGCTAAACTGTGGGGCATTTTCGGATGGAGCGAAATCGGGATGGGATATTTTGTTGCCAATATACTCATTTTGCTGTTTCTGCCACACTTGACCGCTTATTTGGTTATTATCAATGTATTTACATTACCGTTCACCATTTGGAGCGTTTGGTACCAGAAAGTAAAAGCCTATCAATGGTGTCCACTTTGCCTTATAGTACAAGTTTTGTTGTGGGTCATATTTTTCACCAACCTGATATTTGGTTATGTACAGCAACTTGTTGTTGCGGTCTATGACCCGCAATCTCTCTTATCATTCTGGGAGAGCGAGTTAATTCAACTCGTATTAGTTGGCTGTATCTATGCAATTCCTTTATTCACAATCAATTTCTTACTAACCAAACTAAGTGAAGGTGATCAGGTTTCACAACTCCGACAGGAAATCAACAGCATCAAAGCCAATGGCGAAGTATTTAAAACGTTGCTTAAGCAACAACCATATTATAGAGTCAGCCAATCTGATTCGCAGATTCTTTTCGGCAACCCTGTTGCCAAATTGAGAGTTTCTATCCTGACCAACCCTTTTTGCAACCCTTGTGCCAAGATGCACGAAAGGGTAGAGATACTGCTAAAAGAAACCAAAGGAAATGTATGTATTCAATATATTTTTTCTGCTTTCAATGAGTATTTTAACTATGCAAACCGCTATTTCAATGCTATCTATTTAGAAAAAGGAAGTGAATTAGCTTTGCAATTGTATTCAGAATGGTTTGCCGGAGGCAAAATGTTAAAAGAATCATTTTTTAAACAATTGCAGTTGGACATGAGTAATTCAGCTATTGAGGTAGAATATCAAAATCATGAAAGATGGAAAGGAAAGATGCAGTTACGGAATACTCCTACGATTTTAGTTAATGGCTACAAATTACCAGAAAATTATAAAATCGAAGATTTACGATTTATTTCAGAATTTAATGTCGATATTAAATAATCTCTGTATGGGTAGTTGGGGACAGAGAGCAATAAATGGCCAATTATTGTAAAATACAACGAATATGTGTGGTATTTATTTTATTAATTATTATTTTAAAATTTATGTTTATGAGTGAAAAAATTTCTTTAAGAATGCTTAAAATTATCCTAACCCCGAAAGAGATGCGTAATGTTACTGGTGGAAGTGGACTTCTTGGAGATTCATGTTATGAATCTGGTCAATATGGAAGTGTTTTAGGAGTACGATGTTACAATGGTCAATGTCTGTGTGACATCATGATTTGTGAAACTGGTTCAATTCTTTGTGAAGAACCGTGTGGTATGCATTGGTGTTCATCAGTACACATGGATTGTTAAAACAAAATTTCGTTATCGTGTTAAGTGGACATTTTGAATCTGCAAAGCGTTGAAATAATAATTCTATTTTTCAATGCTTTGTTTTTTTCTAATATTTTATTTGAAGATTTATGGAAGTATTTAAAAAAAGTGTATTTTCGCAGTAAATTGTGCGACATGAAGTCGTATAAATAATTGTTCAGCAAGCGTGCCTGAACCTGTTATTCCGTTAACAATAGCCTATGAGATCGTGCGATGGGAGCAATTCTATGGTACGAAGACTCTCGGACAAAGTCCCTGTTTATCAAGAATTCAGAACCGTGAGGGTATTGTCATTCCTGCGAAAGCAGGAACAACTGTCGCCAGCATCGGGCGGTTAAGGGGCAAGGCTTTCCGGGATGAACAACAGAAGTGAATCGCTGCACTGTCGTAACAAAGGAAAGGCTTTAGATGCTGACAAGCCTTGATCAAAATGGTAAGCAACCGGCTAACTTTTTTTTTCGAAAGGTTACACGGACAAAGCGTTGCCGGCAGAAGGGCGGGTTCTAATCCGGAAGTTAGTTATTTATACGGAACATGGTAAGTCCTTATCTCTCCCTGTCGCGAAGGGAAAGCCAACCGTAAGGAAAGCAGAAGGGGGTGAGGATATGAGATTGTGGAAAAAGAACTGCCGGGGTGGACAATGTAAAATGGACTGCTCCGTCAGTGAAATTCAAAGCGATTATGTCCCTTAAGCGTAAGGGATACAAACCAAAACCTCTGAAAAGAGTTTACATTGAA
>Ga0082212_10010249_pt1 | contig 12018 bp, 8 predicted proteins | sample TergutNt197P3_FD_71548 | JGI IMG/M metagenome (GOLD analysis project Ga0082212, IMG submission 71548) | Neocapritermes taracua P3 segment gut microbial communities from Petit-Saut dam, French Guiana - Nt197 P3 | ecosystem: Host-associated > Arthropoda: Insects > Digestive system > Gut ... | reverse complement strand
AATGAACGACAAATGCGCCGGCGGAACCGGCGCGGTTATTGACAAAATAAGCAAAAAGCTCGGCATTCCTCTAGACGATATTTCAGGCCTGCATTACGATGGGATACGCCTGCACCAGGTGGCCGGCAAATGCGGCGTTTTTGCCGAAACCGACATCAATGGCCTGCAAAAACAGGGCGTTCCCGCGCATGAACTGATGGCGTCCCTTTTTGAAGCTTTTGTATTGCAGAATCTCCAGGTGCTTGCTCGCGGCCATACGCTCATGCCGCACGTCATTTTGCTTGGAGGTCCGAACGCTTTCATACCGGGAATGCGGGAAGCCTGGCGGCGAAACATCGCCCTGATGTGGCGCGAACGCGGCGTCGAAATCAGCGAAAACACGCAAACCGAAGAATTGATTTACGCGCCGCCGGACGCTGAATACTACGGCGCGCTGGGCGCGATTGAATACGGCAGGGAAGAGGAGCTCGAAGTCGGCGTCTACCTGGGTTCGGAAAAACTGCGCGGGATATACGAAGGAAATTCTTCGGGACTCGGCCGTGGCGATAAAGGCATACCAGCGCTGGTTGGATCGGAACAGGAAGTCGAGGAGTTTCTTAAAACCTACGCTCCGCCGAAATTTACGCCGCCGGTTTTTCGTCCAGGCGATGTCGCGCGCGGTTTTATCGGTATTGACGGCGGCAGCACATCGACAAAGGCGGTGCTTCTTTCAAAAGAAGGCGAGGTGCTTGCCCGCGCGTATCAGCTCTCAAAAGGAAATCCTATTAAGGATACGATAGAAATTCTTGAAAAACTTCGCGGGCAAATCGAATCGCAGGGCGCTGTTATTGAAGTGCTTGGAGCGGCTACAACGGGATACGCAAAAGACACGCTGCGCGACGTTATCCGTGCCGATGTCGCGCTTGTCGAAACCGTGGCGCATACCAAATCCGCCATGCACTACTACGGCGTTCCGGACGCAATCGTCGATGTGGGCGGCCAGGACATCAAGCTGATGATTCTGAAAGACGGCCGCGTCAAGGATTTTAAATTAAACACGCAGTGTTCCGCCGGCAACGGTTATTTTTTACAGGCGATAGCCGAAGGCTTCGGCTACAAAGTCGAGCAATTCGCCGAAACCGCTTTCACTGCGCGTGAAATGCCGGTTTTCCCTTACGGCTGCGCCGTCTTTTTGCAGTCCGACATAGACAGCTTTCAGGGACAGGGGTGGAAGCCCAATGAAATTCTGGCTGGTCTTGCCGCCGTGCTTCCGAAAAATGTCTGGCTCTACATCGCTAAAATTCCAAACCTGGCGGAACTCGGAACCCGCTTCATCCTGCAGGGCGGGACGCAGAATAATCTCGCCGCCGTCAAGGCGCAGGTCGATTTCATCATGGATCGGTTCAGGGGAACCGGAAAGACGCCCGAAATCACCGTACATAAACACGCCGGGGAAGCCGGGGCCATAGGCGCGGCGTTTGAAGCGATGTCGCTTGTTGACGCGGGACGCGAAACAACATTCATCGGTCTTGACGCTGTAAGAAAGCTTGAATTTAAAACCACCGTCGGCGAAGAAACGCGCTGCCATTTCTGCAAAAACGCCTGTCTGCGCACTTTCATCGACATAAGCGTAGGCGGCGACAGCCGGAGGCTTATAATAGCCGCCTGCGAACGCGGAAGCGTCGAAGATACAGGCGCGATGAAAAACATTCAGGCGGCTCTTTCCGCCGCGATAAAAGCCAATCCCAACCTGCTGGAATACGCCTGCCGCGAAGTATGGAAAACTTCCGTTCCCGGCGAATCCCCTGCTGAAAAAGCTCGTCTCGCTTTGCCTAAAGATATCGCGGCTAAACGAGAAAGATTCCGCGTCGGCATTCCGCGGGTACTGGGACTTTTCGCTTACGCGCCGCTTTTCAGCCGCTATTTTGAATGCCTTGGCATTGAGCCGGAAAATATCGTTTACTCGGATTACACGAACGAAGAGATGTTCCGCGCAGGATCAAAGCGAGGATCAATCGATCCCTGCTATCCGTCCAAGCTGGCGCTGGCGCATGTTCACAACCTGCTTTTTGAAAAACACAAACGCCGGATGCTGGACTGCATATTTTTCCCAATGATGGACGTGCTGAGATCTCCGCTGATAGTCCGCGCTCAAAACGCCTGCCCTACGACCGCGTTAACGCCTGAGGTGGTACGGGCAGCCTTTACAAAGGAAACGGATCTCTTTAAGGACAACGGCGTTCTTTACCTGAATCCGATTCTGGATCTTTCAAAACCGCATCTGCTTGCGCGGCAATTGTACGCTGAATTTGAATCAGTTCTAAGGCTTTCAAAAGAAGAGAACCTGCGGGCGGTTGAGGCTGGTTATGAAAATCTCGACAGATACGATGCAGACATACAACAAAAGGCGCGGGAGACGATCGAGATGCTGGAAAAAGAAAAGCGCCTCGGCATCGTGCTTTTGGGACGCCCATATCATCACGATCCCGGCATTCATCTCGGCATACCTGAGGAACTGCAAAAACGCGGATACCCGGTTTTTTCGCAAAGCACGCTGCCGCTCGACGAGGACATCCTGGAAAGGCTCTTCGGCGAAGAGGTGCGAGAGGGAATAATAGAAACGCCGATGGACATCAGCGACGTCTGGAAACACACGTTTTCGGCCAACAGCGCCTTTAAGGTCTGGGCGGCCAAGTTTACGGCGCGGCACCCGAATTTAATCGCCGTGGAATTGTCCAGCTTTAAATGCGGGCATGACGCGCCTATTTATTCCACGATCGAACGCATAATTGAAACATCCGGAACGCCGTATTTCGCGTTTAAGGATATTGACGAAAACCGGCCCACGGGTTCTATCCGCCTGCGGGTCGAAACCATAGACTATTTTCTGCAACTATACCGGCAGAGGTTGATCGGGTAATTGCAAAACCATAAGGAGGGACAAATGCTCAAGGAATTTAAAGAATTTGCAATGAAGGGGAATGTTCTGGATATGGCCGTCGGCATCATCATCGGCGCGGCCTTTGGAAAAATTGTTACATCGTTTGTTTCGGATCTTCTGACTCCGCCGCTCGGGAAGCTGATGGGCAATGTCGATTTCAGTAATCTTTTCATCAGTCTGTCATCCGAGCATTATTCCACGCTGGAAGCGGCAAAGGCGGCAGGCGCCGCCACCATTAATTACGGCGTGTTCATCAATGTCATCATTGATTTCATAATAGTGGCGTTTGCGGTTTTCATGCTGGTCAAGCAGGTAAACCGGTTCAGGAAAGCGCCTGAGCCGGCGGCTCCGGCGGCCCCGACTGAAAAGGAATGCCCGTTCTGCGTCTCCATGATTCCAATAAAGGCGACCCGCTGCCCGCATTGCACTTCGGAGATTACCAATTAATCCGGCAGATAATTGGCCAGTAATGGAAATATGGACTGTGTAAATTCGATGGCCGCTTTTTCCGACGCTTCTTCGGCTTCGGTTTTTGACGGCGCATTGGCTGTGAGAGGGCTTATTATTCTTACAAGGGCCGCGTCTGTGCGGTTGGTTCGCATGGCGTCGAGAACCGTATAAATCTTTCCCATGTATTCGCTGGCAACCGCGCGACCCTGACTCTGATACCAGTAAATAACAACCTGGCTTACAGCGCCTTTCTGTATCGTTATGCGGTTAACCTGAATGGTTTCGTCATTGCCTACAGGTATGAAAATACGTTCGTTCCTTAGCGGGATCCAGCCTGAACCCGGCAAACAATTAAGAGGCGAATGAATGCTTTTTCCGGTTCTTTGACTCTGGAAATACCCGATATACAAACTTAATGTCGGGGAATTCTCGCGAACATAACTTCTGTGTATATAGTCGTCCACACCCAGTATATCCAGGACTTTCTGGCTGCTGTCAGGTAAACGCCTGCCTTCCCATCCGGCAAACTTCATGGGAAACTCATCCAGCGTTTGGCGAATGGGCACAACTTCCGGACGAGATGCGTATGATATCACCGCTGCAGTAGAAAGCATTAACAAACACAAAATGATGATGCGAATTTTCATAATATATAATTCCCGCTCATTTATTCAAAACTATTCATTATTAATGTCCTGTTTAGCCGCATCCTCGGTCAACTCCTGCGGTGCGTCCGACACGGCAGTCTTTTGTTTATTCGGAGCTATGAGTACGATGATACGGTGCAGAAAAAACAGCATTATTAGCGCGGCTATAAAAATGATCCATCCGGAAAAAGTGTGAGAGAAGCCTTCCGCCGCTTCCGCTCCATAATAATGGGCGGCGACACCTGTTCCCGCAACCCTGATGCCGTTGGCTATAATAGCTATAGGTACGGTTCCGGCAGCCATTGCAATTCGCACCCATAGCCTCGGGTCAAAAAGATAACCATATATGATTCCCATGGTCAGCAGTGTAATCATTGAGCGGATTCCGCTGCACGCTTCGGCGACTTCCAGGCTTGTATTGGCCAGGTGAATGACATTCCCTTCGCGTAAAACCGGGATATGGCACATCGTTATGGTATTTTCTCCGAATCGCGAGGCTAAAAGCTGTAAAGGGAAAACTATTTGATTAAAAATAATCGCCGGTATTGGAATCATTAATAGAAGAAACGCAATCGGAAGAATCAGAATTCTGAGATGATTCCAGCCAAAAAGGAACAGTATCGCGCCCGCCAGTACCCCAAGCATAGAAACGCGGGGCAGAAAATATTCCGACCCGAGTATGCCGGCAAACAGCATAGCCAAACTTCCCGCGACAAAAACCAGACCCCAAGCGGATGGTTTTTTATGCGCTTCTTTAAGCGCTGCCCGCCGTTCCCATACGAAGAAAAGCGCGATGGGGATTATCAAAAATCCGTGCGAATAATTATCGTCTTTCCACCAGTCGCTTACCAGTGATGCAATAACCTGATAATACAAAAGTACAAAGCACGCCGCCGGCGCCACGAATATCAATGATGATTTTTTTAAAACGTTCTCCATATAATATCCCGAAATATTTATCGGTTAATCAGCGACTGTTAATAGATTATTTATCCGCAGACTGTAAACCGTGCCTCGCAATAAGGTCGTAAAGCGTTGGCCTGCTGATGCCAAGAGATTTTGCGGTTTTAGATATATTACCATTGTTTCTGCGCAGAGCGTCGGCCAGCATTTCCCGTTCTGTTGCGTCACGAGCGCCTTTCAGGGAAGCAGTTTTGTATGTTTGGGTACTGGACGCGTCCAGCCCCAGGTCTTCCGCTTTTATCGAATTCCCCGTGGCAAGTACGATAGCGCGTTTAATGCAGTTCTGCATTTCACGGATATTGCCGGGCCAACCATATTTGCGAATTGCGTCCAGCGCCACTTTTGAAAACCGTTTTTTGGGCATTTTCAGTTCTTTTGTGAACAAAGCCAACATGTGTTCCGCCAGCAGAACAACGTCCTCGCCTCTTTCCCGTAGCGGAGGAAGATGTATTTTCATTACGGCAAGACGGAAATAAAGATCTTCCCTGAACGCGCCGGATCGAACAGCTTCTTCCAGGTTTCGGTTTGTGGCGGCTATTACGCGTCCGTCCACCGGAACAGGCTGTCTTCCGCCTACGCGTTCGATAACTTTTTCCTGAAGAAACCGTAACAGTTTGACCTGAAGTTCCTGTGCCAGATCGCCGATTTCGTCAAGGAACAACGTGCCGCCGTTGGCGTATTCCAACCGGCCGCGCCTCTGCGCCAACGCGCCGGTAAAAGACCCTTTTTCATGCCCGAACAGCTCGCTTTCAAGTAAAGTCTCTGGAATTGCGCCGCAATTTATTGCGACAAAAGGCCCTTCTTTTCGTCCGCTGGCGGCGTGTATTGCGTTTGCTATCAATTCCTTCCCTGTGCCGCTTTCCCCGGTAATCAGAACAGGAACATCGGTTGATGAAACTTTACTAATGGCCTTAAATATTGCCTGCATCGGAGGGCTTGCTCCGACGATTTTGCCAAATGAGCTTTCATCCGCAGGCTTTCGATCCCTGATATTTTCATTTTCCATGTCCACCCGGCGGCAGACGCGCCGGAGAACAATCTTAAGTTCGTCCAGATCCACAGGCTTGGGAAAAATGTCGTAAGCGCCTTTGTCAACAGCGGCAAGAGCGTTTTTGCGTTCGGAATTCCCGGATACGATAATAATCTTTGCGAGAGAGTTGAGCGCCAGCATATCGTCCAACGCCTGCAATCCCTCTACGGCGTCGCGAGGATGCGGCGGGAGTCCAAGATCAAGAAGCACAACCGGCGTCTCTTCTTTTTTAAATATTTCAATGGCGGCCGGCCTGTCGCCCGCGGAGTATACTTCAAACTCATCCGAAAGAAACCACTGTATCTGCTTTCGAATCTGCTCGTCGTCATCGACAATCAGAACTTTCGGTAAAACGGCGGCCATGGTATTTTCATTATTGTTCAGCATAATTGTTTGGCTTTTTCCATTTAAACACGTTGAAAGTATAGCACGTTCATGAAAATCGCGCCGTTTCGCCTACGGGAAATGTCAGGACAATTTTAGTTCCTTTTCCCTCTTCGCTTTCAACGAAAATGTTTCCTCCATGCGCATCCATTATTTTTTTTGAATGGAATAAGCCTATTCCCAATCCTGAGCTTTTAGTCGTATGAAACGGTACGAAAAGTTCTTTTTCGAGGAAATTCCTGCTCATGCCGGCGCCGTCATCTTCAACAACAACATCGATTTTGTCCCCGCGATTCAGAGTCCGTATAATAATTAAGCCATCCTGCGAGATGGCTTCCCGGGCGTTCAGCATAAGGTTTTGCAACACCCGCGCCACTTCCGCTTCGTCCGCAAAGGTTTGCGGGAGTTCAGAGAGATCGAGCCTTAAATGTTCTTTCAGCCCGGAATCCAATGACTCGGCAACTGAGTGTACGACCTGATTTAAATCACACATTTTTTTGTCGGCGGCAAGAGTTCCGGAAAAGGTTCTCAGGCTGTTGCATATCCGCTTCATTTTTTCCGCCGTTTCGTATACGGACTGGAAAGCGTCTTTTTGAAATTCGGGATTGTGCTGATGTCTTGGCGCGTTTTGCGCGATATAGGAAAGCGTTGAGGCGAAATTCTTCAGATCATGCAGCAAAAAAGTGGAAAAAGAACGAAAAGCCTCGTCTTCCCGCGCGGAAACAACCGTCGCCAGAAGATCTGATTTATGAAATTCTCCGGCTATGTGGCCGGCCAGAACACGCAAAAATTCACGTCCTTCGCTGCCGTATTTCCGTCCGCTGGGATCCCTGCCGACTGTAACCAGCCCGATAATACGGTTGCTGGATAACAGTGGCATAATAAGCGTCGCATTGGAACGTCTCATAAATTCTATGGTTTCGGCGGAATTTTCATTTAGCTCCAGATCTTTTATTGATAGCGGTTCTTCAGTATTCATAAGATGTTCCGCTATGCCGAACAATTCCTCCTGTCCCAGATCCGCAGCAATCTTCCCCATAACGCTTAACAACTGCAGGCGGTTGGGATTCCATCTCCGAACCCACACGCTGATATCGACCGTCCCCAGGAATTTATTGATGATAGCCGCCAATGCCTGAGCCGCCGCTTCCTGAGAATCTATGGATCGTATATTCCTGGTGGCTTCAATCCATGCCTGGCGATAATCATATTTACCAGCGAATATATTGTGCCGTATCCACGAGCGCATTTTACGGCGAAGCCCGGATGTTAAAAGCAGCGCCGCCAGACCGACCATTGCTACAATGAAAACCAGGGCTTCAACCGGCAACCCGATATCGCCTAATCGGCTTTCAATAAAGCGTGCGAGAACGCCGGAAATGATAAGGTATGCGCCAACGCCCAAGAGTGTAATAAAACTGTAAACGGCGCTCTGCGAAACAACGGTGTGCGTTTTTCCGGAGCTTCGTTTCCATGAAAAAGCGATTAAGATACATGCTATTAGAAATAAAAAATGGAATATATGGATATCTCCGGCGTAAAGCCGTCCACGGTACAACAACATGTGTGAGCTTAGATAAATAATGGCGCCATAAACGGCTCCAGTTCCGAGATAGAGGTATTTCCGTTCCAATCTGGCCGATTCTGAAGAATGGCGCAGCAATTGTTCAATATTGGCCACCACAATTATTGAAATGATAAGTAAAAAAAACGCGGAAATATATCCGGCAGGGCCGAGATCAATATACCTGTCCGCGGATTCTGAGAATAAATATATTTCTAAAGAGATCGATGCAGTATATAAAAGGAGAGCGGATAATATTGCAGATATAATGCCTGCTAAAACAGTGGTAATTTTTCCACTCTTTTGCTGAAACGCATAACAGGCGGAATACCCCCCGCAGGAGGCGATAATAATCATGGCAATTGAAGCAATAAGCATGCTTCCCTGGGTTAGGTCCGTGAAAACGGATCCGAAAACCTGGATACCGGCAGAAAAACATGCGGGAAAAATAAGCAGGGACATGCGCCGCGATCCGGGACCGAAACGTGGCGCCGCGGCTATAAGGATTCCAAGTACGGCGCCGCCGATACAGGCGGCTCCTTCAACATATTTAATGTATTGCAGTATGTCCATGAGATGTTTTAAGCTCGCCGCCCGGATTTTGCGCGGCGTCATTAAGCCGCTCATTATACGCTTCCCGTGTAACAGGATCTTTCAAAACCAGATAAGCCTCGTTTATGGCGGCAAAGGCTTTTTGCGCCTTCAAGGTTGTTTCTTCGGAAAAGTCTCTTGACTGGAAGCGGTCCGGATGTATTTGCCTTGCCATGCGATGATATGCGTCCTGCAGCACATCTGTTGAAACATCCCTGGGGACCGAAAGCATCTCATAATGATTGGCGGTTTCGGCTCGCCGCAGCGCGTTTTCAAGTATCAGCACCATCGCATCGGGATCGGATGCATTCATAAGAATTTCATTCGGCGACTGGAATCGTATAAGACCGATGGCTGTCAGCGCCAGTATCGCTTCTTCAGGATTTCCGGAGCGCGAGGCCGCCTGTGTTATAAGATCCATGGTGTTCCGCGGTTTTTGCAGATTTACCAGTACGGCCGACTCGCCGTCGCTAAAGGGAAGTTCTCCCGCGCCTGCAGCAAGCGTTCCAACCGCTTCAAATCTGCCTTCAAGGAATTCGCGGGGCGCGGTAATAAAACGTTTTGCGACCGCATAACGCGCGGAAGATATTATAGCTTCAGGCAGTGTAAGCCCGGCTTTTATCTTGCGGGAAATGAGATTTTCGCCGGCATAAAAATTCATGGCGCAATCGCCCCATCTCCAGAGCGATGCCAGAATCGCGATAGCCTGTTCGGCTACGCCGTTTATAATGTCCTGCGTTTTCACCCCCGGAATTTCAAGAAGCGCATCCTCTCCGGATTTTCCTTTTTTCATGGCAAAAGTCACTTCCCGCAGTTTTGTGACAGGAATGAGCCTCCGTTCAGCCATGATTTTAGCGAGGTGTTCCTCCGGCAGGCTGCTTTCGGCAAAGGCAAGACGGCCTTGTTCAATCGCCAGCTGCTTTTTCTCCATTTTATTTTCAACGCGCAGAACGCCGCTGCGTTGGTTTTTGTGAAGATTTAAAAGAATAGCGGTCAGTTTTCCGTTGCTCATAACTTAATAGTCTATGGGATTTATTTATTAATGCCAATGGTAAACCAATAAATGATCAGCGCCAGGGTGTTATAAATCGCATGCGCCGTAATCGGCAAAATCAGGTTTCCGCGTATGAGGTATAGAATGCCGAAGATAAATCCCAGGATTGACGCAGCGCACACACCCTCAAGACCCTGCGCGTAATGTCCCGCGCCGAAAACCAGGCTCCACGTAACAAGACCTGTCGCCGCTCCGCCAAGATGTTGAATGAAACGGCGAAGAATGAATGCTCGCTGCAATTCCTCCTTGATTCCGCCGGCAACGACCACCGCGAGCATAAACATCACGAGCTGTCGCGGGGAACGAATCATATCCATAAGAGGATTTGTTTCGAGCGCGTATTCAGGCAGAAAAATTTTGAAAATAACGCCTGTGACGAAGCCGACAATAAGAAGGCAGGGCGCTATAAAGATGCCCAGAAGAACATGTCTTTTCCAGTTTATCCGGCGAAGGCCCAGCGCAAAGAAAGTTTCCCCACGCGCTTTCATAAGTATAAAAAGAAAAATAAAAGTTAGAGCCGATTCAAAAAGCAGGTACGCCGCCAGTAAACTGATGTCCATTTCGCTCAGTTTCATACGGTTCCGCCCGAATAATATGGCGCCAAAAACCAGCGAAGTCAGAATGCTTGATACAACGCCGGAAACCATTATTATTTCAAACACGGCATACAGACGCGCGGGCAATATGGACCGGGAAGAAGAATCAGAATAATTCATAGGCGGGAAACTATCAGGTAATAAAAATTCAGTCAAGCGTAGTTAAAAATTTTTATGAACCATCGGAATATTTGGAGCGTCTGTTTTTACGTCGGCTGGTATATTTATAATCGGCGTTTGAATTCAACAATAATGAGATGAAATGAAAAACCTCGGAAGAGTTGTAAAAAATTTTATCATGTTTTCCGTACTGTTCCAAATCATCGGTGCGGCGTATAACATTCGCGCCGAAGAAATTATTCTGCCCAAAGGAACGCAAATTTCGTTACAATTGAATGATACCCTAAGCACGGCGTCGAATATGGAAGGCGATGAATTTTCCGCGGTGGTATTAAGTCCGGTCTCCGTTGGCAATCAAATCGTGATTTCCAAAGGGAGTGTTGTTACAGGCAGCGTTTCACGCATACTCCGCCCCGACAGGCTAAAAGGCAAAGCCGTGCTGGATCTAATGTTCCAGTCCATCCTTGTTCCTGGATACAAAAAAGCGGATATCTCTGCAACGCTCACAAGGGTTGACCCGGTGGGAAGCGCCGGAAAGCAGAACGCGGAAAAATTTGCGGAACGTGAAAAACCTGTGGGCGGCGCGGCCAAATCCGGAAATTCCAAAATCGGCGTACGCGCCCAACCCAACAACGGAAAAATCTCCGGAATCGGCGCTTCGGGCGGACTTCCATCGGTTTTTAACTCACAGGGAGACGATTTGAGCATTCCTCGCGGCGCTGCCATTGACATTACGCTTGACCGGCCGCTCACCCTCATCGAAGAAACCGGAAAACCCATGCAAAAGTAGTGGCGTACGCGCTACGCCCCATGGAGTTTTCCATACAGAAGGTCGCGCCGCTGAGGCATATATCCGCTGTTTCGAATGAATTCGCGAGCTTCAGCTTCCGTGCCGAGGCCATAACTCGTAAGAACATTTTCCTCAAACACCACGGACGAGATGTCGTCCGCCCCGGCGTTAAGGGCCAGCTCCCCGACGCCGCGCCCCATGCAAAGAACGGAAGCCTCGATATGCCGGATGTTGTCGAGAAAAAGCCGGCAGAGTCCCAGGAGTTTAAGATATTCACATGTCGAAACAGGGCGGATTGGAAATTTCGATGTCTGTTTCTGAAATGTCCACGGAATGAACGACAAAAGCCCGCCAGTGCGGTCCTGAAGTTCACGTATTATGTTCAGATGTTCTATTATTTCTTCTGCGGTTTCAACGGATCCGATAACTATATTTGCGCTTGCGCGCAGATCCTCTTCAAAACATGTCTCCATGATGCGCACCCAATTCATCACGGAAATTTTTTTCGGTGAAAGAATTGCGCGTACGCGGTCGCTGAGAATTTCCGCGCCCGCGCCCGGTATGGAATCCATCCCTGCGGCTTTCAGTTCCCGGATAATTTCACGAGCCGGTTTGCCTGTCCTTATTTCCATCCCTTGAATCTCGCCCGGAGAAAACGCGCGAATGTGCATGTCGCCGCCGAATTCCTCTTTCACGCCGCTAAGAACATCAAGGTAATAATTGAAAGGGATATCCGGGTTTACGCCTCCCTGAAAAAAGATCTGACGCGCTCCTGCCGCAATGGCCGGCCGCATTTTTTCGAAAATTTCCTCAATCGTCAGTACGCGCCCCGACGGGTCGCCGGGCGAACAGTGAAAGCCGCAAAATGAACAAGCCGAGGAACAAACATTCGTGTAATTCACGATCCGG
>Ga0082212_10010248_pt1 | contig 12018 bp, 10 predicted proteins | sample TergutNt197P3_FD_71548 | JGI IMG/M metagenome (GOLD analysis project Ga0082212, IMG submission 71548) | Neocapritermes taracua P3 segment gut microbial communities from Petit-Saut dam, French Guiana - Nt197 P3 | ecosystem: Host-associated > Arthropoda: Insects > Digestive system > Gut ... | reverse complement strand
GAAAAAATGCTAGAAAACTTCTGCATGGTCGAGCCTCCTGGTTGGTTTCTTAACAAAATCATCTTACCAGAACGGGTTCGGCCATGCCTTAAGTTTACGGCCGTTTTTAACTATGTTTTATCATATCTTACTTCGTATAAGCTGTTTTGGACACTTGTGGGCACAAGCCGTCACTCGTATCTTAACGCGTCGACGGGATTCATGCGGGAGGCCCGGAGCGCCGGCAGCATTCCGAACGTCAGGCCGACGAGCAGCGTGACGCCGAACCCCAGGGCGACGGCGGCAATGGGGATTTCTATCAATACTTCAGAGGTGAAAAAGCGGACGGAAAACGGAGCGGCGACGCCGAAAAAGATTCCGATCAGACCGCCGCCGCAGCTTAAAATCAGCGCTTCCACAAGAAACTCCGCCAGCAGTACGCGCCGCATCGCGCCGAGAGCTTTTTTTACGCCGATTTCACGAGTCCGTTCAGTGACCGTAATCAACATTACGTTCATGATGCTGATGCCGCTGGAAACGAGGGAAATCGCGGCGATGACAAGAAGCACAAGCGTCAGGCCCATGCTGATTTTGTCCGCAGCGTCTAAAATGGCTGCCAGGTTGTCCACACGGTAAAAAGACTGGTTGCGGTGTCGTCGTATAAGAAGTGATTTGGTTGCCTCGGAGACTTCCGGAACATACTCCATGTCCAAAGCGGAAACGTAAAGAAAATCGATAGTGTTGTCGGCTTTGAAAAAACGCACCACGGAAACCGGCGCGATGGCGCTGAAATCTACGACTTCAGTCTGACCGAACGTATTGACCCGTTCCCGGAATACGCCGATAACCTTAAAACGGAGGCCGAAAAACGTTACGTAGCCGTCGTAAAAAGGATCGCGCTTGAGTTTTTCATCCATGTATTCCGTCACAAGGCAGACCTTGTTGCGAAAATTCATGTCGTCTTCATCTATAAAACGCCCGCGCAAGACCTGGATGTTTCGCACTGTCTGATATTCCGGCGATGTTCCTATAAGCGTGACGCGATGCGTGAGTCCTTCCATGGTCAGCGAAGGTCTGGCTACGACAACGGCGGCTGAACTGCTGATGTTTGGAATCTCCCTGCGTATGGCGTCCAGATCCGTAAAATTAATGCGTTCGGCGGGCGGCGCGCCCTCGTTGCTGATTGAGACCAGGTTTACTCCAACGCCTCTTATCTGCTCCAGCGTATATGCCCGGCCGCTGATGCCGACCACAACCACAAGCACAAGCGACGCCGTGCCGACTACCATGCTCAGCGAAGTCAGCACCGCGCGACCCCAGTTGCGGCGCAGCGCCTGGCCTGAATTGCGCAGTATCTCCTGTACGGGAATTTTCATGGTTTAATTCGGCGGTTAATTTTTTGAATCCAGCGGATTGATAATCACTTCGTCGCCTTCGCGCACGCCTTCGAGAATTTCGATTTCTTCCGTTGTCACCACGCCGGAAACCACAGGTTTTGTGATCGCGGTTTTCCCGTCAAAAATCCGCACCGAGCGAATTCCGTCCGGACTGAAAACTGCGCCGCGCGGAACTACGATCGCGTCAGATTTGCGCATGGTAGTTATTTCAACCTTTACGTTCAGATTTGGAATAAGTTCCCCGGGACTGCCTTCAATTGTACAAATAACATAACCGACCGTGCGGTTGTCCATGGAAACCACCTGCTCGGCCGGGCGTTCAACCACGCCTGTCCATTTGCGATCCGGAAGCCCGTCCCATGTAATCTCAACCGGCTGCCCTTTTTCCACGCGGCCAAGGTCGGGTTCATCAACATAGGCTCGAAGACGCACCTTCCCTGGTTGATTGATTTTCGCCAGCAGTTGCCCCCTTGTGACATAAGCGCCTGGTTTGACTTCCAGCGAATAGACGCGTCCGCTTCCAGGGGACGCGACAGCTTCGAGCAGCCGCTGCCGCTCCAGAAACCGCGCCTGTTCGGAAAGTTCCTGAACTTTTTCTTTCTCCCACTGTTTTTCCTCGGAAGAATAGCGGTCGAACAGTTCCTGTTTCTGATGCCTCTGATTGTCGATGCGCAGACGTAATTGATCGCGTTGTTTTCGCAGGGCGTCCGCTGCGACGCGCGTAACCGCGCCGCGCGCAAGAAGAGATTCCTCGATTTTCAGATCTTTTTCAGTTTCTTCCAACTGCAGGGCGGCTTCGGCGATGGCGGCGTCAAACGCGGCGATTTCATCTTTTGGCGGACCGGACAGAATAATTTTTTCCTGCCGCCTTGCTTCAAGTAAAGCGGCATGGGCTTCGGTAATAGCCGTGCGGATTTGTTCCGATTCCAGTTCAATCAGAAGCTGTCCGGCGCTGATTTCCGCGCCTTCCTGGACGTGAACATGCGTGACCCGGCCGTCTATCTGGGCATAAACTTCACTGCGTTCAATGGGTTCGATAATGCCATTGGTGCTGACCATCATCCTGATTTCCTGCCGCGCAGCCGATACGGTCGCAAACGACGGCGCTTCACGCTCTCCGGTCAGCAAATAGGCGGCGAGAATGATTATTATAACTAAAATCGCGATGACCAGAAATTTTCGCAATGCCGCCCTTTCCTTTCTGTAGAGATAGGCGCAAGACAATAAATGAGGCAGGCGTATCGCCTGCCTCATTTATTGTCTTGCGCCTATCTCTAATAAAAAAACTATCCCTTATTCAGCGATGTCAGGAAGTCGCCGTTACTGTCGGATTTTCTCAGTTTATCGAGAAGCAAATCCATGGCTTCATCAATTGACAGCGGATTCAGGACTTTCCGTAATATCCAAATCTTGTTCAGATCTTCCCTTTCCACCAGCAGTTCTTCCTTTCGGGTTCCTGAACGATTGATGTCTATTGCCGGGAATATGCGCTTATCAACAAGTTTCCGGTCAAGGATGATTTCCATGTTGCCGGTTCCTTTAAATTCCTCGAATATCACGTCATCCATACGGCTTCCCGTATCGATAAGCGATGTCGCCATGATCGTCAGGCTGCCGCCTTCTTCGATTTTGCGCGCCGCTCCGAAAAATCGCTTGGGCTTTTCGAGTGCGTTTGCGTCAACGCCTCCGGAAAGCACCTTGCCGCTTGACGGTACGACGGTGTTGTAGGCGCGCGCCAGGCGCGTGATGCTGTCGAGCAGTATGACGACGTCTTTTCTGTGTTCAACCAGGCGCTTGGCTTTCTCCATAACTATTTCCGCGACTTGAACATGCCTGGAAGCCGGTTCGTCGAAAGTGGAACTGATGACCTCGCCTTTTACTGAACGCTCCATGTCCGTGACTTCTTCCGGGCGTTCGTCAATCAACAGCACGATTAAATAGATTTCCGGGTGGTTCGTGCTGATGGAGTTCGCGATGCTCTGCAGCAGCATGGTTTTGCCGGTTCGCGGCGGAGAGACGATCAAGCCGCGCTGTCCTTTGCCAATAGGCGTAAAGATGTCCATGACGCGCGCCGAGAGGTTTTCGCGCGCGGTTTCCAGTTTGATGCGTTCCTGCGGGTAAAGCGGCGTCAGGTTATCGTAAAAAATGCGGCGGCGAGCTTCCTCGGGCGGCTCAAAGTTGACCGCGTCAACCTTGACCAGGGCCAGATACCGCTCGCCGTCATTCGGCATCCGAATCTGCCCCGAAACAATGTCGCCCGTACGCAGATCGAATTTCCTGATCTGAGAGGGAGAAATATAAATATCGTCCGGACCAGGAAGGTAACTGTAATCGGGCGAGCGGAGGAACCCATACCCTTCAGGAAGAGTTTCAAGCACTCCTTCTGAAAATATCAGGCCGTGTTTTTCAGCCTGCGCCTGAAGTATGGCGAATATGAGTTCCTGTCGGCTCAGGTTACCCGCCTCGGTAAGTTTATGTTTCTTTGCCAACCGGGACAGATCTTTTATGTTGAGCGACTGCAACTCGCTTATGCGTAATTGCTCGCCTTCTTTATCCAGCGCTTCCGATATAGACATTTTTCTGTCATTGGAAGCATTGGAAGCATTTTCCGAGCGCATATCTTTATCAGATGCCAAGACTGGCTTTGGCTTTGGCAAGTATTTCATCAAGACCGTCCAGAGAGTCGTTGTTTTTGGCTTTGTGTATCTGTTCCAGATTTTGCCGCGCCCTGGCGGCGGACGCTTTATTCAGCACGACGCTTTTAGCGAGAGGTTCAATGGCGCCGTCCTGTCCGTCGATCTGCCATTTGCAAAGTCCTATGTAATAATAGGCGTCGCCGTTGGTCGGATCGGCCTTTACGACTTTTTCAAACATTTCCAGGGCTTTCCGATAGTCTTTGTTTGTGTACGGCTCCTGGGCAAGCAGCGAGTAGCCTCGTGCGCGTTCAGGGTTCCATTGCGCGTCTGTGACGCCTTGCGGAAGTTTGTCGCCGTAAGCATCCATGAGTTTTTTATAGAGATCCGTTATCGCCGGCATATCATTTTTCTGGATATATATCTGCAGCGACTGATATGCAACAGCAAAGCCCTGAGGCTGGCTTACGGGAATTTCCGCCATGATCTTTTTGGCGTTTTCAAGGTATTTATCGTTATTCTTCATCTGTAGGTAAATGTCAGCCAGCAGCTGCGCTCCCTGAAGACTGGGCGCTGCCTTGTAAAGCTGTTCCTGAATTTCCGCAGCTTTGGCAAAGTTTCCCGACTGATAGTACGCGGACAGAACAGCCTGCTGCATTGTCTGCTGCGCCTGACGGAGCTGTTGCTTTAATTCATCAACATTATTATCAACGACAGTAATGTCTCCGCTCGCTACAGCCTGATCAACCGCTTTTTCCGTAGGGAGCGCGGCCCGCAAGCTTTCCGCCGTGGAAATAGCCTTGTCCCACTCCTTCTTTCCTATATAGCCTGCAATGGCATTCTGGAAATCCGCTGCGATATATGGAACGAGTCTATTTATAGAACGCTCTTTCAGAAATTCGATCAGCATGCCGGTAAGCTTCTGCGGATCCTTTTCTTTTTTTATTTCCTCGTACCGCGTGGTATCCCTTGTGTAATCATAGTTTGAAAGAAGCGATCTCTTTTCTTGCAGGGCAAAACCGCTTGCGCCGCATAAAAGCAGAACTATTATCATTGAACCGACAAGTCTTCGAGTCATAGCATACTCCTGAATAAAATCTTACCAACCAACATTCTTCGACCAGGATTCCAAGGCGTCAAAGTTCCTGTACATATTTATGGGAACAAACTCGCCTCATCCATAAAGTCTTGAACTCTAGATTCCACTGTAAAGGGCGGTTCTGTCAAGACAAAATATCCGGACTGGCGCCCCGGACAACCGGGTGCGCGACATAAAAGTTCCAGACATGAGAGCCATGGGAGCGCAGGCGTCCTCGCCGGTCGTGTAAAAAATAAAATGGGGCGCAATAAATCGCGCCGCTGCATTTGAAGCGCGCCATTGGCGCGCGTTTATTATTTACACGACCGGCGAGGACGCCTGCGCTCCCATGTCTGGAACTTTTATGTCGCGCGCCCCGATCAACCTGGGGTCTTGTTACCTATATCATAATATGCAAATATTTTTGATTGTAAAACCGGAGGTAAGCCATAGTATGAACATCCTGTTAAAAGTCATTTTGTTTTTTTCGATGGGCATCGGCGTCGCCTTGTCGGCTTTTGGGCAGAACAACCGCGAAGAGCTAAAAAAGAAAGTCGATGAGATTGTTGCCCAGGCTTACAGTGAGGCGGCTGTAAAATTCCCATGCCGGCTGAAAACCTCCGGCAAGGCAAAAATGGGACGCTGGAAGGACGTGGAAAACTGCGTAAATCCCGCGCATGATTTGGTTAACTGGGATGGCCACGCCGAGGCGCTGAAGAAACTTCGCGAGGAGGAACGGGTTTCGCGCGACGATATGGCGCTTGTTGTTGAAGCGGCTCTTAACGCCCAGGCGCTTTCATACGACAAAGTTTTTCTGGTAAATGAAAAAGAAGTGGGGGCCGCTCTTTTGCCGCTCTCCAATTCACTGCTTAAGTTTTTACCGGACAATTCATTGGCGGAACTGATGCTTTACAATAAAAAAGGGGACCTGCTCGGAGTTTTAATCGGCGCGTATTCTTTTGAAAGAAGCGGAGGATTGGAATTTCTTACCGGATACAACATTTTGAGTTTTCAATACACAGACCTTAATGGAATCGTGCAGGCGCCTGGCGAAAGATTCCTTCTTGATTTATACGGCGTGCCATGGCGGGATGCCTGGCATCAGCGGGGATTCCGTCTCCCATCCAATAAATTGCTGCGGTAATTTGGGGTGATTAGCATGAAAAATTAAGTTGTTGCAGCGGGCGTTGCCCGTTGCAACAACTTAATTTTTCATGCTAATCACTGGTCGTTTTTGACCCGGCAAACCAGTTGATCTGGCGGGCAATGCCGCGCAGTACGCCGACGTCCGAAGGTTCCATTCCCGCGCGCCCCAAAAGCCTGCGGATTGCGAACATCATGTGCCGCGCGTTCTGCGGATGCAAAAATCCTATTTTCAGCAGAGCCTCTTGTAACTGCTCATACATGGCTTCGGTCTGTTCTATTGAGGCAAGACGAAGCGCGCCGCCCGGCTTATGGCGAATGCTGCCCAGCATCAGTTCATAGGAAACGACCATAACCGCCTGGGCGAGGTTTATGCTGCCCGCCTGGCGGCTTGTGGGAATACGGATAAGAAACTGACAGAGCCGAAGGTCTTCGTCAATAAGTCCGGTATCTTCCGGCCCGAAAATAATTCCCACGGTTTGTTCCGCGGCCTGTTCAAGAATTTTCGGTGCAAGACTCCTCGGTGTTACGGGATTAGACCGATAGCCGCCAATTTTTCCGGTAGTCCCGACAAGCATATGTATTCCGGCAACGGCTTCGGCAAGCGATGGATAAATCAGCGCCGCGTTAAGCACATCGGTTCCGGCTTTAGCCATTCGGCGCGACTCTTCATTAATTCCACAGCTCGGGGCGACGAGAACCAGTCGTCCTAGTCCCATGTTGGCCATGGCGCGGGCAGCCGAACCTATATTGCCCGGATGCTTTGTTCCGGCAAGAATAATGACTATGTTATCAAGCGGCATAAGTTATTATGCTAGCATATCTACATTACCTGGGAAGAGACCTGGGAGCGCGGGCGTCCTCGCCGGCGTATAATTTATAAAAAAATGCGCTGTAGACAAGGCATGCCTTCGGCACTCTTTTTAATTATACGTCGGCGAGGACGCCCGCGCTCCCAGGTCCGCGCTCCCAGGTTATGCAGATATGAACTCATAACATTGCGGCTTCATCAAATGCGATTATGGCGGAATTATCTGTTAATATTGTCCGCAACGCCGAGGTGAGATATGAGGTTTTTTATTTTAATTTCGCTGGTTTTGTTCGTTTGTATCCCGTCGGGTTTATACGGCGCGGATGATGGAATGCCGTCCGACACCGTGGCCGAAAAAGAACCGTCGCCTGAGGAAATTATAAAGAATTTTACGGAGAAGGAGACGGAATTCTATAAAGCCTGGATGAACTACACATACGTACAAAACGCCTACATCCGCATCCTGTCCGTGGACGGACGCCCTTCAAATGAATGGATGGAACTGGTTTCCGAAGTTGTTTTCAACGATGACGGCAGTCGCGATATAAAGCAGATCCGCAATAGCGGCAGACTGCGGGCGGTGCGGTTTACCAGGGAAGACGAGGAAATAATCAACAATCTCAACCCCTTTGCGCTGACGGTCGCCGACTTGCCGCTTTATGATCTTAAGTATGAAGGAAAAGAACGGGTTGATGAATTGAATTGCTACGTTTTTTCAGTCAAACCAAAGGATATCAAACGGGGGCGCCTGTATTTCGAGGGGAAAATATGGGTGGACGATGTTGATTTCATGGCGGTGCGGACTCAGGGGAAAGCCGTGCCGCAGACGCGTGAAAACCAGTTTCCGGAATTTGAAACCCTGCGCGGGATGATTGACGGGAAATACTGGTTTCCTGTGTGGACGCATGCAGACGAAAGGCTGCGTTTTCCCGACCAGACGGTACGCATCGAGGAAACGATTACCTACGACGATTATAGAAGATTTGATATATCGACGACCATACGTTATGGAACACCTAACGCGGACGATACGAAATAACCGTTTTACGGAATATATACACGCGGGACGCGCGTATTGATATTGGTAAGAATTTCATAGGGGATCGTTCCCGCCCATTCGGCAAGATCTTCCGCCATTATTCGTTCACCGCCGGATTCGCCTAGAAGAATCGCCTCGTCGCCGTTCCACGCGGATCCCTGTCCAAGATTTACCATCATCTGATCCATGCAGATGGTTCCTGCCTGTTTATATTTTTTTCCGCGTATTATGACATCGGCAAGTCCGGAAATGCTGCGGAAATAGCCGTCGCCATAACCGACCGGAAGCGTAACCACGCGCGTGTCGTGGTCAGTCTGCCACCGTCCGCCATAACTGACCGGATGGCCGGGCCGAACCACTTTGAAATAAACAACGCGCGATTTCCACTCAAGCGCCGGGCGTACATCAACCGCGCGCGGAACTTCCGGAGAAGGATAAACGCCGTAAAACATGATGCCGGGACGCACCATATCCAAATAACTTTCCGGCAATTGCAGAATAGCTGCGGAATTCGCGATGTGGCGCATCGGCATTGGCAGACTGCGCCGCTCATAAAAGCGCGTAACTTCGTTGAAACGTTCAAGCTGTACGCGGGCATTGCCGGCGCCGCGGGCGTCCGCGTCGGCAAAATGCGAATAGATGCCCTCGGTTTCAACATTGCGGCATTTGAGGGCGGCCTCCTGAAGTTTGTGCGCATTGTAGTAATGGATGCCAATGCGCTCCATGCCCGTATCGATTTTCAGATGAACTTTCGCGTGGATTTTTAATTCATCGGCTATTGCGTCAATCTGTTCCAAACGCTCTACAGACGAAGCGGTCAGCGTAAGGTCGTTTTGAAGGTAATGCGGTATTTGTTCGCCCCATACGCCGCCCATTACCAGGATAGGCGTTTTGATGCCATGTTTGCGAAGTTGAATGCCTTCTTCAAGCACGGCGACGCCGATGTAGTCGCTTTTGTCCGCCAGCGCTTTAGATACTTCCACCATGCCGTGGCCATAGGCGTTTGCCTTAACCACAAGCATTATTTTGGCATTTCCTACCCGCTGCCGTATGGCAGTCAGATTGCGCTCCAGGCAGCCCAGGCTGATTTCCACCCAGGTTGAGCGTATATCGCCGGAATCATTTACAAACATGTTTTTATCCTGAACCAACGTTTTTACACATAAATTAGAGTACATCAGATATATGCTGTAGGCAAACCGCCGTACACGGGAGGGTGCGCGACATAAAAGATAAACGGCGTTCAAACGCCCTGAAAGGGCGTAGCATATCAGCCCAGGGCAAAGGCGCTTGCGTCTTCGCCCTGGGTTACGGAATAAAAACATACAGCCGCCCTGTAAGGGGCAAGGCAATACGGCACAGTGGTTTATAATCGTTTCATGCCGTTATCTTCGGAATCCGGGATAATAGAACATCTCGGTGATCCGCAAAGCGGGAATGATTTCAGAAAAGCGGCCGTGCGGCGCACAAAAAACTATGATGTAACCGGCATAATAGAACGCTTCTTATGGCAACCTCCGAAAACCCCGAACTCTGCGTTACGCTCCCTCGACAAAATGCTCATTTACCTATATGTAAACTCCGCTTTTGTCTCGGTCGCAAGCCTTGATTTCGGGGTTTTCGGAGGTTGCCTTATCTGATATCGGACTCTAACGTTTTTATTATTTAGCTGATATTTCACAATCTCCTAGCAAATTCTTAACAAACCGCGACTAGTATTTTATCCGTAAAACGACAGCGAGTTTAGGCGCGCCGTCGCCTCGTCGGCGCGCCGGTCACGCTTAGGGAGGGGCCATGAATGAAACTACCTCAACGTTATTAATGCCAAGCACGCCAATAAACACCTATTTTACAGCCCGGCTTCTGCCACAAGCCCTGAGGCTGCATCCTCTCATAAAATGCTACCACCGATGCATTCCACTCGCTAATGGCCCGGCGGACTTCGCCAACCGCGCCCTGGAAGCGTTAAACATTTCCGCCGAAATCCATGGCGGGACACTTGAAAGCCTGCCGGCGGCAGGCCCCTTGATTATAGCGGCGAACCATCCCTTCGGCGCCGCTGAGGGGCTTGCGCTGGCAGCGCTGTGCACAAAGGCAAGACCAGACTTAAAAATCCTCGTTAACCGTATGCTGTACCGTATTTCTGAATTGCGCCCCTTGTTCATTCCCGTCAATGTTTTCGGAGCAAGGGGCGACAAAGAAAACATTTCAAGCCTGCGTTCAGCGCTTATTCATCTTGAAAGCGGCGGGGCCATGGCGGTATTCCCTTCGGGAGTCGTATCGCACTGGCACGCGCGGGAAAAGCGCGTCACCGATCCGGAATGGAATTCTCTGGTAGGACGCCTGGCGCGTATGACTAATGCTTCAGTGGCTCCGCTGTATTTCGAGGGACGCAACAGCATGCTTTTCCAGGCGGCTGGCTGCCTGCACCCGGTATTGCGCACCATGCTTCTGCCGCGCGAACTGTGGCGTATGCGAGGCTGCAAAATACGTATGCGGATAGGGGAAATTGTGGAACCTGATCTGCTGTCCGCATTTCAAACAGATATGACGCGCACTGCCTATATTCGCGCCCGGTGCTACAATCTCGGGCGATCCGAGACGCGTGTAGCCGTGAAACGTCACGCGCCCATAGCGGATCAACAGGCGCGAAAGGCGTTGCTTGATGAAATCCGCTCATTGTCGCCGCTGCGCGTTCTCGCCGAAGATAAAAGATTTCAGACGCTTTGCGTTGATGGTGAAAATTCGCCGCATATCCTGCACGAAATCGGCCGCCTGCGCGAAAGCACGTTCCGCGCCGTCAGGGAAGGCAGCGGCAAGGCGCTGGATATTGACCGTTACGACCCGCACTACATACACATCGTGCTTTGGGACGAACAAACCGCAACCATTGCCGGAGGATACCGGGCGCAGCTTGTGTTTCCGCCGGTATCGCGGAAAACGGCCGGGATGCTTTATACGTCTTCTCTGTTCAGATATAGAAAAGAGTTTTTTGAACGCTGCGGCGCATCCATGGAACTTGGGCGCGCGTTTGTAGCGAAGGAATACCAGCGTGATTACGCGCCGCTTATGATGCTCTGGAAAGGAATCTGCGGACTTGCCGCCACGACCGGAACGCGGACGCTGTTAGGCGCGTCAAGCATAGGGCTTGATTACGCTCCGGAATCGGTGTTTATGCTTCGTCAGCATCTTGAGGAAAAATATTCCGCGCCCGATTTGAAGCCTTTTGTCAGGGGACGCCGCAAGCCTGGGCCGTATAACGGATCAAACGCGCCCGACGTCAGCGGGATTGAATATAAGGTTCTTGACCGCGCGGTAAAAGGTCTGGAAGGCGACAAGGGATTGCCGATTCTCTTCAAACACTACCTGCAAATGGGCGGGCGCATTGCCGCTTTCCATGAAGACCGCGTGTTCGGCACGCTGGACGCGCTGATGGTCGTCGACCTCGCTACAGCCCCGGAAAAATTGCTGCTGCGATACATGGGCAAAGAACGCCTGAATCTTTTGCGCATGGCGCACAGCGCCGGTGATGCCCTGCTCTGAACACAATTTCACAACTTATGGCAACCTCCGAAAACCCCGAACTCTGCGTTACGCGCCCTCGACAAAATGCTCATTTACCTATATGTAAACTCCGCTTTTGTCTCGGTCGCAAGCCTTGATTTCGGGGTTTTCGGAGGTTGCCTATTAGGAAAGCGCTGAGCAATTCACCGGATAAATTTGTGTGCCGATTTGCGGAACACATCTATTAAAAGGGGATCAAAATGACTCCCGGCTCCATCTTCAATGATCTTGCATGCTTCTTCATGGGGCAACGCTTCCTTGTATGGACGCATTGAGATCAGCGCGTCATAAACATCGGCAATCGCCATCAGCCGCCCTTCCAATGGAATATTTTTCCCTTTTAGTCCCACAGGATATCCACTGCCGTCCCACTT
>Ga0082212_10010247_pt1 | contig 12021 bp, 13 predicted proteins | sample TergutNt197P3_FD_71548 | JGI IMG/M metagenome (GOLD analysis project Ga0082212, IMG submission 71548) | Neocapritermes taracua P3 segment gut microbial communities from Petit-Saut dam, French Guiana - Nt197 P3 | ecosystem: Host-associated > Arthropoda: Insects > Digestive system > Gut ... | reverse complement strand
AAATGCAGGTAGAGTTAAACAGAAAACAAGATGAGTTCCAAAAAAACCAGACAACCTGGACAGATCTGGTAAAACAGTCAAAAACCGAAGAACTTACGTCCATGTATCAAAGGCTTCAGACATTCCAGCAAAATGCAAATGAAAGTTATCAGCAAGAATATCAGAAACTCTTACAGCCCATTCAGGATAAAGCCTCAAAAGCCATTGATGCAGTATCGAAAGAGCAGAACATTACTATGGTCTTTGACAGCCAGGTACTCCATTACAAAGCACTTGGCACATTAGATTTGCTTCCTGCCGTGAAGCAGTATCTGGGCATCAAGAAGTAGGAAAACATCCAAGCCGTTTAAGGCTTTCAGCCTTGTTATTCAATTGCACCAATTGCGGTAAAGTATTTTATTGTTTCAGATACTCCTTCTTGAAAAATTCAATATAATCCTCTACCTTTTTATCCTGTTCCAATATGGCATAGTTGCTTTCGGAAATCAGGAAAGTATCATATTGGTACATGACGTTTTTTATGACTTCGGCATCCATCACAAATTTGCGGTAATACTCCTGTGCGCGGGCAAAGTCGGGAAGTCCTTTTACCATCAGAAGGACATGGTTTGCATCCATATTGACATGTTCAAAAACCAATTGATCGTTGATGTAGTATTCGGTATTAAAAATCTGAACGTCGAACGAAAGTTGGTTGATGTTTTCCTTCACATCTATCGCCCAAACAAAATAATGTGCGCCTTCTCCATCATATTCGTACAGCGTTTTGGCGCGTTCCACCTGTTCGGCTTGCCTCATCTCAGGAGTGTATCCGTCAATATAATCAATCAAATTCTGCGCTTCTTTTGCGACGTCCGTTCCCTGATAATCGGCGGTAATTTTTCGCATTTCGCCGCGCATTGCCTCGTCGGTTCCGGCAAGTTTCCCTGCCGATATGGCGCTCAGATAGGCAAACTTGGGCGCGAGGGCGTCTTTCGGGTAACGTTCCAGCGCATCGGCGGCGAGGTCAATCACCGATTGATATTCCGACTTGTTGAAATGGTTGTACGTCTGTTCGTATAATTGTTCCGTTTCGCCTTTCTCCTGCGCTAATTTGTCAAGATATGACGGGTCGAGAACAATTTTGGCGAAGACGCTTTCAGGCGCCTGCGTCAGCAACAGGTTTTTGTATTTTTCGGCTTCGGCGGTCTTGCCCGATTTGTTGTTCAGCACATACAGGTAATAATACGACGGGACAAGATAATCGCTTTGCGGATAGCGACGTATCAGGTCTTCGTATTGCGCCGCCGCCAGCGCGTATTCTGCGAAATCGCTGTTGTAAATATATCCTGCGGCATACAGGCTTTCCTCAATCTTCCGGTGCGAAACCCTCATCATCGAGTCGGTAAGCGGAATGTGCTGCAAATAATATTCCGGAGTGTAAACGTCTTCAATTTTGACGATTCCTGCCGCTTGCGCATCGTCGTCGGCATCGTCGCCAAGCATTGCCATTTCAAATGTTCCCTTGTTTTTTCGCCGCCAGTTGTCTTCCAGGTTGCTTCTGCCCCACTTCGTCTGAAACTCGCCGATACCCTGTGTTACCGTCGTGGGATTGTAGAAATACCATTGTGTGCGGGCAGTCGGATCGTTTAAGGTAACCCGGCGACCGAGATTGCTGTAATACTGCTGCATACGAACATTTTCGACTTCCTTTTCCCGCTGTTCCTTCAGTTGCAGTTCGGAAATAATGCCGCTGATGAGACGGTTTCGTTCGGTTTCGTTCATGCGGGCAATACGCTGAACACTGTCCTGAAAATGCACCGTGTTGAGGTTATGCGCCAAAGCGTCCAGGTTTCTTGCTTTTATCGAAATCTGGATATATCCGGGATATGTGGGCTGCATGTTTACCATCGCGCTGTCGTAGTACGCCTGTGCGGGTATGTATTCGCGACGGTCGTAGAACAGGTCGCCCAGCGTGAGATACGATTTGGTTTTTTGCGGAAGGTTAACGGTTGAAGCCTGCGCCGATTTCCGGAAATAATCAATGGCTTGCTCCGTATTGCCTTCGAAACGTTCGATTTCGGCAAGCGAGTAGTAAATCCGGTCGTGATATTCGGTGTTTTTGCTGTCGCGAAGCATTTTGTTCAACTGTTTCTTCACATCGCGAATATCCGCTCCGCTGCCCCTCGAAGCCGTCGCCCTGCCGATGGTGGCGTTGAACGACATTTCGTAAGGCGGGTTCATGCGGATCACCTTCTGAAACATGGCTGAAGCCTGCGCGTAATCTTTCTGTTCCAAATGAAGTTGCGCCAATACGTAGCGATAGCGCATCGAAGTTTTTTTGTTTCGCGTGTATTTCAATGCAATATTCAGATATTCAGTAGCGTCGGTATAATTTTTCTGCCGGATATGCCATTCGGCGACGGTTGCGTTCAATTCCGATTTTAACGCTTTTTTATTCGGAAAATCCGGGTCGTCGCGTAATTCGTTGAGCAGGCGTCCGGCTTCGGTAAGATTTTTGTCGAGAATCAGCGCTTTTGCTCTCCACACACGGGCTTCGTAAATGCTTTTTTCAGCGGGAAATTCGTTTTCCATAAAATTGAAGGTCTGCAAAGCCAGAAAATACTGGTTGGTAAACACGTATGACTTACCGATGACCAGGTAACACTCATCCATGTATTTGTTAAATTCCCGTTTGTCGTAGAATTTCCTTTCGGCGGGCGACATCCCCGATTTTCCTACTTTGGGCTTTACCTTGATGGAATGGATATTAATCGCCTTGGTGGCTTTCTTTGCAGCGGCGTCCATATCGCCTGCAACGGATTGAGCGACAGCGTCATCGCCGTACAGGAAAAGCGGAAGCATAACCGTATAGTCGTCCTGCTTGCTTTGTACGGCTTTCCGCACGCCGCTTTTGTAATATTCCCGCGCATTGAACAGGACATTGTAACGGGTGGTTACATTGTGATAAGTCCGCGTAACGCCGGTATTCTTCTCGGTGCTGCACCCTTGCAGGGCAGCCGCAAACAACAGGCACGGCAACAGGATATAAACGAATACTTTCTTCAAGTTTTTGATAAAGATGCAAAGATACGTATTTATTTAACAGATTTTCGGGAAAGATATTTTAAAATTTATCAAAAAAACTTTTCAAAATCATTTTTTTTCCCAACCTTTGCATCGGCAAAAGCCATAACCAAACATAATGTATTTTTCATTAAAAAAAACAATAATTTGAATATGAGTAACAAAGTATCAAGAAGAACCTTTTTAGGTACAACGGCAACGGCTGCAGCAGCTTTTACCGTAATTCCCAACCGTGCGATGGGAAGTGTTTTAGGGCACAAAGCGCCCAGTGATAAATTGAATATCGCCGTGGTAGGCGCCGGCGGTATGGGTAATGCAAACCTTAAAGCGGTAAAACCCACGGAAAACATCGTTGCTTTATGCGATGTGGACTGGAAATACACGGCAAAAGTATTCGACGAAAATCCGAATGCAAAAAAGTATTGGGATTGGCGCAAAATGTACGACGAAATGGGTAAATCCATTGACGCCGTGATCGTTGCAACGGCTGACCATACGCACTGCATCATTGCCTCAACGGCTATGACTATGGGCAAACATGTGTATGTGCAAAAACCATTGACCCACTCGGTGTACGAATCGCGTTTGCTCACCAATCTGGCTGCCAAGCATAAAGTGGCTACCCAAATGGGTAATCAGGGCAGTTCGCAAGACGGAGTACGTCAGGTTTGCGACTGGATATTAAATGGCGAGATAGGCGAAGTAAAACGTGTAGATACGTTTACCGACCGTCCTATCTGGCCTCAGGGGCTGAATACGCCCAAACAGGGAATGTGGGTTCCCGACACGCTGGATTGGGAATTGTTCACCGGTCCTGCCAAATTAGTTCCTTTCAACGAAATATATCATCCATGGAACTGGCGCGGATGGTGGAACTACGGTACCGGCGCTCTCGGCGATATGGCTTGCCACATCATGCACCCGATTTTCAAAGGTTTGCAGTTAGGTTATCCTACGAAAGTGCAGGGCAGTTCAACGTTGTTGCTTGCCGACTGCGCTCCGACAGCGCAATATGTACGTTATACCTTCCCTGAACGTCCTGTTGACAAAAAATCAAAAGTAAAATTCCCCGAAGTGGAAATTCACTGGTACGACGGCGGTATTAAACCCGTGATGCCCAAAGGATGGCCCTCCGGAAGGGATATGAATGATTCGGGCGGCGCTGCCATCTTTTATGGAACTAAGGACACCCTAATTTGCGGATGTTATGGCGTCAGACCGTGGTTACTTTCGGGTCGCAAACCGGTATCTCCCAAAACGCAGCGCGAAGTAACCCTGAGCCACGAAATGGACTGGGTAGAAGCCTGCAAGGAAACTCCGGAAAATCGCAGAAAGCTGGCTTCCGATTTCAGCGAAGCAGGTCCGTTCAACGAAATGGTCGTAATGGGCGTTCTGGCAGTTCGCCTGCAAGGACTGAACAAAGAGCTGGAATGGGATGGCGTTAATATGAAGTTCACAAACATTGGCGAAAACGAAGAAATATCAATTGTCAGGTCAGACGATTTCAAAATTGTAGATGGACATCCTTCGTTCAACAAACCCAGCGATAAGTTCAATGCCAGAGCATTTGCTCAGGAATTGATCCAACATAATTACAGGGACGGCTGGTCGTTACCGGCAATGCCTTAATCGTAAAAGTAAAAAATCTTAAATCATAAATTGTATGAAAATGAAAAATGTAATTTTAGGAGTAAGCGCATGTTGTTTGATATTTGCGCTTGCATCGTGCGGCGGCGGCAGTAAAAAAGGCGGCGTTGATTTATCCCAAGCGGCAGAACCGTGGGAAGATGTTACCGTCGAAACCGTTGAAACCGTAGTCCCTGCAACAGATGTTTGTCCCGAATACACCATTTTGGACAAAACGCAATACTGCCTTTCCAAATTTGCCATGGACAAGGATGGATATTATATCCTTTTTGACGGAAAAACCATGAACGGCTGGAGAGGCTACAACCGCGACGATGTTCCGGCAAGGTGGATTATTGACGAGGAGGCGATTAAATTTAACGGAACCGGCGAAGGCGAAGGACAGAGAAGCGACGGCGGTGATTTGATTTTTGGACATAAATTCAAAAACTTTGAATTATCCGTTGACTGGAAAGTATCCAAAGGCGCTAATTCGGGGATTTTCTATTTAGCCCAGGAGATCGCGGGACAACCCATCTATGTTTCCGCTCCCGAAAGTCAGGTGTTGGACAATGAAAATCATCCGGATGCAAAGTTGGGCGTTGATGGTAATCGCCAATCTTCTTCGCTGTACGACATGATTCCCGCTGTTCCTCAAAATGCCAATCCTTTTGGCGAATGGAACAATACTACCATTATGGTTTACAGAGGTACTGTGGTGCACAAGCAAAACGATGCAAACGTATTGGAATATCATTTGTGGACGCCTCAATGGACTGAAATGCTGCAAAATTGCAAATTCAGCCAGCAAAAGTGGCCCATTGCATTTGAATTGTTGAACAATTGCGGCGGAGCGAACCACGAAGGCTACATCGGATTGCAGGATCACGGCGACGATGTATGGTTCCGTAACATCAGGATCAAAATTCTGGATTAATCATCCTTACAAGAGACTGTTTCATAAGTCTTTTTGAACGCGGGTTTTTGTCCACGAATTTACATGAGTTTACACGAAAAAATTAGTGTTCATTCGTGAAAATTCGTGGATAAAGATCTGCGTTTTTTTGAGTAATATGATGAACATCAATTTACGTTCGAATTGGAAGTTGCTCCTGTTGGTTTGCGCTATAGCCATCGGGGTATGTTCGTTGCTTTATACCAATCATCTGGTCGGAAAATTACAGGTTCAGGAACGAAACAAAATTGAGATTTGGGCAGAAATATACCGACTCCTGAATGAAGCGGAACATGATGACGCCAATCTGGATTTCTATTTACAAGTGATGGAAAACAACACGACGATTCCGGTCATCATTGTTGACAATCATCAGAATATAAAATTTTGGAGAAATATTGATTCCGTCAAAATAAATAGCCCAAAATTTGCCGCGCGCCGTTTGGAACAAATGAAGGCAAAGACAGAACACAGCCCTATTATTTTGAACTGGTATGACGGCAACGAACAGTATGTTTTTTACGATGATTCGTCTATTCTCTATCAATTAACTTATTATCCGTACATCCAACTTGGTATCATCATTCTGTTTATCGGAGTGGCGTATTTTGCTTTCAGCGCCTCGCGCAAATCGGAGCAAAACCGCGTGTGGGTAGGCTTGTCGAAAGAAACGGCGCATCAGTTGGGAACGCCTATTTCGTCGCTGCTTGCCATTACCGAACTGCTCAGGATGCAAGTTCACGACCCTGCACTGATGGACGAATTGGATAAGGATGTATCGCGGCTTCATGCCATTACCGAACGTTTCTCAAAAATCGGTTCAAAGCCCGCCACCCCTATGGCAGATGTGGGGCAAGCCATCGCCAATAGCCTGATTTACATCCGCAAACGTTCGTCGGACAAGGTGAGCATCCGCTATAACCCGCCCGACGAACCGGTGATGATCCCGTTGAGCGAGCCGCTGTTTGCCTGGGTCATTGAAAACATCTGTAAAAATGCGCTTGACGCCATGGGCGGCGCCGGAACGATCCATGTTGAACTGAAACCTTCGCGCTATCAGGTAACGATTGATATTTCGGATACCGGAAAAGGAATCCCCAAACGCAAACACAAAACCATTTTTAAACCCGGATACACCACCAAATCGCGGGGATGGGGGCTTGGGTTATCCCTAACCAAACGTATTATTGAAGACTACCACGACGGACGTATCTTTGTGCTGCGCTCCGACCCCGAGCAGGGGACAACGTTCCGTATCATTTTACAACGTTTTGTATAGGATACAATTCGATTCCAGATTTCAAAACGGTAGTCAAAAAACCGGCTTTGTCATCTTTGGTTTGCAAAAGAACAGGTTCTATGCGATTGTCAATATTACGTGTCATACGATTCAGTTTTTTGTATAACTCCCAATATTTTTCATCTAAAATCTCTTTAATAACGGCAATGTCTATATCGCTATTTTCATTAAAATTACCGTTGACCAGCGAGCCAAACAAAACAACCTTACAAGGTGATAATTCCTCGCAAACAAGCCATGCATATCTTTTTGCATTTTCTAAAGCCGTTGTTGTATCCATTGACATAATGATTCTGTTTGTTGAATGATTTCCTTACATTTTTGAGGCGTGAGCAATTGAAATAACATCTCTTTGTGTTTAGGATATCTTGCTTCAATATTCATAGGCAAGATTTCTTCAATAAAATCAAGTTGTTCTTCCGAAAAAAGAAGCAACAAATCACATCGTTCAGCCAAACTTTTCAGATTGTGCGTGAATGGTGGAATGTCATTTTTTATCGAACAATAGTATGCTTTTATTGTCTTCTCTATCGCTTGATGGCACATGAAACCAACGTATAAAAAACGTTTCGAAACAAGCATTGCTTTTGCGGTTTCTATATCGTACTCGGCTATTCCAATCCAATATTCTGATTTTTCGCTCATATTTTTTTTACAAATATATATCAAATTTGATTACCGGTGGAATAATAATTGGTGTAAAAAATGATTATTTGTTTTCCCAGTATTCATATTGCGTTTTTTTCGGCAGTTTTTGAACCACCTCCTCTACCGAGTGCTTAATCCAGTACTTTACGGTTTCGTCGTTCATATCCCAATTCAGAATGATGCTGTTCCAGTATTTTTTATTGAAATGCCAAGCCGGTTTTACGCTTTGATATTTTTCCCGCAGTTCAACGGCTTTCGATGGATGACATTTTACGGTTATTTTTAACTCCGGATCATCCAGCGGAATTACGGCAAACCATTTATCGAATACCCTGAAAATGAGATATTCATCTTCAAACGGCATGTATTCTGTCGCTTCTTTTATCGAAAGACAATATTCCCGTAATTCTTCAATGTTCATGACGTTTTTTTACAGATGATTGATTTGCTCAAATACCGTATTTTCTGTCGCCCGCATCGCTTCCAAAGTCATACTCAATAATTGATCCAAGTCCCATCCCAACATTTCTGCGCCGGTTCTGATCACATCGCGCGAACACCCTGCGGCAAAGGCTTTATCTTTAAATTTCTTCTTTACGCTGCTTAACTCCATATCGGAAACGCTTTTAGACGGACGCATTTTTGTGGCGGCAAAAATAATTCCCGTTAATTCGTCCGTTGCATAAAGAATTTTCTCCATTTCGTGTTCCGGCTTCACATCAACACATACATTGTATCCGTGCGAACAAACAGCGTGAATGATATCTTCCCCGTAGTTTTCCGACTTCAGAATCTCTACCGCTTTGACACAATGTTCCTGCGGATACATCTCAAAATCAATATCATGCAACAAACCAACCATTCCCCAATAATTTGCATCGTAACCCAGTTCTTTGGCAAACCATTTCATCACTTCTTCAACAGTAACAGCATGTTGAATGTGATATTTTTCCTTATTGTACTTCAACAGAAGTTCAAATGCTTTTTCTCTTTCCATAAATCAACCAATTAATATATTTTCCGCTTCTTTCAGACGGTTAAAATGACATAAGAGCAGTCCTCCGTTTTCGTCGCGCAGGTGCATCCCACTGCCTTTGCAGTACCTGAAATATTTACATGCGGCGCATTCCCCTTGCTTTGCCCATGAACGATTGCGGAAATCCTGATAGCGATGGTTCCACACATCCATAAAATTGTCTTGATAAATATTGCCCTGAATGAAATGCGAACGAAGATTGGGACAAGCCGAAATGGAGCCGTCAACCAATATTGAGCCTACGGTAACGCCCGCCCTGCAAAAGAAAAAACCGTCGCGAACTTCCGTTTCATAATTACCCAAAAAGCCTTCGCAACCATAATCCGTTTTGATGCGACCTTCCTTGCGGTTGTCGGCAATAAAATCGAACACGTGTTTGAATTGAGGAGGCTCTAATTGCAGGTCTTTATTTTCGGCTGCCCTGCCTATCGGACAAATGGTAAACACGCGCCAAGCCTTTACGCCCGTTTCGATGAGCAATTCTTTTAATGCCGGCAGTTCATCGAAATTCCAACGATTAACGCAAGTAACCACGTCGAACGCTAAATCGGATTTCGATGCTGCAATCATGCGAATGGCGTGCAAAGCGTTTGCAAAACTTTCCGGTCTGCCGCGCAGGCGATTGTGCGATTTCTCGAAACCGTCCAAACTCACGGTAATAGCGCGTAAACCAGCCTGTTCCAATTGTGCGAAACGTTTTTCGTTGAACAGCATACCATTAGTAACAATTCCCCATGGAAAACCGCGATCGTACAATGCCTGTCCGCATTGCTCCAAATCCTTTCGCATCAACGGTTCGCCGCCGGTAAGCACAATCATGGTATTGTTGGGTTCGACGTGCGGCACAATGCTGTCAATGGTTTTGAGAAAATCTTGCAACGGCATATCAGGCGTTTGCGATATTTGACGGCAATCGCTGCCGCAATGTGCACAGGAAAGATTACATCGCAGGGTACATTCCCAAAACAAATAACGCAGAGGGTGTTGCCTCGCAACAGTATCCCGCCAGCGGCTGAAAAGTTCCAAACCAATACGCTTTTTCAGAGAAATGGGCGTTACTTTCATTCTTTCGGCGTCATTTTGATAATTCCCAAATCCTTTTCTACTTCTCTGTGTTTATCAGAATTTCCCTTAAATTTTACGTGCGAAAAATCTACTTCAACATCCTTATCATTAAACGAACCGTTTTTTTCGCCGTCAATGTCCGCCAGTTCCACGTATATCTTATGGTACCCTTCATAAGTTTGTAAGTTAAAAACACCTTTACTATCCGTGTAAATTGAATCAACTCTATAGAAACGATTGTCGCCGATTGGTTGTTTCAATACGGCGCGGATCCCTTCAATGGGAGCGCCATCCGTTTCGGATACTACTACGCCTTTGGCTTTATACGTTGCCATGAGATCTCCGTATTTGGCGCATGAAATAAGAATAGCCGGAAATCCAAGACAAGAAAGCAAAAATGCCAATATTCTACTATATGTTTTTGAAATAATTGCCATAATTCTACCAAAAATATTAAAAAGCATATCCGAAACCGATAGCGCCCATTGCACGCAATTCGCCTGCCGTACCGATGATAGGCGTAAGACCGATACGGAACGAATAACCGCCGTTTACAGGCATTTTGCGGTACATAAAAGTGAAAAAACCGATTACATGACCTTCTTTTTCTTTCTCGCGAGTATAAAGCGATACTTCATGCGTCAAAAATGTAGCGCCTGCGCCAACTTCAAAAGTTTGGTCGGAATCCGGTTTTCCAAAAACATAATTCAAACCTGCAGGAATGGTATAATACGTTCGCTTAATGTATTCAGTATAAGTGTAATTCCATTGATGATCCACCCATCTGGTTTTAATATTTCCGACGCCGAAACCTGCACCCAATCTGAATCCAAATCCCAATCGTTCTTTGGATTGAAAACGCGAGTCAAAATTTACCGACATGTAAACGCCCGGTCCACCCAATTCAGTATAAAACAATTTGTTGGCAATTCGCTCTTCCTGAGCCGACAACGATTGATGGAGTGTCATTGACAAAACCGTAACGGTAATGATTAACGAAAATAATTTTTTCATTTTGCGCTTATTTTTTCGGTTCCATTTTTATGATACCCAAATCTTTTTCTACTTCGCTACACTCTCGGTTATTTCCTTTAAACTTTACGTGCGAAAAATCTACTTCAACATTCTTATCATTAAACGAACCATTTTTTTCGCCGTCAATATCCGCCAGTTCTACATACATCTTTGATCCGTACATATAACCTGTCAGGTTAAAAACACCTTTGCTGTTCGTGTAAATGGTATCCATTCCCCGTGTTGGGTTCAATTGGTTTTTCAATACGGCGCGAATTCCTTCAATGGGAGCATCATCCATTTCGGAAACTACTATGCCTTTGGTTTTATACGTTGCCTCTGGAGCGCCGTATTTGGCGCATGAAATAAGAATAGCCGGAAATCCAAGACAAGAAAGCAAAACCGCCAATATTCTACTGTATGTTTTTGAAATGATTGCCATAATTATCAGGTATTAAAAAGCATATCCGAAACCGATAGCGCCCATTGGACACAAGTCGCCCGACGTACCGATCACAGGAGTAAGACCAATACGCCACGAAAAACCGCCGTTTACAGGGACTTTACGATACATAAAAGTAAGAAAACCAATTGCATGACCCGGTTTTTCTTCATTCAGACAATAAAGAGATACTTTTCGCGTCAAAAATGTAACACCTGCGCCAATTTCAAAAGTACGGTCGGAGTTGGGCTTTCCGAAAACATAATTCAAGCCGGCAGGAATAGAATAATATGTTCGCGTAACAGAATCATAATAACCCCATTGAGTTTGTTTGTCTTCAAAAGTTCCGTAAGCGAAACCGACGCCAAGCCTGTATCCCAATCCCAATCGCTCGATGGATTTAAAACGTGCATCAAAATTTGCAGACATAATAAGCCCCGGTCCAAGAAATTCAGCATAGAAAAATTTGTTGGCAATTTTTTCTTCCTGAGCCGACAATGATTGATTGAGGGTCAATGACAAACCTGCAACAATTGATAATAATGAAAGTGATCTTTTCATATTTTATTGTTCGTTTTGTTGTTTTATTATAAGACGTAAAAATATGAAAACGTTGCGTGGAAAGAAAAAATATATCTGTTTTTGCATTTTGAAATGCTTCTGATCAGGTGCACTACAACGAATACGTAAATCCGCCCATCATATTGAAACGTTGCGACGGATAGAAATTCCATCGTTCGTATCTCGCTGCACTGATATTGTTGATTTTCAGGAATAAAGAAAAACTTTTAGTGTAGCGATACTCAACGCCGAGATTGAAACTGACCACATCTCTGAGAGCGAAAAAACCGTCTTCATCTTCATTATTG
>Ga0082212_10010246_pt1 | contig 12021 bp, 7 predicted proteins | sample TergutNt197P3_FD_71548 | JGI IMG/M metagenome (GOLD analysis project Ga0082212, IMG submission 71548) | Neocapritermes taracua P3 segment gut microbial communities from Petit-Saut dam, French Guiana - Nt197 P3 | ecosystem: Host-associated > Arthropoda: Insects > Digestive system > Gut ... | reverse complement strand
ACACGATCGGTATCGTACAGATGGTGCTGGCGGGCAAAACAAACAAGGACCTCGTCACACTCGTGGAGCGTATGGGCGGCCACGCCATCGGGCTGTGCGGGCTGGACGGCGGAATGATCCGGGTACAGAAGATGACCGGCGAAGCGGATCTCGGTTTTGTCGGCGACATCACGCAGATCAATACAGATCCGATCGACAACGCGCTAAGGAACGGGTATATACCGATCATCGCCACCCTCGGCGCGGACAGCGAGGGTCAGGTGTACAATATAAATGCCGATACGGCGGTTATGGCCATTGCCGGCGCGCTGGGTGCCGAGAACATCGTCATGATGACGGACGTTGCCGGATTGATGCGGGAGGTGGGAAACCCGGACTCGCTGATTCCGGTCGTGCAGGTCAGCGAGGTGCCCGCGCTTGTAAGACAGGGAATCATTACCGGCGGCATGATCCCAAAGGTGCAGTGCTGTGTGGAGGCTGTCCGACGAGGTGTCAAGCGCGCCGTTATGATCGACGGGCGCATCCCGCATGCGATCCTGCTGGAGATGTTTTCCGACGAGGGTATCGGTACGCTGTTTCACTGACGCGACTTTCGCGGCGATAAACCGCCAAAGAACCCTAACCAAAAACTCGCGCCCACAAGCGATGCAAGAGGAGGTTTCCCCATGAACAATGCAACGATTCAACAAAGAGATCTTGCCTATGTCGCCAATACCTACAAACGGTTTCCGATAGCCGTCACGCGCGGAAAAGGAGCGCGTTGCTGGGACGCGGACGACAGGGAGTATATCGACATGACGAGCGGCATCGGCGTGAACGCGCTCGGCTTTTGCGACGAGGCATGGGCCAAAGCCGTTTTCGATCAGCTGCTCACGCTGCAGCACACATCCAACCTCTATTATACGCTCCCCTGCGGCGAGGTGGCGGAAACGCTGTGCAACCGCACGGGAATGAAAAAGGTTTTTTTCTCCAACTCCGGCGCGGAGAGCAACGAGGGCGCGATCAAATGCGCCCGCAAGTATGGACATATGCGGAAAGATCCGGGATGTCACAACATTCTCACGCTCAGCCAGTCGTTTCACGGCCGCACCGTGACCACCCTGGCCGCGACCGGCCAGGACGCTTTCCACCACCAGTTTCACCCTTTTACCGACGGCTTTGCTTACGCGCCGCCGAACGACCTGCCCGCCACGCTCTCGATGATCGACGCGAACACATGCGGCGTGCTGATTGAGCTCGTGCAGGGCGAAGGCGGCGTGCTGCCGCTTGACACGGCCTATGTCAAAGGTCTGGCGGCGTATTGCGCTGCGAACGACGTGCTGCTGCTAATCGACGAGGTACAGACGGGTATGGGCCGTACCGGGTCTCTTTTCGCCTTTGAACGATATGGCATTCACCCGGATATCGTCACCGTCGCAAAGGGATTGGGCGGCGGGTTGCCGATCGGCGCGGTGCTGTTTGGCGAAAAATGCGCGGACGTGCTCGCGCCCGGTGAGCATGCCACAACGTTTGGCGCCAACCCGGCCATCTGCGCGGGCGCAAAAGTGGTGCTGGATCGCCTCGACAAAGCGTTTTTATCCGAAGTGGATCAAAAAGGCGCGTACATCCGCCAACGCCTCGCCGCCATGCCTGCCGTCGAGAGCGTCGGGGGCCTTGGCCTCATGATCGGCGCAACCCTCTCGGGCGTTACCGCGCCCGAAGCGGTCGCGCATGGCATTTCAAACGGCGTGCTGCTGTTGACCGCAAAGGACCGCCTGCGCCTGCTGCCGCCTCTGACCATATCCTGGGAAGAGATTGAAGAGGGGCTGAAACGGGCTGAAAAGGCATTGAGTTAAGCAATGGTGCATCCGAATAAAACATCCGCAAAAGATACGTTTCACGCCCGCCTGCGCATATGCTTGAGGGCAATATCCGTACTGTTCTGTTGTGTATAGAAGGAGGCGTCGCCTATGAAACATCTGCTAAAGCTTCTTGACCTCAGCGGTGAGGAAATCATCGGCCTGCTAAACCTGGCCGACCAGCTCAAGTACGAGCGCAAACACGGCATCGAACATAGGCCGCTCGCCGGTAAAACATTGGCGATGATCTTCCAAAAAGCATCCACGCGTACGCGCGTATCGTTTGAAGTAGGGATGTGTCAGCTCGGCGGAACGGCATTGGTATTAAACGCAAACGACCTCCAGATCGGGCGTGGGGAACCGGTTCAGGATACCGCGCGCGTGCTGTCCCGCTATGTGGACTGTATCATGATCCGTACGTTTGCGCAGCGGGAGGTTGAGGACCTTGCCGCCTTTGGCAGTATTCCGGTCATCAATGGATTGACGGATTTCGAGCATCCGTGTCAGGTGCTGGCTGACCTGATGACCATTCGCGAGTACAAAGGCAGCCTCGCCGGGCTGACGCTGGGCTACATTGGGGACGGAAACAATATGGCCAACTCGCTTGCTGTGGGAGGCTTGAAAGTCGGCATGAAAGTGCGTTGCGCATGTCCCCCGGCATATCAGCCGGACAAGGCTGTGCTCGCGTTCGCCAGGCAATACGGCGACGCGTTCATGCTGACGGACAAGCCCGAAAAAGCCGCGCAAGGCGCGGACGTTCTAGTCACCGACGTTTGGGCTTCCATGGGCCAGGAGGCGGAAACGGCCGCGCGGGAGAAAGCGTTCCAAGGCTTCCAGGTAAACGACGCATTGCTGGCGTTAACCAATGCGGGCTGCATGGTGCAACACTGTCTGCCCGCGCACCGGGGTGAAGAAATCACGGAGGCGGTCTTTGAGGCGCATGCGAACGAAATATTTGACGAGGCTGAAAACCGTCTTCATGTGCAGAAGGCTGTACTGGCAACGCTGATCAAGTAAACGCGCGACACGAAACGCCTGTGGAGAGAAACAAACGTTATCCAAACGGCGGACCGCCGCGTCGGCGCCGTCGATGCCGTGATAATCGGCAGAAAGGCCTTGAAAGCAATCAATTTCAAGGCCTTTCCTGTACCGGGTTGGACCCTTTCGACGCGTCCTCCCATACGAAGCGCGCTCAGTCCGGCAGATATCAATGCGCACGACTTTCCATACCGCACGGTAGGTCTTGCGTTCTGAGGTGATTCAATGCGAAAAGCATATCTGGTTCTGGAAAACGGACGGGTGTTCGCAGGCGCGCGTTTTGGCGCGGATTCCGAGGCGGAAGGCGAGGCCGTATTTACGACGGGCATGACCGGTTATATGCAAACGCTGTCGGATCCCGCTTGCGCGGGTCAGATCGTCGTGCAAACATTTCCGCTGATCGGCAACTACGGCATAATTCCCGCCGAGCTGGAAACGTCGTTGCCACGGCTTGCCGCTTATGTCGTGCGCGAATGGTGCGAAAAACCGTCAAATTTCCGCAGCGAAGGCAACCTGGATATATATCTCAGAACGCACGGCATACCGGGGCTACGCGGCGTGGATACGCGCGCGTTAACGCGAATGCTGCGTTCGGAGGGCACGATGCGCGCCAAGCTGTCCGACACACCCGAAGCCGTATTTGACTTCACCCAAAAAGGAAGCGATACACGCGCGGTCACAGCCGGGTCCGTATTGCCAAAAACGCTTCCGGATGCCCGGTATCGCGTGGCGTTATGGGGGGATGGCGCAACCAGCAGCGTTACGCAGGCATTGATGTCGCGCGGTTGCGGGATTATCGTCTTCCCTGCGGCAGCGAAAGCCCAGGCTGTGCTTGCCGTGAAACCCGACGGGATACTGCTTTCCGACGGCCCGGGCGACCCGGCGGCTTGCGCGGAACTTGTTTCGGAGATAAGCATCGCTGTCAAAGCTAACATTCCGACGTTTGGCATCGGTCTGGGACATCAATTGCTGGCGATGTCGCAGGGCGGTAGAACGTTTAGAATGAAAGTCGGCCATCGCGGATCAAACCAGCCTGTCCGGCATATCCGGACGGGACGAATCCACATCACCGGCCAATGCCATGGCTATGCAGTAAGCCTACCCGATCTTCCGCCGTCTATGGAACCCTCCTACCTTAACCTGAACGACGGCAGCTGCGAAGGGCTTATCTACAGTGATTTCCCGGCTTTTTCCGTACAGTTCCGGCCGGAAACCTTCTCCGATCCGCCAAACGGCGAGTCCTTGTTTAACGACTTCATACGGATGATAGATCAGTAAGGGGTGAGCACATGCCGGTCAGGGCGGACATTCGAAGGGTATTGATCATCGGATCCGGCGCGATCGTAATCGGCCAAGCCGCGGAGTTTGACTACGCGGGATCGCAGGCGTGCCGCTCGCTCAAGCAGGCGGGCCTCGAGGTAATTCTAATCAACCCGAACCCCGCGACGATCATGACGGACCGCGCGTTTGCCGACCGCATTTATATCGAACCGCTGACACCACTCGTCGTCAAGCGCGTCATTCTCAAGGAGAAGCCGGACAGCCTGCTGTCCACCCTCGGCGGTCAGAGCGGGCTGACGCTGGCCATGCAACTCGCCCGGGAAGGCTTTTTGGAACAACATGGCGTGAAACTCATCGGCGCGAACCTGGATACCATCGAGCGGGCGGAGGACCGGCGGAAATTTAAGGATACCATGCTCTCCATCGGCCAGCCCTGCATCCCCTCGGAGGTCGTGACGACGGTCGGAGACGCAGTCGCGTTCGCTGAGTCAATCGGCTATCCGGTCATCGTTCGGCCCGCTTACACCCTTGGCGGCAGCGGCGGCGGCATCGCGCGGGACGAAACCGCGCTGAGCTCCATTGCGGAGAATGGTCTGCGCGTCTCGCCCATCGGTCAGGTGCTGGTGGAAAAGTGCATCTCCGGCTGGAAGGAAATCGAGTTTGAGGTCATGCGCGACAGCGCCGGTAACGCAATCTGCATTTGCAGTATGGAAAATTTTGACCCGGTTGGCGTACATACCGGCGACTCAATCGTCGTCGCGCCCACCGTAACGCTCGCCGACACCGAGTATCAGATGCTGCGCTCGGCCGCGCTGCGAATCATCGACGCGCTTCGCGTGGAGGGCGGGTGCAACTGCCAGTTTGCGCTTCATCCGGAACGGATGGAGTACGCGGTTATTGAAGTCAATCCACGCGTTTCACGCTCGTCCGCGCTCGCTTCCAAAGCCACCGGTTACCCGATTGCCAAGATAGCGGCTCTGATCGCCGTGGGCATGACGCTTGGCGAAATGTTCAATGCGGTTACCGGCAAGACGAGCGCATGCTTCGAACCCGCGCTGGACTATATCGTCGTCAAACTTCCGCGCTGGCCGTTTGATAAATTTGTGTATGCCGACCGCACGCTTGGAACGCAAATGAAAGCCACAGGCGAGGTCATGGCCATCGGGACGAGCTTTGAACAGGCGCTGCTTAAGGCCGTTCGGGGCGCGGAAATCGGCTTGGACTCGTTGCGCGATCCACGCCTGGCAAGGTTATCCACAGAATCAATTGTCGATTTGCTTCCGTTGTGCACGGACGAGCGCCTGTTTGCCGTATATGAGGCGATCATGCGCCGTATACCGCTCGCAACGATCCACGAAATAACAAGGATCGATCCATGGTTCCTCGCCAAACTGCAAAACATCGCGGCCGTGGAAACGGGTCTCCCGGACGGACGGGCGGCCTATGCGGACGCCAAAGCCGTCGGCCTGCCGGATGCCGTCGTCGCGAGGCTGACGGGTATGCCCGTCGAGTCGCCACGCCACGCCGTCTACAAGATGGTCGATACCTGTGCCGGTGAGTTTGAGGCGCTTACGCCGTATTTCTACGCGACATATGACGACGAAAACGAAGCGCTCCGGTTCACGGAAACCCTGTCGTCCGGAAAGAAACGCGTCGTGGTCTTTGGTTCGGGGCCCATACGTATCGGTCAGGGCATCGAATTTGATTACGCGTCCGTACACTGCGTGTGGACTTTAAAATCCCTCGGCTATGAGGTCATCATGGTCAACAACAACCCGGAAACCGTTTCCACGGATTTTGACACCGCCGACCGGCTGTACTTTGAACCATTGACCGCGGAGGATGTACGCGACATCATGGCCACGGAAAAGCCCTGGGGCGTGATGGTCGCCTTTGGCGGGCAAACGGCCATCCGTCTGACGCGCCATCTCCGGGCGCTTGACGCGCGCATCCTGGGCACCACGGCGGACTGCATTGATATGGCGGAGGATCGTGAACGGTTTGACGCGCTGCTGACACGGCTTTCCATCAAAAGGCCTCTGGGGCGCACCGTGAACACGGAGTCTGAAGCGCTGGCTGCGGCCAATGCGCTGGGATACCCGGTGCTGGTGCGGCCCAGCTATGTGCTCGGCGGTCAGAATATGGTTATCGCTTATGCGGATTCGGATATCCGTGAGTATATGCGAATCATCCTTGGCCAGGCGGTCAGCGTGGACAGCCCAATCCTGATCGATCAATACCTTCGCGGTTTGGAAGTGGAGGTTGACGCCATCTGCGACGGCCATGATATTCTGATCCCGGGTATCATGGAGCATATGGAGCGTGCGGGCGTTCACTCCGGTGATTCCATCGCCGTCTATCCCGCGTGGCGGCTCAACGGCGCGCTGACGCAACGTCTCATCGCCTGTACGCGCGACCTTGCGCTGGGCCTTGGCACCGTAGGGCTTATCAACATTCAATACATTATTCATGACAACGAGATTTATGTCATAGAGGCAAACCCGCGCGCCTCCCGCACGGTGCCTTATATCAGCAAGGTGACCGGATTGCCCGTCGTGGAGCTCGCCGTACGTGCGATGCTTGGCGAATCTCTGTCCGGCATGGGCTGCGGTACGGGGCTGTATCGGAAATCAGCGTATTACGCCGTAAAGGTTCCAACATTCTCGTTCGAAAAGCTGGCGGACCTGGACACGCAGTTGAGCCCGGAAATGAAATCAACCGGCGAGGTGCTCGGCGTAGGTCGGACGCTGGAGGAGGGCTTGTACAAGGGGCTGGCTGCCGCAGGCTATCGGCTGGATGTCGGAGGCGGTGTGCTCTTCTCCGTACGCGACGCGGACAAACCGGCCTGCGTGCGGGTCGCTCGCGCCTATGCGGCGCTCGGATGTACGCTGTACGCAACGCCCGGGACTGCCGCGGCGTTCACGTCGGCCGGGCTTTCCGTCACGGCATTGCCAACACTCGGCGAAGCCGTGGACGAGGCCATTGCCCTGCTGGAAAGCGGCGCGGTACGCACCGTTGTATCAACATCCCGGAAAGGCCGCAACCCTTCGCGCGCCAGCGTGCGCTTGCGCCGCAAAGCGGTGGAACGCGCCATTCCCTGCCTGACCAGCCTTGACACAGCCGCAGCGCTGGTCGGCGCGCTTGGCAGCCGTTATTCGCTTTCCAGCGTGGAGTTGGTCGATATGAACCACATGCATTATGAAAAACGCCCGCTCCGGTTTGTCAAGATGCGCGGCAGCGGCAACGACTATATTTACTTTGACTGCTTCGAACAACAGGTAGACAGCCCGGAATCGCTCAGCGTGCAGGTCTCCAGCCGGCGCTGGGGAATCGGCGCCGACGGTATCGTGCTGATCCTTCCGGCGGATGACGCGGACGCGGCGATGCGAATGTTTAACGCCGACGGCAGTGAGGGAGAAGTGGCGGGCAACGCCATGCGCTGTGTGGGCAAGTATCTGTACGAATCCGGACGCGTAAAAAAAGAACGCCTGCTGCTGCGGACAGGCGGCGGTCTTCGGTCACTCACGCTGCATGTTCGCGACGGATCCGTCGAATCGGCTTGCGTGGAAATGGGCGCGGCCCGGTTACGCCCCGACCAAGTACCCGTTCTGCTCCCGGGCGAGAGCGTCGTGGACCGCGAAATCCATGTCGGCGGCCTTCCCGCCCGCATCACCTGTATCTCCATGGGCAACCCGCATTGCGTGATGTTTGTCGATGACGTCAGCCAAGCGGATGTCACCGGCTGGGGTCCGAGGATCGAGGAGGACGCGCTGTTTCCGAACCGTGTCAATGTATCCTTTGTCCAGGTGGAAGGCCGGCGCATGTTACGCATGCGCGTGTGGGAACGCGGTATCGGCGAAACGATGGCATGTGGCACCGGAGCGTGCGCGGCGGCAGTCGCGGCCGTGCTCTGCGGTCACTGCGAGGAGGGCGTAGATCTGACCGTACAGCTGCCCGGAGGAGACCTTGTGATCCGCTACATCGACGGAAAAGTAAGCATGACCGGCGACGCAAAGAAAGATTTTGAGGGCGTGATCGAAGTATAACAGCGGATTGTAAAAACACCTGGATTCCCGCGCTGTACCGCTTCTTTATTTTGTTTGTGGCGATGTCTTTCTTTGTTAAAAGTTACCCTGGTATACCCCGTGCTCCCGCCACAGCGCGTGCATGAACTCGTATCGCTGCAGAGCAAGCCCGCTGTAAACGCAGTTTGACGTGGAAAAAACATACCCGAATCCCGGCATACCGTCCCGGAGGGAACGCAGGACATCCGCCCGAACCTGTTCCTCGGTCCCGGTTTGAAGCAACCCGCAGTTTACGTTACCGATCAGACACACGCGGCGGCCATAACACTCCTTGACGAGTTTCAGGTCAACTCCGCCCTGCGGATCCAGCGAATGCAGCGCGTCCGGCCCGCAATCGATCATTTGGTCAATGATGGGCATGATATTGCCGTCCGTATGTTTTATGCTGAAAAACCCCATTTCCCGGTACCCGGCTATCGCCTGCTTTAAGTAGGGCGTGATGAACACATCAAACAGCTCAGGCGAAAAGAACGGGTTGTGATTGAAACAGTAGTCCGCGCATAGGGCATAACCGTCAAGCAGGCCTGTTTTTGCCAGCATGTTCGCGGCTTCCAGCGCGCTGTCGGTCCGGCGCTGCGCGGTTTCACACAGCGTTTTCGCGTCTTCATACATTCGTACGGAAAAATCAACCATATGGTCTCCGTCCGGTATGCTGAAGGTGGGATCGCCGTGCATCATGAGGAAGTACTCGTCTCCGGTACGTTCCCGTATAATTTCGAGCAGGCGGCGCAGCGCGTCGCAATCGCGGACGCACGGATGCACAAAGATCGCGCTGTGACTGTATTTCTCGGCTACATCAATATAACAGCTTGCTTGGTCTTGCAGATGCAGTTCCCGCTCTTTTGCGCTCATCTGGTTCCACTGGTGCATGGACCGGTGTTCCGGATGAACCTTTCCGAGCACCTCCATCGTTAAAAAAAAGACAAGCTCAAAATGAGGCACATGCCCGGTTATCGGTTCGCGCCGCAGTGCGCGTTGCATTTTCTCTTTTCCGGTCATTCGGCGCCTCCGTTCTGCATGATAGCGCGGCGATTGCGTGTCATGACAATCACCCGTATACCCGGTGTCTTTGTGCCCGCGCCGTGACGGGATTTCTCAGCTCGCATACTCGGCCGCCTTCCGGACAACTTCCTCGGCTTCTTCCGCACAGCTTAACGTGCCGAAAATGCACAGGCCTTTATGCGAAAATTGCTTGAGCAAGCGCAGCATCTCCACGGACGAGTTAACGCCCATTAAAACCAGCCCTTTGCCACGCGATTGAATTTTTTCATAAACCGGGAACCATCCCTCATCGCCGCATCCGGGTTTTCCGTCTCCGGGAACCCATTGAATCGCATCCAGCCGGTCGATCGACAGCAGCATGTCCAAATGCGGCAGTTCGCCGACACCGTCCAAATGGTACACGCTGTGGTCCAGAAAACGGGCCCCCCGGTCAACGGAAGGCAGGACGAAACGCCTGAAATGGTCCGGTGAAATCATCGCCGAGAAATCGCACTGCAGCGGATACCATCGTTTCGGGCACCAAATAGGCATCCACGTCGTCATTCCGTGCTGCCCCATGGCATTGTTCAGTGCGTAAAATTCCGAATATGTCGTTTCCCACAGATCGTCCAGTTTTTTCGTCGCTTTTTCCACTTCCTCCGGCGCGTCAAGCAGATCGGTCAGCAGCGGCTCCGTACCCCGCAGCGAGGCCAGAATATCCATCGCTCCGCCCAGATCGGTCATGCCGACCCTGTACGTGCCGGCGCTGTCCCGCAGGATTCGTTCCGTGGCTTCCAGGACAAACCGGTGCATCCGGTTATCCCGCGATATGTGAATACTGTCCATGTCACGCCAGTCCTTCATGATCGGCGATCTTCCGAACCAAACCGTATCGGGGAAGTAGGCATAATCGCCCCCCAGCATTGCCGCCATCACGCCGGGCCCAAAGTTGATCCAGGTTCCCGGGATAGCTTCTGCGAAGTACCGTGTGTTTTGCATATACTGCCTGCACGCTTTGATTCGGTACTCCATGTTCTCCCACCGTTCCGTCATATCCGACGGCGGTTCCAAATAAGCCGCTTTCGACGGAACTTCAATCCACAGTACCGCCCTTGTGTCATAATCGCGCGCCCAAAACGCTTCGTACCGTTTTCTTGTTTCACTGGTCAACATAATATGCTCCTTTACGGTGTGCTGTCTCGGGCGCGATCCGGCGCCCGGCATTCTATCATCATCGTATCACACGGCGGGGCGGGTAACCAGCGGACGAAGCGTCACCTGGAATGTCCGTTGTCCGGTTGAGGCTCGTCGTCCACTATCCCGCCTATAACCCCGCTTCTGTACGCGCACAATGCCGCGAGCGTACACCGGTCGCAGGCAGGCCGCCTCGCGTCACACACGCGCCGCCCGTGCAAAATCATCCAATGGTGCGCGACAATCCAGTCTTCCCGCGGCACAGCGTCCATCAACTGCAGCTCGGCCTGCTTAACATCCTTCGCCCTTACAAGCCCCAATCGATTCGAGACACGAAACACGTGTGTATCCACGGCAAATGCCGGGATACCGAAAGCGTTCGCGAGCACGACATTGGCTGTTTTCCTGCCGACACCCGGGAGAGCGGTCAGCGCTTCCAGCGTATCGGGTACCTTTCCGCCATGGTTTTCAACCAGGATGCGGCACGTGGCGGTGATGTTGACCGCCTTGCTTCGAAAGCCGCACGACCGAATCCACGGATGCAGCTCATCCGACGTCAACGCCGCCATGGACGCCGCGTCCGGATAGCTGGCAAAGAGCTTCGGCGTCACCTTGTTTACCTGCCGGTCCGTACACTGCGCGGCAAGCATCGTTGCGATCAGCGTTTCGAACGGATTGGTAAAATCGAGTTCCGGTCCGGCATCCGGGTACAGCCGCGACAGTTCGTTAAGGATCGCCTGGTTTTGTGTCATCTGTTTTCTCCATCAGCATCGCCTGAAACCTGAGCATCCCGTCTTGATATCGCGCAAGCCCGGCAAATTGGTTTCCGCAATACACACGAACCAATCCGCCCGGCGGCGTCGAATCGTCGGTCCACGGCAGCGGATGCCCGTTCAACACTACCGCACGGTTGGACGCATCAACCCGGACAGCAGGCAGCCCCGAAAGGGGCGCGTCCATAGGTACCAGGAACTTCGCTCTGTCCGCGCATTGGTTCCATTCCTCCAGCGTTACGCTGTCGTAAAGCCTGAACGGCCCGCTTTGGGTCCTCAACAAAAAACGCATATGCGCCAAGCAGCCGAGCCGCGTCCCGAGATCGTGGCAAAGCGTGCGGATATATACGCCCTTTCCACAGCGCACGCGAAGCAGCGCGGTATTGACGCCGGTCCGCTCCATGACATCGATCGAATCGACCCTTACGAGCCTGGCGTCCAGCCGCGCGCGCTCCCCTTTTCTGGCAATCGCATAAGCGGGCCTCCCTTCGACTTTCAACGCCGAGAAATCCGGAGGCGTTTGCATGATCTCTCCGATGAATTCGGGTAGACAAGCGCGAAGCTCCTCCATCGCGGGCAGCTTTCCCGATGTCGCGATGGGCTTCCCTTGCGCGTCCTGCGTATCCGTAGCGGCGCCAAACGCGATCTCCGCAATATACTCTTTGTCTTTATCGACAAGCGCGTCAAACAGTCTGGCAGCTTTCCCGATCATAATCGGCAGGACGCCCGCCGCCTCGGGATCGAGCGTACCCGCGTGACCCACCTTCTCGCCGCGGAGCGTATGGCGGATCCGCACAACCGCGTCCGACGACGTCATCCCAGGCGGTTTCA
>Ga0082212_10006292_pt2 | contig 12022 bp, 11 predicted proteins | sample TergutNt197P3_FD_71548 | JGI IMG/M metagenome (GOLD analysis project Ga0082212, IMG submission 71548) | Neocapritermes taracua P3 segment gut microbial communities from Petit-Saut dam, French Guiana - Nt197 P3 | ecosystem: Host-associated > Arthropoda: Insects > Digestive system > Gut ... | reverse complement strand
GGGGATTTGGGCGTGAAAAGTGGCGAATCGGCGGCAATTTTGCCGAAAATGCTGGACTTCCGCTCCGCAAGCGGATAAAATGAGGTTGTTAGAGGTTCCCTTTATATCGACAAGCCCATACACACCTGTACCGGTCAAATCTGTCCGCGGGTTCGGCAGGTACGTTTGTCCCCAAATGGCACTATTCGTGGACACCAGCGCAACGATAAAAAGGGCGACGGAAACTGTTTTGAACGGATGGTTGGCTTTCTTCGACATGGCAATCTCCTTTCGTTTGGCGTTAGTTGTGGCGGAGCCTTCCGCCACTGTCCCTTTCGTTGTAATCTATCTGGTGAGAAAATGCAAGAGAGGCAAAAGTAAAAAGTGCTTTCCCCTTTCCTTACCGGGATAGAAAGGGATGCCGGTTACGCTCAGTCGGTAAACAGACCAATTTACTTTTTCGCACTCTACACTAATTCCACGTTCACAAGTTTTCCTTCCTGCCGAAGTTTTTCGGCAAGGAGTGGAATCAGTACCTTGCGGGACAACACTCCCCGTTGCCGGAACGAAATGTCCGCATTCGCCGTGTTGTCCGCTTTGCCGAGAATAATGTTCAACTTGTCGGCAACGCCCAAAAGTAGCCGCAATTCCGTTACGCCGCTGTCCTCATGCAAATTCGCAATGTCTTCGTCCAAAATGTTATACACCTGATTAAGTGTAACCGCTCCTTCCGTTACGAGATTGATTCCCTTGATTCCGTATCGCGGCGGAGCAATCACGCTCATCGGTTCGCTTTCCATTTCGAGCGGGACGTTCAGATATTTCGCCACGAGTTTTGCCGTGGTGCCGCCGCAGACGATTTTCAAGCCGGGAAGCCCAAGAAACCGCTTCACCGTTGGCATATCGTTGTCCCGATCCTGCGGCGGTCCCGTAAAAATGTTGACGGTTTGTCCCGTCCGGCAAAGTCCCAGCACGATGCTGCAATCGTCGCCGGTTACTTTGGCAGACTGGCGCACCGTCGCTTGATGTACTGAATCCGGCGAGTAAGGGGAAAACGAACGCGGTGTTGCCGGTCTGGGACTTTCTTGCACTTCCCCTTTCCAACGTGCCAACGCTTCCTTGTGAATCATCTCTGGGGCGAGCGATAATTTGAGACGTGAACTGATTTTGCTGTTGATAAACCGTACAACCCCCTCCGAAGTCCATTCGGCATTGGAACCGTATCCGAGACCGGACTGCGTGATGCCATCGCTCATCAGCAGAATGCCTTCCCCCATGTCGAGTTGGCAGTTGCTTTCCATTGCCAATCCGCCGGGCAACGGAAAAGGACGATTGGCAAGCACTGTTGCACCTTGCCGACTGACTAAAATGGGGAGCGGTGCGTCGTAAGAAAAAACGGTGGCATTACCATCTGAACGTATTCGGGCGATACTAAATGCCGCAAAAGGTTTCTGCGGATCGCGGCTTGCCTGCATCGTTGTGGAGACGGATTGGAAGACCGTGCGCAGTGAGAGTTCCTGTTGGAGCGACTCGGTCAATCGGGAGACACACATTTGGGCAGCGATGTGAGCGCGGATACCCGATCCGATACCGTCGGCACAGATGATCGTCGTGCCGGTATTAGTCCGCAGTGTCGCCAGCATATCGCCGCAGGGCATTCCGGGCTTCTTAGACGACTGGACGGAGTGAACGTCAACGTGAGTGTAATCCGACATAGAACCGTTATACCACCGTGAGGCTCGTTTGAAAAGATACTAGTTGTACTGTCTGACTTCCAGATTTTCTTTCCAAACACGGAATTTGTCTGGAAACGCTGGAATTTCGCCGCGGAAATTGGGCAAGATGGGGCGATTAGGCAACAGACAATCCATTGCTTCGTGCCGCTGTTTTTGATGCAAGGTATATCTCAAAACTGGAAAATAATACCGTCGAACGACTTGCCAACGAATTCAAAATGCAAACAAAAAACGTTCTTCCTTACGCTCACAGAGTCAACGACTGTGTCATCCGCCTTTCACGCCACCGGTAGAAACTGCTCCAATACCCGAACATCGCCGGAGTTGAAGTACCGAATATCCCGAATGCCGAACTTCATCATTGCCAGCCGAGTCAAACCGAGTCCAAATGCAAAACCACTGTATTTCGATGCGTCAATTCCAGCATGTTCCAAGACCTTCGGATGTACCAATCCGCAGGGGATCAGTTCGATCCAACCGCTCTGCTTGCACGTCGGACAGCCTTCCCCGCCGCAGAACAGGCAATTCAAGTCGAGTTCAAAACCTGGCTCTACGAACGGAAAGAAACCGGGTCGCAGTCGGACTTTCACGTCCCGCTTAAATATCTCGCTGAGCAGAACTTTCATCACGCCGATCAGGTTGGCAACCGATATGTTTTCGCCGACCATCAAACCTTCGCATTGGAAAAAGGTGTTTTCGTGACTCGGATCAATCGCTTCGTATCGGAAGCAACGACCGGGAAAAATGCCGCGAAACGGTGCTCCAAACCGCTTCAATGCTCGAACCTGATTGGACGATGTGTGCGTCCGCAATACCATGCCGTTGTCGAGCCAGAATGTATCCTGCATATCCCTCGCGGGATGATCTTTCGGAATGTTTACCGACTCGAAATTGCTGTACTCCGTATCCGCTTCAGGACTGTCCAACACGGTGAAGCCCATCCCCTCGAAGATCGCTTCGAGTTCCAATCGCACCAACGTAATCGGGTGCATCGCACCGAGATGGCTGCCGGAGCCGGGAACGGTCAGGTCGAACAATCGTTGCGGAGTTGGTACTGCGGTAGCGGCAACACGGTCAACGGCTTCTTGCATTTTTTCGGCGGCAAAGACTTTCAGTTCGTTCAGTTTTTGTCCGAACTCCTTTTTTTCTTCTGCGGAAAGTTTGGAGAAGTCAGTATCTTTGGCAAAGTTCGTAATGAGTCCCTTGCGTCCGAGATACTTGATGCGGATTTGTTCGACTTGTTCCGCAGTCGTTGCCTGATTGATATCGTCCTGTAACTGTTGCTGTAACATATTTTATGCGTGAAATACGCCGAAAATCCATTCGATACTGGTTATTTTACCGCAAAAGTGATGAACGGCAAGACACAATCCGATTGCAAGTTTGTGTGAAAATTTAGGAATTTTGCGGAAATTTCCCTACAAACCAGTTTCCCCAACGTACAATCACCGTTGTTCCTGCCTTTTTTCCAGTATTAGCAAACAAGGTTATTATGTCCACTACGTTTCTTTCTGCATTTGCCACCACCCTCGAATCCATTCCCGATTCTCCATCCAAACAATGAGTTGGTGCCTTCTGCGGTTAAATTCTACCGCAAAAAACGCCAGCTAAGGCTTCCACCCAAAAGAAAAATACCCGTTTTTGGCGGCGGTACACTGCTTTTCGAGCACTCCGTAACATAAGTGGGTATAAAACCTACGGGCGGGAGCCTAAAACTAATTTTAACACAACCTTAACAAATTCTTCATTCGTTTTTGATATTGCTCTGATAAACTTATGGGCAGTTTTTCAAAACCAACAAGGAAACATGAAGAAACTTCTCATTATCAGTGCGTGCATTTTAGGCTTTTGCTGTTCAACAGCATCTACGTTAGCCCAGAGCGAAATCCGTATTGACGGTTCCACGACCGTCGGTCCCATTGTCGATTCCTTCGTCGAAGCGTTCAAGACGAAGATGCCCGATCTCAAATTTTCCGTCAAGAAGACTGGCTCCGGCGACGGTGCTACCGCCCTGATTGACGGTCGTTGCGAAATCGCCGCCATGAGCCGATTCATGAAAGTGGATGAATACAGCAAGTCGGTCGCAGCCGGACGAATGCCGGTGCCGTTCACTATCTGTATGGACGGTGTGTGTCTGATCGTGCATCCGTCGAATCCGGTGCGGAATTTGAGCAAGGAACAGGTCAAGAAAATTTATACAGGGGCGGTTACAAACTGGAAGGAACTCGGCGGACCGGACATGCCAATCATTGCAATCAGCCGGGAAACGTCAAGTGGCACCTACGAAGTGTTTCACGAACTGGCACTCGACAAGGAAAAAATGGGAACGAAAATTGAACTTTCCAATTCCAATCCGGCAATTTTCACTCGCGTTAGCACAACACAAGGAGCGATTGGTTACGTCGGACTTGGTTTCGTGAGCCGCGGCGTGCAGGCAGTCCGATATGAGAATGTGATGCCGACAAAGGAGACGATTGCCAGTGGAACGTACAAAATTTCGCGTCCGTTGTACCTTTTCACGAACGGCTACCCGGAACTCGGTTCGCCGCTGATGACGTTTTGCAATTTCTTCCTGACCGAAGAGGGGCACGAAATCATCAGTGCGAAGGGTTTTATTCCGCTCACGAATTATTGAGCGTGTTCCCAAATGGGAAGCGATTCTTTCTGCTGTATTGCTCCTATTTTGAAACTTATAATCGGACGGAAGATTGTTCCTCCGGTCTTGCCGACATGAACACGCCGTAAATGGTTAGTCCGAGTCCGATCATCACAATCGTGTTGATCGCCTCGTAAAAGAACCACCAGCCGATCAACGACAACAATATCATTTGACTGATCGCAATGAGCGAAGCCTGCACCGCCGAAGTCATCCGCAGTCCCTGTATTTGAAAAAAGAATCCCGACATATTGGCAACGCCCGAAATCAAAATGCACCGCCAAGCAACATCGGGAACGCTGTAAAAACCGGCAATTCCTTGCTTGCAGTAGAGGCATGTTCCGAAAACGACCATCCCCATCGCAAAGACGAGACTCATCGTGAGCGTAACCGGAAACGGCGAATAAAACCGCTCTCCCGGTTGCTTTACGTGGTCGTGTCCAATCCAGTGCCGAAACTTAAAGGAAAGCCAAGTGCTGTTTTCGTCCTCCCAATGCCGACGAATCGCATCACGTAGCATCGTGATATAAACTGCATACGACAAACCGGCAACGATGGTTCCAGCGGCAACGAGCAGAAAAAAACCGGCACTAACGGTATTTTCGTCGGGTGTTTGTCCCGTTCCGGTCAGTGCTTTACCGATGCTCAAAATCGTAATGGCAACGATCAAAATCGTGATGGCAAGTTTTCGCCGCCGGGAAAGTGAATCGCCGAGAATGAAATGTCCTATCAGGGCAACGCCCAGCAATGTCGAAGATTGAATCAGCGGCACAGCAATAATCAATCCAATGACGGCGAAGCCCAATACATGGAGGCGTGCCCCGATGAGTTGGCACAGCACCGCCGCAAAAAGGATGTAAAGGATAAGTCGCTTGGATATGTATTGAAATCGCCCTTGTCCCCAGCGAAGAAGCAACCAGGGGATCAAGAGGGAAAAACCGATGGTTTCCTTGAACAAGAGAATCCAATCATTATCGACCCCTTGTTCGGTCAGATACCGCACGGCAACATTGGAGACGGCATAGAGGAGCGTGGACAGAAACGTAAAAATCGTTCCTGTCCAGCGTTCTCTGCCCGGTGTTCTTGCAGGAACTGATGATTCTCCGTTTGTCATAGAAGAGGGAGATTCTAGCAAAACTCCAGACGTTGTCAAAGGGCGGAGAAGAAAAAACATTTGCAAGAAATTACTGCAAAACCAACACGGGGAACGATTGAAGATCAACCGCCTGCAATGGACGCAACGGCGAAAGCCTTTCGAGCGGAAGAGGATGCAACGGTTGGAGTGTCGATGCCGCCGGAGTAGCGGCGACGATCACGGGAAACGGGTCGGCTGGCTGTTCAGGTAAATTGCCGAGTACCGCCCTGCTATTTTCAACAAAATGAAACGTCGCTTCCAATTCTTCGCTCCTTTCGGTCGTACTCACGCTTTCCGGTATCGGCGGAAACTCCTGGCTGACCGGCTCCACAGAAATCGGCTTGTCGTTTATAATTTCACGTATTGGCTCAAACTTCTGCGGAGTCATTGGCGGAAATGTTTCTTCAGGAGTCTCACTTTGTATGACATTATTTGTCGTCAGGGGCGGCGGTGCAGGATAAACTTGTGCATATCTTTCTGCTCCGTCATTGATAATCGGTTGCGTTTCCAGCATCGGCAATGTGAACTGTTGCATCTCTTCGGGTGAAATTGCCGCGACCGACTCGCTGGGCAACGGAACCGCCGCCAATTTTTTATCAACGAGACTTTCATGATAGAGAGCATGGTTTTCGGCGGTTTTCGGCATTTTCCAAAAAACAGCGGAAACGCCCACTCCGGTAACCAAAATAACGGTTGCTACAAAAATGCGGATGGTAGGAGTTACTAAACGTTCTATTGCCGATTCACGTTCGGAAACGCGTGGGGGGATGGGGGATTTCATGGTTATTCTCCTCGGTCTCATTAAATCGGACTATCGAAAAACTAACGCGCTGCTTGCGTGAATCGGTATGAACCTGCCGATTCTACACGAAATTGTCCGATCACGTTAAAAACGATACAATCCGCAATTCTTGGCATTTTACTGAATTCCATGGGAAAGGAAAAGAGCAATTTGGATATTTTGGTGAGATGTTTCCTGAAAATGCTCTCAAATCGGCTGGACAGGCAGAGAAAATGTCCGATTTTCTGGTATAATGGTGTCGCATTTGGAGGACATTTTACCATTAACTCTATTAACGGGATGTTTTCCAACGAGAATGGAACTCGATACCTAAAAAAAGGAGATTCTATTATGAAGAGCATAAGCAGAAAAATGATCCGTCCAGTAGCCGTTTGTTTGGTGCTGGCACTATGTGTTTCGATGTTGTCCACACCGGCAATGGCACAATTCGTCGTTCGTCGACCGGGTCCGCCGATGGGTCGCCCTTACATGCCCCCCCCTCCTCCGCCCCGCAGGGCAAACGACTTGGATAAAGCCCTCGCCATCGTGGGAACCGTCGGTGCGATTGCCGCCATTGCCAATTCCCGAAACAACAATTATTACTATTATCGGCAGCCCGCCATTATGGTGGCTCCACAGCCCCGTCCGACCGTCGTTGTCGAAAGACCTGTTGTCGTGGAAAAACAGATCGTGGTCGAAAAACCGGTCGTCATCGAAAAACCCGTGGTGGTCGAACGACGAGTGCCCGTAGTGGTCGGCGGTGAAGGCACGTACTCCTCCAAGTTGGGTGCCTCCTTCCGCATCGAAAATATGGAAATACCGGGCTACCGCTTCACCGCAGCACGCTTGATGTCCGACCCCGTAGCAGGTTCGCCGCTTCGGGACATTGGTTTGTTAAAGGGGGATGTCATCACTCGATTGAATGACAGTCCTACCAGCACGCTTGCCGAACTGGAACGGCATACGGGAACGATGGCGATGCGGTACATCAAGACCGGCACAACAAAAGTTCTGCTTGCCAATATTTACATTCCGAAGGATACCGAAGTGTTTAACAGCGGAACGTATCACGCTCCGTAATATTCGGTAAACTGGATATTTATGCTACTGTTGAAATGACGAGTCTCGCAAGAAACCAACTCCTTCTGCGGACTCCACGTCTCACAGGACACCCGTATCCTCGTATCGAAAAAGAGTTAGCACTTGACATACGTTGCCGCTGGATTATACTTTTCTCTCCACTTAACCGAACACCCATTTTTTATGTCCATCGAAGTATTAGATGCCCCCGTCGCCGTAGATTTTACAGGAACTTATCAGGAAAACTCGCCGTTGATCGACCAACTTTCCGACCCCATCGTCGGAAAATGGAATGTACTGGTCAGCCAGACGAATTGGGAAAAAGGGGAACTGATCCTGCGCTGGAGGAACGAATTGGTTGCGGCAGGACTGTCCAGTACCGTCTATTCCGATGAATCTTGGGCAAAACGAGTCGGGAATGTTACCGCCCAACACGTCGGCAGATTACGGCGAGTTTCCGAACGATTCGGCGACAGTAACCAAAAGTTTGCCGGTCTCTATTGGTCGCACTTCTACGCCGTCTTGGATTGGGACGATGCCGAACTTTGGCTCGAAGGAGCGGTGCAACAAAACTGGTCGGTCGCTCAGATGCGAGTGCAACGCTGGGAAGCCCTCGGTGCTTCAGACGGGCAAAAACCCCGTGATGAAGACGTTTTCGTCGCAGAAATTGACGAAGATGCTTATTCCCGACAGTCGCCACAGGAACGAACACCGCAGGAAAGAATTGAAGGACGTGCCATTGAAATCGGAGCCGTCGATGTTATCGAGGGATTTGACGCTTCGGGAGTCACGCCCGTCTCCGTGGCAGAACCTCCCAAGAAGAAAAAGGAAAAGACGAAGCCGACCGAAGCAGAAAGCGGTGTTTCGACAACGGGAGAACTTCTGATGACGCTGAAAGGAATTGCCGAATTCCCTGCCGACCTTGCGGAATCGTTGGAACTTTTGAAGGTGGCAATTTTGAATCACAAGTTAGCCGGTTGGCAGTCCATTCCGGCGGAACGGATATCCCGATCATTGGAGGCACTGAAAATGCTCGTCATTGCGGCAGATTAGAACGGATGACGATAACGTTTGCCGCCCCGCAACAGCAAACGTTCGAATTTTTGAGAAAGAGTCTGAATAGAGGGATTTTTTCTGACTCCTTTTCCCGGTTATACCGATTTTGCCGATTCTGCCGATTGTAGGGAAAATTTATTTAATAAAAATTGCTCTTGACCCGATTTCAGAAAATTATCATAATTCCCCATCACTGAGAAACGAGGGCGGATTCCCGACTCTCTCATTGACAAGGAAATGCACCCCTAACAATTCACGGAGGAATACAAGTGAAAAAAAATCATTGGATTACGTTGACCATCGGCATCGCTTTCGTACTGGGAATTTATGCCATCCCCGCCGTTACCCAAACGCAACCGGCTGCATCGCAAGCACCGCCGTTTTACGTAGCAGTCATTGATGTTGCCCAAGTCATGAAGCAACATCCTATATTCATGCAACGGCAAGCGATACTCAAAACGGAGATCGACAAAGCCGAAGCCCAATTTTTGGAAAGGCAAGAGCGGATCGAAGGACAACGAAAGAATTTGGAGGCTTCGCCGCATAAGCCCGGGACACCAGAATATCAAGCGTCGTTTGATCAGATTAGCAATGCCATGGCAGATTTCGAGCGCGATGCCCGAACGATGCAACGACGGTTTGCCCTCGAAAATGCAAAAATCATGTACGAAACCTATCAGGACATCAAGGCAACGATTAGCCAATATGCCACTGTCAGAGGAATCGCACAGGTTACGGACTATCGTGAGTTCACGCCCGATCCCGCCGATCCTACGTCGGTTGCCGAGGATATGGATCAGCGGCTCGTTTGGTTCAATCCCAGTTTGAACATCACACGGGCGATCATTGAGCAGACCTACGCCTCACGTAACTTGCCGGTGCCTGCCCCCGCTCAGGTTGCTGTTCCTGCTCAGGCAACCGCCCCCAGCGTGCAAATGCAACGGTAAACTGTTTTTACCCCTCCCTCCTCTGGGGGAGGGTTGGGGTGGGGGCTGTGATGTAAGAACATAAAATGCCCTCACCCTAACCCTCTCCCAAAGGGAGAGGGGACTTTGTTGATATCTCCAGACTGGAGACATTGTTCATCCTTCCCCCCAACATAACCATGTCCAACACGATTGATGCCCGTTCATTGTTTGCCGGTAAGGAAATCGGTAAATCCATTCGGAATCAAAACACGATTGCCCAAAGCGTAAGTCTAACCGGCTTCGGTTTTTGGACAGGAAATGATGTAACGCTACAATTCCGCCCGGCACCGCCGAACAGCGGAATTGTCTTCGTTCGGAGCGATCTTTTTGGACAGCCTCGCATTCCCGCCCTGGTGTGCAATCGGGAAGAAAAACCTCGGCAAACATCCCTCGTCTGCAACGGCGCACGAGTCGATATGGTCGAACATGTTCTTGCGGCACTGTATGGTCTGCGGATCGACAACTGCGAAATCTGGACAGATCAACCGGAAATGCCCGGCTTAGACGGATCGAGTCAAGGATTCGTGAATGTCCTGAATGAAGCAGACATCATTGCTCAACCGGCAAAGCGTCCCGTTCGCATCGTTACGCGAGCCTTTCATGTCGGTAACAAACAGTCGTACATGATTGTAACAACAAACCGGCGGGGAACTTGCGAATTTCAATTCACGTTGATTCCCGAAGCAACCTATCCAATTCAAACGCAGCGGTGTCAAGTGGAACTTTCACCGGAAAATTTTTGCGAAGGGTTGGCACCAACCCGAACGTTCATCGCCAAACACGAAGCGGATGCGCTGCTCGCACAGGGACTTTGCAAAAGAGTTACACCGCAGGATGTGCTGGTGTTGACCGAATCGGGACCATTGGAAAACCGTTTTCGTTACGAAAATGAGTGTGCGCGGCACAAAACGTTGGATATGGTCGGCGATTTTGCTCTGCTCGGTTGCGATTTGGTGGGAACGTTTGAATCTTTCCGAGGCAATCACAGTCTCAATGCTGAATGTGTTCGGCAATTATTAGAAAAGACGATGTTGTTCGATACGGAATCGGGAGAACAATCCTGCTTTCGGGAAGCGGCATGAAAAAGCAGAGCCGCAATCGTGAGATTGCGATGTATGCCGTGAAACACGAAAAGAAAAACAGTAGAACACGATGATAATTGTCAAAAAAACACGTCGGATTTACGTAGATGGTTGTGCCATCGGTGGTGCCTTTAACCAAAGGTTTGCCGAACAGACGCGACCGTTCTGGGATGCCGTCAAAGGAGGAGAAATCATTGTGATTTTGTCAGACGTATTGGCAGGTGAAATCGAACGTGCGCCGCAACAAGCCCGTGATTTTTATGACTCGCTACCGATGTTCCAATTCGAACGAGTTGTTTCGACAGAGGAATCCAACAGGTTAGCAGCCCAATACATTATCGAAGGTGTCGTTGGGCAATCCAGCCTTGACGATTGCAAACACATTGCCCTCGCAACGCTTGCCCACGCCGACGTGCTTGTCAGTTGGAACTTCAAGCACATTGTTAACGTTGATCGCATTCGTGGGTATAATGGTGTCAACATGAAACTGGGCTATCCCCAAATTGAAATCCGAACCCCCTACGAGGTGATTCATGACGAAAATTGATTGGAGCAAGTTCCCGATAATTCCCGACTTCGATCTTCTGAAATGGAAACAGGAGACGCAAGCGGAAATTTTGCGGGAAACAGAAGGAATGACGGATGCAGAAGTCCGCGAGTATTTCCGAAAAGCCACCGAACGTGCGGAACAACGCCGGGCAGAACGGGCGACAGCCATGTAGTACATTAACAGAGCCGCAATCGTAAGATTGCGAAAAGCGAACATTCCCCTCCCGTGGAGGGGTGGCGTTTTGCGCAGCAAAATGACGGGGTGGTTCCTGACGCACGGAAGACCACCCCGCCGCTGCGCGGCACCCCTCCAAAGGAGGGGAATTACAACAACAATTTTAACCCCCAACGAACAATGAAACGCAACCTATTCCTCACCCTCGCGTGTCTCTGCTGCTTGGCAGGATTCGCAATGGCACAAAACCGTTCTACGGACTGGCAAGAAGTGCAGTATGAACGAATACTATTTGATGAATTTGACCAACCGACACCGCTGACGGAAATCGAGATTACCAACGTGACTCCTCCCGACCCATCCATTGAGCAGGCAATGATGAAAGGGCTCTTCCGCTCGCTCTGGGATGGTCGAGGCATCAGTTATACGATTGTAGCTTCAGACAATGATACTATCGCCGAGTTATTGGGTATGTCGAAAGAACAGATGCAACAATGCGAAGTCCGCATGCAAGAAATTATTATGGAAAGAGGAATAGCGTCTGAAACGGAGATAGTGATAAGGCAGGAAATAGATGGAGAAATGGTGGCGTCAGTGGAAACAGAAGTAGCACTTGATATGACAATCATAACATCGGAAGAAGTTGCGGAAGATTTGGGGTTCCTCATGGCGGATGCCTTCATCGATGTCCTCGACGAAGTCCTCACTCCGCAACAATGGCAAAACATAAGGGAGTCGCAGTTGGCAAACATGGACGAAATGTCTCTTATTACGCCGGACATGTTTGAAGCCCTTAATCTGACCAATGCCCAGCGGCAAGAAATG
>Ga0082212_10010245_pt1 | contig 12023 bp, 7 predicted proteins | sample TergutNt197P3_FD_71548 | JGI IMG/M metagenome (GOLD analysis project Ga0082212, IMG submission 71548) | Neocapritermes taracua P3 segment gut microbial communities from Petit-Saut dam, French Guiana - Nt197 P3 | ecosystem: Host-associated > Arthropoda: Insects > Digestive system > Gut ... | reverse complement strand
ACATCACGCTCATGGTTCCTGTCAGCAACGCGAGCAACGTCGGCTTGCGCGCGCTGACCACTCTTGCGCGCGCCCGGAGCATCCTTGACGGCTTTGCGGATCACAGCCCCTTTCCGGGCTACACCGGTCAGAATTGGAACCGGCGGTACAGGGAATACACGGAACGCCTCAAGAGCAGCAAACTCACCGATGTGGCGGATGTGCTGCATGAACTTTTGCTCATCGGCAGGGGCAAGGAGCTTTCCTTCGGTGAGCGCCGCCTTTTGGAACAGGCCATGTCGCTGGTCAGCGGAGAGCTGGCCATTGTGCTCGACAATTCTGAACAGACCGTCCGTGAAACCATTCAACAAGCGTTCTCTCTCCCGGAAGTCCAAGAAAATTGATAAAATTTGCTGGAGCCTCTTGCCAAAGCGCCTTCTGTGCGTTATCTGTCTTTCGTCCGTTTCAGGACAAGCAAAATATTGTCCCCCAATCATAGCGCTGCCCGCCATACACCCCCAAGGGCCTGTCTGGTTTTTTTCTGCAACTTGTGAACACCTGGATTCTTATGAGGAAAAAAAAGTCCCCCCTCCCGCTTGCCGAAAGCGCAATGAGCCTTACTGAACTCAAGACGAAAAGCATGTCCGATCTTATGGAACTGGCGGAACAGTTCAACGTGGAAAATGCCAGTTCCATGCGCAAGCAAGAGCTTATCTTCGCTCTGCTGCAAAACTGCGCCTCACAGAACGGCGCCATCTTCGGCGACGGCGTGCTGGAGATCCTGCCCGACGGCTTCGGCTTTTTGCGATCCCCGCTGTGCAGCTACATGCCCGGCCCGGACGACATTTACGTGTCTCCTTCGCAAATCCGCCGTTTTGCGCTTCGCAAGGGCGATGTCGTCTCCGGGCAGATACGTCCTCCAAAGGAAGGCGAACGCTATTTTGCCCTTCTCAAGGTGACGGAAATCGGCTTTGAAGCGCCGGAACATGCGAAAAATCTCGTTCTTTTCGACAACCTGACCCCCATCTATCCTGATGAGCAACTGGTCATGGAAAACGGCGAGAAGAACCTCTCCAGCCGGGTTATCGACCTCATGGCCCCTGTGGGCCGCGGCCAGCGCGGGCTTATCGTGGCGCCGCCGCGCACGGGGAAGACCATCCTTTTGCAGACCATAGCCAACTCCATCAACGCGAATCATCCTGAAGTCTATCTTATCGTGCTGCTCATTGATGAACGGCCCGAGGAAGTCACGGACATGGAGCGCACCGTCAAGAACGCGGAAGTCGTCAGCTCCACCTTTGACGAACCGCCGCAGCGCCATGTGCAGGTGTGCGAAATGGTGCTTGAAAAAGCCAAGCGATTGGTGGAACGCAAGCGCGACGTGGTCATTCTGCTTGACTCCATCACCCGTCTTGGCCGCGCGTATAACGCGGTAACGCCTTCTTCCGGGCGCGTGCTTTCCGGCGGCTTGGACGCCAATGCGCTCCAGCGGCCCAAACGCTTTTTCGGCGCGGCCCGCAATATCGAGGAAGGCGGCAGCCTGACCATCATAGCCACCGCGCTGATTGACACCGGGTCGCGCATGGACGAAGTCATTTTTGAAGAGTTCAAGGGCACCGGCAATATGGAGATCTATCTGGATCGTCATCTTTCCGAAAAACGCGTCTTCCCCGCGATTGACATCAACCGTACAGGAACGCGCAAGGAAGACCTGCTGTTCGACGAGGATGTGCTGAACCGCGTATGGATCCTGCGCAAGATCCTTGCGCCCATGACCTCAATAGACAGCATGGAATTTTTGCTGGACAAGATGCGGCCCTCGAAAAGCAACAAAGACTTTATGAACGCCATGGGCAAATAACCCTGCAAGGCGCGGCGGACTTGACTTGTCAGGCATGCCGTGCGATGTGTCGCAAGCTGTGCCGGGATGGTGGAACTGGTAGACGCAGCGGACTCAAAATCCGCCGGGGGCAACCCCTTGGGAGTTCGATTCTCCCTCCCGGCACCAAAGAAAAACAAGGGTTTACCCGAAAAGGGTAGACCCTTATTTCTTTTTCTGGGGATTAAATGGGGGTTTTTGGTACACCTTGGCGGGGGTTTGGTACCCGCCGGTCGCGGTCAGTTGACAGATTGCGGTGGTTTTTACAGTATGCCCATATGGACAAGACGCTTAAACGGCAATGGATTATAATTCTGGTGTTTTTTACGCTGGTTGTTCCATTTTTGGTTTGGAGAAATAGCATATCGAGTGCTGAAAGGGCTGCCCAAAAGGCAAATACGCCCGGTTTTCTCGTCATAACCGCGTCGTCAGACAGGTTCGTGAAAGTCCTTAGCATCGCCGATGTTGGAAATATGGCGCAATGTGAAGCGCAAGCGCATCAGTACAATCAGCAATTTTTAATGAACCCCGGCGATGTTTTCCGGTTCGCGTCATGCTATAAAGACAGTGAAGGTGTTCAGGTTGCGGTTAAGGCTGCCGAATACCGCGACAGAATTATTAGACAAGGGAACTGACAGCTGGCGGGGCCCCGACGATTTTATGTTCCGGCGCACATCGGAGGAAGCCGACTCTTTAAGGTTCCAAATTGGCACCTTAAAGAGCGGACGTGGGCAACATCGAAAATACCTGCCTTATGCCTTCACGGGAGCATGGTGCACTGATGCTTTCAAGCGTCTTGAACTCTGCGCGGGCAGCAGAAATCAGCCGCATGATCATCCGCGCCTTTGTCTGGCTACGGCAGGCAGTGCCGGCTTATCAGGAACTTGCCGACAAGGTGGCTGAACTTGAAAAGACTGTGGGCAGGCATGATAAAGATATTGGCGTCGTGCTTGACGCATTGCGGCAGCTAGATGGGCTCAGGCCTGGATGAAGGTGGACCAGAAGCGCCTTTGGGAAATGAGTTCCACCACGTTGACAAGGGCCAGGTGCGAATAGGCCTGGGGAAAGTTGCCAAGCTGACGCTTGGTGTCAAAATCCAGGTCTTCGCTGAACAGCCCCACATGGTTGCAATACGTAATGACCTCGTCAAACAGGGCCACAGCCTCCTCCTGCCGCCCGGTCACATACAGAGCCCGCACCAGCCAGAAGGTGCAGAGGGTAAAGGCCGAACGCGGCACGCCGAAATCATCGCGGTTTTTGTAGCGGTACAGGAGGCCCTTGTGGAACAGCTCACTCCTGATGCGGTCCACAGTCATGACGTAGCGCTCGTCGTCGGCTTCAATGAAGCCGTACTGTTCCATGAGCAGGAGCGAGGCGTCCACGTCTTCGCTTCCGTAACTTTGAGAGAAACTTTGGATTTCCGGGTTCCAGCCCTTGGCGAACACCTCCTTGCGGATGGCGTCCGCCTGCTCCCGCACCCGCGCCTCATACGACGTGCGGCCGAGAAACGCGGCGATCCGCGCGGCCCTATCCAGGGCCACCCAGCACATGACCTTGGAAAAGACGAAGTGCTCCCGCCGCTCCCTGAATTCCCAGATGCTCTGGTCAGGGAGTCGCCACTCGGTCATCACGATCTTGGCCATTTTTTTCACGATTTCCCACATTTCCTCAATATCATCCAGGGTGCCGGGGAAAAAGTGGTAATACGCATGGATCACGTCCAGCAAATAGCCGAGCGAGTCATTCTGCCTTTGCGTGTATGCCGCGTTGCCGATGCGCACGGGCTTGGAATTCGCGTAGCCCGACAGGTGATCCAGCGTCTCTTCCGTAAGTGTGCGCTCCCCCCGGATGCCGTACATGATTTGGAAGGTGTCGTGCTTTGATCGCACGATGTTCTTGACGAAACGCAGAAAACGCCGGGCAGCGTTCCGGTATCCCAGGCGCAGCAGGGTGGTTATGGACATGGAGGCGTCGCGCAGCCAGCAGTACCGGTAGTCCCAGTTGCGCCCTTCTCCGATGGCTTCGGGAATGCTGGTGGTCAATGCGGCCAGGATGGCCCCGGTGTGATCGTAGCTCATCAACTTCAGCACCAGCAGGCTGCGGATCACAAGGTTCTCGTATTTTTCGAATTTGACCGAGCGGTTGGACCAGTTCAGCCAATACACCTTGGTGCGTTCCAACTCCAGGTTCACCCGCTCAAGATCGATGTTGATGAGCTTCTGGTGGTACGAGAGCAGCAAAAATTCGTCACGCTCCAGCGTAATCTCGCGTCCTTCGAGAATTACGTCGGGATCAAGGCTGGAATACAGGTAGACGTTGTTGTCGTTGTCGCCGCGCGCCGCCGTGCGCAGGCAGTCCTTGAGCTTGGCATGCGCCGGCTCTGCGCGGGCGTAATTCATAGCCGGTTCGTAAGCGATGCGGAAGACGGGTCTGCCGCTGATCGGGCGGATCAGCCGGTAGATCTCCGGCGGCATGTAGTGGCCCGAGGAGCCTGATGTGCGGTATCGCGGCATAAAGTCCAGCACTTCAAACGAACCGCGCGGCGAGGCGAAGCAGGTGCACAGGATATTGGTGTCCGGCAGATATGCCTGGTCGTGGAGAGAGTCCTCGGACACAAGGAAGCCGAAGCGGCCGCCCCTGTCCTGATCCAGCAGGCGGGCAAAAATAGCCGGGCTGTCGAAATCCGGAAAGCACAACCAATCAATGCTGCCCTCCCTGGATATCAGGGCGGCGGTCTTGCAGTTGCCGATTACGCCGAAATCCAGATTGCCGCCCATGATGCCCTCCGCGATACAGGTCTGGAAACCTTTACCCCGTCTTATATGTTGCGCCAAGGGGAAAGTATACTTATAACTCATGGTGGCGCGGACGCAACGGCTGTCCTTTGTGTCTGCGAAAGCAAGGAAACAGCATGCGCTATATCGTTATCTCCAACCGGCTTCCCGTAACCCTCACGAGCAGGGACGGCAAATCGCGCATTACCCGCAGCAGCGGCGGCCTGGCCACCGGGCTGGATTCTTTGGATACACGCGGGGAACTGCACTGGCTGGGCTGGCCCGGATTGCATGTGGAAGAAACAAAGACGCAGCAGGATATCAGAATCCGCCTGAGGAGGAGACTGCTCCATCCCGTGTTTCTGAGCCTGGATCATGTGCAAAATTTTTACGAGGGGTACTGCAACAGCACCTTATGGCCGTTGTGTCACTATTTTTTCAGCTACATCACCCAAGACGAAAAATACTGGAAAGCCTACAGGGAAGTCAACGAACTCTTCTGCCGCGAGGCGCTGCAAATCATCCGGCCGGGCGACGTGATCTGGATCCACGACTACCACCTCATGCTCCTGCCAGCCCTGATCCGGGAGCAACTGCCGGACGCCTGCATCGGTTACTTCCACCACATTCCCTTCCCGTCCTATGAATTGTTCCGCTCTCTGCCCGAACGGGCGGAACTGCTGCGCGGACTCATAGGGGCGGATCTTATCGGCTTTCATACCCATGAGTACGTGCGCCACTTCATCAGCACCCTGTACCGGGTGCTGCATCTCGAATGTCAAATGGACGAAGTGCAGTTGGAAAACCGGGTGGTCCGGATCGACGCCTTTCCCATGGGCATCAACTATGAAATGTACCACAAGGACGTCTCCCAGCCGGCAATGCGCTCCTTTGCCCATAAACTGAAGCAGCGCGCCGGCGACAGCAAGATCATCCTGTCGGTGGACCGCCTGGATTACAGCAAGGGGATTTTGTTCCGCCTGGAGGGTTTTGCCGCGTTTCTCGAGCGTCACCCCGAATACCGCGGCAAGGTCACCCTGCTCATGGTGGTGGCGCCTTCCCGCGACAGCGTGGACAGGTATGCGGACCTGAAAACGCGGATTGACATGACCATCGGCGCCATCAACGGCGCATACTCCGCTGTGGGTTGGACGCCGGTGCAGTACTTTTACCGCCCGTTTTCCTATTCCGAGCTTTTGGCCATGTACGCCATCGCGGACATTGCCCTGGTCACGCCCCTGCGCGACGGCATGAACCTGGTGGCCAAGGAATATGTGGCCTCCAAGCGCGACCGCCCCGGCGTCCTGATCTTGAGCGAAATGGCCGGCGCCGCCGTGGAACTGGCCGACGCCATCATCGTCAATCCCATGGACACCCGGCAGATCGGAGACGCCATCCGTAAAGCCCTGACCATGACGGACGAAGAACAACGGGCCGCAATCCGGAAAATGCAGAAAATAATCGCCCGCCAGACTGTGAGCCGCTGGGCCGACGACTTCAGCTCCGAACTGTGGGAGGTGAGGCAACGCAACAGCGAACTGACGGAAAAATACCTGAAAAGCGACATGTTGTGGCAGATCCAGCGGGCCTACGCTAAGGCCGGACGGCGCCTGCTCCTTTTGGATTATGACGGCACCCTGGTTCCCCATATGCCGGATCCGGCCATGGCCCGGCCCGGCCCGGACCTGTGCGCAATGCTTGGCGCGCTGGCCGCTGACGAACGCAACACGGTCGTGGTGTGCAGCGGCCGGGATAAAGCCACGTTGGACACGTGGCTCGGCGAGTTGAACATCGGGCTGGCCGCCGAGCACGGCGTGTTCTTCAAGGACCAGAAGGACTGGCAGGGGAGTACGCCCGACGCGCTTTGGAATGAAGAAGTGCGCGGCATTCTCGAGCGCATTCGGGACAGGACGCCGCGTTCGGTCATTGAGGAAAAGAAAACCGCCCTGGTCTGGCATTACCGGCAGGTGGATCACTGGCTGGCGGAACTGCGCATCACACAGCTCATGCGCGCGCTGGTCGGCCCCTGCTCGCGGCTCGGCCTGCAGATCATGCATGGAAACAAGATCGTTGAAATCAAGCCCGTCGACTACCACAAGGGCATGGAAGCCCAGCGGCGGCTGGAACAGGACAACTTCGATTTTATCCTGGCAATAGGCGACGACACCACGGACGAGGACATGTTCGCGGTATTGCCGCCGGAAGCCGTCACCATCAAGGTCGGCCGCTTCTCCGATGCGGCCAGGTATACCCTGTCCGCCCAGCACCGGGTTCTGCCTTTCCTTCAGGGCTTGCTTGCGGCACAGGCGGAGGATATGTCCTCTCAGGCCTGATCGTCCCCGTAAAAGACAACCCGGTTGCGTCCCCCTTCTTTCGCCTGGTACAGGGCCAGGTCCGCATACTTGGTCGCCGTGCCCATATCGTTGTCCGGGGCCGCGTACGCGATGCCGAAGCTTGCGGAAATCGGTATTTCCTTGCCTTCAAACGGCACAGGCGTTTTGCACACGCTTTGCCGAATGCGTTCCGCGACATTGATCACATTTGGCTTATCCACATCGGGCACAAGCAGGATAAATTCCTCTCCGCCGTAACGGCCGAACACATCGTACGTCCGGATGGCTTTTTTCACCCTTTGGACGGTTTCCTTGAGCACCGCGTCCCCTGCCTGATGCCCATGATGGTCATTGACGGCCTTGAAATGATCCAGGTCGAAAATGACAATGAAGCATTCGCTGTGCATTCTCATGGACCGTTCAATCTGTATTGCGCCAAGTTCCATGAAACAGCGCCTGTTGTAGATGCCCGTGAGAGCATCGCTGTTCGCCATGGCCTTGAGGCGCCTGTTGAGTCGCACGTCGCGTATGAGCAAAACCACGGTTGCAAACAGCAGCAATGACAGTACGCCGGCAAAGCCTGTCAGGAAAAACGCGCGCTCCTCCGTCAGTTTTTTCGAATAATCGAAAATCCGGCCTGTCCAGTCGGTTTCGATCGCGTCCGTTTGCACATATTGCTGCGCCTTGTTGATGATGGAACACAAAATTTTCTCATCCTTGTGGAAACCAAAATGGGAATCCAGCGGCGCGTTGAGCTTGAGATTGATCTTGAAGCCCGATTTTTCGCGATAATGATTCTGGGTAAGCAGCATATGTTCGGACGCCATAATCAGGTCCACTTCGCCTCTTTCCAGGGCGTCCAGGCTGGCCTCCAGCGTGTCGTATTCCTTCAGGTTGTCGTTGCTGGGAAAGATTTCGCGGTATATGTCCGCATGCCCGGACTGTCTCATGACTCCTACAGTTGCCCGCACAACCTGATAGCTTGCCAGGTGCGGATAGTCCGATCGTGACATGATGGCGTAGTACGAACGGGAATACGGAACCGCGCTCCAGAGGAAATGATCCCTTCTTGACTCGGAATACAGGAGCTGTGCGGCCATATGTATCTTGCCGGAGTGCATTTTTTCAAGTGTCTCCGACCAGATGGCGTCTTTGGTGGTCGCCGCCTCAAAGCGTATGCCCGTAAGTTTGCTGATTTCCGCCAGCACATCCAGGGCAATCCCCTGGAATGCCTTGTCCTTTGCGTTATAAAAGTTGACCGGGTAGTTATCCTGTTCAAACGCGACGGCAACCGCCGCTCCACGTTTCTTCAAATCATCCAGGTAGGCCCTTTCCTCGCGCGTGAACGACCTGTGCAAGGCATACCTGGCATATTCGACATCGCCCTCCTTATAGAGCGCGTACAGCCAGTCCACCCCTCCTGCGACAAGGAACTTGTTCAGCACGGAGATAATCGGGGTCAATTCGGGGTTGGCGGTAGCCATCGAAACCGGCGCATGCACCATGGGCAGAAAGAGGGAGGAATGGATCGCGGCATACTCTTCAAAAGCAGGCGTGGCGACTGCTTCGCCGACAAACGCGTCTATTTCGCCGTTCAGGAGCTTCCTCGCGGCTATACGGTAATCAGTAACCTCTACCTTTTGAAACGGCACATGGTAGATCTTCTTGATGGATTCCGCTGTGATGGAGTGCTCCAAAAAGCCGATTTTCCGCCCGGCTATGTCCACCTCGGTCTGCATCACCCTCGAGCCCTTGCGCGTGAATATCCTGAGCAAGCGCTCCGCTATGGGGTAGGACATGCGGTACGTCCGCATCCGTTCCTCTGTCGGCGTCAATTCCCCCGTGAAATCCAGCGCCCTGGATCGGATTTTTTCCAGCAAGGTGTGCCAAGTGTGTATTTCCGGGATGAAAGGTATCCCGAAAAGCTCCGAGAGCAGCGAGCAGAATTTTATCGTGAATCCGGCGTGGGTTCCGTCGGGCAATACAAAGGCTTCCGTCGCAAGTATGGCGCCGTAGGACAAGGAGCTTCTTCTGGATTTCAGCGCTTCGATCGCGGCGATTTCCTCTGCGGTCACTTGGGGGATAGTCTTGTAGACCGCATCCTGGGCAAGCGACAACGCCGCATCCGGCGTCGCGCCGTACCCCGTTGACAAGGAAAGGCACCACAGAATCAGGAAGAAAATGGCTGTGCGCTGCATGCACATTGTCTAGCATGTATGGCGCAAGGCTTCAATGTGTTTTGTCATGGTCGCGGTCCAAGGCTGCGCGTTCTTCCAGGGTTTGACAAAACTCGCCGCAAGGAGTCATATAACAGCGGACGCTTTGCGCTTTCCGCCGTTGCAGGGCGGCGGAAGACGCGCCGGCATGCCGGAGGGTGGTTAGCTCAGTTGGTGGAGCATCGGCCTTACAAGCCGGGGGCCACAGGTTCAAGTCCTGTACCACCCACCATGTATGCATCAATGGCTTACAGTACGATGCACGCCCTGCAAAGTGTCTCACCGGAGGACGCATGATTTCCGACAAGGCTCTTTTTGCGCTTCGCGGCCTGTCCGAGGGGACGCACATAGTTACCCCGGAAGGCGACATTTGGAAAACCGAGGCGGATGCCGACGGGCCCGCAGGGCCGGCAGGACTGGACTTTAAACAGGCGCTTGGAGAATTGTTGAAGGATCGCGACATTTTGCACCGGCGCGTCAAGTCCAACGAGGGCTATATTCAGGTTCTCGAGCAGTACACGAAGAAGTGAAACCGCCAAACCCGGAGAACACGCCATGATCATGGTATCCGTGGACAAGTCCCACCGCTTTGAGTGGCTGCCCGAGGCCAAGGCGGACATGCTGCGCGGCATCGGCCTTAGTGAAAAAGCCATCCCTCTTGAACGCGTCCTCGCCGAACACGGGCTCGACGGCGCCCTGTGGGCGCTGGAAGCGGTCAAGGGGCACAACAGCGCCATCAGGCTTTTTGCCTGCTTTTGCGCAAAACACGTGCTGCCGCTGTTCGAAAAACGCTTTCCCCGCGACCCGCGCCCGAGAAGGGCCATTGAGGCAGCGGTGCGATTCGCCCGTGGACTCGCTACCCCGGAAGAACTTGCGGCAGCCCAGCACAAGGTGCTTGAGGCGATCATGGCCTCAAACAGATGCCAGGAATCCGTGGTGCTGGCGGCCTGGTCCGCGTATCACGCCTCGGAGTGCTTCACCGACCATTACATGGGCAGGGACGCGGACAGGGAAGCAGCACACCACGCCGCCACGGACGCCATATGCGCGGCGGTATGCGACGCGAAGGAGCAGGACAAGAAAGCCGCAGAAAACCAAACGTCAAAAGCGCTTTACCAAGAATTCGCCGTCTTCTGCAGACAGGAAGGCATATATGCGGCACAGACCGTTGACGATGCTGTATAACTATGTATCCACGCGATGTCACTCTGCTGTATTCGCAGCGATGAGTCTCTCCGCAACACCTGCGGCCTCTTCAAAATCGCTGTGCAGCAAATGCTCGGCGATGGTATCGAGCTGCGCCCTGGTTTGGCGCGACCATACTTTTTGCGTGAGCTCGGCCAGCGCGTCTTTGACGGCTTTTTTGTCATATGCCGCGCATGCCGCCTGAATGGCGGACAACTTCTCGCGCAGATGCGCAGGATCTTCGTCCGCGGCCTCGCCGTCTCCGGCCTCGTCATCGGGCCTGATTTTTTCAATCGCCGCCCGCAGCGCGACAAGGAAGGCCGGGGTTTCGTCTGACATGACGGCAATGTCCTGGTTGCGCCCTGCCTGTTCCAGTTTTGCCGCAACGGCGGCAAGATCCGCTTCGCCGATATTCGCGAGCGCGCTTTTCATTGAGTGGACGTTGAGAACATACATGTGCGTGTCGTCGTCTCGACGGTATTGGTTTGTGTGGATAGCTTCCAAAGCTGCGGCGCTCCTTGTGGCGTCCCGCGCGAAAATGGCCGCAAACTGCCGGTTCTCGGACGGCTGGAGCGCTTGTCCGCTGTCAGCGGGGCTGACGCCGGGGCCGCCCTTTTGCCGGCGCGCGGCTTCAAGCACCTCGGGCGGCTGTTTATCGCGTATCAGCCTGTTCAATATCGCGTTCAACTGGCGCAAGTCCACCGGTTTGGAAATAAAGCCGTCGAAACCGTTTTCCAGAAACATCTCCGCCTGCCCCACCACCGCGTTAGCCGTCAGCGCGACGATAGGGCGGGTATAGCCCATGTCGCGCAGAATGGCTGTCGCTTCAACTCCGTCCATCCTCGGCATCATGTGATCCATGAACACGATGTCGTACAGGTTGCCTTCCCGGATTTTGTTGATCGCCCCGAAGCCGCTCATGGCGATGTCCACCGACAAGCCGTAAGGCGCCATCAAGCCCCTGGTGACATAGAGGTTCGTTTCCAAATCGTCCACGACCAGCACACGGCCGTAGGGCATCGGATCTCGCACGATTTGCGTCATTCTCATGTGCGGCATGCCGATCTCAAAATGCTGCATGCTTTCGGCCAGTTCCTTGCCCAGGATGTCGGGGCTGATGCGCTCTTGCGGAATCCGCACGGTAAAGGTCGAACCCGTGCCCAAGGTGCTTTCCACAAGCATTTCGCCGTTCATCATTTGCACCAATTGCCGCGTAATGTTCATGCCCAGCCCGATACCTTCGATCGTGCGGTTGGCGTCCAGGGCAAAACGGGAATACTCGTCGCACAGCCTGTCCAGCTGTTCCTCCGTCATGCCTTGTCCCGTGTCGCTCACGCGGCACACCAGGATCACGCCGGGCGTATCCTCATCGTGCGCATATTCGGCGGAAACAGACAGGACGACCTCGCCTGTCAGGGTATATTTGAAAGCGTTGGAGAGCAGGTTGTTCAAAATCTGCCTGATGCGCAGGTCGTCGCCGAACAAGACCGACGGCATGTCCTCGTCCATCTCGAGCTTGAACGCAACGCGCTTGCTGCCGATGCGCACAATATTCAACTGCACGGTATCGTGAATCAGGCTTGCGATTTCATACTTGGCGGGCATCAATTCCACTTTGCCCGCTTCCATCCGGGACAGATCCAGGATGTCGTTGATA
>Ga0082212_10010244_pt1 | contig 12023 bp, 7 predicted proteins | sample TergutNt197P3_FD_71548 | JGI IMG/M metagenome (GOLD analysis project Ga0082212, IMG submission 71548) | Neocapritermes taracua P3 segment gut microbial communities from Petit-Saut dam, French Guiana - Nt197 P3 | ecosystem: Host-associated > Arthropoda: Insects > Digestive system > Gut ... | reverse complement strand
GGTTAGAAAGGGGAAGCCGTAACCCATTATGTTTACGGCAGGTTACGAGTGGTTGCGAAATGTTGCTGAAGGTTGCGGTGTCATTATAAAGTCTAGACCCCGGCTTTCGCCGGGGTGACGGAAAAACCAAACTTGTCGACGGAGTGTTCAAAGGACGTACCGCACAGCACCCTGACTTGACGCATGAGAAAAGATGGGTATAATCGGTGCGGCTTAGCGGGAATGGCGGAATTGGCAGACGCGCCAGGTTGAGGGCCTGGTTGGGGCAACTCAGTGGAGGTTCAAATCCTCTTTCCCGCACTCATTTTTTCTTCGCCGCCGCTTGGAGTTTCTCCTCTTGCTCTGCCGCTTGTTCGATACCGCCGACGTACATAAATGCCTGCTCCGAAAGGTGATCCCACTTGCCCGATGCGATCTCTTCAAACGACCGCACCGTGTCCTCCAGCGGCGTGAACTCTCCCTTCTTGCCGGTGAAAACTTCCGCCACCATAAAGGGTTGCGATAAGAACCGTTCCATCCTTCGGGCACGATGCACCACGAGTTTGTCTTCTTCTGCTAACTCGTCCACTCCGAGAATCGCAATGATGTCCTGTAATTCACGATACCGCTGCAACGTCCGCTGGACGACTCGGGCACAATCATAATGCCGTTGCCCCACGTACTGCGGATCAAGCACCCGGCTCGATGAAGCCAATGGATCAACCGCCGGATAAATTCCCTTTTCGGAAATTGAACGTTCCAAATAGATAAACGCATCCAACTGTCCGAATGCTGTTGCCGGTGCCGGATCGGTCGGGTCGTCTGCTGGAACATAGACCGCCTGCACCGACGTCACTGCTCCTCGATTCGTCGACGTAATTCGTTCCTGCAACGCTCCCATTTCCGCTGCCAGCGTCGGTTGGTATCCCACCGCCGACGGCATACGACCGAGCAAAGCGGACACTTCCGAACCCGCCTGCGAGAACCGGAAAATGTTATCGACAAAGAGCAACACGTCGGTTCCCGTCGCATCACGGAAGTATTCTGCCATGGTGAGTGCGGAAAGAGCCACCCGGAGACGTGCACCCGGCGGTTCATTCATCTGACCGAAGACCATCGTTGTTTGGTCGATGACGCTTCGTCCGGTATCGCCGATTTTGGCTTCGGTCATTTCAAGCCAAAGGTCATTTCCTTCGCGGGTTCGCTCTCCGACACCGGCAAACACGGAGTTTCCTTCGTATTTGGCGGCGATACGAGCGATCAATTCCTGCAAAATCACGGTCTTGCCGAGCCCTGCTCCACCGAACAGACCGGCTTTACCACCGCGAACGAAAGGAGTGAGAAGGTCAATAACCTTGATACCGGTCGCAAAAATTTCCGTCTTGGTGGCAAGGTCGTTCAGCACGGGAGCATCGCGGTGGATGGGTCGATACTCGGTAGCAGTTACGGGACCCTTTTTGTCTATGGGTTCTCCAAGCAGGTTGAACACGCGACCGAGGGTTTCCTTGCCGACCGGCACGGAAACGGGTGCCCCCGTATCGAGACAGTCCATTCCGCGAACGAGTCCGTCGGTCGTTCCGAGGGCAACGCAACGCACTTTTCCGCCTCCAAGGTGCTGTTGAATTTCCCCAACGAGATGGATATGAACGCCTTTTTGTTCGTTGTCCACTCGAACGGCATTGTAAATTGCCGGGAGTTTCTCTTCTGAAAATTCCGCATCGAACGTAGAGCCGATGACCTGTGTAATACGACCGATATTCTTGTCCGCTGACATGTGTTATTGTTTAGGGTGCCAAAACGTTGGCGGTATTGTACACCGAAACGGGAGAGAATGCAAGCGGTCAGAAAAGGGGAAATGACCAAAAGACCGGGTTGCCCCTTGGATTACTCTTCTGGGGCTCCCACTGGTCCGTACGTGCGGGACTACCGCATACGGCTCGTCAAGATTTTGCTTTGCTACGTGACTTTCGTTCACCTCATCTTCCCTTGAAAACGCTGTGGACAATTTTTGGAATAGGCAAGGAATATCGTTTGAGAAAAGCATTAAACCACTCCCAAAGAAAATTTCGTCTGCGATTTCGGCGATTAAACCACCGTTGCCATACCCGATACACTCGATAACGAAACGTTCCAAGAGAACGACCATTCCCCGTAATATTGTAATAGCCATAATGACCACGCACCTTCACACAAAGTTCCTGCCATTGCTCGGCAATCGGTCGATGCCGATTGCGGCGACACCATTGCTCAATCTTTTGGATACTGCGTGCAAGACGAGATTTCATCGTCTTACGCTTCACTGCCCAGACGCCCTTTCGAGTCGTATCCCCAATAACGTAAAACCAAGCATGTCAAACGTTTCCGGTCCCCCTCCTTTCTTGTCGTCGGTCGATTTCTCTTCTCGACGGCGTTCAGTACAAGTACCTCGACAATGCGTAAAATGTAGGATATACTGCGTAAGTTGAAAAATATATCCCATCTTCTATCCATTACACTTTGGTCGGTAAAGAGGCGCATTTTTTTCCAATGAATCAGAACACGAGTGAGCAACGACCAATTTCTCTGGCGATTATCGGATACTCATGCTGCTTTCCCGGCGGCATCGACTCGCCCGAACGCTATTGGCAACTTCTCAAGGCAGGCGAGTCCGTGGTCGGAGAAGTTCCCGAATCGCGGCTTCCCAGGGAATTTTATTATGCTCCTTCGGAAAAAAAAAGACGCGGAAAATGTTACTCCACCGTTGGTGCTTGCATTGATTACGACCATTATCGAAGCCGCATCGATGAATTACTGGCAAAACTCCCCTATTCCGACACGTTTTCCCAAGACGAAGGGCATCTCTTGACCCTCTATACTGCCGCCGAAGCGGTCCGTTCCGCCGGCTACGATCCGCTGAACATTCCACTGCGTCGGGCAGGTGTTTACATAGGGCATCCGCGGGCAAGCAAGGCGACTGTGGACACGACCTTCTCTTCCTGCATTGAATCGGTACTCGAGTATATCGAAGAGATTCCCGAATTTGCGGCGTTACAGAAAAACGTCAAGGAAAACGTATGGAACAATGTGTTGGACGCTCTTTTTCGCCGTTATCCTCCGTTCACACATGAGAATCGACAGCGTCTTTGGCTCCATTACGCCGCAAAAAATATCTCGAAAGCATTCGGTCTTTCGGGTCCCTCGATGATTCTCAACTGTGCGTGTGCTTCTTCCTTGATAGGCATCGCTCTGGCTGCGGATGCGTTTGGGCAAGGCAAAATTGACTTGGCTCTCGTCGGCGGCGCATCTTATCTCAAATTCGACAACTTGATCAATTTTTCCCACGTTCAAGCACTGTCCGAAACCGGCTCAAAACCTTTTGATTCCTCGGCGGATGGACTGATCCCCAGTGAAGGTCATGCCTACGTTGTCCTTAAAACGGTGGAAAACGCTCAACAGTCCGGCGACAAAATCTTTGCGGTCATTCCCGGTGTCGGCATTTCCTCCGATGGTAAAGGAAAAGGGCTCTGGGCACCAAGAAAAGAGGGACAAATCAAGGCACTGCAAAGGGCATATTTGCAGACGCAAACGGTTCCCAGTGAATTGGATTACATCGAAGCCCACGCAACATCAACGAAACTTGGGGATGCAACGGAACTTGACACCATTCAGTCATTCCTGAGCGAATCAGTGTTGGACAAGAAAATTCTTGTCGGAAGCAGTAAAGCCAATCTTGGGCATACCTTGGAATCGGCAGGTCTTGCCGGTCTGATTAAGGTTTTGTTGTCGATGCAGCACGAAACCATCCCGGCGCAAATTAACATTGCCCGACTCAACGAATCGTTCGCATGGAATGAAGCCGCGATTGAAGTACCTGTGGTCAATACGCCGTGGAAGCGAACCGAAAAATCTCCCCGCTCGGCAGCGGTCAGTGCATTCGGAGTCGGCGGGGTGAATGCCCACGCCGTGATACAGGAGTATGTTCCGGCTCATACCAACGGTACGGCTCAAAAACCTCATGCCAACACACCGATTGCCGTCATCGGCATGGGATGCGTTTTGCCCGGTATTTCGGATTTATCGGATTTTGAAACGTTGCTCCAAACGGGACGTGACCCGAAGACAGCGGCTTCGCCTGACGGCAAAGACCTGCTCATGAACTGCCGTCGCGAATCCAAGCGGTACAGCGGTCGTCAAAATACGGAGATGCAACAACTGCCGGGAGGGTATCTGAACAACTATTCCTACGATTGGAAGCGGCATAAGATTCCGCCGGTTCAACTCAAGCATGCCAATCCTCTCCAATTCATCATTCTCGATGCGGTGGATAAGGCACTAGAAGACGCAGGCTTTTCGACCGTAAATCCGGTACCGACTGATGCAGCGGTCGTCATCGGCTCCCGATTCGATAGCGATTACACGACCGCTCTGCAAATGAGTATTCGGTGCCCAGAACTCGAAAAAGAGATCGCCGTGCAGTTGGAAAAGCAAGGGGTCAATTCGGTAACGGTAAAAAAAATTGCCGATGATTTTTCAAAAATGCTTTTAGATCGGCACACCGCCCTCGAAGATGAGACGGGTAGTTTTACCGCCTATTCTTATGCGGCTCGAATCGTAAAAACCTATAACTTGATGGGAGGCTACTTGGTCATTGATGCCGGTTCCTGCTCCTCGATGGCAGCATTGGAACTCGCTGTCAATGCTTTGAGAGAAAAACGATTCGATTTGGCAATCTGCATTGGCGGGCAACAAAACATGGGACGGCTTCCACGCGAGGAGATGCTTCTTCACGACGGGGACTTGTTTCCGCTGGCTGAGGGTGCCTGTGCGCTGGTTTTGAAGCGGCAAGACGATGCCCATCGGGACAACAATCGCATTCACGCCTTGATTCACGGCATTTCATGCCGACAAGGCAACGATATGGCGGCAACGACCAAAGCAACTGTTGATGCCTCGGTGTCAAATATGGAGGCGATCAGTTTTCTGGAACTCGCTTCCCCATGCAACACACCGGAACTGCAAAAGCACATGACCGCTCTAGTGGAGACGTTTTCCTCCTTGAAACGCGAGATTCCTATGGGTTCACTTGCGAATCAACTAGGCAATCTCTTGGGAGCATCAGGAATTGCCTCCGTGATTAAAGCAATCCTCCAACTGAAAAGAGGGACTCCGCGTCCGTGTGCCTTAGTCACGAACGTGGACAGAGACGGCGGCGTTTGTTCATTGGTGATTGAACGTACCGGAAATGCTCCTCGGTCTGTCATCATTTCCCGTGAAGAGTTTGTTGCCCTCAATACCTCCGTCGATGGGAAACCGCCGATTGATGCCGGAACGACGGTCTGCCGCCGATTCGTTCAACGAATTGTTCCTGCCCCCCTTGAAACCAACACTCTGCTACAAGGACCCGTTTTGCTCGTCGGTCAAAATGCCGTCCTCGAACATCTTCATTCGTTGATTGAACAAAGCGGCGGTACTCCTTATCGCCTCCATCCTGCCGCACCGGACGAACCGATGCTCCGGCGGTTCGATACGCTGTTCGACAAGGAACCGATTCGACATATCGTATTCCTGACCTCCCACGATCAATTCCGAAGGGAAGAGAGCAATGATAAACTTGATTCTCAAATTTGGCAGAAAACGCTTATCGAATCGGTCTATCGTCCTTTCCGATTATTACAGCATTGGTTCGGTCGGATAAAGGATGCCGGGCTACTCGAACAAGCCTCAGTGGTGATGTCCACTCTCATGGGAGGGGATTTCGGTTACACTCAATCGGTCGGCGGACCGGAAGGAGGAGCCGCTCAGGGACTCATGAAAGCACTCCGCCGGGAATGGAACGTACAGGAAAACATCCTATTTCGCTCTCGTGTCATTGATCACCATCAAGACGTTCCAGCGGAGAAAATTGCAACCGATCTGTTTCAAGAATTGCACGCTCACGATCTTGAAATGGAAATTGGATATGTTGATCATCAACGCTACACGTCCCGACCAATTTTGGCTCCGCTCGATGCCCGAAAGATTGACGCATTGGAAACATCCGCCAAGCACCAACTTACAGGCAACTGGATATTTACCGGTGGTGCCCAGGGAATCACTGCAGTTTGCGCTAGGGAATTTGGAAAACGGTTTGGCGGTAAACTCCATTTGATTGGTTCGACGAATTGGGATCATGTCCATTCCCACTGGAGCAACTACGACGAAACGCAACTGCAAAACGTGAAAAAACAAGTGATGAAAGATGCCCTCATGCGTAAAGAGATACCAGGTGATGCATGGCGGCGAGTGGAAAAATCTCTCGACATTGAAAAGAATCTGAGCGAAATGTTGCGATTGGGAATCGACGTTTCTTACCATGCCTGTGATCTGACCGACGAATCAAGTGTGCGAAAGATGGTAGAGTCGATTGTCTCCGCAGATGGTTCCATTCTTGGAGTGATTCACGGAGCCGGTTTTGAAAGTGCCTGCCGATTTGAAAGAAAGAAGCAGGAAAATATCGCTCGAACCTTCGAAGTCAAGGTCGGGGGTGCCGCCAACTTGCTGCGCTGTTTAGATCGCCGTTCATTAAAGTATTTCATCGGCTTCGGTTCGACAAGCGGACGGTTTGGCGGTGTGGGACAGTCGGATTATTCCGCTACCAATGAAATGCTTGCAAAATTGCTGGCGTGGTATCATTCCGTCAATCCCGGTTGCCAAACCGCATGTATGCAGTGGACTGCCTGGGGTGATGTCGGTATGGCAGTCCGCCCGGAATCGAAGTCGGCTCTGACTTCAATGAATCGAACGTTCTTGCCGCCATTGGAAGGAGCCAAGCATCTCTTGGACGAATTGGTTTTAGGGCTTCCTGAATCCGAAGTTACCATTGTCGATTGGGAGTATTCCAAACGTTTTTTCCCGGATGGGGGATGTCAAGGCTAGAAGCGTACCCGACATTGGTCTGGATTCCGCCCAAAAAGCAGATTTGCTTGAAAAGGCAGGTTGCCCTCATCCAAACCCGTGTCTGAAAAGACCTCCCCAAGGGAAAGGAGGCGGCGGGAAAACGTCCAGACCGCATTCTGATATGATCTATCGCAATCAAAACTCATCCATGAGGTTTGTATAGAACCATCACAAGGAACCGGAGACCATTCCGTAAAAAACGCCCTTACATTATGGGAGCGTCGTCAAAACGGCATTGCGGAATTCGATAGGACCGCCTTCCGATTGGAAACCGATACGCCCTTTAATGGATTCAGCACCGGTTGTCCAGTTGACGATTTTGCCGTTGACCACAACAACGATCATGTCGTCGGTGCAAAGAATTTCCATCGTGTTCCACTGACCGGGTGCTTTTTCTGCGTCGAGCAGTTTCGTTGTACCACTGAACTTACCGATGTCAGGACTGTCGTTGTGTTTAATGCGGCTTGCCGGACCGGTCAGTGTGCGACCGTGAAATGCCCAAATGTCGCCAGCGTTTTTGTGTTGGAGTTGTACCTCGATTGCTTTTGGCAGAAAGGCACCTTTCGGTTGATCCGTAATTTTCAGGAAGATGCCGCTATTCGTCGGTTCGCTTCCTTGAGTCCAACACCATTCGAGGGATAGTTTGAAATTTTTGTACGACTCCTTTGTGGCGAGATACCCAAAAGGTTTTCCTGTGCACAGAAGACGACCATCGCTCGAAAACGAAAAGACATCCCCGACCTTCACGCCTTCCTTATCGACATAGAAGTCCCAGTCGGCGAGATTGTTTTTCTCGAACAGGACGGTCTGTCCGAATACCGAAGCGGAGGCGAGCATCCAAAAGCAAACAAAAAACGTGATCATGTGACGTGACATAAAATTCTCCTTGAAATTGATGAAGGGAAAAACGACTTGGCGAGTCATTGTACCGGAACTGGTCGCACAATGAAAGCCCCGGTGTGTACAAAACTTGCAATCGACCTGGGAGTACCGGCTAAACTGCTTTGTGATACAATGAGCGTATGACCACGCCACCCTCAAAACCAAAGCGAAAAATGAAGTGGTATTGGCATGTCTTGAGTTTCATTCTCCTACTCTGGACATTGGGCGGACTCAACGTCTTGCTCCTGCAAGATATTCCACAACTACTGTTCGGCTGTGTCGTTATCGGACTGGTCTGTACTCCAATGGACTGGCTACAAAGTCATTATCCAAAAAAACATTGGAAGCCCATATTGTTTGGCTTCATCTGGATGTCCGGCTGCTTCGCAGGAATTTTTGCCGCACTCGTGTTCATCATTCCGCCGTTTGCCATTTCACCGCAGACGACCTATCTGACCGAACCCCGATCCAAAGAGTTTTACGGCATCGACTACCCATCGGTCATCGAAAAAGAACTCGATCCCGGCGTGCCGACGGAAGACAACGGCTTTCGCCTGCTGATCGAAACTTTTGGACGACCTCTTTGCGGCACCGAATTCAAAGACAAATACTGGCACCGCCTTTGCCAATACCTTGATTTACCGGTGGACTTGCGTCCGCTACTCTCGTTCGTCGATTGGTACGCATATACCGAAACGCTCACGCCGGAAGAACAGGAAATTGCCAAAACGTCCCATCAAGAACACGTCCTTCCGTGGTCTGAAGAAGCGATGCCGCTGATTCGGCAATGGCTTGACGAAAACGATGCCGCTCTCGACTTGTTCGTTTTTGCCATCCAAAAGCCGGTCTTGTACGCACCGCCGATGTTCGAGGAACCGTTGGTTAACTCGATACTTTTCTACGATGAACAATGCCGGGCAATGGTGCGAAACCTCCAAGTTCGTGTTCACTACCGGCTGGCAATCGGGAAAATTGACGAGGCTTGGGACGATGTATTCGCAATGTATCGTCTCAGTGAACACCATCGCCGGGCAGTGTGGATTATGGTCTCGTCGCTGGTCAATGCGTCGATTATGGGAATAGCAAATAAATCTGCCGAGTCGGTGGTGATTCATTCCGATTGGACTGCCGACGAAATCCTCGAAAAGATGGAAAAGATTGCACCGTTTCTACAACCATTTCAAGAGGACGAAATCAGATACATTATACGGAATGAACGCTTTTCGGCTCTTGATTTTCAGACGAACATGGCAAATGGAACTTATGAACTTGGTGATTTGTACTGTCAGGAACCGCCGCTGGCACCGAATTCTTGGGAACAGTTCAAGAGCAAAGCCGTGATGAGGTCTTTCCGTCTGGGATTGGCTATGGTTGTGATGAATCAATACTTCGATGGAATGGAACAACGATATTATAATGATGAACCGGAACCCGATGATACACCAAACGCAGACAACGTGCTCAAGGCGTTTGCATGGTATGGACATGGTGCGTTACCAGTTGTGATTGGTGAACTGATGTCCCGTTTGCTCAGTCCTGCTGTCGGTGCATGGCGAACGGCTCTGAAGAGATCGCAAGCAGAAAATTTATTGCTCCATTTCATGTTCGCCTTGGAAGCATACCAACGAGACCATGATGGCAATTATCCGGCAACATTGAAGGACTTGCGAGGACGTTACTTGGCGGAGATTCCGCTCGATCCGTTTTCGGGAGGCTCTTTCCGCTATATTTTGGAAGAGTCGGGCTTTTTGCTTTACAGTGTCGGACCGAACGGCATTGACGACGAGGGACGCGGCAATGGCGATACACCCAAAGGAGATGACATTCGGCGGCGGATGCCGATTGTGACAGAGTCGCAATCGTAAGAGTGCACTACTGTAAAAATTAGAGTTATCTGTTATACTGCGGACGCTATAGGCTCTCTCCATGGACAATTTATGACACGATATTGTTTTTTCGGTTTCTTAACATTTCTGCTTCCGATCAATCTTGCCGCCGCCGATGCAAAAAAAGACTACGCACTGACGGATTTCATGAGGGTTACAAAACCGGAAGGAAAGAAATTGCCGGTCTCCTACGATACCGCCATCGCAAAATTTGTCGATGAAAAAAATGATGTCCAAGTCGATTTGGTTGGAGCGGTGCATGTCGGCGATAAAGAATACTATGCCGAACTCAATGATATTTTCAAACGGTATGGTGCCGTTCTGTACGAACTCGTCGCCGAAGAAGGTGCGAAGCCAAATACCAAAACCGGTAAAAACGAATCTCAAAGTGCCCTCTCCTCTCTCCAATCGGGGATGGGAAGTGTACTGGCTCTTGATTTTCAACTGGCGCATATAGACTACAGTGCAAAAAATATGGTTCATGCCGATTTGAACCCTTTGGAATTTGCTCAAAGGGTCTCGGATCGCGGTGATCTCCTCCAAATGATCTATCGGGCGATGATTCTCGGTGTCAAGAAGAGCGGAGGTGAAGCCCAAAACGAGGAATTGAAGATGCAGGGACGAGTCATGGGGGCTTTTTTTGCGTCTGACCCGGCTCTTTCCTTAAAACGTGTACTCGTTGTAGAGATGATGAACCAGTTAGACGAAGGCATTTGGGTTATTAGCGGTGACGGTTCTGCAATTATCACCGACCGCAATGCGGCTGCTCTGAAAGTATTAAACAGGGAACTCAAAAACGGAAAAAAGAAAATCGCCATATTTTACGGTGCTGCTCATCTTCCTGAATTGGCGAAAAGTTTGGAAAAAGAATTCAACATGAAGTACGTTGGGACGGACTGGGTCATCGCCTGGGACTTGACGAAAGAGAAGTCCGCGAGAAAGTAGTCTCCCTTGAGTTTTTTTAGGGATTCGGTATAATTTTCAGTACCTCGGTGAGGCAGTACTTATTCGGATTTACATCCGGGGGGTCGATACCAAGCCCGATGGGAGCCTGAATTATAGAACTCGGCTACATGTATAGTCGTTCCGTATTCCGTTATTCGGTCGGAATGAATCACAGCGGCTGGTTTCCAGGTGCCCCCGTACACTTCGGGCCTCCAAACGCTGTCTTCCGAGGTATTTTCTTTCTCTTTTTGCGTTTTTTTCAGATACGGTACGGTTATTGGTCATCCTCGGCATTGGAACGGTAAAGCCAATGAAGGCGTTTGTGGGAACATCCATTGAGCATTGCGTTTTCAAGTAATACGATACAAACCCGATTAGTGCCATGTCTTGGCATTCCAACTGAACAGACGAATGATGTATGAAACAAGTCGATAACATTCTCAAAGTTTTAGACAACGCAAGTAGCCGAACCATTACGGTTTTCGGCGACTACTGCTTGGATAAATACCTGTATATTGACCCTGCGAGGGACGAATTGTCGGTAGAGACCGGCTTGACCGCCTATCAAGTGGAAGGGAAAAAACTCTATCCAGGGGCAGCAGGGACAGTGACCAACAATCTGCGCTCACTGGGAGCGAGGGTGCAATGTGTCGGACTGGTCGGCGACGACGGGGAAGGATACGACCTGCTCAAATGCTTGAAAACAATTGGTGCCGAGACAAATCTGATGGTACAGTCAGAAAGTATTCCAACGAATACCTATACGAAACCGATGCGTAAGTCAAGTGATGGTACATACACGGAAATGAACCGTCTCGACATCCGCAATTTCAATGAAACCACCCAAGAACTGGAAAACCGGCTGATTACAAATCTGAAAAAGTCCCTCGAAGAGTCGCAGGGAGTCATCATCATCGAACAGTATTTGCAACGCAACTATGCGGCGATCACGGATCGAGTTCGTGATGAACTTGCCGAACTGGCACACCAATATTCCGAAAAATTTTTCTTTGCCGATTCACGCGGATTCGCTGGATGTTACCGCAATGTTATGATCAAATGTAATCAACTTGAATTGCCGGGTGCTGGAAAAGACGAAAGCGTCGATGATGAACCCTCTTTTATTAGGCGGGCAAAGAATCTTCTGAAAGCGAACAATGCTCGAGCGGTGGTGGTCACGGTCGGAGCAAAGGGGGCATTCGTTTTTGAACGGGATGCCATGACACGTATTCCTGCTTTTGTCGTGGAAGGTCCGCTGGACATTGTCGGGGCTGGGGATGCCACCAATGCTGGAACCATGCTGGGACTCACCTTGGGACTCTCTTTACCGGAGGCGGTATTGCTCGGCGGATGTGTTTCGTCCATCACGATCCAACAGATTGGCGTTACGGGAACTGCCACGATAGAACATGTCAA
>Ga0082212_10010243_pt1 | contig 12023 bp, 2 predicted proteins | sample TergutNt197P3_FD_71548 | JGI IMG/M metagenome (GOLD analysis project Ga0082212, IMG submission 71548) | Neocapritermes taracua P3 segment gut microbial communities from Petit-Saut dam, French Guiana - Nt197 P3 | ecosystem: Host-associated > Arthropoda: Insects > Digestive system > Gut ... | reverse complement strand
TATAGTGAAATTGAGCATACCCGATGAGATTTGGCTCACATCTTCGGCAATCTTTCTCAAAGTAGTGGTGTTGTCGCGCAAGGAAAAACCAAGCGCAATAACTAAGTCGCTCACAATTTGGCGCTTTGAACCGGCAAATGAGATGCCGAGTTTCAAATCCTTAAAGCGATAACCGGCGCTTATGGAAAATTCGTTAGATGACATTTCGGTTAATTGGTTGTTGGCAAAACTCATAGAAAGATTTCTGCCTCTGCTGTAATCTACTTTAATCATAAAACTGTTGGTCAGCGTCATATCAAAGCCAATGAGCGGTTTAAAGTTTTCCATCATAGATATTTGCGCAATTTCGTTTTCAGGGATAAAATTGCCTAACGCGTCTAATTGAGACGGACTGCCATTTTTTTCTTCATATAAAAGGTTCGTTCTGTAATTGCCTATGGTGTAAGTGCAAGTATAGTTGTGGTTAATAGAGAAATTTTGGAACACTTTAGCCATCGCTTTAATTTTTGTTAAGCCGGTGTAGCGCAACTGCCAATTGGGTAAAGGCACTGAAATAAAAGGCTTGTTGATGTTCATTTTCTCTGCATTTTTGCCCATATAGGTAGTCATAAATGTGTACATTAACACCTCTTGCGAAAGGGTGTTGTATCCTGTGGGAAAGCCCTCTGAGTCTCTGCCCTCAGAATTTGGGTTGTTTTGCGATAGCCGGTTAGCTATTCCCATACGCGACTCTCTAAAATTATCGAAAGTAGCCTCGCTTTTTTTGAATAATGTATTTAATCCTATATAAGTGATGTTGAAATTTCCGGTGGTCATAGGCGAGAAATGGTGCAACTCGCCATTGGCGTCCGAGCGGAAATATTCGGTGTAGTTGCTGGTGTATGTTCGGTTTGCCACCACATCAATACGAAAATCCTTAAACGGCTCTACCTGCGCTCTGAAATTTATGGTTTGGTTAAATCGCTCTTGATACGCAGTATTGAGTAAAGTATCTTTTGTTATCCAGCTACCGTCTATTGCCATTTTGCGAATGTCGGGCTGCCCGCCAAACACATAGAGGAATCCGGGAGAGTTGGTTTTGAAGTTAATACCAAACAGGTTGGGGGCAGGCATATATCCCGGAAGCACACTTCCCCTGCCTTGCGTCCAGCTCAAGTTTGCGTTGCGCACCATCATTAAGAAACGCAGCACGCCATCGCCGATTATTTTACCGTAATTAGTACCGGATTTTAAACTGTCTTTTTCCGCTTTTTTACCTTTCGGCTCATCTGCAGGTTTTGCAGTCGGTCTTTTGGGCTGTTGAGCAGGCGAGTTAATTTTCTTCAAATAAGGAATGTAGTTATACACCTTCGTAAAATCCACCTGCCCACTGAGCGCCAACTGGTTAGAGTTGTCAATCGTATTGCCCAAATAGGCTAACGTTAAGGGTGCGCCGGTAAATCGGTATTGTCCGGAGTATCTTACATTTCCTGATAACCAAGCAAAAAGCGGTATTTTGTTAATAGGAATTTGATACGTAAGATCAAAGCGTTGGTCAAAAATAGTCATTCTGCCGCCTTCGCCAAAAGAATGCCAAATAGAATCCTTTTTCTCTCGCGTGTCAATCAAACCCTGCGGCTCTTCCAAACGCGCACTGGCGTTGGCATTGTAAGTAAATTTCAACGAAGTAGTAATATCCCATTGCAACGTGTAAATTCTCATCCAGTCGAATGTTTTTACATAACTGGTATCCATAATAATATTTCCCTGACTTTTAGGACGATACTTAAACTCGTTAAAATCTCTTACCAAAGAGGTTCTTAATGTAAAACTTTTGGGAAGTGGCGTAATATTAATATCTCTAATAAGTTGCAACCAAGGCGATTTTAATCCTTTTTTCTGTCCAACTTTATAATTTTTAGGATTATGGCTGAAGTTGTACCCAATTTCACCTTCGTGCCTTCTTTGGTTGTCAAATTCCATATCCACGTCTGTTTTCACAATTTGGGTATAGGCATAGGTAAAGTCCAAATTTTCAATATCCCACGGACGCATCTTCAACGGTTTGTTAAGGTTGCGTTCTTTTCTTACATTGGTAAGATTTAAGTTGTTGTGTTTAACAATTAGGTTGGTAATCTTTCTAATAGAATCTCTTTCCGATTTCGAGTCGTAAGTTTTTAAATCCTCTTTAAGTTTAACATCAGGGTTGAGGGGGTTATACTCGGGCACTTCTCCCTGCATAGAAAAATCGTAATGGATAGGGATTTTAATATTCCAGTTTTGCGGGAAGAGCACTTTTCCGCCATCAATATTGGTTGCAAAATCCACGGAATAGGTGGTGGCAAGTTGTCGTTGAGTAACCGACTGGTCTAAGCCGCCATATCCGGGTGTTGTAATGGTTCCCGACAGGGCAATATCTCCCACATCGGCGAGGTTGAGGCGCATTCTTCCGAGGGCGGCGGCGCCGGAACGGTCGTCGAAGCCGCTCAACCGCAATTCATCTATCCACACTTCCACCGATTTGGGCAGCATATCGTCGCCATCGTTGGTATGTCGTTTTTTAGGATTCCGCACCCCAATCATAATGGTAGTAACGCTGCCCAAGTTGGGCATCCCTACCACAGCAACTACATCATCGCCAAGTTTTTCTTTGTAAGGCAACGCCACGCTGATATGCTCACCGGCACGCACAGCAATATTTCTACGCTGTTTCACATTCACCAACGAATCTAAAATAATACAGATTCTATTTTCACGGGGCCAAATAAAGGCGGTATCCTGATTAAACCACGGCGAAAGTTTTGCCGGAATTTCATATTCATAATAGTTTTGCGTAAAGTCGGAACCCAAACGGATGAACACGGTAATATCTCCATCTCTTACATCTTCATCTTGAAACATTTTTTCAGCGTGTACAAAAAACTCTAAATTTTTAAACTGACGCATATCGAAATTGACACCTTTATATATGGCACGGGCATCCCCGTCTTGCAAATTCTTCACTTTCATACTCACCGACTGCTCGTTGATTTGATAGCTGGTGGTTCCACCATACATAATTTCACGCTCAATACCGGGAGGAATCTTGTAGTTAATGGGCGTTCTTGTTCCATTTTCTTCCAAACTAACGGTTCCTACTAAAAACTCGGTATTTTCGTCTTGTTGTCCGGGCAGGTAATCGCCGTCTTCTAAAAGTTCTTGCGTGTATGAGCGCCACGTGTTGCGCACCAATTCAAATGTTGCAAAACGCAAAATAATAGGCTCTTCAAAACCACGCATATAAACACGCATAAACCGAATGGAGTTAAACCCTTCAATAGCGCCAATGGCTTCTTCCGGATTTTTTATAGGAATACGAAACTGATACCATTTCGTAACCGGATTGGTGCCGTTGGGCAATCTTTCCGGAATAGCATTCATTACATCATTAATATAGTTTTGCCCCACAGCCATTCTGTTCGGACTAATATCTATACTCCATTGATAATATTTTTCATCTTCACTCATCGTATTATCGTTGTTAATATCCTCGCTGTTTGGGGCGCTGGATGATATGGATAACACATTATTAGGCAAATCGCCGTTAAAGTTTTCGGTGGAGTTTCCTTCGGAGTTGTTCCAATATTTATAACGTTCATTGATGCCGGCGCCGAGGTTATCCCAATAATCGCCTCTGCAATAGCGGTAATCATCGCCGGAGGGGTCATTCCACGCTTTTTCATACGCCAACGAACCTGTTCCGAAAGCGTTTCTAATATGCGACAGATAAGTATCTTCAAAAAACGCTCTTTCTCTTTCGGTGGTAAGTCCGTCGTAGCCTACGTCCTGATTGCGGCGATTGGATTGGTTATTATCAAATGCGTTAACAATTTGTTGAATGGTAGGCACGCGCCCCCACACGGTAAAAGCAACTAATGAAGGGTCATCGTTATAGGCATCGTCGGCAGGCAAACCGTCTTCAAAAAACTTTCTGCCGTCTCTTAAAATATCTTCCGAAATATCACCCAAATTGAAATAGAGTTTTCCGCCTGTGTGGTCGGGGTTTTCAATAAAAGGATCCATCATCCAAAACTCAATATATTCGTAGTTGTTGGCTTCAAAGTCAGTATTGTCGAATCGGCGCATCATACCGCCCCAACGCGACGCCGGATCTACCAGCGAGCCGTCTTCGTTAATCCCTTTAGAAAAGCCTTCGTCGCCGGTTACATCATAGTTAAAAGGTCCTTTTTCAGAAGGATAGAAAGCCATATTCAGCACCGGCACGTATGTAGAAACCGCCGTACTTGCATACTCTTTTTTCGGAAACAACTCCGGCTCATACACCGCACGGGCGTAGGGCTTCGACTGTTCATCCTTGTTAATATTGGCAGGTGTAGATGTGGTATTGTTGTACATCAACTGGTCGATGATATACCACGATAAGCGCGCTCTGTTGTAGCCGTAAGCCAATTGCATTCTTGGTTGGGAAGTAGTATCGGTGTAGGTTTCTCTAAATTTGTCGAACTGTCCCTGCGGGGTAGAAGCCAAATTCCAATAACCAATTTGCCGTAAATCAACGGTTGAGCGTGCGCCTTCAAAATCATCAATGTAGGTAGTCCCTTTCTTGCCGATAACTCTGCTGTGTCCGGGCACAAAATGGGCAAACTCCCCTTCAATTTGAAAGGTAGATTCGGCGGTTGTGCTGTGAAACGGAAGAAAATCAACTAATTTGGTAATCCACGGAAGTTTAGTCTTGTAGGCAAAATTCATTCCCCATATCATATTGTTAATCGGCTCGTTTCCATAATTTACCTTTTGCGTCATTGGGCGTTGGCTCATATTCAAAAGCGTGGCGCCTATCACAAAATTATCGGTAAACTTATATTCCGCATTCAACCCAAAAAAACGTTTTTTGTTAATGCCGAACATAGAATTATTTTCAACAGATATAGATATTGGTGTTCCCGATTTTAATATGCCTTCGTTGGTAATGGTAACTTTACCCATACTGTAGTTTACGGTATAGTCAATATTTTCCGTCAATCTCATCCCACCGGCTTGAACCACCACAGAGCCTTCTGGAATATTCCAGGCATTCAAGTCATATTCCGCACCGTAAGCAGAGCGGTACTGCCCTTCTAAGTAATATTTATTTTTACTGGTAAACTGTTGCGCCATTGTTTTCGTCATCGTGTAAAGCGAGTCGAAAGCGTATTTATCTGCCCAATCCTTATCTTTTTCGTCATAACCGATAGCCTCTCGCAAATCTTTTCCAAACGGTTCTATAGTTGGGAAAAAGATTTTTCCTGTGCGGGAAACTATAGTTCCGCCGTTAATATCCGCACCGTCAATAAAGTCGAACACGCCATCGGGATACGGGTCTAATTGAATGTTTAATCTATCCAAACCCATTAAACGAATAAGCGGTATCCCTTTTTTAGAACTGTTGTTAAAGAAACCGTTGGGCACACCTTCGTCATCGCCGGTAAACAAAATATTCAATCTAAATTTTTCCGATGAAACTTGGTAAGCATTAAGGCTATACACGTTTTTCATCATCAATTTCCATAGAGGACCTTTTGTATTTAAGTTTTTACTTTTCAATAATTTAACACGAATGGCGCCGGGAGCAAACACTTCATTGGAAAACTCTCCCACCTGATACACCTTTTCATCACCAATTACTTGATATTGAAACGCGATTGCCAGCACTTGATCGGCAGTGAGCGCCGTGTTCAAAGAGATAAAACCCAATTTCGAGTTATAAGTATATTCGTTCGGCGATAGCAAGCGGGCATTTTCCACTTTTTCGTAATGCACACCGTCATCCAAGCCCAAACCTCTCAAATACTTTGTTACCTCGCTAATATCTCTAATTTGCGAACTGTCCACCACGCTAAACAGGTTGTTGCTTCCATTATCAGGGTAACCACCGTTTCCAGAAAACAAACTATGGGTGGGATTGCTTTCCCCCAAATCGGTGAATGCCACAATATTTCTGTTTTCGGTGATTGCCGCGCCGATGTTGGTGCGCCAAACCTCAATTTTTGTAATTACAATATTGGAACTTATGAGCGGCAATTTTTCCATTGCCTTATTGTAATTATCTCTAAAATATTGTGCAATAAAGAAGTGCCTGTTGTCTTCATATTCATCGGCACGAAAATAGAAATCCTGAGTTTGTGCACCGCCGGAAACATTAATGGTTTGTTTTTCCGAATTGGTTTCTGAAGCCACCGCAGTAATGTTGAGTTTTCCAAATCTTAACCCGGCTTTTAATCCGAATAAGGTTTGGCTACCGGTAATTAAGGAGCTCGTTAGCGGCATTGTAACATCACCAAACTCAAGCAACTGAAGAATGTCGTCTTCTTTTCCTTCATATTTGAGTTTCATTTTATTATCGAAATCGAAATTCGATTCGGTGTTATAATTTAAGTTAAAACTAATTTTATCACCAATTTTAGCCGTTAAGCTCAACTGAATTTTTGCAGTAAAGTCAAAATCGGTATGTTTGCGCATTCGCTCGGTAATGTTGGGGTTTCGGTTGTTGCTGTGTTTCACGCCAAACTTCAGTTCCACATTACCTGCCGGACGAATGTCAATGATATTGCTGCCGAAAATAGTTTCAAATACATCTCCGCCCACGCGCAGTTGGGGGATGAGTCCGCCGCCGCCCCTTCGGTTCGGTCCGGAAACATAAGCGGCGCCTTTCTCGCGCCAATAGTTTTTTATTTCCTGTTGTAAATCGTAACTGATATACTCCTTCACATCCATAGAAGCCGCAGGTCCATAAGGCGTTGAGCCGATTTTGTTTTGAAAAGTATAGGTGTTCGTTTTCGGGTCATATTCAATATCGCGGGTAAGCGAAGGAGGCGTATTCAGATGAAACGGCGAATAAAACTCTTCATCCAACGGATTATTGTTAGGATTGGGCACTTTGGAACGCAAACCGGTATCGGGCGGAGCAATCGGCATCTCAAAAAAATTGTCGTCCCAATTCAAATCATCTTCTTCATAAAATGAATATAATCTATCACCGGAGCGATGCGTTTCCGGTGCAGGAATAGCCAAAACTGCCGAGTACAGGGCAAATAAAATTAGGGCAGGAATGAGATAAAATTTTGCTTGTTTCCCAATAATCACAATAGTGTAAGTTAGTGAATGTCTGTTTCTATAATACTTTTAACGCCTTCTTAATCAATTCTTCAATAGACAAGTTCGTACCTTCGGCACGAACTATCTTTTCTAATGCGCTGTCTGCCGAGTTTTTTGCAAATCCCAACGACAACAAAGCAGATAACGCTTCCGCTCTGTTATTATTATAAGAAATAGAGATTTTTTCAATATTTTGAGGAACGCTTTTTCCAATTTTATCTTTCAAATCAATAATTACGCGCTGTGCGGTTTTCAGTCCAATTCCTTTTACGCTTTGAATAACTCTAACATTTTCTGTTGCAATGGCATTCACCAATTCATCGGTACTAAGAGAAGATAAAATGAGCCGCGCCGTGTTTGCGCCAATGCCGTTTACCGAAATGAGCAAGCGAAACAAACTGCGCTCCTCTTCAGTGTAAAAACCAAACAGTTGGTGCGCATCTTCCTTAATGACGTAATGGGTTAACAGTTTCACATTTTCTGTTTCTTTCAGTTGTGAAAAGGTGGCTAACGAAATGTGAATACCATAAGCCACACCGCCTGCAGTTTCAATAACTACATAAGCGGGCGTTTTTTCGGCAAGGGTGCCTTTGATATAGGAAATCATAGTTTTAAGTGTTAAGTGTTAAGTGTTAAGTGTTAAGTGGATGGGTTAAAAGTTCATTGTTTAACGTTAAAAATTGAAAGTAATTATACTAATCATTACTAATTTTCCTATTAACCACCAATATTTATCACTTAAAACTTAACACTTATCACTTAAAACTTATCACTTAACACTTAAAACTTATCACTTAACACTTATCTTCTTTATCCCAATTCCTGTCCAAACGAAAAAGAGTGTCATCAGTGGCGAAATCCAGCAGAAGAAGGCGAAAGGGAAGTATGCGGCAGTAGCCACGCCCAGCACGGAGGCTTGGGTGGCGCCGCAGGTATTCCAGGGAATTAGCACGGAAGTAACGGTTGCCGAGTCTTCCAGCGTGCGGCTCAAAAGTCTGTTTTCCAAGCCAGCTTTCTGAAACGACTGTTCAAACATATTGCCGGGCACTACAATCGCAACGTATTGGTCGGCGGTGGTTACATTAAACAACGCACACGTTCCGGTTACGGACGACACTAACGTTTGCGCGGTTTTCGCCTTACTTAAAATGGCTTGGGTAATGCGCTCTAAAAACCGTCCGGCTTCCATCATTCCGCCAAAAATCATAGCGGTAATGATGAGCCAAACCGTGTTCAGCATTCCTGCCATACCACGAGTGGTTAACAAATCGTTCACATCAGCATTTGCGGTTTGCGGCGCGGTGGTGCCAAACAGGGCACGGGTGCAAACTTCATATCCGCTACTGAGGTTTAAGGTTCCTCCGCAGAGTTCGGTTAAGTGGTTGTTTTGAAAGAGAAGAGCGGTTATTATGCCCAGCATAGAACCGATGAAAAGGACGGCGACGGGAGGCGTTTTTTTTACAATAAGAAAAATAACCAAAACAACTACGAGCAACAACGCAATATTGGTATTATACATATTGCCGATAGTTTGCTGAAATTGACTCACATTTTCTAAAGAGGCAACAGAATTTTTAGTAAAAAAAGTAAGGATAATAAATCCGATAATGGCTAACGTAATGGAGGGCACGGTGGTTTGCAACATATATTTAATATGTACAAAAAGATTGGTTTTTGCCACTGCGGAAGCGAGGTTGGTGGTATCGGAAAGCGGGGAGATTTTATCGCCGAAATAGGCGCCGGAAATGATGGCACCGGCACTGCAGGCTGCGTTAATATCCATTGCCGAGCCAATGCCGATGAGCGCCACGCCCACAGTGGCTACGGTACTCCACGAACTTCCCGTTGCCAACGAAACTGCGGCAGTGATGACCACGCACGCAGGCAGAAAATAAGCGGGGCGCAACACTTCAAGCCCCCAGTATATCATCGTGGGGATAATGCCGCTAAGCATCCACGCGCCGGACAAAGCGCCTACCATCAGCAAAATCATTATCGCCGGAAAAGAGGTGGTTATGGCTTTGATAATGCCGCTCATCAATTTTTCCCACGACACTTTGTTGTATAGCGCAAACGCTGCCGCCACCGCCGCTGCCACAAGAAGCGACAGTTGGTTGGCGCCCCCCAGCGTATCGTCCGAAAGCACAAACACGTTGCAAAAAATAAGCCCCATTAACAATATGATGGGAATTACAGATTGGAGAAGGGAGGGGGGACGTTCCAATGTTTTTTTGTTTGTGGCAAAAATACATGAAATATCAATTCCACGCGTGAGAAATAAAAATCAATGCCGTAGAGTCTTTAGCGGCTTACTGTATGGCGTTCGAAGCACAAATGGCACCATTAAGCAGACTTCTGCTTTTCATACGGAAAAGGTAAGTTTTTTTTTGTCTTAAAACGCTGTACAAAAATTGGGAGACATTATAGAATTTTTATTTAATCTAAAAAAAAACTTTTCGTTAAAAAAAATCGTGTTTATTTGCCATTCTTAAAAATAAGTTGTTATAATGAATAAAATTTTTACGCTGTTATTAGTTATTTGCATTAGTTTTAATGCATTCGGTCAAAAGAAAATTGCGGCGGGCGATAATGCTTTTGCCGGTAAACAGTTTGATAAAGCGCTGGTTGCCTATAAAAAAGGAATGAAGAAGTTGAGCAAAAATCCGGTAGAAAAGAAACGGGTTACGTATCAAATTGCCGAGTGCTACCGTATTATGGGAGATTTGTCGCGGGCTGAAAAACAGTACGTTGCATTGGAAAGAAAAAACTACCAGAAAGATGAGCCACTCCTTTATTTTCATTTGGGAAGCATTTATCATTTGAAAGGCGAGTATGAAAAGGCGTTGGAATATTACCAGAAATATCAAGAAAGAGCGCCCGAAGATGTGAAGGCTGCCGCGCGTTTGGAAGGTGTGCGCAAATCGAAAGGCTGGATGGATAACCCCACCTGTTACGAAGTGGAAAATTTTAAGAGGATAAACACCAAACAAGACGAGTGGGCGCCACGCTGGAGCAACCTCGAAAAACAAAACCAGATGATTTTTACTTCCAACCGTGAAGGATCTACCGGAAAAGGCACAGACCAATGGACAGGGAAGTCGTTTTCAGATATTTACAAAATTGACCGCCCCAAAGGAAAAACCAACGAATGGATTGGCGAGTGGTCGGCTGCTGCGCTTTTAGATGATGAGGGCATTCTTAATTCGGAAGTAAACGAAGGCGAAGCCACCGGAAATAGAAAAGGTTCGCAAATATTTCTTACCAAATGCCCGATAGATAAAAAAGCACTGAAAGCATGCTATATCTATGTTTCTGAAAAAAAAGGACAATCTTATTCGGATCCGGAATTGGTGGAATTGTGTGCAGATTCTTTAGTGAATTGCGTGCACCCCACGCTCTCTTTGGATGAAGAAACGCTCTATTTTGCTTCCGATATGCCGGGCGGCTACGGCGGTTTCGACCTCTATAAAGCCACGCGCTCCGGAAAAGGGGGAAAGTTTGGAAATGTTGAAAATTTAGGACCCGTGGTGAATACACCCGGAAACGAAGTATTTCCCACAATGCGCGGCGACTCCGTACTCTACTTTTCTTCGGATGGGCATCCGGGTATGGGCGGACTCGACATCTTTTACTCCGTGCTTAAAGACGGCGAATTTCAGGAACCGCAAAATATGATGTATCCTATAAACTCTCCGGCAGATGAAATTGGAATTATTTTTGATGATGAAGAGATGATTGACCCTAAATCGCAAGCGCCTTACCTTGAAAAAGGATTTTTCTCTTCCAACAGACCCGGCGGCAAAGGTGGCGACGACATCTACTACTTCCAACTGCGCCCAACGGTGTTTACCCTTGCCGGCACCGTGAAAGACGAGGCGAACAGACAAAATATTGACGGCGTGGAGATTGAAATCATCGGCTCTAACGGAACTTCCTACAAAGCCGTTACTGATGTGAAAGGCACATATGCCTTCGACAGAACCAAAGTTTTGATGAACACAACTTACACCATTAAAGTTAAAAAAGCAGGCTATTGGGATGTACCCGATGCGCTGCAAACCACTATCGGTTTTAATGAAGATACCGATTTGCGCCAAGATTTCCTATTAACACGCATTCCGAAAGACCCGATTGTAATGCCCGATATTTATTACGATTTGGATAGATGGGACTTAAAACGCGAATATGAAGACTCGTTGATGTACTTGTTTTTTGTGTTGGTACAAAACCCCAATTTGGTGGTAGAACTGCGCTCGCATACCGACAGCCGCGCCTCCGATGAACATAACGATTTATTGTCGCAGCGTCGCGCCCAATCGTGTGTTGATTTTTTAGTAAAAGAGATGAAAATTGACGCCGATAGAATTATCCCCAAAGGCTATGGCAAACGAAACCCGCGAAAATTAGACAAAGATATTTTGGTGCCTTACAACGGCAAAATGTATCAGTTTCGGCGCGGGGTTACCTTAGATGATAATTATGTTAAGGCGTTGCCTAAAGACCAGCAGGAAGCGGCACACCAGCTGAATCGTCGGACAGAATTTTTTGTAATAAAAGATGATTATGTGCCGAAGAGTGACAGTATTGCGCCTGTGAGTACGCCAAAACCGATTGCAGTGGTTACCAAACGTATCATTCCAGTGAATATCAAAGGTGATGTGGTGGCAGGAAGTTGCCGCGCCAACGGCAAAAACCAAACTTTTGTGCTTAGCACCAAAAAAACCGAAGATATTTATATTGACATAAAAACGGCAACCGACCTTCTAAACGAGATTATTATTGATATTGATGATTTTGAGTTAGGCGAAAAAGCCTTAACGCCCGACGAAGGCGACATTATTGAAAATTCCGTGATCTACCTCCGCGAACTTGCGATGGGTGATGATTACGCCGAAAACGTGAAAGTGATT
>Ga0082212_10010242_pt1 | contig 12024 bp, 7 predicted proteins | sample TergutNt197P3_FD_71548 | JGI IMG/M metagenome (GOLD analysis project Ga0082212, IMG submission 71548) | Neocapritermes taracua P3 segment gut microbial communities from Petit-Saut dam, French Guiana - Nt197 P3 | ecosystem: Host-associated > Arthropoda: Insects > Digestive system > Gut ... | reverse complement strand
CCCCCCGCGCCGGGGGGGCGGGGGGGGCGCGGGGCCCCCGCCGCCGCGCCCGCCGCCGCAGGCGTTGGGCTGTCCGGTCAGCGAGAAGGAAGTCGCCCCCGGACGGCAGATCTGGCCGGTGAGCAGGTGGAGATTATGGATCAGGTTGTTGGCCGCCACGCCCTGCACGCGCTGGTTGATGCCCATGCACCACAGACTCATGGTGGCAGCGGATTCAGCAAACAAACTGGCGGCCTCCCGGATTGACTTTTCCGGAATGTTGCAAATCTTGGCGGCTTTTTCAGGACGGTAGGCCTCCAAAAACTCTTTGTATTCCTCAAACGTGGCAGGCTTGCCTTCCACATTCATGAACACGGCGTATTTGCTCCAGAAGCGCGCGTTATCCAGCTCTTCGTTGACGATCACCCAAGCCATGCTGTGCATGAGGGCAAGATCGGTCCCCGGCCGGAAGGGAATGTGCAGATCCGCAATGCGCGCGGTGTTGGTGCGGCGCGGGTCCGCAACAATGATCTTGACGCCGGGATCAGACTGCTTCCGCCGGGCAATGCGTCGAAAAAGCACCGGGTGAGCTTCCGAGGTATTAGAGCCGATGATGAAAAAACAACTGGCGCGGTCAATATCAGCATAGGTGCCCATGGGCTCGTCCTTGCCGAAAGTGGTAAGATACCCCGCAACCGCCGAAGCCATGCACAAGCGGGGATTGCCGTCCACATTGTTCGTGCGGAAGCCCGCCTTGAATATCTTATTGGCGACATAGGTCTCTTCCGTCAGACACTGACCGGAACCATACCATGCGACGGCATTCGGCCCGTGCGCATCCACGGTCGCGCGAAACTTTTTGGCCATCATATCCAGAGCGGCATCCCAGGCAATGGGCTCCAGCGGCGCGCCCTTGCTTTTGCGGTACATAGGCTGGGTGACGCGATCCGGCGAATTCAGCACCGGAATAAGCATGGCCCCTTTCAGGCACAATAGTCCCGCATTGTGGTTGCCGGGATCGCCCTTGATGGCGACTGCCTTGCCGTTTTTGACGCCCACGAGAACACCGCAGCCGGTTCCGCAATACCGGCACACACCTTTCACCCAAGTATCCGGGGTTGCCTGCGCGCTGGCGGCCAAGGCCTGGAGGGGACCCGAAGCCGCCGCGACCGCCGCGGAGAGTGCCATGCCGCGCAAAAATTCACGTCTTGAAAAATCCATGTCTTTCTCCTTCATGAAGGAATACGCGTGTACCACAAGCCTCTGCGAGGCGGAAATTCCTGATCCATCGGCCGGGGCATAACGGCAGCGCTACTCTAGAGTGGTTTTACTCGTCTCCTGGCGGTATACGTAGGCGCGGCCATGCATGGGGCTCTGGTGGTAGGGATGGCAGCTTGCGCAGTCGTCCCGTTTGCCGAACTTCGCTTCCATGCGGTCTATGCTCAACGAATGACAGCGGGAGCACAGACTGGCGGCGTCCGGCGCACGGGTAAACGCAACGGAACCCTTGCCGTCCGGTTGTCCATGGCAGGTCTGGCAACGCACCAAGGTGACGCCATGCTTGCTCTCATACCATTCCTGAGCAACCCTAGGCGTAGCCTTGATATGGCATCCGTAACAATCACCCATGCGTTCCGGCACGTCAAGGTGCTTGGCGGCTTCGCAGCGCACTGCCGGAAAAGCCCAGCTTACGTATGCAAAATAGCCGCCCACCAGTACAACCAGCAGAAGCGGAATAGCAATTACAGGTTTGCGGAGCATGTCCGTCATGGCTGACTCTCCTTGAGTTTGCTGAGGAACTTGGCATTCAGCGGAATGCGTGCGTCAAAGGGGGGCAGATGCGCCATGTTGGCATGGCACCCCGCACAGCCGCTACGGGCTTGACCGTTGGTCCCCAAGTACGCGTCATGGGCTAGTTTGCCTTCCGCAGACACCGAGCCGTCATTTTTTGCATTTTTGGACAAATCCTCGTGACAGCCGCGGCAGTTGGCATCATCCACAAAACGGCGGGCAGCAGGTTGCATGGCGGCACGGTGTAGCGCAAGAGGAGTCTCGGTGTAGTGCACCCAAAGATCCTTGACCCCCATATACGTCTTGCCCGCCAGCATGCGCACGATATTCGTCCCCGGGACATGACACTGGGAGCAGCCTATCGGTTGGCCCTTGGCATCCTTGGCATGGGAGGAAGCCTCCAGCTCTTTCTGGTACGGCCGCATTTCGTGGCAAGAAAGACAAAATTCGCTCTTCTGGGTCTCCACAACGGCCACGCCCGTTCCCAGCAGAAACACCAGCACAATGGCGCCGACCGCCCAATATCGTTTTCGTCGCAACGACATAAGGCTCTCCTTTTTGCTTTTGCGTAACTCAACGGCCCGGCTGCACAAACTGCCCCAAGGCGCACGTGCCGTCTGGACACGCCCCAATTTCAAAAAACGTGCCGCGCGAGCCATCCTGAATACTCCATAAAAATTCATCTATTAGCATGCCGACGATACAAAATGATGCGAAAACGCTTGCGCGGCACAGAAAAAAACGACAAACTGTCAGATAAATATGACACCGCTCAATGCAAAAGATGGAAAACATGATGCGCTACAGTATGGTAAAGCCGTATATATTGCCGCTCCTTCTTTCCGCGCTTTGGTGTCTGCTGCTGCTGGTGCTCCTGCAACGCGGCATGCGGAATGAAGAAAACCATGCGACGGAACTGGCCCTCCTGCAAGCCCGCACCCTCTGCGCCCAGATGTTGGACACCCGCGCCTGGAACGCCGCCCACGGCGGCGTATATGTGCGCGAAAGCGAATACGGTGCAGCCAACCCCTGGATTCCGGAAGAGATGCGCCGCGCCGCTCTGGCAAGCGGTGAAAGCTTGGTGCTCATCAATCCTGCCTATATGAGCCGCCAGATTGCAGAACGCAGCAGCACCAAGGGAGCGCGCTTGCGCATCACCAGCAGCAAACCGCTGCGCCCGGAAAACCAGGCCGACGTCTGGGAAGCGGCGGCATTGCGCAGCATCAGCCTAGGAGAGCACGAAGTGTTCAAACTGGAGGAATCCGCACCCGACCCGCAAAACTTCCGCTACATGGCGCCGTTGCGGACCGAAGCGGACTGCCTGCGCTGCCACGCGAACAGCAGGCTACACGAGGTACGCGGCGGCATCAGCGTGACTCTGGAAGCCGCGCCCTTTTTGCAGACAATCCAAGAATACAACGCAACCCTCGGCTACACTTACGCGCTCATGGGCCTGGCGGGCATAGTGGGTATAGGCAGCCTTTCCTTTGCCATCAACCGCAAGCGCCTTCTCGCGGAACACAAGGAGCAGATGAACAGCGCCTTTCTGGCTAACATGAGCCACGACATGCGCACGCCGCTCACCGGCATCATGGGCATGGCCGAACTGTTGCAGGAAGAAAGGGATGAGGCAAAAAAACGGCAGGCGTCCCGCTACCTTCGTTCCGCCGCCGCCGCGCTGCTGGACATGGTTACGGACATCACCACACACGCAGCCCTGGACACGGGACGGCTCCAATGCGCGCGGCAACCCTTTTCGCTCAGAGAAAACCTGAAAACCTGCCGGGAGCTGTTCCGCCCCGCCTGCGCCGAAAAAGGGCTGGCACTGGAACTTGCGATTGCGGACGGCCTTCCGCCTGTTCTGCTTGGGGATGCCTTTCGTTTGCGGCAGGCGCTCGGCAACCTGGTGGGCAATGCGGCAAAATTCACGCAGCACGGCAGCATCCGCGTGGAAGCCGGAGGCGAAAGCGCAGGCGACAATGCATACATGCTGCATGTGAAGGTACGCGACACCGGCCCCGGTATCGCGCCAGAGGAACAGGCGCGTATTTTTGAACGCTTTACCCAAGGCAGCCAAGGACAGTCGCACAGTACGCCGGGGACCGGCCTTGGGCTTGCCATCACGCGGGAGCTGGCGGCATTGATGAACGGCACGCTCACCCTTGAAAGCGCACCCGGCGCAGGAAGCTGTTTTACGCTCAGCCTGCGCTGCGCATTGCCTGCGCATGCGGAAGACGTGCAGTGCCGCCCGCCCGGCGAGGAGGCGGCACTGCACGTGCCTGTAACTCCCGCCGCCCCGGCAGGCGCTCCAAACGCCCTGCGCATTGTGCTTGCGGAAGACAACAGAGTCAGTGCGTATTTTCTCCAGGAGGTACTGCGACAGGCCGGGCACAACGTTGCGGTGGCCAGCGACGGCCTGGAGGCCTTGGCGCTGTTGCGCGGCAGCCCAGCGGATCTTGCCATTCTGGATATCCGCATGCCCGGCATGGACGGCCTGAAACTGACGGAACTCATCCGCAAGGGCGGCGCGGGCGTTGATCCGGCGCTGCCAATCATCAGTATTACCGCCTCACGGAGCGAAGAGACGCAAACACGGCTCAGGCAGCTCAATGTGCGCGTCCAAGCGGAAAAGCCCCTCGACGCGGCACAGCTCCTGCGACTCGTGGCAAAAGCATATGGGAACAACAACGCGCACACGGCGCGACCAAAAACAGAAAGCGTCTTCGACCTTGCCGCGGCCTTGGCAAACGTGGGGGGCGAGCATGCGCTGCTGCGCAAGCTTGCCGCTGTGCTGCTTGAGGAACTGCCGCCGCAGGAGCGGGCACTGACGCAGGCGATGGAACAGAACAATCTGACGCAAGTCCATTATCTCGCCCATGCGCTGACAAATTCTGCGGCCATGCTGCAACTTCCGCAGCTCCAGGCAGCCGGCGCGGCCTTGGAAAAGGCCGCTCAAGCACGGCAAGACTGCCGGCAAGCTTGGCAAACGCTTCAACAAGCACTGCCCATTGCGCACGAAGCATTGCGCGCGTATGTGGACAGCCGGATGGACGCAATATGACGAAACTGCTCGTAGTTGACGACGAAGCGCTGGTGTGCGCCTTGGTGGAAGAAGCGGCCGCCGGCCTCGGGCTTGAGGTGATCAGCGCGGGCACGCTTGCGGCGGGCCTAGCGCTGGGGCACGATGGCGTGGACCTTGTGCTGCTGGACGTCTTGCTGCCGGACGGCAACGGACTTGAACGCATCAAAGATTTCAGCTGCCTGCCGTCCCGCCCGGAAATCCTGATCATCAGCGGACACGGAGACGGCGATGCCGTCGAAACGGCATTGCGTTCCGGGGTCTGGGAATTTCTCATCAAACCACTGAACATCCGGGAACTGACCCAAGCCATCAGCCAGCTTACGGCCTACCGCCTCGGCAAGCCGCGCCGCCAGGAGACCGCGCCCTTGGCTCGCATGGGCATCATCGGCAACAGCCCGCAACTCATGGCGGCCCTGCAAGTGTTGGCGGAAGCGGCAGCCAGCAACGTCAACGTGCTGCTGATGGGCGAAACCGGGGCGGGCAAGGAACTTTTCGCGCACGCCCTGCACAAAAACAGCACACGCGCCGCCCAGCCCTTCGTGACCGTGGATTGCGCCGCGCTACCCGCAAGTCTGGTGGAAAGCCATCTGTTTGGACATGCCAAAGGGGCCTTCACCGGCGCGGATCGCAGCCGTGAAGGGCTGCTCGTGGCCGCCCACCATGGCACGCTGTTCCTAGATGAAGTGGGAGACCTGCCCGCCGTGATCCAGGGCAGCTTTCTACGCGTGCTGGAGCTGCGACGTTTCCGGCCTGTGGGAGACGTACGGGAGGTGGAAAGCCAATTCCGGCTTGTGGCCGCTACCAACCGCGATCTGGAACAGCTTGCGGCGCTTGATCTGTTCCGCAACGATCTGCTCTTCCGCTTGCGCGGGGTCAGCATCCATATTCCTTCATTGCGGGATCGCGCGGAAGACATCCCCGATCTGGCGCGACATGCGGTCATGCGTTTCTGTGCGCAGCATGGCATGCCAGCCAAGGAAATCGCCGACGGGTGCCTGAACCTGCTGCTCAGCTACGCGTGGCCCGGCAACGTGCGCGAACTCGTCCACACCATGGCTAGAGCCTGCATTGCCGCGGGGCGTCAGGACCGCATCTTTGCCGGACATCTGCCAACGGAGTTGCGGGTCGCGGTGGCGCGCCGCAAGGTAGACGCGTTGCCGCAAGCCGCGTTTCAAGGGCAGTCATTTCCTCCACTTGCGGACATGCCCAGCCTGCGCGAATGGAAAAACCGCGTGGAAGGCATGTATGTCGAGCAGGTGTTTGACCACTGCCGGGGCGACATACGCAAAGCGGCTGACATTGCGGGGCTGTCGCGAGGCCATATGTATGAACTTCTGAAAAAACACGGAAAAAACAGAACATAGCGCGTTTTTTACCGAGAGGGGCTCCGCAAGCGTTGCCATTTTTCCAAAGAATCTGTACACACAGCTAGAGCTCTCTACGCTTGAGATGCTTGCGGGCAAAGCCTTGCGGAGCACATCAGCCTTGATCGTCTGCTCTACAAGGCACGGCGGGGCGCACAATTCATGCAGGCGCTCGCACACCATATGAACAGCATGGCAGGGGTTGCGGGATATGAATGCCCCAAGAACCATCAAGGGGTACGTGGCGGCGCTGCCGGTAAACGCGGACGAGACGCAAGCCCGCGTCTCGGTGGAAGAGGATGGCATCGCGTACCACGTTATCCGCCGCGGAGCCGGGGTGGATCTTGACGATCATCTGAGCGCCCTAGTGCGGGTCACGGGTATCGTACAGCAAGATGAATACGAAAACTGGCTGATCAACGTGCGCGCCTACGAGTTGCTGGAAGATGACAGCTGGCTTGAGGACGAATAGTGCCAATTTTCACAGCCTCCAGCGGCCAAGCGGCTGCGCCTCCCCGGATTTCCCCATTACGTCGGGCCCTCCTCCAGCCTGCCGCGTCCAACGCCCCGCATGCTCCGGCAGCGCCACTCCGTCGCGGGGGCATGAACCGCTTTGTCCCGCAACACCGGGGGCATCATGAAAACAACTGTTCTTGTCGTCGGCGGGGCCGGCTATATCGGCGCACACGCCGCCAGGGCCTTGGAAATAGCCGGCTACGACGCGCTTGTCTTTGACAACCTATCCACCGGCCATGCGGAATTTTTACGCTTCGGGCGCCATGTCCTCGGCGATCTGGCGGATCGCGCCGCTCTGGATGCGGTGTTCCGCTCGAATGACATCGCCGGGGTCATGCATTTTGCCGCTCTGACCTTTGTGGGCGAATCCGTCAGCGACCCGGCAAAGTATTACCGCAACAATGTAGCGAATACGCTGAATCTTCTCGAATGCATGCGCAACCATGACGTGCGGCGCTGTATTTTCTCCTCCTCCTGCGCAGTCTATGGCCTGCCGGCCAAGCTTCCGCTTGCGGAAAGCCATCCTCTGGCGCCCATGACTCCCTATGGCCGGACAAAGCTGAATGTGGAATGGATGCTGCAGGACTTTGCCCACGCCTACGGACTGACCTACTGCGCATTGCGGTATTTCAACGCCGCCGGGGCCGCGCCCAAAGACCTGGATGCTCGCATTGGCGAATGGCACGAACCGGAAACGCACCTTGTTCCCCTAGTGCTGCAGGCCGCGCTGGATGAAAGAAAGACTCTCGGCATTTTCGGCACGGACTACGCAACACGGGACGGCACCTGCATCCGCGACTACATCCATGTCTGCGATCTTGCGGATGCGCATATCCTGGCCCTGGAGCGGCTTTTTGCCGGGGAAGGAAACAGCGCCTTCAACCTTGGCAACGGACAGGGCTATTCGGTGCGCGAGGTGATTGACTGCGCCCGCAACGTGACCGGCAAGAAGATTGTCGTGAAGGAAGCGCCCAAACGCCCCGGCGATCTCCCGGTCCTAGTGGGCGATGCCCGAAAAGCCTCCTACGAACTCGGCTGGAAACCGAAATTCGCGGAACTTGAGGTCATCGTCCGCACGGCCTGGGAGTGGGAACAATCTGGGACGGAAAAAAAGCCGCAATGAATGGGCCTGCTACAGCAACGGCAACTGCTTCCCGGTGGCGCGGCTGCGGGCCACAAGGATGGAGCTTGCACAATGCCGCCGCACGGCTTCCAGAAAGGGGGAGGGCTCAAACCGATCATTGTGCCCGTACAAACGCCGCTGACCCGCGTGGCTAAGAAAGAGCGCTTCGCTCGCACGGCTTGCGCCCACATAAAAAAGCCGTAACTCCTCAGACGCGGCCGCTTCGGCATCCAGGCCCGGGCCAGCTTCTTCCCCGGCGCTGCGTTCAAAGGGCACGATCCCCTTCTCCAGAGCCGGCAAAAAAACTGCCCTGAATTCAAGGCCTTTAGCTGCATGCAGGGTCAAAATCCTCACCTGCTCCGAACGTTCGCGAACCTGCTCCACATCCTGCATGAAGTGCAGTTGCGTAAACAGCTCCTTCCAATCCTGCGTCGAACCCCACAGTTTTTCCAACGCGGCCAAGGAAGGAGAAGCGCTAAACAGAGGATCAAAGGGCGCCTGTCCCGCACGGGCGGCAACCACGGCAGCCGGGCCTTTAAGCCAGATTTCCGGGGGTACGTCAACGTGTTGCGCTTCTTCCTCACGAGAGGCGCGCATGTCCCCCAGACCGAGAAAGCGTTCGGCCCCGGCCAGCAGCAAGGCCACGCGCGGTTCATGCCAGAACGCTTCCTGTTCCGGCACGGAGCACTGGATGTGGAATTGCGTCAAGGCGTTTTTGTACACAGGGATGAGCGCCTTCATGCGCACCAGAATGGCAATGTCGCCCGGGCTGCAGGCGTTTTTTAGATGCCCCGCGTCAACGCCATGTCCCTGATCGCTCAGGCTGTGCGAACCACTGCCCAACAACGCACGCACGAGTTCCGCGATCCAGCGGGCTTCTGCCTTGTCGCTTGGTGCTGAAAACAGGCGCAGGAGGGCCGGGCCCTGCCGCGCCGCGCGCAGGGAACCGCATTCAGCTTTGTGATCCAAAATCGCGTTGGCGACCGCAAGCACGTCCGGCACACTGCGATAGCTTTGTTCAAGGCGGAAAAGCCGCGCATCCGGCCAGACGGATCGCAAGACCACAATCAATTCGGGCTGAGCGCCGCGAAAGGCGTAAATCGCCTGATCAGGATCGCCGATGCCGAAAAAACCTTGCCCGTCCTCAGGGAGCAGGGCGCGGATAAGCGCCCACTGCAAAGGGGAAAGATCCTGTACTTCATCAACCAGCACATGCCGCCAGGGACGCGGCGCGCCCTCTACCAGCCGCGCCAGCCAAAACTCCAGCAGGTCGGTATAATCCGCAAGGTTTGATTCCGCCTTGGCATCGTCGTAACGCACGCGCACGGGCAACAAATCTTCCGGGCAGGGCTGAAGGCGTTCCCGCGCCAGGGCAAGGCGTTCCCAGTCCTTGCGGATGCGGCGCGCGGGCGTCTCGGGATTCACAGCCCGGAACAGGCGCAGGGCGGCGTCTTCGGAAAGCAGCATGGGCGGCTGCGTGCTCAACTTGTGCCACATGCTGAATGCCAGGGCGTGCAGGGTATCGGCCGTGGGCATACGGGCACCAGGCCCGAGCGTGCGCCTCAGGCGTTCCTCAAGTTCGGTGGCCGCGCGCCGCGTGAAAGTCAGGGCCACAAGCTGCGAGGCGCGCGCGCCGTGGCGCAATAAGTGCGCCAGACGCCCGACCAGCACGCGCGTTTTTCCCGCCCCCGGCCCGGCCAGCACCAGAACGGGTTGCGGGCCGGCCTCAAGCGCGGCGCTCTGTTCTTGAGAAAATTGCGGGAGCGGCGGGTTGCTCCCCCCGTTATCCAGCACCTGCGGTGTATGCCGGCCTTGCGCGGCCGCGCCATCTACAAATCCGAGGACGACCTGCCCCGAAGCGCGGGGGGAAGCGCCTCGGGCCGGCGGCGACTCCAGCAGAGCGACGCGGCGTTTGCCGCTCTCCGCAAAGGCCCGACGTTCAACAGCATCGAAAACGCGCACCACGCCGTATTCGCCGTCATACCCGCCCTGCTTGATCACCCTGCCGTCGCGCATACGCTCTATGGCTTCACCGAACACGTCCCAGTGCCGGCGCAGTTCCGCAACCGGCGTTGCGTGCAGGATGTGCAATTCCGGCCCGAAGCGTTCCAGCAGCGCGGCGTAGCGCTCGCCCACCTTGCGGCTCGCGGCCCCAACACCGAGCAGTTCGCCCAAAATCTCCGGCAGAGGAATGAGCGAGGCGAAGCCGGGCTCACCAAGGCGAGCGGGCTCGTCCCGATCCGCCAGGACAAGCAGGCGGTGCAGCACGCCCACTGTCAGGGGCCTGCCGCAGGCAGGGCAGATATCCTTCAGTTTTATGCTTTCGTGGGGTTCAAGAACGACTTTGCAGTCCCTGTGCCCGTCGAGGTGGTATTTGCCCTCCTCGGGATAGAACTCCAGGGTGCCCGCGAACTCGCAGGAGGCCGAACGCCCGCGCAGGGACTGAAATATGCCGTCATAGGAAGGCGTGCCGATAAAACGCGTGGTTTCCCTGCCCAAATTTTCCCCGGAATGGGCGTCTGAATTGGAGACCATGCGGAAACGGTCCAAAGCGCTCCACAAGCGGTTCATGGCCGGATCGGAGGACAGGCCGGTTTCAAGCGCGAAGATTTCTCCCGTCAAATCGCCGAAGCAATCCTCTATGTGGTCAAAGCCGGACCTGGAACCGAAGAGCGAAAACCAGGGCGTCCATATATGGGCGGGGATCAGCACGGCACGGCTGTCCGTTTCCAGAACCATTTCCAGCAGATGTCGGCTGTCCAGTCCCAAGATGGGGCGCCCGTCGGACGAAAGATTGCCTATCTGCTCAAGACGTCTGCACAAACGCTCCGCAGCGTCGAAATCCGGCATATAGACCAGATTATGCACCTTGCGCACCTGGCCGCCGCGCTTGTAGATGTTGCTGATTTCCGCCTGAAGCATAAAAAGCGGCTGGGGCAGTCGTCCCACAAACGACGCGAAGCTTGGCAAGAGCCGTGCGGCCGGCGCAACCTCTTTCAAGCGGTAGAGACCGGAAGCCTCGTCCATGATAAGCGCTTCCCGCAACTCGGCCCGCCAGACAGGGTGGGTAAAATCCCCCGTGCCCAGCACGGCGACTCCCTTGACGGCAGCCCAAGCAGCCAGCAAGGGAGCATGCAGCTGCTTGCTGGTGGCCCGCGAGAAGCGGGAGTGAATATGCAAATCCGCTATGAATGCCATAAACAAAGCCCTTACGCTGGGCAATATTGCACCGGACGAAGTATAGATATTTTTTAGATACCGTAAGAGGCAAAAAAATTCAAGCCGCTCCGCGCAATGAAGCTTTGGCGTGTTGTCGCCCTGTTGGCGTAATGCCAGAACGCAAACCTTCCCGACCCCATCAATCTGATCCCCGTGGTCGGCGCTGCGGCCAAGGGCGCGGGCCTTGCAAAGTCCGTCATGCATGGGGCCAAGGCCGGGGCGCTGGGCACCGCCCTGGCGGATGCCGTGATCTTTCCGGTGGCCAACGAGCGGGGGGAGGACTTCGGCATCTTTGACGCCGCGATGGATTTGGCTTTTGGCGCTGTGCTGGGCGGATTCTTCGGCGCGGGCGGATACGGGCTGCGCCGTCTTTTCCCCAGGCCGGAACCCCCAGCGCCCGGCCTGTATTACGACCCGCACTTTGAATTCGGTGGCCCGGATCGCTTTTTCGACCTGGTGGATGACGCGCTGCGCCCGGCCAATTTCGACCGGCGCCCGGATCGCTTTTTCGCGAACTTGGAGCGGGAGCTCGCCGCCGATGGGGAGCATGCCGCCGCAGCGGAGCATGAACCTTCCGACATGGCCGCCGCCCTGGAGGACGCCGGGCTGAGCAGGGAAGATGCCCAAGCCTACGCCGCGCAGATATTTGAAGCCCTGGCGGAAGCGGAACAGAACCGGCTCTACATGTGGCGCGTGCGAAAAAGCATGGGCGGGACTGAACGTAACGCCATTGCCAATGTGCTGGACAAGGCGCTCTCCGACCTGGAGGCCGGGCGGCCGGTGGATGTGTCCGCCGAGTTCCGGTGGCTACAGGAAGCGGGCATCCTGGACGCCGCAGCGACCATTGAGAACAACGCCCGGCGGCGCGATCTGGCGCGGCCCTACATAGAGCAGCTTACGCGAGCCGGGTACAGCCAGGAACACGCCGAGGCATACGGGCTTGTGCTTGC
>Ga0082212_10010241_pt1 | contig 12024 bp, 9 predicted proteins | sample TergutNt197P3_FD_71548 | JGI IMG/M metagenome (GOLD analysis project Ga0082212, IMG submission 71548) | Neocapritermes taracua P3 segment gut microbial communities from Petit-Saut dam, French Guiana - Nt197 P3 | ecosystem: Host-associated > Arthropoda: Insects > Digestive system > Gut ... | reverse complement strand
CGCGCGAAATAGGCGCTTTCACCGAAGGAGAAAACAACGACGTCTTTGATTACGCGGTGATGAACGGGAAACTTACCGAGGGTGGCGCCAGGGTTCTGGCGGTGGCGGTGGACAGAGACATCCTGAACGTCTACCGGAACACATTCGCGTCAGCGGGGTTCAACCTGAAAAGCATCAATATCGGAGTCAACGCTTTGATAAAGCTGTCGCGCGTCCTGCCCCAACTGCAGTCCGGAGCGAAAATACTGGCGGTAATCGACGACCGGAACCTTACGCTGTCATTGTTTGAGAGCGGCGACTACAAGATCACAAACAGATACAGGCTTTTCAATACCGACGATACGCCCGAATGGCGGCAGGAAATAGGGAACAACATTTCGTCAATCATCCAGTTCCACAAAGGGCAAAGGCCGGCCGAGGAGATATCGGCCGCGTTTTTCGCAGGGCTTTCCGCTGTCAGGACAGCCTCGCTCGCGGAATCACTGTCTTTTCTGGGCATAGAAATCGCGGAACTCGATCTGGCCTCCAAAATCAAGCTTACGGGAAAAGCCGCTAAAAAAAGCGCGGATTTTGAGCCCGGCAAAAACCTTCTGAATCTGGGAACGTTACTAAAGAAATAGGGGCGGCGGAGAATGGCGAAAACACTTAAGTATAAGGATATAAACCTGATCACGGCGCAGGACCGTATCCAGAAAGCCGCGAAAGAAGCAAAGACGACAGCGGTGAGGCAGCCGATGCTTATACTTATCCTGGTGCTTTTGGTGCTCGGCTTCGGGTATTACTATCTCTATACTCAGACAAATACGCTTGAAGCCGAGAAAGAGTCCCTTGCCCTTTTTTTACAGGATCCGACGACTATCGCGGATTACAACGAGTCCCTCAGGATACAGGGGGCGGCCACCCGGATGGTGGCTCAGAAGGAAGAGCTGGCGAGGGTCCTGATAAACCTGTCGAGCTATCCGGATATGCAGGGAGGGGATTTCCATACGATATATGAATACGCGGGCGGCTTTATAGACGTATCAAATGTCGCGTACGACCGTACGATGGGCGTGCTTTCGTTTAACGCGGTCAGCGATACGGTCACGGGCGTACCGATATTCGTAGCTCAGCTGCGTATGAGCATGCTGTTCGAAGATATCAAATATGAAGGCTATACCGAGCAGATCCAGACTTTTTCTGAAGCGCTTCCGCCCATACGAGTCCCGAGGGTCGACGATGTAGGAGACCCGGTCCTCAACGCGGCAGGGGAACAGGTATACGACGAGGTCGCGCAGACACGTGAATGGACGGTCAGATCCTACGCGTTCGCTGTCACCGCGCTCATGAAAGCTCCCGAGCCGTCACTGCCCGGCCCCGGCATGAGCCTGAACGGAGGAGCGTACTGATGAAAAGAAAGGAACAGACGGATGGCTGTTGACGCCGGCGGCGCGAGACTGATAAAAGAAGAAAAGCAGAATGTATCCCTGAAAAGCCTGAAAAGCAACGAGATACAGATGCTTTTTACGCTTGTTATCGTGGCAGTAGCCGCCCTCGTGATCTATTTCATATTGCTGCCTATGTATAACGGTCTTGCAGATTTAGAAAAGGACAACGACGATCTGCGTAATCAGGAATATGAGATACGCAATCAAATCGCTCAGGCTCCCGGCTATCAAAATATGCACGATGAAGCAAGAGCGGACTATTTCAGGTATATAGCATATTTTTACAGCCCGATGGCGCCGGAGCTGATTGACGAACGAATCACCAGTATGCTGATAGCGCACGGTATGACGCCGGCAACGCTGACTATGACGACATTGACAGTCGAAGGCATACCTGCTTATATGGCTCAGGAACTAAGAGCGGATCCTGTGCCTATACCGCTGGATTCCGTGGCGGATGAGGAGCAGGCTGCCGATAACAGCGGACAGGCGAACGCGGAGGGAGGCGGGTCAAATCTTGAGGACGCCGCTGACGCGGCCGAAGCGGCAGCGAACCCGACAGAAGAAATCTTTGACGATTACGCATTTGTTTATACAGTAAGTGTCAGCGCCCACGGCGACCGTAACAACCTGTTCACCTTCCTTGCCCAGGTCGCCCCGATGACCGCGATGTATGTTACTGATTTCAGCTATATCGATCCGGTAACTGAAAAAGCGTCCGAACCGGGCGGAAAGGACATCGTCACACCCGGCGTTATCAACATGACCATCAAGATGTATGTGTTTGTTGAAGGCGTACCGGCAAATCCACAAGCTAACAGCGGCTGAAAAGAGGGAAACATATGGCGGATATCAAACAGGTAAGGATCGGCGACCTGCTCAAAGAGTATGGCTATGTTAACGACGATCAGATCACAAAGGCGCTCGCGTATCAAAAGGATAACAATATCCGGCTTGGCCAGGCGGTCATAGCGCTTGGGTATGTGACGGAAAAAGAAGTGCTGGAGGCGCTGGCGCACAAGCTGGGCCTGCAGCGCATCAGGATGGAAACGGCGGCTGTGGATACCAATGCCGTTGCGAAGCTTCCCCGGTCGATGGCCGAAAAGTATATCGCGATCGCGATCGGCGAAGACGGCGGAACTATGAACCTGGTCATCAACGACCCGCTGGACTTCTACGGGGTCGAAGAGATACAGCGCACGATGCAGATGCCGGCGCGGCTCATCATCGGCGAAAAGCAAGAGATCCTGAACGCTATCAGTCACTATTATTCCGAGGTCGAAGCGCGGGAGGCCGTCAGCAAGGTCGATTCGCATATAGCGGCGCAGTTCCCGGAAATCGAGGAAATCGATACGGTCAGCCTCGGGGACGACGCGACCCCTGTCGTCAACCTGCTGAACAGCCTGATGCTGAGGGGGTACAACAACGGCGCGTCCGACCTTCACCTCGAGCCCTTTGATGACCAGAGCAAAGTCCGTATGCGTGTGGACGGAGCGCTCATCGACTACGCGGATATCCCGAAAAATATCCATCCGGCGCTGATTGTCAGGCTCAAGATCATGAGCAATCTGGACATCGCTGAGAAGAGACTGCCTCAGGACGGTCACTTCCGCGCCAATATGAGCGGAGTAGACCTCAATGTGCGTCTCTCTACGATACCCACGGTATACGGCGAAAAAGCCGTACTTCGTTTCCTCACGACTAATACCCAAATAGACCATGCAGGTCACTTTGGCATGATCGAAGAGGACTACAAGAAATTCCTCGATATCCTGGCCAACCCGAACGGCATTATCTATATCACCGGCCCGACAGGGTCCGGAAAGACGACGACCATGTATATGGCGCTCGAAAAATTCAAGCAAAAACAAATCAATATAAGTTCGATCGAAGACCCGGTAGAGCGCAATATTACAGGCGTCAACCAGGTACAGGTGAATGTCCAGGCCGGGCTTACCTTCATGCAGGGGCTTCGCTCACTGCTCAGGCAGGACCCGGACATCATCATGGTCGGCGAGACGCGTGACGCGGAAACCGCGTCTATTTCGGTTTCGGCTGCTATCACCGGACACCTTGTTATCTCCACACTGCACACAAATGACGCGCTGACGTCCATCGTCCGCCTTGAGGACATGGGTGTGCCGCCATATCTGGTGGGGAACTCCGTCGTCGGGCTCGTCGCCCAGCGCCTGATCAGAAAAATCTGCGTACACTGTGTCGAGGAGTACGAGGCGAGCGACCTGGAGCTTCTGACCCTTCGCTCAACGAGGGAAGAAGTACAAACGCTCAAACGGGGCAAGGGCTGCCATGTCTGTAATCAGACAGGGTACAAGGGCCGTATCGCCATACATGAGATCGTACCTATCACTAAGCAGATGCAGCGTATGATCGCGGAAGAAGCGCCTATGTCACAGCTCTACGAGTATGCCAGAAAAGAGCTTGAAATGGCGACGCTGAGAGACCGCGCAAAGCTTCTTACGGTCGACGGGATCACAAGTATGGAAGAGTTTCTTAAAATCGGCGAGACAGTCGACTGATTTTGTAATAATTATTAAGGGGAAAACAGAGAGGGGAATATTATGGATTATTCAACCATGCCTATAACAATGGATGCTCTCGTGGAGTTCGCGCGCGAAAACGACTGCTCGGACCTGCATATCACTTCGCATCAGCCGCCTACATTCCGCAAGCTAGGCGAACTCAATATCGGGCCTTTCAGAGGAACGAAGGACGACTACCGCTCTGTGATCCTGTCGATGCTGAACGAACCGCAGAAAGAGCATCTCATGGAAGGCAACGACCTCGACTTCAGTTTTGAAGGAGGCGAAGGCCTCAGATACAGGGTCAATGTGTACCATCAGCAAAAAGAGCTTGCTGCCGCGATCCGTATCCTGAGAAACGATATCCCAACTCTTGAGGACCTGCATCTTCCGGAGGCTATCACGCGCCTGGCTCAGCAGCCGAGAGGTATAGTCCTCGTGACGGGGCCGACGGGCTCAGGCAAATCGACGACGCTTGCGGCAATGATCGACTATATCAATGTAAACAGAAAAGCGCATATCATCACTATCGAAGATCCGATCGAGTATGTCCACCAGCACAAGAACTGCCTCGTGCATCAAAGAGAGCTTCACAGAGACGTGAAATCTTTTGAAGCGGCGCTCCGCTCCGCGATGCGTGAAGACCCGGACGTAATACTCGTCGGGGAAATGCGTGACTATGAAACTATCTCAGCTGCAGTAACTGCTGCGGAAACCGGCCACCTGGTCTTCTCGACACTTCATACGACCGGCGCCGCACAGACGCTTGACCGTATCGTAGACGTCTATCCTTCACATAGCCAGGGCATGATCCGTTCGCAGCTTTCGGGCGTAATGCGCGGCGTCATAACGCAAACGCTGCTGCCGCTCGCGGACCTCAGCGGGCGTACTGTCGCGACGGAAATACTGATCGGGACCGACGCAGTACTAAACCTCATCCGCGAGGGCAAGTACCATCAGCTCGGCTCCACTATGCAGTCCAGCGCCGAAATAGGAATGCATACGCTTGCGGGCGACCTTTCAAATCTTGTACGCCAGGGCCGCATCACCAGAGAGACTGCGGAAAAAGCTGTCAACAACAAAGCTGAACTGATGCAGTATATGGGCGGGGGGTACTAGAGCCGAGGCGGTTTCAGAATTCTCTGCTCAACAGGAAGTCGGCAATATGCATGGTCTTAATGCCTTTGAAATTGCCGCCTGTGAGTTCATCTGTTCTTAGTACGTATTTCGGGTAGTTGTCATCGATTCCAAGCAGTTTCCCATATTCACGCTGCCGCGTTTCCTCAAGCTCAATACGTTCCGCAACCTGTATGTATAGCTTCTTTTCCTGCTTAACGGCGACAAAATCAATTTCGGCTCCATTTACTTTGCCTACATTGACATCATAGCCGCGCCGACGAAGTTCAAGGAATACGAGGTTTTCCAGCATACCCGGCACGCTGTCCGGCGAATAGCCCAAAACGCTGTGTCTGAATGCCAGGTCGCTCAGATAGAACTTCTCCTGTGTCTTTAGAAGCTGCTTCCCTTGAATATCGTATCTTGGACAACGGTACAAGATGAAAGCGCTCTCCAAACTGCTTAAATAATTGATAACTGTCTCGTTATCAATGGAACGTCTTTCGTTTTTCATGTATTTTACGATGGAAGCGGCCGAAAAAGTCTGACCGACATTATCAAAAGCAAACTTTACAATGCGTTCCAATTGATCCAATTTTCGGATTTGGCGGCGTCTTACAATATCCGAAAAAACAGTGGAATTATAGATATCGCTCACAATCGTATACGCTTGGTCTTCAGTGTATTCCTGCAAGTGGACAGCGGGAAAACCACCGAAGCGCAGGAAGCGCGCGAACTCGCGATATATATCGCGCTGCCTGATAAAATCGGATCCTGCCCCGGACATTTTCCTCAAATATTCTTCACGGAAAGTCAGATATTCTTCGAATGATAAGGGAAATATGCTGAAAGATACATATCGCCCTGTTAGATAAGTTGATATTTCTGATGACATCATTCTGGAATTTGACCCTGTCACATAAATATCTACATCAAAATCATTCATGATTGAATTCACGAACTTTTCCCATTCTGCGACCTCTTGGATTTCGTCTAAAAACAGGTATGTCCTGCCTTCGGTTAAAAGCTTGTCCTTTAGTGTTTCGTAAAGTAGTTTTGCTGTCTTAATGTCTTCATATTGCATGGAATTAAAATTGTAAACCAGGATTTTATCGTCCGGGATGCCACGTTTTTTTAATTCATTTGCAACCATTAATAAGATAGTTGATTTGCCGCAACGCCGGACGCCGGATAGTACTTTCACAAACGGTGTATCCACGAAAGGCATTATCTTCTCAATATAATCCGGTCTTAGAATCATCATATTCACCTCTTTCCCGAATAGTATACGCGAACTCGCTCTTATTGTAAAGTTTAGCGGTTATAATCCTTGTTTCTTTGAGATATTTAGCCTTTTAGCGGTTATAACCCTATAAATGAAAGTCAAAAGGTGGAGCCGCAGGCAGGCTAGAGCTAATGTTTTCGGACGAGCGCAGTGGAACACAAAAAGAACCGTCCCTATTGTGCACCTATTGTGCACTATTGCAATGCCTCCCGGTATCGGATATAATTATCCAATCTCAATATAAAGGGGAGGTAAATCAAATGAAACGAAAGACTATTATTGTTGTTATTTTAGCGTGCGTTCTATTGTTTGCGGCAGCCTGCGGCGGCGGCGGTACCGGCGGCGGAACCACTGCCCCTTCCGGTAACGATACAGGCGGGGGCGGAGGCGGCGACGCTTCCGGCGGAGCAGGAAAGGTTTATTATCTGAACTTTAAACCTGAAGCCGATCAGCAATGGCAGGATCTCGCGAGAGTCTATACCGAGCAGACCGGGATCTCGGTAGACGTAGTCACAGCCGCGTCCGGCCAGTATGAGGCGACGCTGAGGGCGGAAATAGCCAAAAGCGATCCGCCGACGCTCTTCCAGGTTAACGGGCCGGTCGGCCTCGCGAGCTGGAGGGACTTTTGTTATGACCTGAATGGCTCGGCGGTCCACGGCGAGCTTACAAGCGAAGAATTCGCTCTGATGAACGGCAGTGAGGTCGCCGGTATAGCTTATGTAATCGAGACTTACGGCATCATCTTCAACAAAGCGCTGCTTCAGGAAGCCGGCTATACCCAAAGCGATATCAATAATTTTGCCGATCTGAAAAAGGTCGCTGAGGACATCACCGCGCGTGAGAGCGAGCTGGGATTCGCGGCTTTTACTTCCGCCGGCATGGATCCGTCTTCAGACTGGCGGTTCAAGACCCACCTCGCGAATATGCCGATCTATTATGAGTATAAAGCAAGAGGCATCGGGACGACGGACGCGATTGAAGGCATGTATCTCGACAACTACAAAATGATCTGGGATCTGTACATCCAGAACTCAACCGTTGCCCCCACTCTTCTCAGCACGAGGACCGGCGACGACGCTCTCTCGGAATTCGTGACAGGCCAGGGCGTGTTTTATCAGAACGGCACCTGGATGTACAACGACATAGCTGAACTCGGCGATGACAACATTGGATTTCTGCCGATCTATATCGGAGTCCAGGGAGAAGAACAGCAAGGCCTGTGTACGGGCACCGAAAACTACTGGTGCGTGAACGCTAAAGCTACACCTGAAAATATCCAGGCTACGCTTGATTTCATGTACTGGTGCGTGACTTCGGACGCGGGCGTCAACGGCCTCTGTAATGATATGGGATTCACTATACCATTCAAGAACAACCTTCCGTCCACAAACCTGCTGGTGAATATAGCAAACGACTCTATCGCGGCGGGTAAGATCCCCGTGGCATGGACATTCCCGACAATGCCTTCCGAACGGTGGAAGGATGGCGTCGGCTCCGCCCTGACGGCCTATGCGGCAGGTACAGCCGGCTGGGACGGCGTGGTCACCGCGTTCGTTGACGGCTGGGCCGAAGAATACGCGGCAGTCAATAATTAAACAAGCTCCTTTCTCGCGGCGGGTGCAAAGCATCCGCCGCGATGTTTTCTAATCGTGAGGTGATATCAAATGGACAGAGCTCTCCCGCGGTACTTTCCGGCCTTTGTTATACCCACTCTTGCTGCATTCTGCATAGGTTTTCTTGTCCCGTTTTTCATGGGCCTGTGGCTTTCTTTTACGGAATTCACTACGGTGCAGAACACAACATTCGTAGGATTCAGTAACTACATCGCGGCTGTCGCCGACAGCACTTTTTTGCACTCACTGGGCTTCACAGCCTTGTTCGCAGGGGTAAGTATGACCCTGATCAACGTGATAGCGTTCGCGCTGGCAATGGCGCTTACGAAGAAATTCGCAGGCACGAATATCTTCCGGACTATTTTTTTCATGCCGAACCTGATCGGCGGTATCGTACTCGGGTATATCTGGCAGCTGATCATCAACGGCGTACTCATCCAGTTTGACGCCGCTATCGCCATCAACGCAAAATTCGGGTTTTGGGGGCTGATAGTCCTTGTCTGCTGGCAGCAGATCGGCTATATGATGATCATCTATATCGCCGGGCTTCAAACGATCCCGGGGGACTTGAACGAAGCCGCGGATATAGACGGCGCCTCGGGAAGGAACCGCCTTTTCCGTATCACTATACCAATGATGATGCCGTCCATCACCATCTGTACTTTCCTTACGATCACAAACGGGTTTAAGCTTTTTGACCAAAACCTGGCGCTGACTGCCGGTGAGCCGGCCCGTCAGACAGAAATGATGGCTTTGAATATTTTTAACACCTTCTACGGCCGCGTCGGCTTTGAGGGAGTCGGGCAGGCAAAGGCTGTCCTGTTTTTTATCCTCGTGGTCGTAATAGCGATGATACAGCTTAGAATTACAAGGGAGAAGGAGGTGCAGCTATGAGCAAGAAACAAACAACGAGAATCGTTGCTTCCACCCTCCTTGCTGTCGCCAGTGTCGTCTACGTTTCTCCTCTGTTCATTATTTTTATCAACTCATTTAAGTCAAGGACGTCCATAAGCCTTGACCCGTTCAGGCTGCCCACGAGCGAAACCTTTATCGGATGGGAAAACTACCTCACCGGTATTAATGATTTTGGTTTTCTCGAAAGCGTGGGATGGACGCTGATGATCACGGTAGGCTCGGTACTCGCTATCCTTATCTGCTGCTCCATGTTTGCATGGTTCATTACGAGGTGGAAGTCAAAGTTTTCAAGGGTCATGTTTTTGCTGTGCGTTTTCTCTATGGTCGTACCGTTCCAGATGGTTATGTTCACTTTGTCGCTTACGGCGGACAGGATGGGCCTGAATACGCCCTGGGGCATCATTGTCGTCTATCTGGGATTCGGCGCGGGCCTTTCGGTATTCCTGTTCACCGGGTTTGTCAAAAGCATCCCGCTGGAAATAGAAGAGGCGGCTACGATAGACGGCTGCGCCCCTTTGGCTGTGTTTTTCAGGATAGTGCTGCCTATCATGCAGCCGACCTACATCACAGTGGGAATCCTGCAAACCATGTGGATATGGAACGACTTCCTGCTTCCGTACCTTGTACTTGACCGAAGGCAGTACACAACGATCTCGATGGTCATACAAATGATGAGGGGCAGCTTTGGGCGCGTTGATATGGGGGCTATCATGGCATGCCTTGTGATGGCCGTCATCCCGATGATAGTGTTTTACCTGTTTGCTCAAAAATACATAATTGAAGGCGTCGCCGCGGGGGCGGTAAAAGGATGAAAAGGTCTTCCGGCGTCCTTCTTCCCGTTTTCTCCCTCCCTTCCCCATACGGGATAGGGACTTTTGGCAAGGAAGCTTACAGGTGGGTAGAGGACCTCTATTATTGCAAACAGAACTACTGGCAGATCCTGCCCCTGGGGCCAACGGGATACGGGGACAGCCCGTATCAGAGTTTTTCCGCTTTTGCGGGAAACCCGTATTTTATCGACCTGGATATTCTTTGCGAAGAAGGACTGCTCAAAAAGAAAAACTTTGAAACTATCAATTGGGGCAGTTCGGACGGCCGGGTGGATTACGACGCGCTTTACAGCCATAGGGAGGGCGTTCTCCGTAAAGCGTTTTCGCGGTTTGAAGATGAAAAGGCGCTTGACGATTTCAGGGAACGGAATTCCTGGTTTGAGGACTACGGCCTGTTCATGGCGATAAAGAAAGCGCAGGGACAGAGGTCCTGGCTGGAATGGGATGAGCCTTTGCGTTTGCGGGAACCAGGCGCTATTTCCCTTGTTAAAGAAGAGCTGGCGGATGATATACGCTACCATGCCTTCGTACAATACCAATTTCAAAAACAATGGCTGGCCCTGAAAAAAGACGCGAACGAAAAAGAGGTCGAAATCATAGGCGACATACCGATTTATGTCAGCCTCGACAGCGCGGATGTCTGGGCAAACCCGGAAATGTTCCAGCTGGATGAAAACCTGGTCCCCAGGGAGATATCCGGATGCCCGCCGGACGGCTTTTCCGAAAGCGGCCAGGTTTGGGGGAATCCGCTTTATGACTGGGCATTGATGGCCGAAACCGGTTTTGAGTGGTGGATAAAAAGGCTGAGATTCAACTTTGAGATGTTCGATGTTGTAAGAATAGATCATTTCAGGGGGTTTGAGGGCTATTTCGCCATTCCGTACGGAGCGGAAACGGCCGGCGGCGGACATTGGGAACCGGGGCCGGGTCTGGCTTTCATCGAAGCTGTGAAAGAGGCTCTGCCGGACGCCCGCATTATCGCGGAAAACCTCGGATTCCTGACAGACGGGGTAAACGAGCTTCTTGAGGCCAGCGGATATATGGGAATGAAAATCGTGCAATTCGCGTTTGATTCGCGTTCATCGGAGAATGACGGGCCGGAAACTTATACGGAGAACACGGTAGTGTACACCGGAACCCACGACAATGACACTATAAAAGGATGGAGCAGGACGGCTCCTCCCGCTTCCGTAAAAACCGCGATGAAGCACTTCAAAATCTGGAGTAAGAACCGCCTCTCGGCCGCGATGATAAATCTGGCCATGGGCAGCAGGGCTTTGCTGGTCATCATACCAATGCAGGAATGGCTGGAACTCGGAAGCGAGGCCAGGATCAATACCCCTTCTACTCTGGGCGGAAACAATTGGCGCTGGCGGCTTACGCAAAAACTATTACAACCCTGGATATTTGGCTCCATAGCAACTATGACAAAATTTTACCTGAGAACAGAAGTCGAGCCTGAAGTAAAGAAAAGGAGATTTCTATAATGGCAAATATTTCGATACAACACGTTTACAAGATTTACCCGGGAGACGTGCAGGCGGTCAAAGACTGCAGCCTGGAGATAGCCGACAAAGAGTTCCTGATCCTGGTCGGCCCATCAGGCGGCGGAAAATCCACGGTCCTGAGGATGATCGCGGGATTGGAAGAAATCTCAAAAGGGGAACTTTACATAGGCGACAGGCTTGTCAATGACGTACCGGCTAAAGACCGCGATATTGCCATGGTATTTCAAAGCTACGCGCTCTATCCTCATATGACTGTGTATAAGAACATGGGATTCGCTCTTGAAATGCGCAAGACGCCGGCTGGTGAGATTGACAAACGTGTCCGCGAAGCCGCGAAGATACTGGATATAGAGCATTTGCTCGACAGGAAACCAAAAGCTCTGTCCGGCGGGCAAAGGCAGCGCGTCGCGCTCGGACGAGCGATGGTCAGAAACCCCGCGGTATTTCTGCTTGACGAACCGCTCTCAAACCTTGACGCGAAACTGCGCGCCTCAATGCGTACGGAGCTGAGAAAACTGCACAAAAAGCTCGGGACTACGTTTGTCTATGTCACGCACGACCAGACGGAAGCCATGACGATGGGCGACCGAATTGCCGTACTAAGCGAAGGGGAATTGCAGCAGGTGGACACTCCGCAAAATCTGTATAGTTTCCCGTGCAACATCTTTGTGGCGGGCTTTATCGGCAGCCCGCAGATGAACTTCCTCGACGCGATACTGGGTCAGGACAAAAAAGGCTATTTTGCCGATATTAAAGGAGATAAAATATATTTCCCGAAAGAAAAAACCGA
>Ga0082212_10010240_pt1 | contig 12024 bp, 10 predicted proteins | sample TergutNt197P3_FD_71548 | JGI IMG/M metagenome (GOLD analysis project Ga0082212, IMG submission 71548) | Neocapritermes taracua P3 segment gut microbial communities from Petit-Saut dam, French Guiana - Nt197 P3 | ecosystem: Host-associated > Arthropoda: Insects > Digestive system > Gut ... | reverse complement strand
GCAAGTCATCGCACTCAACTTCATCACCGTCCTGAGCAACCTGAATATACCTCTCAAAACGATAGGTGAAATGACGAACAGACGGACCTCCGACAAAGTCATCAGGTTGATCGAGCAACAGGAAAAACTCCTTGACATGGAAATGAGCAGGCTTCGCGAAAGCTACTCCATCATTCATATCCGACGGGAACTCATCAACTATGGCAATAGGGTTCTGAAAGGCTACAGGACGGCCAACGGCGTACGCCTTGACGACGGAGCGGAGGAGGGAAGCTTCGTGGACGTCAACGAAATATGCGTTCTATGGAGGGACGATATCAAAATCGTTCTCGGAGCGCGCAACGAATTCAGGGACGACGGATCGTTTTATGAGCCATTCATAAACTTCTGCAACAACGCGGACGAGCTTCGGATCAATCTCAACTTCCCCGTCGGCGGGTACCACGAAAGCATTGACTCCTTCGCGAAAGCGCCGGGACAACCCGACCATTTTTTCTCCATTGACCCGACAGGAAACCGCAAACTGAACGCGGGATACTATTTGGTGGGATTTTCACACGGTTATTACGGCGAATTTGGAAACCTCGGCGAGAGAATGACGGCTTATGCGAAAGAACATTCCCTTGCCGTTACGGGACCCGTGTATACGATTTATCTGCACGACGAAATAACGACTTCGGACTCATCGAAGTATCTGGCCCAGATCTGCGTGGAGGTAACGGGAAAATCACTGAGAAAAGCAAGATCCAACCCAACAGGATTGCCCGGTTTTTAATAATGAACCTGCCAAAAAAACCTTGTTCCCTGCTCCGATATGTGGTAAGATTAGCGGAAGAATCCTGGGGGGGTGTGTTTTATGGGCGCGGTATACTTAATACTTGAGAACGGCAAAGTGTTCACGGGACGGGCGTTCGGATACGATGGCGAAGCGATGGGGGAACTGGCGTATTCGACGAAGATGACAGGGTACATGGCAACGCTCTCGGACCCGGCGCACCACGGCAAAATCGTTTTTCAGACATTTCCCTTGATCGGCAATTATGGTATCATCACGGAGGAGTTCGGTTCGGGGCCGATACAGCCAAAAGCGTATATAGTCAGAGAATGGTGTCAAGAGCCTTCCAATTTCAGAAACGAAGGAAACCTTGACTTTTTTTTGCGCGAAAGAGGGATACCGGGCCTTTGCGGCATTGACACCCGGGCGCTGACGCGTCTCGTTCGCGACAATGGCCCCATGAAAGCGATGATATCAAGAAATAGAAAGGCATGGTCATACTGATGCCGTTGAACAAAGAAATAAAAAAAGCCATGGTAATCGGTTCCGGCCCCATAGTTATCGGGCAGGCCGCGGAGTTTGACTACGCGGGGACGCAGGCTTGCCGCGCTCTTCGCGAGGACGGCATAGAGGTCGTGCTTGTCAATTCGAACCCCGCGACGATAATGACCGATAAAAACATGGCTGACAGAATTTACATCGAGCCACTGACAATACCGGTCCTTGAGCGGATAATCGCGAAAGAAAAACCGGACAGCCTGCTTTCAACCCTTGGCGGCCAGACCGGGCTGACGCTGTCGATGCAGCTTTACAAGTCCGGCTTTTTGGACAAGCATGGCGTAAAGCTATTGGGCGCAAAGCTCGAAACGATCGACAAAGCCGAGGACAGGCAGATTTTCAAGGACGCCATGCGGGATATCGGCCAGCCGATAATCCCGTCGCAGGTTGTAACGACCGTCGAGGACGCGCGCGCATTCGCATCAAACATCGGGTTCCCGCTCATCATCCGCCCCGCGTTCACGCTTGGCGGAACCGGCGGCGGGATGGCCGGCAATATGGATGAGCTGACAGAGATAGCGGAAAACGGTATCAGGTCGTCGCCCATAGGACAGATACTGGTGGAACAGTCCGTAGCAGGCTGGAAGGAAATTGAATTTGAAGTCATGCGAGACGCCGGAAACAACGCGATCGCCGTATGTTCGATGGAGAACATAGACCCTGTGGGCGTCCACACGGGCGACAGCATCGTCATCGCCCCGGCCGTTACGCTGTCGGACAGGGAATATCAAATGCTCAGGCAAGCGGCGCTGGATATAGTCTGCGCGCTCGGCGTGGAGGGCGGCTGCAATGTACAGTTCGCGCTTGACCCAAACAGCTTTGAGTACATGGTGATAGAGGTCAACCCCCGCGTGTCGCGCTCTTCGGCCCTCGCGTCGAAAGCGACCGGATACCCGATTGCGAAAGTCGCAACGAAAGTCGCGGTCGGATACAGGCTCGACGAGATAAGAAACGCCGTCACGGGCAAGACGAGCGCGGCGACGGAACCGGTGATAGACTATGTAGTGGTGAAGTTCCCCAAATGGCCGTTCGACAAATTCGTATACGCGAAGCGCACGCTTGGAACGCAGATGAAGGCGACCGGAGAGGTCATGGCGATAGGCACGACCTTCGAGGCCGCAATCATGAAAGCCGTACGCGGCGCGGAGATAGGCAAGGACTGCTTTATCGACAAAAACTTTTCGGCTGCGGAAACCGGGGAAATAAGGGGTCGGCTCCGCGATTGCACGGATGAGAGGATATTTGTCGTATGCGAGGCGCTGAGGCGCGGAATTTCGATAGACGAAATCTTTGACGCGACAAAAATCGACCGCTGGTTCCTGCATAAACTGAAAAATATAGTGTCCATGGAAAAAGCCCTGGCCGGCGGATTCGATGACGATCTATACCTACAGGCAAAACACTTGGGTTTTCCCGACGGTCTCATTGAACGGCTGTCGGGACAAAAAGTGGAAAATCCGCGCAATGCCGTTTTTAAAATGGTCGATACATGCGCCGCCGAATTCGCGGCGGAAACCCCTTACTTTTATTCCACATATGACGATGAGAACGAAGCGGCGGAGTTTAAAAACGCGCTTGGGAGCGATAAAAAGACGGTCGTGGTGTTCGGGTCGGGGCCGATAAGGATTGGCCAGGGGATCGAGTTCGATTACGCGTCGGTGCATTGCGTCTGGTCGCTCAAGAACGAGGGATACGATGTTGTCATAGTCAACAACAACCCCGAAACCGTCTCGACCGACTTTGACACTGCCGATAGGCTGTACTTTGAGCCGCTTACCGGCGAGGACGTGCGCAATATCATCGAAACGGAAAAACCATATGCCGCGGTGGTCGCGTTTGGCGGCCAAACGGCCATAAAGCTGACGTCATACCTGCACGGAATTGGCGTGAAGCTGCTGGGTACGCCGCCCGACAGCATCGACGCGGCTGAAGACCGTGAGAGGTTCGACGGACTGCTTGAGGAGCTCAATATACTGCGTCCTGCCGGCGTCACTGTAATGACGGAGTCCGAAGCCATCCCGGCAGCGGCACGCATAGGCTACCCCGTACTTCTACGCCCTTCCTACGTGCTGGGCGGACAGAACATGATAATCGCGTTCAACGAAGCGGACATACGGGAGTACATGGAGATTATACTGAGGCAGAATATCGAAAACCCCGTACTCATCGACAAGTATCTTGCCGGTACGGAGCTTGAGGTGGACGCGATATGCGACGGCGAGGACATCCTTGTCCCCGGAATCATGGAGCACGTCGAGCGCGCGGGCGTCCATTCCGGCGACTCCATCGCAGTTTACCCCGCATGGAATGTGGACGACAGGATGAGCGGGATCATCATAGACCACACAAGAAGGCTTGCGATGGCACTGAATGTCGTCGGCATTGTAAATATCCAATACTTGATAAGCGACGGGGGGCTGTATGTCATCGAGGTCAACCCGCGCTCGTCGCGCACAGTTCCGTATATAAGCAAGGTCACGGGCGTGCCGATGGTCGATCTTGCGACGCGCTGCATGCTCGGCGGAAAGCTTGCGGACATGGGTTACGGAACGGGATTATACACAACGTCGCCCTACGTGGCGGTCAAGGTCCCTGTGTTTTCCTTTGAAAAACTGAGCAACGTCGATACGCAGCTAGGCCCGGAAATGAAATCGACCGGAGAGGTCCTCGGCATAGCCTCCACGCGCGAGGAGGCGCTGTACAAGGGGCTGCGCGCCGCGGGATACAACATGAACAAGCAGGGCGGCATCTTCATCTCAGTCACAAATCAGGACAAAGCCGAAATGATAGCGGTGGCGCAGAAGTTCGCAAAACTTGGCTTCACGATATATGCGACCGTGGGCACCGCGCAAAAAATGGGAAGCGTCGGTATCGACGCGGTCACCGTCGGCAAAATCTACGAAAGCGTCAACAATGCGGGTGAGAACAACATACTCACGCTGATGGAGAGCGGCAAAGTGAACTATGTGATTTCAACCTCCACAAAAGGCCGCGACCCCGAGCGCGACAGCGTGAAAATCCGGCGCAAGGCTGTCGAGAGGGCGATCCCGTGCCTCACGTCCGTGGACACCGCCGACGCCGTGGCCGATTGTCTGTTGAGCAAATACTCACAGGCGACCATCGAGCTTGTCGATATCAACAATATGCGAGGCTCGAAACGATCCCTGCCGTTCACAAAAATGCAGACCTGCGGCAATGACTACATATATTTCAACTGTCTCGAGCGCGAATATGAAATTTCCGACCCGGAAAGCCTCAGTATACGTCTCTCGGACAGGCATCTGGGAATAGGCGGGGACGGCGTTGTGCTGATAAGCGCTTCCGAAATGGCTGACGCATCGGTCAGCGTTTATAACATGGACGGGACAAACGGAGGCGTCGGAGGAAATGCCCTGCGGTGTGTCTGCAAATACCTTTACGACGAGAATATTGTCCGCAAAGATGACATGCTGATCGAAACCGACGGCAGCATCCGCAGGATGCACGTATTTACGACCGACGGCATGGTTTCCACAGTGACCGCGGATATGGGCAAAATCGAGTTTTCGCCAAAAGAAATCCCCGTGATCATGGACGTTCCACGCATAGTGAACACCCCCGCGAACATCGGTGGCGAGGACTACGAGATCACATGCCTTTCCGTGGGCAACCCCCACTGCGTCGTGTTCGTGACGGATATAGAAAGCCTCGACCTGCGGGAGATCGGCCCGAAGTTCGAGTTTGACCCGATTTTCCCGGAACGCGTCAACACGGAATTTGTTCTCGTCCTTGACGAAACGACCCTTTTTGTCCGCGTCTGGGAACGCGGCAACGGCGAAACGCAGGCATGCGGCACCGGCGCGTGCGCGGCGGCGGTCGCCGCCGTCGAAAACGGCTATTGCAAAAAAGATACGGACATAACGGTAAAACTACTGGGCGGCGACCTGAAGATACGCTACACGGACGACGGGGTGTTCATGACGGGCAGCGCCATAAAGTGCTTTGACGGAACGATCGAGATATAACAAATAAAGATTTTTTAAAAAGCCCTTGACAGCGATGTATTAGTGTGTTACTGTACTAACCAGTTAGTACAGTAACACACTAATACATCGACACAAGGGAGGTAAACAAATGGCGTGGAACTTTACGCCCGACAGGCCGATATATCTCCAACTGCAGGAGCAATTGAAGTTGCTCATCGTGTCCGGACGGCATCCGCCCGGCGGAAAGTTGCCTGCGGTGCGCGACCTTGCTCTTGAAACAGCGGTCAACCCCAACACGGTGCAGCGGGCGCTGACGGAGCTTGAACGGGAGGGGCTGGTCCACTCGCAGAGGACTAGCGGAAGATTTGTGACGGAGGACGAAGCAGTGATAGACAAGCTGAAGAACGGACTGGCGCTTGATATCGTGAACGCGTTTCTGGGAAAGATGGCGGCAATCGGGTACACGCCCGGCGACGCGGCCGCTATGATCGAGACCGCGGGACGCAACGCCGTGGGCGGCACGGCAGGAATGGGGGAGGCGGAAGATGGCAATACTTGAATGTGCGGGGCTTACAAAGCATTACGGAAGAAAAGTCGCTCTCAGCAACGTCGATATAAACATCGAACCCGGGCGGATCGTCGGTCTGCTCGGACCGAACGGCAGCGGAAAAACAACACTGATAAAAATCTGCAACGGCCTGCTGACGATGACGTCCGGCAGCGCGCTCATCGACGGAATGAAGCCGGGCGTCGGAACAAAGTCAATAGTGTCGTACCTGCCGGAGAACACATATCTCAGCGACTGGATGAAAGTCTCTGACAGCTTATCGTTTTTCAGCGACTTTTACGCGGATTTCAATCACGCAAAAGCGCTCGATATGCTGGCAAGCCTTGGTATAAATAAAGGGGAGCAGATAAAATCGCTGTCGAAGGGCACAAAGGAAAAGCTGCAGCTGATTCTTGTCATGGCGCGCGAAGCGAAGCTATACCTGCTTGACGAACCGATCGGCGGCGTCGATCCCGCGGCGAGGGATTATATCCTAAACACAATAATCAAAAACTACAACCAGGACGCAGCGGTCGTCATTTCGACGCATCTCATATCGGACATTGAGCAAGTGCTCGACGACGTGATTTTCCTCAAGGAAGGCGAGGTCGTGCTTTCTTCAACCGTGGACGATCTGCGCGAGGGCAAAGGCATGTCGGTGGATGCGTATTTCAGGGAGGTATTCAGATGCTAGGAAAACTTATGAAGTATGAATTCAAGGCGACGGGGCGCATATTCCTGCCGCTGTTTGCCGCGCTGCTTTTTCTTGCCGTCGTAAACCGTTTTCTCTATACCCTGCGCGCGTCGGCGCCTTCGATCATCGGCACCATCGTCTCGGTGATACTGATAATCGGCATCGCCGTGCTGACGTTCGTGCTGACGCTCCAGCGTTTCCAAAAGAACCTGATGTCAAACGAAGGTTATCTGATGATGACGCTTCCCACAAGAACGGACAGCCTCATCCTAAGCAAGATGCTCGTTTCCACGATCTGGATCGTTGCGAGCGTGATACTGGTGACCATTTCAATTATGATAATGGCCATGAGCAACTTCAACATCATGGATTTGGTAGACTTCATCAGTATGGTCATGGACGAGTTTTCGATCAAGTCTTCACAGCTCGCGATATACATTGTTGAGTTTATTGTCGGCGTCGCATTTTCCGTATTCTCCAGCGTATTGATGCTCTATGCCTGCATGGCACTGAGTATGCTCGTGAACAAATTCCGCTGGTTGTTCGCATTTGGCGCGTACATGGCCATTTCCACTGTGATGCAGATACTGTTTGTGGTGTTCGCCATCATCTCGGATATGCTGAATGTAGGTAGCCTGTTTCAGCGGTTTATCGACGACATGAGTATATTCGGCATATCGCAGGTGGTGATATTGATGATGATACTCGCCGAAGTGGCTCTCTGCGTAATATTCTACTTCGTGACGCGCTACATGCTGAAAAAACGCCTGAACCTGCAATGATGAATTAACAAAGATTGAAAACAGGGATTTCCAATAAAGATTCGGGATTGTCGATCAGGAAGTCCGCGGAGCGTAGGTCCCCGGGCTTCCCGTATCCATATAGGCAGCCTATTGATTTCAGGCCGTTTCTTTCCGCTATTTCCATATCGGTGCGGGTGTCCCCGACAACGACGTAGTCACCCGGCCATTCTTCTTTTATACACCCGAAAATCTCGTATTTCGGGATGAAACCATAATCCTCCGAGCAATAGTACGCCGCGAAAAAACGGTCTAAATTAAAAAACCTCCTATGTGCTTCCATATAGGAGGCTTTGCAGTTGCTTAGAAATATCAGGTTGTCCCCTCTCCGCTTCAGTTCCGCAAGGGTTTCCTCGACGCGCGGGTACAGCGACGCCTTGCCGTCCCGCGTCAGCCTCAGCAATTCGTCGCCGATTTTCCCGCTGCTTATGTCCCGCTCCGCCTCCGGAAGCTCAGGCGCGAACCGCCTCCACATTTCAGGCGGGGCGAGACCTATCCATCGCGAGATTTCATCGTCGGAGTATTCGGACCGTGAGGTCAGTTCCTTCTCAGCAAGATACCGCAGCGCCTCCCGAAAAGCGGGAGCGTAGATTATCAAGCTTTCATGCAGCGTCCCGTCGTAGTCGAAAATCAGGTTAGTCACGCTTTTCGATTTCCCTTATCAGGCTCACCATCTCGATTGCCCCGGTCGCGCAGTCAAAGCCCTTATTGCCCGACTTGGTGCCCGCGCGTTCGATGGCCTGTTCAATGTTCTCCGTCGTCAGCACTCCGAACATTACCGGTATATCGCTTCCAAGCGACACATGCGCGATGCCCTTCGTGACTTCGCTGCACACATAATCATAGTGGGTCGTGCTGCCGCGGATCACCGCGCCAAGGCATATTATCGCGTCGTATTTGCCTGATTTTGCCATTTTTTGCGCTATCAGCGGAATCTCAAAAGCGCCCGGAACCCACGCGACCTCAATTTGATCCTCGCCGACCTCATGCCTTGTCAGCGCATCAATTGCGCCGCCCAGAAGCTTTGCGGTGATGAACTCGTTGAATCTCGACGCGACGATACCGACCTTGATATCCTTGTCAATAAGTTTTCCTTCATAAGTCTTCATTTTAGCATTCCTTTCAAAATCAGAGTTTAAAAATAACATTATTGCGACTGCTAATGGATATTCAGGTAATGGCCCATTTTTTCCTGTTTCGCTTTCAGATACGCCACGTCATATTGGTTCGCCGCCATCTCTATCGGCACGCGCTCGACTATTTCGAGGCCGAAGTCCGACAACTGGTACACCTTGTCCGGATTGTTCGTCATCAGCCTCAGTGTTTTCACACCCAGATCGCGGAGAATCTGCGCGCCTATGTAATACTCCCGCATATCCTCGCCGAACCCAAGCGCTATATTTGCCTCGACCGTATCAAGCCCCCTGCTTTGCAGCTCGTATGCTTTCAGTTTGTTAAGTAGCCCTATCCCCCTGCCCTCCTGGCGCATATACAGCACGATTCCGCGCCCCGCTTTTTCTATGACTTCCATGGCGGCCCTGAGCTGGTCGCCGCAATCGCACTTGACGGAATAGAACACGTCGCCCGTTAGGCATTCCGAGTGCACCCTGCACAAGACGTCCTTCCCGTCCCCGATATCGCCCTTGACGAATGCCAGATGATGCTCCCCGTTAAGTATGTTCTGATACCCGTATGCGCGGAAAACCCCGTATTTCGTCGGGATTTCCGGGGACGCCTCTCGCACAATCAAAGTGTCGTGCTTCTTTCGGTATTCTATCAAAGCCTTTATCGTTATGAACCTCAGATTCCATTTTTTGGCAAGCTTGATCAGCTCCGGCGTCTGCATCATGTGCCCCGTGTCGTCCATTATTTCACAGCATAGGCCGCATTCCGTCAGGCCGGCCAGTCTCAACAGGTCGACGGTCGCCTCCGTGTGCCCGTCCCGCTCAAGCACGCCGTTTTTCTTTGCAAGCAACGGGAACATATGCCCGGGCTGCCTGAAATCCTCCGGTTTCGAGCTCCCGTCCGCGGCTTTCAGCGCCGTGACGCTTCTCTCGGCGGCCGATATGCCGGTCGTCGTGTCCACATGGTCGATGGAAACGGTAAACGCAGTCGCGAAATAATCCCTGTTGTTTGCGACCATTTGCGGCAGACGCAGACGGTCGCATATTTCCTCGCTGCACGGCATGCATATAAGCCCTTTTGCATGGGTCGCGATGAAGTTTATGTTCTCCGTCGTCGCAAACTCCGCCGCACAGATGAAATCACCCTCGTTTTCGCGGTTCTCGTCATCCGTCACCAGAATTATTTTCCCGTTTCTCAAATCCTCTATAGCCTCGGGTATAGTGTTGTACCTAAACATGGCAAAAACCCTTTCATGGAATATTCGTATCCAATAATAATTCGCTACAAGCCACTCCTACGCAAATCCATTCTCAAGCAGCAACTCTTTTGTTATCCCGCCCGGTGCGGCCATGAGTTTTTCAACATACTTTCCCAGGATATCGTTTTCCAGATTTACCGTCGAGCCTATGGCCCTTTCCGGCAACACGGTCTCCTGCGCCGTATGCGGGATGATCGATACGCTGAATGATTCGCGCTGTACCTGCGCCACCGTCAGGCTTATGCCGTCGATCGCTATTGAACCCTTTTCAACAATGTATCTCATAATCTGCGGCGCTGTCCTTATCGTGTACCAGGTCGCGATGTCCTCTTTCCTGATTGTCGATATTGTACCCGTTCCGTCTATATGCCCCGATACGATATGTCCTCCGAACCTGCCGTCCGCCGGCATTGCCCTCTCCAGGTTGACTCGGTTTCCGGGTTTAAGGCTTCCCAGCGATGAGCGGGTCAGGGTCTCGTTCATGACGTCCGATGTAAAGACAAGGCCGTCTATTGAGGCAACGGTCAGGCAGACGCCGTTTGTCGCAACGCTATCGCCGGGCTTCAGGTCGGAGAATATTCCGGCCGCGCTTATCGTCAGCACGGCTGATTTTGCGCCTTTTGACACGGATTTGACCGTCCCTATTTCTTCTATGATCCCTGTGAACAAGTGCAAGCCACCTCGCTTTCCAATAAAACGTCTTCACCCAGAAGGGTCACAGTCAGGTTTTTCAGCTTCACGCAGCTTGAAATATCGCCCAGCCCTTCTCCCGCGACCGGTGTTTTTGCGCCCCTCCCGCCAAATATTTTCGGAGCCACATATGTCTGCACCTTGTTTACGATACCGCTTCTTAATGCAGAGAAATTCATCTCGCCGCCGCCTTCGAGAAGTATGCTGTCTATGCCCTTTTCGCCAAGGATCCCCATGAGCGCCGCCAAATCTATCCTTCCGCCCTTTTCAGGCACACGCACGATTTCGCATCCCGCTTTCCCCAGGGTCCTATGCGCCGCCATGTCTTCACTGGATGTTGCCACGATTGTCCTTACGTCCTTTGCGGTATTCACGATGTTCGAATCGAGCGGAATGCGCAGACGCGAATCGCATATTATGCGTATCGGGTTTTTGCATCCCTCGATGCGGCACGTGAGCATAGGGTCGTCCGCAAGGACGGTTCCTATGCCGGCCATGATCCCCATGTTACGATGCCGGTCCCGATGGACCTTTTCCCTCGCTTTTTCTCCCGTTATCCATCTGGACTCGCCAGTTGCGGTAGCCGTTTTCCCGTCCGCGGTCATTGCGTATTTCATTGTCACATAAGGAGTCTTTGTCTTTATATAGTGGAAAAAAACCTCATTGCGTTTTTTGCATTCCGCTTCCAAAATACCGTATGCCACTTCGATACCGGCGGCCTTCAGCGTTTCCATGCCCTTCCCCGCGACCTGCGGGTTTGGGTCAAGGCAACCTGCAACCACTTTTTTTATTCCGCTCTCCACAACCGCCTCGGTGCAGGGCGGCGTTTTCCCAAAATGGCAGCACGGTTCCAGCGTTACATACATTACTGCGTCATTTGGCGATTCAGTGCATTTCGCGAGCGCGTTCCTCTCGGCGTGCGGTTCGCCGTACCTTTCGTGATAACCCTCCCCGATTATCCTATCGTTTTTGACGATAATCGCGCCAACAAGCGGGTTGGGATTGACAAATCCGACCCCCCTCTCCGCAAGCTCGATCGCGGCGCGCATATATTCCTCATCCGTCATCTTAAATGCCGCCTCCTGCCTATGTGGGTCACTGAACGGAAAAACACCCGAAGCGCAATTCTTCGGGTGTTGAATCATTTTTTGGGAAGCATACGGCAAAAACCGCGTTTCACAAACCTTATCTTCTCCCATCCAGACTTTGACTGTCGGTATTGGAATTTCACCAATTCAACGCTTTTGACGTCGCCGGCGTATCTGCCTGACCTGACGCCGTCTCGCGCTCGCGGACTCTACCGCCGGTAGGGAATTTCACCCCTCCCCGAAGACAACTTATTCCATTGGGAGGAATTCTAGCACACGAACCTGCGATTGTAAAGAGATTCTTTTACCGGCCGGGATTCTTTTCCTGACTTCAATTGCTGGATGTTTATTCTTCTCTGTCGCTGTCTTTCCATTCGGCCCGCGGATTAGTTGACGTAAAATAGTTGAACTTGCGTAGTTTGCTGCATTATGGTATTCTATTCATCGAAATATCCCGTCAAATATCGGACGTCAATAACACCACCATCCCGCCGTGCCGTTTGCACGCGGATGGTCATTGTGAG
>Ga0082212_10010239_pt1 | contig 12025 bp, 15 predicted proteins | sample TergutNt197P3_FD_71548 | JGI IMG/M metagenome (GOLD analysis project Ga0082212, IMG submission 71548) | Neocapritermes taracua P3 segment gut microbial communities from Petit-Saut dam, French Guiana - Nt197 P3 | ecosystem: Host-associated > Arthropoda: Insects > Digestive system > Gut ... | reverse complement strand
TGTGACAAACCCATACGAAACAAGAGGCGTTCAATGTCCCTCCTGTCGCGGCTGACCACTCTCTCTGCCAGAAACTCATTGAATTTTTCGGGAGGCCATTCAATGCAGCCTTGGGTGTATAGGGCAACAACTTCGTTGAATTCGGGCGCGGCAAAAGACACGGTGTTATTTTTACTGATAACGCCGACTACTTCATCGTTCCATTTCAGGTATCGCGTCTCGCTTTCAAAACCGGAATTTCGCACCCTGCCATCCGAAGGTTTTTCAGCACCGGCAGGGATCTGATATGATTTACCGTCTTTGTATGCGCCGGGTACTTTTCCCTGACTGCACAGTACTCGCACCCTCCGGTCAGATATACCCCATTTCTCAGCGGCTTCACGGGCTGTAATATACTCCATCACGCTCACCTCGCCCTTCTGACGCTTATTATAGCACTATTCGGAATAATATCAACATATTATTCCGAATGATGGATAAGTGGTAAGCATAACTAGTGGCATATGAGAATGGGATGTCGTACAAGATCATGTCAACCCATACAATAATAAGTCTGGAATACTGGCGCGCGTCGATGTTTTTCCGGGTTTCATAACAGTGAGAAAGATACATTGTTCATTTTTAGGAAATGCATCAGGATCGACGCCCTGTTTTTTTCGGGTTAGTGTAAGGCATTATCCGGGAAAATACTTACTTTCTGCTTTGAAGGCGACGGAGAAAACGAAACGCGCTATAACTCATCATTCCAATCACCGCAGAACCGCTGCATATAAGAACATAGATACCGCTGACTTCGCCGGTAGGAGTACAACAATCCACAACCGTATCCCACTCGTAGACAATCACTCCCGGAAACTCCAGCCTGAAATATCCATAAGCAGCAAGCATCAGGATAACAAATAACGCTGCCATTGATGTCAGTACTTTTGAGCGCTGCGTTTGACTGGGCTTATATGCCATCCTCATAAGATATAATGCCACTAGAAAAGAGACAAATGTGCAAAGTATTATAAGCGGTATTCTTATATATGCGGGAATACGACTGCCGCCTACTTCATGAACAAGCAGGAAGTTGCTGCCAACTGCAACGCCTAATTCGACAAGAACAGTTAATAATGGGAAGAATACAATCAGCAGCGGGGAACTTAATCGCTTCATTTAGTATTTTTCTCCTCAGTAAAGGGTAATCAACAACGTCTCCAGCCAAAATACTTATAGCGTTTACCATTATAAAGCTTACAAGCCAAGCCAAAAGTCTTCAAGCGGAGATCTGACGCTGAGCTCCTCGCTGTACAGGAAGGTCTCCTCTTGCTCGTTGTAAATATAAACCTTCTTTATCTCCTGTGACGCCGCTATTTCATATTCGCCTGTATCATTATCGTAATTATTCAAAACACATTGAAACGCTCCGCTTAGAATAATGTCAATATACCCGTCGCCATTTATATCCTCATAGACAGACGTCAGACGCCCGCCCTCATAACGCATACTAAATAAAGTGTCCTCACCGAGATCTATGTCCTTGAATACAATGTCGTTTGTGTATTCTTCCCACTGCGTGAAGTGATAGCCCATGACGCTCCCGCTCGTAATGTATATCAGATCATCACCTTTGACCCGGCACAAGCAGAAGGATCCGTTGCCCTGATGTGAGTAGTCATAAATCTCAATAATGGGGAAAGGAAAAGCATCATTGTATTGAAGATGTATTTCCTCCGATTCTGACGTGGTGTTCATCCAAAATATTTTACCTTCAGCAAAATGCCCCAGCACTCCGTCCTTATAGGTAAACAAACAACACCATGGCCAGCTATATGTCAGATTACCGCTGATAACAAGGTAGTCGTAGCTTTCGCAATAAAGCCGATATATCTTTATATATCTCAAATCTCCGGGGACGCCGAACTCATCCGGAAATCCGTGTTCGGCTTCTATATAATGGTCTATAACTTGCTGCCGGATATCCGAGGCAACGTGTTCATATGTACCAAATCCGAGTTTTGAAATTGGTATTTCAGAGTCGATCAAGTACAATTCCAGCGATATGCTGCCTATTTCCGCAAGTCTTCCCGGCTCTTCAAAAGGCTCCGGGGGTTTGATTGACATATCCCACTGTTCAAAGAAGCTATACAGCTTTTCTCTGTCTAGTGCGCCGGGCGATGCTCGACGCGCTTCGAAAGCATCGCAATCTTCAAATAAATCATGCACGAAAGCAAGAGGTTTCTGCGTCCAAACAGGAAGGTATTGATCCATTACTTCCGAGTATTGCCGTTCCAAACGCTCGACGGTCGTTTGACCAAAACTGCTGTATATATCATAGTATTTTTCATAATCGGCGCGTTCCCCTTCGCCGTAAAGTTCTAAGTCATATGCGCAAAATAACTCACTTTTCGGAAGAAGCAAGTCTGTAAAGTCATATAAACTGTGGTAGATAGTATAACTCCCGGGACCGCCGCGGAAATAACTATGCTCTATCCATTGCAGTTTCCCTGTGGCTATGTTGCGATACAGGTTTATTTCCGAAGGGCCCATCCTATCTGTATTGCCAAAGCAAATCTCTTGAACACTATCGTTTATTAACGTGTAGCCCGTTTTAATAATGATGTTTGAAACTCCCATGTCTATAAAAAGGAGTTCCGGTACTCCATCAAAATTCAGGTCTTGCAGCAGAAAATACGAAGCGTAAGGTGATTCCCAATCTTTCATACCGCCGGTAAAAAGTATATCAGCGTATGCCACCATCCATGCAGGGCGACTTGATGGGTCAGGTTTGGCTGGTCCGGGTTGGGGCGCTCCGGATTGAGGGTTGACTGATTCGGGGCTGTTCGGCATGGAGCCGGGAGCTCCGGACTGATGATCGGCTGATTCGGGGCTGTTCGGCATGGAATTGACTGCTCCGGATTGAGGGTTAGTTGACTCCGTGCCCTGAAAACCCTGAATTTTATCTTGTAATTCACCCGGTTCGCCGGTTCCCTCATGCGCGTCTGCCGATGTGTTTATACTTTCAGCGTTTTCTTGCTCAGGCGTAATAAAAGGCTGCGTCTGTCCGCTGCTATGCGCGCCTTGAAGCGTTGGCGTGTCAGAAGCAGTTTTGTCCGCACAAGATGAGATGATGAAAAGCATGGATATTGCAAAAACCATTAAGAAGAAGCGTTTCACGCTAAGCCCCCAATGAGTCTATTGAGATAATGTACTTTATCTCACCAGCGTATCATATTTGTATCCTTAAGGACGAAACAGTTAACGCAACTGCTTCGTGTATGGCTACATCAATAATGTATGCGCACCTTCACTCAACCGGCGCTGTTACTGTCCAGGGGGTATCCGGTAAACTACTTTTTTGAAGCTCAAAAAGCCTTGTATTGTAGTATTTACAGTCGCCACCGCTCCGCTACAAAGAATCGCTTCAAAAAATCATAAAGCCGCAAAACGGATTAGCCAGGCCATGATGTGTACCTTTTCCGGTGCGTGATGAAAAGCACTAATGCAACTATGATTACCGCTAACAGTGCGACTACAAGAACGGTTATAAACAAGCGTGACTGTCTGGGTTGGCCGGGCTCAACGATGATTCGCAAGTTTTTATCGGGTAAAGTGTCAAAGTGCGCCGTATATATGTCTCCCGACTTAATAAACCCCGATAATGATGTTTTCTCAGCGTTTAGTCCACCATTTACATTTATTGTAATTGTCAAGTCAGCAAAACTATTCCAATACTGCGCAGGCTCCAGAAAATAATAGAACTCATAATACGGCTTGCCGTATGTGTATGCTCCGATGAAGCCGTTACCTCTTTCTCTTATTACAGCGGCGACCTCTGTGTAGGAGACGCTCAGATTCGCAAGAGCACCTTGCTGCACCGTTATTTCAAATAGTGTAATGCGGAATGTATACTCTGCTGGCGCGGAATCACTCAGGACTGTTCCATTGCTCATGTAGTAGAGTATCTCAGAAAAGGTAGGTTCCCATTTTCCGTAATCCGTCCATGATCCCACATTGTACCAATCGCGTCTGATTTTCGGCGTTTCTTCGTAACTTTTTCGCACACCGCTTGCATACTCAAAGTAAGGTAGTTTCCATGACAACTCCTGCGAATCAAGAATAGATACGGTCTGGTTTTCAAAAACGACTTCAGGTACCCGTTCGCTATTGTTAGAGACGAACGCGACTAATACGGATTGATCTATGCTGCTGCGGAGTGAATATTGTGCTGAGACCTGAGCGTATGCATTCTCTGAATCTTTGTCTATTTCAATATAGTAGGCGAGATTTTCAGACAAAATGTCTATTGTTTCGCTCTTCTGTGGAATTAAGAACTGTGCGTCTCCATCGTCAATCCTATAAGGTGGTCCTGAGTTAGCGCCGGCTGGCATTACAAGGTAACCTTGCAGTATGAATAAGGAAACGATTGATACAAAGACCGTTCTTTTTGCGTTCACCTCGTCGACCACCTTTCACAGTATGAATACTTAGTTCTACTCATTGACGAACAGCACAACAACTGCTCCTTCGGACACATCATCGGATGCATCTAAAGTCACAGTTCTCGAACCCCGCTACCCCACGCTGATATATGACGTCACACGAGACACATGGCATCAAGTCGCTGATAATGCTTTTGGAACACGTTGGTCGGAAATATACGACCTCGCCGATTGGGTGGAGATTTTCAATAACATCGCTTAAAAGTTTGATTTTGAGGTCATATTTAGTAGCATTGGTTAGTCTGCGTGCAGGAATACTCGACGAATGGGAGGTTCTGTACGGCTCCTGATTTGACGCTGTGAACGGCAACCTGAAAACAAAGAATTGCGAAACCGGGTTAGGGCACTTTTTCTCCAAAAATGCAAACAATTCCACCGGATACGCTTTGCCTGTCATCAAAAATACTTTTGTAATTTCGATTCGTTGTTCTTGTAAAAATCTTCAAGCCATTTCATTCCGTGCGCTTTTTCGTAGGCGTCTAACAGACCCGATATGTCAATTTGGAATCCCATACTGATCAGTTCCGGCAGTAGTTCAAACGGCTCTTGATTATTGTCATGTTTCAGTATCGTTCCAACATCAATTAAATCTTGTTCTCTGCCGCTTGCTAGCTTCATTCCAACCAAATAGGGTATATCGACTGCGCTGACCTCTAAGTTAGAGAACCTATGCACAAGTTTATAGTGTGCTGCGGGCGGCTTCGCATTCATGTTTGATATCGAGCCGTTCAGCCATAGCTCATCGGGTCTGTTTATTCCGAACTCATCCCCGACCTTTCGTATGACTGAATCTATTTCCGCAGTGCTATTGTAAAAGGCGTCGATGTCCATAGTTGCCCTGTACCCATGAAGTTGCAACACATATCCGCCCGCACACACCAGTTCAAGTGAAATATCTATTTGGGATAATTCATCATTCAACCGCTTAAACACAGGCTCGAAATCTATTTGACCGCTACTGAGGTTTTGGATTTTCAAATTTCTCCCTCACTAACTGTATTTTGTTTCTGTTCGCAGTACTGTTCAAGCCGATTATATACTGCCTTGTTGGCGATCCTTCTTTAAATGCTGCCTTTAGCGATACCCTCTGAAACGGCGTCAAAGCTTCGTTGTGATACAACGCTTCGACGTCTTCCTTTGAGAACAAAACACCGCACTTGTCTATATCTTTTCGCAGGTATCTAAACCAATGCGCCGCATTGTCTTTTGAATGCGCCGCAGCTATTACCATATAATCTAACCAAGCCATTTTGTTCACCTCAACGCCAATCTGCTGTCAATTATTATATCGAAATTCACCTTTCCTGTCAAACCGGACGAGATCAAATAACGAGACTATAGAAACCGACAAAATGAATAATTAACGCTTTTTCAATAATCATTCCTCTTCGAATATTTCCGGAGCAGTATGATAACAAGAAATCCAATACCAAAGAAAATAATGAACAAAACCCCTAAGATAGCTGCAAATCTAGCGTTTAGCGTAAGGGCAAGGATGCCTAAAAAAGCAAGAAACAATCCCATCACTACATACAGCAGAATAAGATTGTACTTCTTTTTGAGTTTATCTCTGTTATCACGAACAACCGGAATATCTATATCGGATTCGATTTCATCATTCAGTAGATAATCTGCGGATATGCCAAACAACTTGCAAAGCTGGACCACATTTTCGGTGTCCGGTATAGATTCGCCAAGTTCCCATTTTGAAATAGCCTGTCTTGAAACAGTAATTTGCGCCGCAAGCTCCTCTTGCGACATTCCTCTCTGCTTTCTGTGATGATGGATTTTTTCTCCTAATTTCATGGGGATAACCTCCTTTGCTATAATAATTGAATTATCTCCCAAAACTAAGTTGCGTTCTACCAGCTAAACCTTGAACATCCGCAACTAAAGTTTACATTCTGCATAAACGCAGGCTCTGCACAAAGGATTCCCCCAAAGCCTTGATGATTATCAAAAATATGGCTCAATTTTGTATAAGATTTGTATCTTTATATTTTTTTGCAGCAATACCTCTATTAAGGTATCTCGTTCGCTTGTCCGTTATGCAAGGTCTTTACGGGTCAGATCTGCCCCTCCGTCTTCGCATTGGTTTGGGTTGCAGGACGGAGAACTGATCCTGTACTACTGCGCGGAAAAGCCCATTTCTCCAAATACCGCTGGTATATTACGCTTCCCATATATGATGCGAACTATATTAACGATTGTATTGATATCATCGACGATATAAAACAACAAATAATTACCGATAGCTATAAATCGATAGCCGTCTTGAACTAACTTTTCATCTTGGTATATTGGAAATAGATAGGGGTTTTCGCTAAGTAAATCAGTCTTTCGGGTTACCTCATTCAGAAATCGCTCAGCAGCTTGCGGACTAAAGAGTTCATCGTTGATATATCTGATTATTTCAGTGAGATCGGCAGATGATTGTTGAGAATACTTAACCTTGAAACCCATACTTCTCCCTCAACTCTGCTACAACTAAGTCAGCGTCAATCACTTTCCCTTCTTTGATCTGCTTCATGCCAACGCTGAGCTTTTTATACAGATCGTCTTCGCTGTTGACAACAACACTTTCAGGCGCCATAGGTATTTTTACCGCAAAAGGCAAGCCGCCTGTAAGCAGTATTTGATGAAGGAATATGTTTACAGCTTCGGATATGGACAAACCAAGCACATCGAGCGTTTTTTCAGCGTTTTTTTTGACGTCTTCATTAACCCGGATGTGCAGCGTTTCGTTTTTTGTCATTTTAACCACCTCACGATTATTGTATCACATTTATTATACACATACAACACAAATGCGAACAATACAGATGTCTCATCCGCAATTCAAGTTTACTTTCTGCATTAACTTAGATCTATAGAAAAAACTCCGGTTGCTTTACCATACCGCTGCCGTTGAGTGATAATAATAACCTTCCGCCAACCTGTATCAGTTTTGTGATTGACTATTCGATAGGCTGACCGCCGAAGCGTGTGCCTAAAATAGTATTTGCTATTCGGTTCAAGTTTTCACAAGGCTGATATTCTGTTTTATATCCTTGCCCATCAATGATCAGGTGAGGATTATATGCGCTGACTTCCATAACCTCACCTGTGGCTTTGCTGATTGTAAATGTTACCATTTGCCCGCCGGTGTCTTTCCATCCATCGCTCTTTTGATAAATAATTACCGTGTTTAGTATATCAATAATTTGCTCTATTTGTTCTATGTCATCAACCAAGACAGTTTCATTTGGCGGAATCGCAACGACGCTGATTGATGAAATATCGTTCGCGGCTAAGTCACTGAATGGCTTTTGTGAGATATTAAGGATTTCATCAATTCGAGCGTTCCACTCGCTGTTGTGTATTCTCAAATGCTTTCCATTGTTAAACGCACCTGATATTTGCAGGTATTTGCCGCCTAAAGATGAGGCAACAAATATATCGCCAGTAATAGTATCGCCGTTTTGAGTTCGGTGTGTTCCGCTGGCTCTAATCTCAAATCTGGTTGAGTCGGTTGAATAGACAACACTTGATATTACTCTGCTGAAAGTTGTTTCCCTAAATAAACTTTTGAGCATTTCTTTTTGCTGTGAAGTTAAGACCATTTCCTTAATGACCGTATCAATAGACGAGGATTCAATAACAGTAACCTCGTAATTCTCATACTCACTGAACAGATTTGCAACGGTTTTACCGCTCACAAAAAAGTAGAAGAACGCGACAATGGCGATAATCAGTAGGATCGCGATAATGATTATTGCATTACTACGTTTCCTCATGGCGCGCCACCCCTTTTTCACTTCGATGAATTTTCCGGAGTTTCCCGGCATTGGCGATATTCATACAGAATTTTTCTAAAATTCCGGTGTTTTACTTGTTTCCGACGCCTTGAGCAATCCGGCGTTCGCTTCGGTAAACCGCAATCCCGCGAAATCACTTTCCGGCAGGATTGTCTTCAGGTGCGGCAGGCTTTCGGGCAAATCGTTCTTTCGACGACCGATTATCGGGTCTGTTAACAACTTAAATCCGAAATCCGAATACAGCTTTATCGCCCGTGCCGAAGTCGGCTGTGTGTGCAGATATACGGGAAATTCCGCGTCTTTGAGGATTTCGCTGAACAAAGCCCGCCCCAATCCTCTCCCCTCATATTCAGGGAGAACCCGAAACCAACTAACTGTATTGATAAGCCCGTAAGCTCGCCATATAAACGCTGAAGCAATGGGTTTATCTGCTTCGTTACAGACGAACAGACAGCGATTGAAGAACTCGTCCTCTCGCTCCGCATATACTTTGTTGTAGAAGTCTATAACGTGGTCAGCATACTGTTCTTCAGCCACCACGCGCTTCCAAACTTCCAGTTCATCACGTCTGCATAGCCGCAGCGAGTATCCATCGGGCAGCGCACTGAAAGCGTCTTTGATCGGTGCGTCACATTGCATAAAAAGATTGAGGCTGCCAATGGTGTTGTATAATTCAGCAATGCCTTTTTGACAAAAGGCTTCGTGGTCTTTGCTTCTGTACTCGTACTCAAACCGCTTGACAGTCTTGCCGTCAACATCGATCGGGTTCTCCCACATGGAGAGAGGGCGGACCCAAGTACCGCCCTCGCCATAAAGAGCTTTGTAGATAACCATTTCTTCGAGCGTTTCACTGTGCTTCGCGAAACCGACGACTTCATACATGTTTCCTTTGTAGTGACGGTAGGTTCCGGGCGGGATAATATCCATGTCTGTTCAGCCCTCCATAATATTCACTCGTTGATCACGACTGAAATCAGTTCGGCATTTGCTTGTGATTCCATGAAATGAACAATCTCATTTATGGACTCCTGCCTGTGTGCGGCGTCGCCGGAAACAACTGCAATACCGATCGTCAGTGTCTGATGTACATCCTGTGTGCCTATTTCTGCGATAGATACGTTGAAGCGGTGGCGGGTTTTCTCAATCAGGCTGCGGCGAACCTGCCTCTTATCCTTAAGAGAGGTTGAATGAGAAATGTAAAATGTCAGTTCTGCCGATAATGTGAACACGCGATCAGCCCTCCGAATCAAGCATTTTCGTAAACACAGATTCAAACCGTTCGTTGTCTTCTTTTGTCCGCTTGGCGGGACCTTTGGTTCTGCCTCCGCTCCTGCGTACCTTTTGACCTATATGCCTATCCATGAGGAGTCTGTCGATATTCGTATCCGAATAGATCAAGCCGTTTTGATTGACGGCCCTCGCGCCTTTGCCGAGAACCATAGCAGCCAGACCAAAATCCTGTGTTACTACGATGTCTTCGCAGGTGAGTAAGCCCATAAGCGCGAAATCCACACTATCGGCCTGCTTGTCAACGATGATTACCTCACTGTAGCCATCGTTAAGCTGATGGGCAGTATCAATCAGCATAGTGACAGGTATATTATGCTCTTTTGCCAAGCGGACGATAATCTCCTTGACCGGGCAAGCGTCTGCGTCAACTAATACCCGCATTGGTTATCTGAACTCATAGTGCTTTTTAACAGGCTTGGTCACATTCCATACACATGATAAGCCTTTAGGGAACTCGACATAATCGCCGGCTCCGAATGACACGCTGCCGCCGTCATAGGTCACGGTGACTTCGCCCTCTGTCAGCCAACAAACTTCCTCGCTGTCGTAATGCCAGTCAAACTCAGAGATCTCGCAGCCCCATGTAGGGTTGTTTCTCAGTTTAGCAATATCATCATCGGTCGCTTTTCTTACGGTTATGCTCATAATCATTCTCCCTTAGTCGTCAGCAGTTCACTTAGAGGCAAAATAGAGAGTGCTTTGCATTTGATTGATAGGTTCACTAATCTTTCAACATCAAGTCAAGCTCTTTATATTCGCTCCTACATCGCTTTGCTTCTGTGCGTCTGACGCTGAGTATATCGCCACACCCTTTCTCTTCAACGTATCGAGCATCTGACTATTGAGGCCAAGCTCCAGAGTTGGGTCATAATTTAAACGCAATCCACCGCTGTTTTCCGCATACATACCATTCTTGCATAGCAAATCTGCAAGTTTGCTATATGACTCAAACATATCGCAAGTCGGTGCGTGTCCGAAACACTTAATGCTGTCCGGGTGAGCAAGTCCGGTGAACAGCCCGCTTGCGCATAAATCGCACATGATTTCGTAGTAGCGATTGTATGCTTCATTAACGTCCCTTCCATTCCAGAGTTCCTTTTGATCTGGATGATCGAATCCCCAACCGTCAATCCAATGCACAGATCCGGTAAGAAAATCAAAATCGTATTTGCCTAATGTTTCTGCTAATCTGTCCACCGTTTCGGGAATATAGCAGACTTCAAGCCCAAAACAAATTGCCACCGGGTATGTTTTGTCTTTAACTTCATTAATGAAGTTGATATATCTCTCGATTGTCCCTTCCATTTTTCGATTTATCCAATCACGCTGATATTCATTATAAGCCTTAATCGGTGCATAAACGCTTTCAAACTCGGTAAATTGATGAGTATGCTCAAGCAGATAGATTTCGTCAAGCCCCATGCGCTCTGCGGCTGTGACAAAGCCCTCAAAGAAATTCTGCGTATATCCTCCACCTAAGCCATGTAGAAAATGAACATGCGCATCACGCACTAACAGCACCTCGTTCTTTCAGCGCCTCCACACACATCGTCTTAATGCCGGTTTATCCGGCGGCGAAATGTTTTCTGGTAAATCATCAATATCAAAACTAGTAAGACCAGTTGTCTCAGCTGTTTGACTTATCCGGTCGCCGGAATAGTCCTCGCATAAATAGGCAATCGACACATTGCTGACCTTGTCGCCATTTGGATAGGTATAGAACAGTTCCTTACCGGAGAAGACGCCAAGCAGTTCCAACGAGTTTGCAGTAAGACCTGTTTCTTCAAGCAGTTCGCGTCTTGCTGTATCTTCAACCGCTTCGCAAAGCTCTGTCACGCTGCCGCATTGTGCCTTCATAATCCGATATGCGCCATGTCAGTATCTTCACGTTTCTATATAGAATATCACGGCGTAGGCCTATATTCAAAACATTTTTCAGGGGGAGCACGGTTAAAAACTCCCGTTTGGTGAAATTTCACCAGTATACAGCCACACGGCAGTTGCGTGATGCAGACGTCATACCCTTCAGGACGGATATGCATGGGACGATCAATTGTTAAGTATCATATCGAACAGAGTATAATGAAAAAGCTTCACGGATGGCAATAATCTGCCGCGGAGCCTTTGTTATGTTTATTTACATGCCGAGAACACTCGTGATTTCAATCGTGAGATGAATCGGCATACCATATTCTCTCGTAATATAGATGTCGAATGAAATGGCAAATATGATATATAGCAAATGGCGTAAGAGACAAGTAAACCAGCCGCGGCGCCCCGCCCCCGGCAACAAACAGCGAAACTACAAGACTTGACAGCCCACCCACCCGCGTGACGCCGCTGAAAAAGGACAACTGAGAAGTGTGTGGATAGCGTGTAGTAATAAGCAACTCCGGTAAGCAGTGCTGAATAACGCCAGGATCTGATGCAACAAGTAAAAATTTGACTGGATCG
>Ga0082212_10010238_pt1 | contig 12026 bp, 8 predicted proteins | sample TergutNt197P3_FD_71548 | JGI IMG/M metagenome (GOLD analysis project Ga0082212, IMG submission 71548) | Neocapritermes taracua P3 segment gut microbial communities from Petit-Saut dam, French Guiana - Nt197 P3 | ecosystem: Host-associated > Arthropoda: Insects > Digestive system > Gut ... | reverse complement strand
TGTATTCGATCATTTGATAGTAATAATTGTCTCCGAATCCGCCGACCATCGGTTCAATATCGCGGCTGTTATTCGTGTCGCACAGATCGACAAACATGATCGGCTCATTTGGGGCATCCGGTCGCTGAAACCGCAATGCAATCCATTCATTCCAACCGGTGATGAACAATATCTTCGGGTCTTGCTTGATTGCAAAATCGCATTGTTCCGCAAAGTTGTAGCCGTATTTATGTGCATCAGGTGCCGGATCGTTTTTCCCGTCATGAAAACTCCGCGTCCAGTTGCTTTGATCTCCATAAAACGCACTGGAACTAAATCGTATGGTGCCGTTGTGTTGGGCAACGGAAACGTTGATCACTTCGTTCGCACCTTGGGAGTTTTTGAAAACGTGTTGCGGTCGCTCAAAGGCGATCCAGGGAAAACCATCATCATGAAACTTGCCTTCGTTGGGCCATTGCGATTTTTTGATTCGGAAAAATTGTTTGATTTCATCGGAGCACTCTTCGGGATGACCCACGATCATTGGCTTTCCTTCCCAATGAAACCAAAGATTCGGATACAGATTCTTTTTGTAGATTTCCTCGTACAATGTTTCGATGGTTTTGCCGGACTGGGTGTTTGTGTAAAACACCATTTTCGGCACCGCCCAGCCTTGCTTTTGGTACTCATCCAAAATTTCCATCAACTGCAAGCCTTGTTTGATATACGGATTCGCATTGGTCGCATCAATGATCAGGAAATCGACTCCTGCATCCGTCAGCATTTGGATGTGTTTCCGTTTGACCCAGGCATCGTCAGACGTGTAGTAGCCAAGGAGCGATTCTCCCCAATGATGATACCGCATAAGAGGTCCCCATGCCGGATGATTGGCATCACGAATGGCTTCCGGGTTTTCTTTGACGATTTTTGTAATATCGTAGGGACCCTCGTTTCCATGTTGAGCCAGCCATGAAAAATAGAAAATTCCTACGTACCGATCTGCTCTCGGAGCCGGTACATTGAACGCAGGCAAAGACAGCGAGCGTCCGAGGTCGTCAATCGCTCCATAAGCCCCGTTTGCGGCGGGAAGCGACAACTCTGCAGAGGCGGCAATCATCGGGAAAAGGAGCAAAAGGCACAGTAAAAAAGAGGTAACTCTGTATGGCATTGTAAATTCGATGAAACGGAAAAAACGGGGCTAACCTGCAACACGCCTCCTTGGGTGAGAGGGGTTAGAGTGAAGGGGCAGGAACTCAGTGAAGAGATTGCCCTCACACCAAACGGCTGAAACAGAGTGTATCATGCCAGCCCCTCACTTTCAATCGCTCTGTCTAATCGAAAAAGAACGACTGTCGATTTTGACAGCGGCACGCTTACCTCTGATGCCGGCTCTTTGGCTTTACTTTTTGCTTTTCAAGACGAGTTTGACCGACTTCGTTTCCCCTTCTTTGAGAGTGAACGTTTCCGAAGTCGATTCATAGTCTTTCATCCGCGAACTCACGGTAAATTCTTCGTCCGGCAAAATCGGAAACGGTCGCCACATCAACAGCATGTCCCCTTCCGCTTGCTGCTCACCAAGCAAACCACTGCCGAAGCCGTGACCAAAACCGAAGTTGCCGTGATCGTCATCCTTGAACAAGTCCTTGTTCGCATAGTCAATCTTGACGAAAGGCAAATAATCAAGTGCTTGATACGGTTCCGTAACAACGGCAACACGAAGAAACGTCGGTTTGAGAATTTCAACGTCAAGGTCAATATCCCGCTCGATTTTGGCAAATTCAAGGCACCAATCTGTTTTCCACGGCGAATCTTTTCCGAGCCGGAAACGTGTCGGTCGGGAACGGTCGCTTTTGGACGGACCGCAAACGAAAACAGCGTGTTCCAGTCCAAGCGGTACTTCCATTTTACTATTTCCCTGTGCGTCAACCTTGAACGATTCGTCTAATCCTTCCCAAACAACACCGTTAATTTTGCCCATGACGTAAATTATCATCGGTTCGGTGTACGGTTTTCCAGCACTGTCCGTAACGTGCAACTGAATCGTTGCCAGTGAGGCGGGACGAACTTCCAGCGGGGCATTGCCGGCAGTTTTCAACGAAATATCTTGTTTCAAGTAAACATCGGAAAGTTTCTTGTAATTGGAATTGAATTGCGTAGCCGCGACTGCATCTCGTTTGCGTTGTTCGAGCGTAACAATTCCCTCCATGTTCCAACTGGCAATACGGCTACTATCGAATAATACCAGCGGATCCATCGGCGAAAAAGTCGGTTCCAGAACATAATCCCCCGGTGCAAGCGGTTTCGTCTCGAACTCGCCGTTTGCATTGGTCTGCGCGCTGCGCCATATTTTGTGCTGCGGAAAGGGTGCTACCGATTCTTTTTCCGTAACATTGATCCAAGTTCCCGCAACCGGTTTGCCGTTTTTGTCAAGAAGCCGTCCTTTGACAGGAACTCCTGCGGTAAGTGAGATCGTTCCCACATCGGTCGGCAGTTTGGCATAATCTTTCACGACCGGAGCGTAATCTTTGGCAAGAATCCAAAGCAGCAAGCCGGTTTCAGGATGAGCGGCGTAGGCTTTGACATCGAACCGTCCTTGTGCATCCGTTGCGCCGAAGAAGGCATCGCCTAATTCTCTTTCGTCTCCCTGCCAAGAAAATGCTCGGACAAACGCTCCGGCAACCGGTTTGCCGTCCGGCGAGAGCACCGTTCCCTTGACGTGCACTGCCGGCTCGAGTGTAAAATCGCCCATCCGGTCAGCAAACGGTTCTCCCAACCGTTGTGAATCCATGACTTCGTCAATCGAACCATTATAGAAAATGCGGCTGATACAATCGGGATGTCCGGTCATGAATTTGACGTGCAGATTGGCTTTGCCGATCAGTTTTTCAGGAAGAGTAGCGGTGTATTTTCCTGCATTGTCGGTCTTGACCAGAATTTCGCCGAGGCATTTTTCCAGCGGAGCGGGACCGGCTCCATTGACGAAATCAGGACCATCCCAAAATTGAACGAGCACAGTTGCGTCTTTGATTGGCGTTTTTTCTTTATCGCTGACGACAACCGAACCGGTAAAGAGAACCGGGCTATCCGAGGACTGCGTCGGAGTACCGGCTCCGTCCTCGGCTCTTTGAGTCGTTTGTGCAACGAGCCGCACACGTACGAAGACGGCGGCGAACAACAATACCACGATGGTAAACAAAATTGCTTTTTTCATGATTGTCTCCTTTTTGTTGAGGGTGCTTTCAAAACTTGTCATTCGGGCAACTCGCCGAGCCATATTTCGACCGAAGATACTGTGCCCGTATAGCATCTTCGTTGGGGAAACGTTCAGCGATCTGTTCAGCGAAACCAGTGCCGAGGCAAAGGTCGCCGTTGATTCTCCGCGTTTTCCCAGTGCCGCTTCATCGCAAGCCCACTCCGCCGCTTCCTCAAAGCGGTAGAGCGAAAAATAGGCGAGCGGATTGAACCAGTGAATGAGCGTAATCACTCTCGCCGCCGCCGAAGTCCAAACATCGCCGCGACGATAGTGTTCCAACTCGTGCCGCATCACGCTCTTCCGCTGGGATTCGGAAAGATTGTCCCAACCTTCGAGCGGCACAACGAAAACGTAGTCGAACCATCGCCGCACCAGTACCGGTCCGTGAGCGTCGCTGGTCAGCATCGGAATCGGTCGTCGAATACCGAGTTCCGTTTGCATGATGTTCCAAGCGTTTGTCCAATCGGCTCCTGCCGGTTCCGCTTCACGCAGCGAAGAGTGAAAGCGGAGGGCATAGTACAGTGTTCGGACAAAAACGATGGCGATACCGAGGAGGTAGATGTAAGACGGCAGATTGCAGACGGCAGACGGCAGCAGAGAATCGGCGACTGCGTCGCTGGAGGAAGACGGCAATAATAAATCGTCACCCCCGCGCAGGCGGGGGTCTAGAGAGACGAGTCTATCGTCTGGATTCCCGCCTTCGCGGGAATGACGAAAATTTTCCTCCTCTGCCGCTGTCTGTTGCCCGCCGTCCGCCGTCTCTATCACCTCTGCCGCCGTCTGCCGTCTGCTGTCTGCCGTCTCCCACACCGGCACATCCACCGTCCACTGCACGCCGCAGAGCGGAACAATACCGAGTAGCAACACGCCGCTCCAAACGAAACGCCGCAACCACCAAGATCGGCAATGAGTGATGCCGAGCAAAGCGACGGCAAGCAAACAACCGGCGGACAACAGCAATGTCGAATAACCTAATTCAGTCATGGCGACCTCCTTTCTTTTGTTTGATGAGTACCTCCAACTCGGCAATTTCTTCCGGCGTGAAGGGATGGTCTTTCATTAGTTGCGCAATGAGCGGTACGACATTGCCGCCGCTGACTCTCTGGACGAGCAGACCGAGATGCCCGGCAGACACGGCTTCGGGAGCAACGGCAGAGCGGTAGAGCGTCGGTCGTTCCGGCGATTTTTGTGCGAGTCCTTTATCGACCAGCCGATTGAGCCGAGTCTGTACGGTCGTGTAACCGATGGGTCGTCCCAGTGCCGACTGGGCTTGGCTGATGGTAACGCCGTCCCTTTGCCAAAGGACTTGCATAATTTCCATCTCCCACGCCGAGATGGGCGAGACGCTTGTTGTTTTTTTTCGTTTTTTCATGGCAACGTTCCTTCAATGACGAATGTCGTAGTATTATAACGACGTTCGTCATAGTTGTCAAGAGGGGATTCTGCCGATCTTGCCGTTTTCTGTTTTTCCCCAGTTCGGCGAAATGATTGAATCGCATTGACAAACCACAGCAAAAACAGTAGGCTTTACCATGTTCAACACAGGAGTAAAACAATGACTTCATCTGCAATCTTGAAAACGATAAACACTTTACCGATAGAGGAACGGATGGAAGTTGTCGAACAGGTGATTCGCACTATCCGCCTGGAGGAATTGAAAAAGACACGGAAAAAACCGAAACGACAAAAGAATTCGGATAATCCTAGTCCATCTGGCGATCCATGGTTCGATGATCCGCTCAACATCGCCGTCGTCATGGAAGGGGTTCAAAGCGCAAGAGAAGAAAAATGTGTGAGTTTAGATGAGAGTCCTGTTTTGTCCGCAATTTTTTCTAAGTACCGCAATTTGTGTCAATCTGTGAAATCTGTGGACGAGATCAATTAACATAACGTTGAAACTCTAATGATTCTTTACCAAAATTGATGAGCAGTGCTTTTTTTAGTCCAGTGGCTTTTAAGTAATTGAGAACTTGGGCTTTCTCTCTGCCGGACAAGTCGGACAACGCCTTCAATTCAACGATGATGCTTTCGTAACAGATAAAGTCAGCAATGTAATAGGACTTCAATTCTTGCCCACAATAAAAAACGGCAATTTTTTGTTCTCGTCGAAATGGTATATTCTGGGTTGTCAATTCAATTTCAAGCGCATCTTGATAGACCGCTTCAAGAAAGCCGCAACCCAATTCTTGGTGTACTTTCATTGCCGCTCCAATGATAGCATAAGTCTGTTGATCACGTTCCATATTATTTATCGTCCACAGATTACACAGATTTTCACAGATTATCTTATGAAATCTTATCTGTGTCAATCTGCGCAATCTGTGGATCACATCTTGTCATTTCCCGTTTTTCCCCTAGAATCAGGGGACCATGTCCATTCCCAAAGTTGCCATCGTTGGTCGTCCGAACGTCGGAAAGTCGAGTCTCTTCAACTGGCTCATCGGTCAGCGGATTTCCGTCGTCGATCCGACCGCCGGCGTTACGCGGGATCGTGTTTCCTTTCTGCTCGATCTCAACGACGCAGGAGAAAATCCGCAACTCATTGAACTGATCGACACTGGCGGTATCGGAATCATTGACGAAGACAACCTTTCCGAACACATTGAAGAGCAAATTCAAATCGCTCTGCGGTCTGCCGACCTCATTCTTTTTACCGTTTCCGCACAAGACGGCATCGTGCCGTTGGATGAGCACGTTGCGGAAAAACTGCGAAAACTGGACTGTCCGGTCATTCTCGTTGCAAACAAGGCGGACAACGACAAGGAAGAACGCAATGCCGAAGAGTTCCAACGGTTCGGTTGGGATGTGCTGGCAGTCAGTGCGATGCAAAAGCGAGGACGTGTTCGGTTAACGGAAACGATTAGAGAATGGCTGGAACAGACGGCAGACGGCAGTCAGCAGACGGCAGAAGATTTGGCCGAACCTGTCATGAAGTTGGCGATTGTTGGTCGCCGCAATGCCGGTAAGAGTACGTTTATCAATACGTTGCTCCAAGAGGAGCGGGTGATTGCCAGCGATGTTCCCGGTACGACGCGCGATGCCATCGACATTCACTTTGAACTGGACGGCAAGAATTTTCTTGCGATTGACACGCCCGGCTTTCTGCGGCGGAAGGGAGTGAAAACCGACTTGCAGTTTTACAGTACGAACCGGGCAGAAAAGAGCATTTATCGGGCGGATGTCGTGTTGCTGTTTTTCGAAGCGAATTCGCAGATTCAAGCGGTCGAACAGCAGTTGATCGGTTTCATTCGGAAGGCGATGAAGCCTTGCATTTTCGTGGTGAACAAGTGGGACACGATGGTCGGTCAAATGCCGACGGAGCGTTGGGGAGAGTACATTCGGGAGTCGTTTCCCGATTTGAGTTATGCACCGATTGCGTTCATCACGGGCAAGACGGGCAAAAATCTCAAAACGATGCTCAATCATGCGCAGATGTTGTTCAATCAATCGCGTCAGCGGATTTCGACATCGCAACTGAATAAATTGGTAACGGCGGCACTCGAAAACAATCCACCGCCACTACATCATTTTCACAAGGTAAAGATTTACTACGCCTCGCAGGTGGACGTTTCTCCGCCGACGATTGTGTTGTTCTGCAACATGCCGGATGCGTTTTCTGCACCGTATCAGCGGTATCTGCTCAATTTTCTTCGGGATGGCTTACCCTTTGCGGAAGTGCCGATTCGGTTGTTGTTCCGCAAGCGAGAGTCGTCCGATACGAAAGATGAAATCGAAACGAAAAGGAAGTCGTGAATGAAAGCCGGGAGCGTAACGAAGTGGAACGACCGGAATCAGTACTCGCCCTTCGGATTAGGTCCGTATTGGTTGTCTCCGCGTTGACTGTCGAGACACATAAGAACAAGCAAAATGATCCCCCCAACATACGGAATTAGCCCGATAAACCAGAACCATCCACTCTTACCAATGTCATGCAAACGGCGTATCTGAAGATTTATCATCGGGCAAAGCAATGCAAGAGAAAGTATGACCCCGACAAAAACAAGTAAGCCGCCAATGACTTCCAATTCCCCATCTACAAAAACGAAGCCGAAGAACATTGGCACGTAAGCAATGAGCGCACACCATAGAGAGAACATCCAGAACTCTTTCCGTCTGGCTCTTCCGTTCATCATTGAATATTTGTTTTTGATAATATCCCAGAACCCAATACCGAGGGCATTGGCATCTACGTACGTTGCATTGCCTGTACCTGGTACATTGGCTATTGGTCTGGCAATCGCTCTTTGTCCCATGTTATTCTGTACAACCGGCGACCTGCTACTTTGGACGTTGTTAGTACCCATAGCATTGGCAATCGTTTTTTGCATTGCAACTTGTTCCATTTCTTCTGGCACGCTGTTCATTCCTTGTACCAACATCATTTGTTCGACTGTGGAGTCAAAACAATTAAAAGTAACGCCATATCGGGCAGCAATTTTTTGTGTCCGATTTGCCGATTCTTTAACTCTTTCTCCGATTTCCTGTCGGACAGCAACAAGATTGGCATAGGCATTATTATAATTTTCGTCAAGGGCAGTCCTCGCTTGATTGGTCTTGATAGCACCAGATACCATATTTGTTAGCAAAGAGATACCGGCATCGACCGCCCCGCCTTTCAGATCAAACATCCACCGCCTTCCGCCGAGTGCATCGGCAATACCATCGACGGCAGCCTCACCAGCACCGGAATTGATATTGTCAATCGCCTCTACATATTGCTGGTTCAATTCGGCTACCTGACTGGCGACCTCAAGAAACTTGTTGAAGTGTGCAAGACACGCTTCAAATGCCTTCGTGAATTCTTTCGGACATTTTGAAGATTCGATATTGAGGTGGTCGCCTAAATCTTCTGAATTGAGAGAATAATTGCATTGCATAGCGACCAACTTGATTGCTTCTTTTTCGTCGTTACATTCCCGCATCAGTTGTTTGAAAGCCATGCTGGAATAAACGGCTGCCTCTTTCAAATCTTTTTCAATGAATTCGCCGCCAGCAGAATAGGCGTGGGCAAGGCAAAGATATGCAAAAGCAAAACCTTTTTCGGCGGCTTTTTCGTATGATTTTACTGCCGTTAAATCGTCTTTCGTTACGCCAAGTCCATATTCCGAACAGAGACCGGCGCAACAAAGACCAGCGGCAGAATCTTGAGCGGCAAATTTTGCTCCTTGTGTAAAACACTGTGCCGCCTGCTTATTTTGCGCACTTTCCTTACCGCTATGCAAGCGTCCATGCAAAGAAAAGTAGCCAAGATAGAACATTGCTTCGGGATTTCCCTGTTGGGCAGATGTTTTCAATCCGTTATACTCGGACATCCATCCGATTTTTGCAATTTCAGTCTTGTCTGACACCGGAACAGCAGCGACCGAAACGGCTGGCGAGGACATTTCCGATTGTGGCGTTTCGCCGAACGTCAAGCCTTTCACTTTTCGTGCCGGTGCGGTTTTGCCGTCTTCGGTTTCGACCATTGTCCCGGGGGTAATCATTCCCGCTTTGGCAAGTCCTTTGAGTTGACCACCTGTAACCTCGATTTTGTCGCCGCTCTCGTTGTAATAAAACCATTTTGCCATTGGAAGTTTGGAAGGTTAGGAGTTTGCCGAGCAACGGCAACAAGAGTCCGCTCAAAGAATGGGAGCGGCACGCTACCCAGAAACGGAGTAATCCCTCCGATCAAAGAGACGCATTGCTAGCCAAATGGACAATGCAGATTCTTTCCGCAAGTATGTACGCGACGCTCCGCTATCGGGAGCAACGCAACTTCACATACTGCCGATAACTTTCTACCCGGTTTCCCGGTGATCATGTAGAAAATTGTCGTCGCCGAAGCGATCCTGGGTACTTGTTAACGTTCTCTAATTCAATCCGCTCGGCGCACAGCCGGAGCGGTATTCCTAATTGTGGACTCTATTATACCCCCATTTCTGCAAAAGGCAACGGGAAAAATTTCTTTTGTGTACAGTTTTTTAACGTACTTTTTCAAGCCCCTCGGCTTATTGTATTCGCTGGAAAACGTGCCCTTTTGTTGGGAAATTGCCGGTTCATGCGGTTTTGCGGGGATTTTCCGCCGATTTTATGCGCGTTTGCCGGTTTTTGCACCGGTTCGGCAAAATCGCTGATGAAACCGATAATATCTTGTGCGCTCGGCTTTTTGTACCGGCGGCGGAAATCGGAGGTTCGTTGAGTCGATCAGGCAAAAAAAACACTGCGGTTGCGATCTGTGGTATAATACTGGCGTGGACCGGTGTTTGTTGCTTTTTTCAACTTTTGGAGGGTCTAGCTGTGTCAAATAACACAACGCTCATGGACGATTTTTTTGATAAGGATACTTTTCGTGCAGCGTATGATAAAAAAATGTGGCTCGAATCAAACAAGTCATTTTTAGATTACTACAAAAGGCTCTTTAACGAGTACACGCGAGTGTTCAAAACATCATGGCGCATACCTTTACCGGGGGATACAGCTGAAAGTCAATCGTTTAATGAAATACTGCAACAATCAAAAAAGAATGCTTGCAAAATTGGCAAAGGCATTATTAAATCGCTGGAGTTATGCTTGCAAGGAAGAAGAAGTGAGGGCTTTAATGCCTTTTCTGATTGCCTGCCTGATGTTTCATATTTCGACTCAATGATTGGTAGAAGTTTTAATGAAAGCCGTTATTTTCGGATACGGAAGGTTGACAACGTTTCAGAGGTTTGTACGGTAAACAACATGTTTCACATGCCTTTTAGTAAACGGCATAAAGTCCAAGAGTACAGATACAGTATCCTTGGTTATCCGTGTCTATATCTTGCTTCATCCCTTTATACATGCTGGGCAGAGATGGGGCAACCTCCATTTCACACCGTCGTTTTGTCAAGATTTCAACCGACCGATCTCTTTCGCCACATAAAAATTTTGCACTTGTCAACAGCACCAATTCAATACAAGGAAGAAATTGAATTGAGAATAAGAAATGCGACGCATTTCAGTAAACCGTTCGACTCGGAAAATCTCAAGTTTTTCTTCGAATTATGGCCATTACAATTGGCGTGCTCCATTCCCACGAAGCACTCAGATGGAGTTTTTCATGAGGAGTATATCATCCCGCAATTCCTGACCGAGTTGATTAGAGATCAAAAGGATGTCTCTGGGGTTTGTTATCGCACAACTAAAGTTCCGCAAATGGGGCGAGATAGGATGTTCCCAGGGCTCCTCTATAATTATGCTTTCCCTGTTCGGAATTTTGAGAAGAACTCAGACTATTGTTCGGACTTGAGCCGTGCTTTTTTACTGACATGTCCAATTTCTTTTGAACTTAGTCTCGCATGTTCCCGCCGTGAGGGATATGGTCATGCTGCCCCCAATGTAAACGGCTTTACCTGGCACGACGTTCCTTTTACGTTGCCCGAAGGGATTTCAACCACGTATGACATGACAAATTTTTACGCTGTCGAGCATAAATCTGCCTGTGATAACGCCATTCCTTTGATCGATGAATGATGCAGGTTCTCGGTATCAAACGTCAAGATACCGGTTCCGCCCTTCGTAGCCGGATTTCTTTCAAAGTAGTACCGTATTCATCGTGCCAACGATCCAGAGCAACGCAAGCAACTCCCAGCACAACATTGGCGGCAAGGTTAGCGGAATCCAATGTATGGTCTCTGGTGAAAACCAAAACATCTTCACCGAACCGCTTTACCAATATCCCCTGTTCGATTAACTCTTTCCTAATACGCACCACGTTTTTGAAACGCACTCGAAGGCTTTCCGTTTCCTCCACAACGGCTTGCGAACCTTTGCATACAACGAATCCGCCCTCTACTTCGTAACCCGTCGCGGTGATGTTCTTCGCCTCAATGTAGAGCAGTTCGCTTTTTGCAAAGAGATTTTTTGTTACCATTGTTCGGCTCTGGGTATCCCCATCGTCCACATCGTCCGACTCCGGTTCGTATTCCGTATTATCAGCAATCTGCTTTTCCAATTCGGACTTTGCCTCGGATTCTCTTCTTTCCCGCTCCGCCTGCGCTGCCGGTATGATGGGCATATCAACCGAATCGCGGAGCGGCATCATCACACAGGAATAACCGCCATCGGCTTCAAGCAGGATGGGGTCAGATTCTTTTCCGTCCGGCAGGTACAGCCGCAATTCCACGTCGTCCGAAAATGCTGAAGACACGTCCAACAGGAATTTCGGATTGATTCCAACCTTCCCCGTGCTGTAACCGTTACAGGGAATTTCAACCGTCCCCCGCACTTCTTTTGGCGCACCATTATACGGAGACGTTGCGACTATCGCATTGAGAGTCAAACGATGTTCCGCAAATACCAAGTCAACGTGCGGGTCGCTCTTGCTAAATGCCGGTGCAATGTTTTTCAATGCCGATTCCCTCGTCTGCGTTCTCCATCGTCGCTTTGGAACTCTTTGAAATCGTTGCTAGTGCATCAATGATTTCTTTGACGGGCAGCAAGAGACTGCCTGGTTCCGATACATCAACGTCGAGTCGGACTCGGATTCCGTATTCTTGGTCAGTGGCTTGCAAGATTGCACCGTCTTTGAAGTTGGCACAAATCTTGACGTACCGCAATGCCAAACCAAAAGCAACAGCAAAAACAGTAAAATTTGTTTAGAATTTGTTAACTTTATCAATTTTACCTTTCTTCATTTTTGCTTTTATTAACGGTTTTTTCTATCTAGTAATAACCTTTTAACAGCTTTTCAACAGTCTTTACATTTTCAAAGATTCATATAAATCTTTATTTTACTATTATTTAATCATAAAAATTTTAGAAATAGACAAAACTTTTGCAAACATTAATA
>Ga0082212_10010237_pt1 | contig 12027 bp, 10 predicted proteins | sample TergutNt197P3_FD_71548 | JGI IMG/M metagenome (GOLD analysis project Ga0082212, IMG submission 71548) | Neocapritermes taracua P3 segment gut microbial communities from Petit-Saut dam, French Guiana - Nt197 P3 | ecosystem: Host-associated > Arthropoda: Insects > Digestive system > Gut ... | reverse complement strand
CTTGAATTAAGGTATACAGGTTCTCCGCTAATGATAACTTCTCCTTCGCTCTTGTACCCATAAGACCTGCCGAAAATACTCATCATCAGCTCTGTACGTCCTGCTCCCATAGGTCCGCAGAAAGCCAAAATCTCTCCTTTCTTTAAATAAAACGATACATTATCTACAACTTTAATGGCATGATAATCGGGATGGTACACAGACCAGTTTTTAACTTCCATGATTGTATCCCCCGGCTTTGTTTTCCGCTCGGGGAACCGATGAGTCAAATCCCGGCCTACCATATCCCGGATAATCTTTTCTTCGGTCAGATTTTCCGCTTTAACATTATAACTGCCTATGGATTTTCCGTCCCGCAGAACTGTTACAGTATCCGCAACTTTCAGTACTTCGTGGAGTTTATGGGAGATCATTACACAGGTAATCCCCTGTTTTTTAAAATCCAAAATTAAATTAAGCAGCTTTTCGCTTTCATCATCATTAAGAGAAGAAGTGGGCTCGTCCAGAATTAAAAGGTCTGCCTTTTTGGAAAGCGCCCGTGCAATTTCCACCAATTGCTGTTTGCCTACCCCCAGTTTACTTACCATGGTTTCCGGCGGCTCATTAAGACCTACCCGATCAAGATATTTTTTGGATTCTTTTATATAGTAATTCCAGTTGATAATGCCAAACTTAGTCTGCATATGTCCAAGAAAAATATTTTCATAAATGGATAAATAAGGACTTAAAGCCAGTTCCTGATGGATAATGGCAAGCCCTTCTTTTTCACTGTCTTTTACGCTATGATAACCGGTTTCTTTGCCTTTAAAAATTACCTTTCCCTCATAATCCCCTTTTGGATATACACCGGAAATAACACTCATAAGAGTAGACTTGCCTGCGCCGTTTTCTCCGCAAAGGGAATGGATTTCTCCCTGCTTCACCTTCAACGAGACATTATCCAGGGCTTTTACACCGGGAAAATCTTTGGTTAAATTTTCTATTTCCAGTATGTATTCACTCATGCACATGCCGCCTTCTGGCTCTAAAATTGCTGCGATAGCAGCTTATTTTCAATATTTATTTTCATGTAAAAATAAAACGGGAGGTTGTTTCCTCCCGTCTTTTAGCTGTTTAAAACTAGCGTGTGATCTGAGCACCTTCAGCTGCAGAATAGAACCCTGCATTTACAGGAACCTGCAGATTATCTCTGGTTACCAGAACAGGATCCAGCAGATAAGCATTAACGGTCTTCAGCCCGGTATCTCCGATGGACTTAAGACTTCCACTGGCAAGTACTGCACCGGGAATATTAACTTTTTGTTTCTTAAGAACCTGATCGGCAAGAACGATTGCAGCTTCGGCAAGCTTGGCAGTATCTTTGAAAACGGTCATGTACTGTTCACCGTTCTTGATAGCCAGCATGGACTGAAATTCTGCATCCTGACCGGTTACTACGGGCAGTTTTCCGCGGTATTTGGCATCCGCTTTGCAGGCTTCAATAACTGCACGGGCAATAGGATCGTTGGGGGCAAGAATTGCGTCCAGCGTTACACTGCGGGCATCGTTATTGAGGAGGTTTTCCATTCTCTGCTTGGCGATGGGGGCCTGCCAGTTTTCAGTGGCGATCCTCTGGAAATTGGCTTTATCTTTTGAAGTTTGGGGATAGGGTCCCACTACCTTGAGTACACCCTTTTTGATATAGGGATTAAGAACGCTCATGGCGCCGTCAAAGAAGAAATAGGCATTTCCATCGGTGGGTGAACCGGCAAAAAGAGTAATATACTTGGGAGCACTGGCTGTGGCGGCTTTAAGGTTCAGAGCGGTTTCAATGGCTGTACCCTGGAGTACACCTACCTTAAAGTTGTTAAAAGTAATGTAGTAATCATAATCCTTGGAATTTGCGATAATCCGGTCATATGCGATTACCACTACCTTATCCCGGGCTGCTTCCCTGACTACAGAAGCAACACCGTCATTAATGCCGCCGATAACCAGAGCCTTGGCGCCCTGGGTCAGGAAGCTCTGAATCTGCTGATTCTGTTGAGCCTGGTCGGCATTACCGAATTGGACTTCTGCCCTGTAACCCCTCTTTTCTGCTTCCGCTTTAAGTGAGGCGCCGTCTTTTACCCAGCGAGCAACGTGGGTTTCGGGCATGGCAATACCAATCATGGTCTGCGCGAAACTGAGGCTTGCAACTGCAAGAATCAGCATTACGAGAAATAATTTCTTCATACTTGTCCTCCGAAAATAATAGTAATTAGACCATAATTACCAATAAAAATCATCTTGAAAAGTGTAGTTTTTTGATAAAAAAAAGGAATTTTAACATTTAAATAAAAATTACTCTTAAACAAGGAATAATTTGAGGTCAAAATATTCCTTGCATATTAATTAATGGCATTTATATTACGATATACATCTTCTCTTGAATGGAAACCATCCCGAATTACTTCATCAATATTACCCCTGAAAATAGAAGTGGATTTTTCCAGGTATCCCGGTATTTTTACCCCACTGTTATTATCCACCATGGTATCCGCCAACGGAATTTCCATTTGAGGATCCCTGGTTTTCTGAGCAATACCAACTGCCAGAGCAGCTGCTCTGACCCCGATTTTTCCTATAGGTTTATATACGGTCATTAATTGAGTTCCTTCCATAATACGCTGACATGCACTTAAATCCGCATCCTGACCAACAACAGCTATTTTTCCTGCAAGACGGCGCTCTGAAAGAAGCTGAATCGCCGCCCCGGCAATGGCATCGTTACCGCAGGCAATGGCATCAATATCCGTGGTCTCTTCTAAAATCAGACCTATTTTTTCCAGCGCCTCATCCGAACTCCACTCTTCCAGCCAGATTTCCCGAACAATTCTGGCTTCGCCCTTTTGAACAAGAGGATCGATAATCTCGTGAAACCCGGCGCTGATGTCAAAACTGTTTACATCGTGAATTGAACCGTTTACTATCAAAAAGCGTCCACGGGATACGACCTGGCTTAAAGCTCTTCCGAAATGACGGCCTACTTCCAGGGAATCAAAGGAAATATATGCATCAAGGGGAACCCCCTGAATCAGTCTGTCATAGGCGATAACGGGAATACCAGAATCTTTTACCTGGCGGATCGCATCGGCAATAAGCTCTGTATCATGGGCAATTACCACCAAAATATCTATATTTTCATTAACCATGTAATTTATCTGAGCGATCTGTTCCTGAATACCTCCGGCAGAAAGCTGGACAATCACATCCGCTCCCAATTGTTGAGCCGCTCCGGTGAAAACTTTAAGATCTTTGTTCCAGCGCTCTATAATAAATGTGGCAGTGGCAATGGAAAAACCTATTGTCAATCTTCCTTCTTCACCTGACTTTTTTATCCCCGATCCCGACGGAGCGCTGCCGTTTGCAGTTCCGGCAGAACTTCTTCCGCTGCAGGATATACAGCAGACGCAAAGAATAAAAACCGCCGTTATACGAAACACCTGCATAATGTATTTTACATCTATATCAGCGTAATAGTACATGCTTTGCCAAGAGGATGAAAGGTTCCGCACAATAAAGCTTTCTTTTCAGCTTCCGGAATAAAAAGATTTGTTTCCATACCATCGTCATGACGTATCACAAGCCCGTCGAGAACTCCCGCAACAGCCTTGATTTGATCCCTGCCGGCAATATCGCCGCTGCCAAGCAAAGGGGCGAATTCAAGTGATGTATGAACTGTCTGCATTATGGAAAGCAGCAGATGACTTGATTTTTTGCACAGATAAACAGGACCTGCTTTTACATACGATGCGTTTATAACTTTCCGTACTTCTTCCCGGTTCATAGAAAAAAACTTCATGTAAAACGCATCCTCATAATCACTCAACCCTTCACAAAAAAGCAAAAGAAATTCTTCCGTATCAATTTTTTTATATATGGAAAAGTTGATACGGGAAAAAACAAAATCTTCAAAGCTTCTGTTTGATAAATCCAGTACACCCGGTGTTTTTTCAACCGTACCTGTTTTTTTTGCCGCCGGCTCCAGCTTTGCCAGGGCATTAAGTCTTTCCAGCTCTTTATGGACAAAAAGAAGCCGCCGGTAACGGCTTTCAATGCGTCGTCTTACAAGAGCCACAATCTCGTCAGCGTTCATAAAGTTCCTGCAAAAAAAGGGTTGCCGCCTGGGCAACATTAAGGCTTTCGACAACACCTGTTCCGGGAATCCTGACCAGCATGGAACATTGTTCTTTTATTTCCGCCGAAAGGCCCGTTTCTTCATTGCCAATTACCAAAATTATACCGGGTAAGTGTTTTTTTTGATCAACAAGGATTTTTGGAATATCCCGAATTCTGATCCTGGCCCGCGGATCGGTACCAACAGTAAGAAGTTTTCCGGATGCATTTCTTAAAAAAGCTTCAGGACAACGGACAGAACGGAATTCAACATGTTCCATTCCCCCTTCAGCGGCCCGGTAGGCTGCTGTGGTAAGGCTTTTTGCTCTGGGTTCTCCTTCTGCGGTGTTTTGTTCGGTAAGAATAACAGGTGAAGCGTCAAAGAATGCGGCGGACCGGACAATGGCTCCCAGGTTATGATCGTTTCCAACATTACAAAGCAAGAGCCCGGTATTTTTCCCGGCAACCCACCTGTCAATATCTTCAGGTGCAGCGGCTTCCACAGCGGGTTCATAGATCATTGCTACAATCCCCTGATGATGGGGAGTCTTGCAGATCTTTTCCAACTCTTCGTTTTCACAAAGTTTATAGGGACGCTTCCGGTCCGCTAAATGCTTGCACAATTTGGTAAAAAGAGGAAGCCTGTCTTCCCGCAAAAAAAGCCGGTTAATTTTTTCCGGATGAATATCACTTAAAGCACGAATTGTATTCAAGCCGCAGACGGCAAGTTCATCGGTCAGCCTGTTACGCATGCCACCAGTGTATCATTTTTATTAACAATTAGATACTATGAAGTAACAGAAAATTTTTCTGACAAGGAAATGGAAGAAGCCGAAATATGAGTATTACTACGAAAGAAGGCGACGATGGCTTTACCGATTTTATTGGTTCAAACGGGAATATCGGGCGAGTACGAAAAGATCATCCTATCATTGAAGTTCTTGGATCGCTTGATGAACTGGACGCAAATCTTGCACTGTGCGAAATTGCATTGCAATCAGACGGAAACGGGCATTTCTCGGGCCTGATCAAAAAAGCGCGGAAAGAATTATTTATTTCTGACAGTCACCTGAATACCAACTGGCTTGAACAGCAAATCCTGGAACTGGAAAAAGAAAACCCAATACAAGACTTTGTAAGAACCTGGACCAACATTACTGCGGCAACAATAAACGCTGCACGGACTATTTGCCGCCGCTGTGAAAGGGCTATGATATATGCCGAAGCATCAAGCTCCGCTGAAACGGGAAAAAATTTAAAAATAACCGTTCCGTCTTCGCTTCACTGGCTTAATCGTCTGTCGGATCTGCTTTTTTTACTTGCTGTGTCAGCAGAAAGAACCGCCGTAAAAAAAATCACCCAAATACATAGCGACCATCAACCGATTTAACCTTAAGGGTAATATCGTTCAGTGTTCCAATTCTTTTTAAATCAATCAAATATTTGCCAAGTGCTGTATCCGAAACGGCAATATGGGTTAATATCCAATCTTTAAGATATTTTACAAAATTTAACGGGTTAACATAAACATTATTGGAAAGATCATTAACAGTGCTTAACACTTCTCTGACAAAATCACTGTGCCCTTTTTTATGATCGCCAAAACCGGGATATTTTACCCTTTCCATAATTTTTTCTTCGGTAGAAAAATGGTATCCTACATAGCCAACCGCTCCGTGGAGCACCTGCATAAAAACTTCTCTGGAACTATCCCTGTCTTTCAGGCAGCTCCTGTACAGTCTGTTTGTTAAATTAACCAATTCCATGTGCTGTGAATCAATAAGGGGAATACCAACCGAATAGGATCTTTGCCAGGTAACGATTTCATTAGCTGCCATATGTATAAAATAATATTTTTTTTATCAACAAGCAAGTTAATTAACCGAATAAAATCCAATGCTTTACTTTTTTCCCCGGTTCTGGTACAGTAAACATGCCTGTTTCAAAGGAAGCGAGGTGGCCTTTCTGCAATATAAGGTTTATTCCTCCGCTATCCCGTAACTGTGATTGGGAATGTTTTACCATAAAATCCCATAAGCCAGGAACTTTGAACAGACACGGTTTTCCTGGAAAACCGTTACTTTCTTTTTCGGGTTTCGTGGTCAGAGCCTGAAGGAGTCTCTTATGTTTTCCCATAAACGTTTTTTTTCTCTTGTTTTTACCATTCTGGTGATGGTATGTGTTGTTTCAGTTGGCGCCCAAGACTATTCAGTAAACGATGAGTATCTGGATTACGGAGAAGCCAACGAAGAGCTGGTAATTACCGCCGGTAGAACACCTGAAGAATTAAAGAAGGTGCCCGCCCAGGTAACCGTTATTACCGCTGACGATATCGCCCAATCGGGGGCAACTAATGTTGTCGGTGTATTAGAAACCGTACCGGGAGTACGCTTTTCCGGCGCTATGGCGGGAGCCGGTTCCGAAATAATTTCCATGCGCGGCTTCGGAGAAAATTCCTATGGTCGGGTTTTAATTCTGGTGGACGGCAACAAAATAAACGATCCGGACATGAAGGTTGCAAACTGGAACGCCATTCCCCTGGCAGACATTGAACGGATTGAAGTACTGGACGGAAGCGCCAGCGTACAGTACGGCAATAACGCAGTAGGCGGGGTGATTAACATCATCACCAAAAAAGGCGGAGAGCGCCGAACCTTAATTGGAATTTCGGGAGGCAGTTTTTTTAATAACAGGGAATCGCTTTCGCACTTTGAACCTCTTTCTTGGGGGAATTTTTCAATCGCTGCTGAACATATTGGTACCAATGGATACAGAGAACGACAAGAGTCAGAAGTCGTCAGCCTCGCCGGAAGTTCCAACGTGTTTATCGGCGATACCATGCAGCTTTCGTTCAACGGATTTTTTTCGTATCTGTATTATCAATTACCCGGAGGTTTGACAAAAGAAGAATTTAAAAAGAATCCCAAAAAGGCAAAAAACCATGATGACGAAAACGAAGAATACCATTTTGGGGGCGGCGCTTCTTTCCGCTGGTTTCCAACAGAAAATGTAGAATTCATGCTGCCCCTTTCGTACCGTGGAAAATCCATTACAATTGATATGGCATCGTATCAATACGGCGGCGGTTTTATAGACAGAATCATCCATTTAGCGGAAGCACGGCCACAGGGTTCGGTAACATTCGACATTGCCAGTATGCCGCTTCGTTTAATTGGAGGTATTGATCTTTTTCTTACCTGGCTTAATGCCGATATCTATGATGATAAATCCAGAACCGTTCCCGCTTCATCGAATTCTTCTTTTACTATTTCAGAATGGACCATAGGCCCTTACCTTATAATGCGTTTTTCCCCCCTGGAGAATCTTTCATTTTCAACGGGCGCTCGCCTTGATTCTGCAATTATTAAATCGAAAGTCCGGGCTGGAGATGCCGGCGGGAGCAAAACTTATACTGCTTTTGTGTATGATGCGGGAATTGTGTACAACCCACTGGAAGCATTAAAACTTTTTGCCCGGTATGCCGCACTTTTCCGTTATCCCTTTGTCGAAGAACTTGCAGAGGTTTATTACGGCGGTTTTAATCAAGATTTAAAACCGGAAAAAGGGTTTAACACCGAAATAGGTGCTGCATGGCAATTAAAAGATATCTTCAGCCTTACTGCAAATTTTTTCTTTATGCAGTTGAAAGATGAGATCAACTATAACGAAACTGTCTTCCCCGGAAAAAACGACAACATGGATAAAACCCGCCGTTTTGGAACCAATGTGGACTTGAGTCTTACACCGGTTGACTGGATTTCCTTTGACACTTCCTGGTCATGGGTAAATGCAGTTTTTATCGACGGCCATTACAAAGACAAAAAGGTACCATTTGTTCCTCAGCACCAAACATTCGGCAACCTCATGGTACATCTTCCCTTTGGGTTAAGTTTTGGACCGGACTTTGAGTATATAAGCAGTTGTTTTTACAGCGGAGATTTTAAGAATGAAGCTGCTTCTATGGATTCATTTTTTTTACTGGGAGCACGGGTACGTTTCGTTCTGGACAAAGACGAAAATCAATTTTCCCTGCAGATCACTGCAAAAAATCTTTTGAACACCAAATATGCAGCCTATGGAACATACAATCAATGGACATTGTATACTCTTTACCCTGCTGACGGTTTTTCCATCAATGCTTCCGTGCAATACCGGTTTTAATTTAAAAAGGAGTTTTTTACAGTAAACAAATGAACAGCAAATATATGTTTCGTATAACAATAGTCTTTCTTCTTTTGCTGTTCAGTTGTTCGGGGAAAAATACCTCCGGCATTGAATTCAACAATCACCCGCCGGCGATAAACAGAATCATTTCCGCCGCCCCTTCCATTACGGAAATTATCGCAGGGCTTGGTCTTGCAGATAAACTTGTTGCCACGGACAGGTATTCCCGCGAAATAGAAGGCGTGCGGAACGATCTGCCGGAAATCGATTTTTTTTATCCGGATATCGAAGCGATAGCCGCTCTGAAACCGGACATAATTATTCTAGGCGAAATAAACACCAATGGCACTGTTGATACACAGTTCGATTTTTTCCGGCGGCTGGACATTGCTGTGATCCGGATACCGACCAGTAACAGCATCGCGGATATTTACACCGATATCATCCGCATTGCAGATGCATTGGGCGTTCCGGAAAGAGGTGCAGAAATGGTACAGCATATGCAAAACACAGTTGCACAAGTATCACAGCGCACAGCGGAGCGGAATACTGAACTTCGCGAAACATCCCAGGCCAATAAACCCAGCGTTTACTTTGAAATTACCCCGGCTCCCTATATAGTGAGCTTTGGCAGGGGAACCTACCTGGACGAACTAATCGAAATAATCGGCGCACAGAATATTTTTTCCGCAGAAAGCCGGTGGTTTACACCCGGTGCGGAAGCGATTATCAGCGCAAACCCCGATGTAATCTTTATTCTGGAGGGGATAAGTGATGCTGAAGAAATAAAAAACCGTCCGGGTTTCCAGTCCATTAATGCAGTACGGCAAAACAGAATTTTCACCATTAATGCAAACTATGCCTCCCGGCCGTCGCAAAATATTGTACTGGCGCTGGAAGAAATGTATAATGCAATGTGGCAATGAAATCCGGTAAAACAACAAACAACAAAGCAAACAGATCTCTTGTTACCGGCATTGTTCTTTCATTAATCGTTCTCTGTGCCGGAGTTTCGCTTGGCAGTTCCGGCATTAATCCAATGGAAACATTCCGTGTGCTTGCATTAAAAACTCTGCACCTTAACCTGGAAGTCGATCCGCATATTGCCGCCATAGTCTGGGAGCTTCGCCTGCCCCGGACAATTCTTGCTTTTATCGTCGGCGGATCGCTTGCAGTCAGCGGTGCGGTGTTCCAGTCGGTTTTAAAAAACCAGCTAGCTTCACCTTACATACTGGGAGTATCTTCCGGTGCGTCTTTGGGCACAGCTCTTGTAATGCTTGGCTTTTCCGGTTCAATCAGCGGATTGCTTGGCAATGCTATTTTTTCCGCGCCATTGGGTTTTTTGGGACTTTTTATTATGCCGCTTACCGGCTTTGTGTTTGGTTTGGGGACGGTACTTGTTGTGATTGCCTTTGCATACCGGCTGGATAAAAACCTTTCCAATAATACAATTATTCTTTTTGGAATGGTGTTTTCTTTATTTGTAAATGCGATCCTTACTACCCTGCTTTCTGTTTTTCATGAAGAATTAAAAAACCTCCTTCTGTGGCAATTGGGTTCTTTTTCTCTCCGCGGCTGGAACCATGTAGCGCTGATCCTTCCGTTTTTTGTATTGGGACTTCTGGGGATTATCCGCTACATAAAAGAAATGGATATTCTTTCTTTTGGGGAAGATGAAGGCCGGGCCATGGGGGTAAATGCAAAGGCAGTGCGTAAACGGCTTTTTCTTTTTGCTTCTCTCCTTACCGGCGCTTCTGTTGCCCTTTGCGGTGCTATTGGTTTTGTAGACCTTATTGCCCCCCATGCAGTGCGGCGCATTGCCGGCTCCCGGCACAGCTGGGTTATCCCCCTGTCGTTTTTGGCCGGTGGCATACTTATGGTAACGGCAGATATTATTGCCCGGATTGCTGCAAGCCCGTCGGAACTTCCCGTAGGTGCGGTAACAGCCCTAATCGGCGCGCCGTTTTTTGCATGGGTTTATTTTGGAAAGACACCAGGCTCTGCTTTTTCTAAATCTATTTTCACACGGAGATCGCAGAGATGATTGAACTGAATGATCTGTACTGCGGCTATGGCGCGGAAGATGTACTGCAGAATATCAGCCTAAAAGCAGCAGCCGGGGAATTCCTGAGCATTACCGGGCCTAACGGCTGCGGGAAAAGTACCCTGCTTAAAGCAATTGCCCGGCTGCTTCCGTACCGCGGAAGCATTTTGATTAACAGCAAGGAAATAAATTCTTTTTCTCAAAAAGATCTTGCAAAACACATTGCCCTTTTAGGGCAAGCCTCTCCGCTGTACTTTCCCTATACCGTATACGACACAGTTGCAATGGGAAGGTATGCCCACAGCAAAGGCTGGTTCGGCAGTTTGGATAAAACAGACAAGACGGTAATAGAAAATGCACTTTGTACTCTGAACCTTGACGGTATAAGAAATGAATTAATCAGTGAATTATCAGGCGGACAGCTCCAGCGTGTTTTCCTTGCACGAACGCTCGCGCAGGATCCCAGGATTATTTTACTGGACGAACCAACCAATCATCTGGATATAAAAAACCAAATTACGCTGCTGGATCATCTTACCGCATGGGTAAAGGAAGGAGACAGAACCATCATTGCCGTGTTTCATGATTTAAACCTTGCCCTGCGTTACAGCACTGCCGCGGTTCTTATGGCAGAAGGAACAATCGCAGCACAAGGCACTGCGGCGGAAGTATTCTCCGGATATTATTTTTCAAACATTACCTGATTCCTCTAAGAGCTTCTAATATTGGAAGATTTGCCTCTGTAGGAATATAAATTACTGTGATTTACATTTATATAAAATACTACTGTTACCGAGCACTAGCCTTTCCCCATAAAAAAACATAAGATTCATGTATGAAACGACTCCGTGTCATCATAAGTTTCTTATTTATCAGCACAGGACTTTTTTTCTGTGCAACATCTCCTGTTGCGGCTCAAACCGGTTCTTCCGTATGGAAAATCAGCAAGAACGGCAGCACACTGTTTTTGGGCGGAAGCGTACATGTTTTGCGGAAAACGGATTTTCCTCTGCCGGCAGGATATAACAACGCTTTTTCGCAGTCGGCAATATTGGTTTTGGAAACCGACGTTGAAAAAATGGCAGAGCCGGAAATGGTGCAATATTTAATGAGCCGGATGATTCTGAGCGGCGATGCAACACTGAAGACAATTTTGGCTCCGGATACATACAAAATGCTTGAAAAGGAATGCAGTAAATATGGATTATCCGTGAATGCTTTTTCCAAATTAAAACCTTCCATGGTAATAACCATTCTATCAATGGTTCAAATTCAAAAATACGGTTTTACACAACAAGGTATCGATATGTATTACCTTGATATGGCGAAAAAAGAAAATAAGCCCGTTCATTTTCTTGAAACAGTTCAAACACAAATAGATGCACTTGTCGGAATGGGAGAAGGATATGAAAACGATTATATCCGGTACTCTCTGAATGACATGGAAAACACCGAAACGGAAATCGATGTGCTTTTGGCTGAATGGAAAAACGGCAGTCTTTCAAAATCGGAAACGCTTTTAACCGAAATGAAGGAAGAATGGCCGCTTATTTACAAAACTCTGGTGGCAGACAGAAACAACGCATGGATGCCGCAGATAACAGAATTCCTTGCTTCCGGACAGGTTTACTTTGTTATTACCGGTCTTCTGCATTTGCACGGAACTGACGGCCTGCTCCGGC
>Ga0082212_10010236_pt1 | contig 12028 bp, 10 predicted proteins | sample TergutNt197P3_FD_71548 | JGI IMG/M metagenome (GOLD analysis project Ga0082212, IMG submission 71548) | Neocapritermes taracua P3 segment gut microbial communities from Petit-Saut dam, French Guiana - Nt197 P3 | ecosystem: Host-associated > Arthropoda: Insects > Digestive system > Gut ... | reverse complement strand
ATTGTTTGCGGCCGGTGACCGGAACACTGCTGCATCCGTTCAGGAAAATAAGGATTACTGTTATAAAAAAGATGTTTTTCATTATATTTTTTTGATGCAAATATAGATGAAATTTTTGAATCACAATGATTCGTTAAAAAAAGCGATAAGTTGTTAACAATCAGTAAAATATCATCAGTAAAATATCATCAGTAAAATTTAGATAAAATTTTGACAATCAGTATCTTGTGCGATTTTTTATCATAAAATTTGTTAGGATATGATCACCAAGGTTAAACAAAATTTCAGACTTAATACCCCAAAGTGTTGATAAAAACATTCACAAATAATTATATTTCATATATTTACGGCATTTAAAAATATATGAATAAAAAAATGCTTTTATTGCCGCTCTTCTGTTATTGTCAGAAATGGTCATAAGGAACACATTCAGAGGTATTTATGCAAATCATGTAGAAAAAGTTTCACGATTCGCAAAGTTGTTGATTCTGATGCTTTATGGCACGATTATGTTTTTGGCAAACAAACAATATTTCAACTTAGTGAACGGTATGGCATTAGCCGCAATACCGTTCGTCGCAAGCTTGACAGCATTCGCGTTCCACGTATTATTTCTTCATCAAAAAAAGTTGTAGTCCTGATGGATACGACTTATTGGGGTCGTAATTTCGGGGTTGTTGTTATGAAGGATTGGCTTATCAAACGTGTTCTCTGGCGCAAATTTGTCCGCTATGAAACGCTTGCCGGTTACAGGGAAGGAGTTGACTGGCTTGAGGAACAATGCTTTAATATAGAAGGTATTGTATGTGACGGAATGAATGGATTGTTTCCAATGTTATCCCGGTACAGCGTTCAAATGTGTCAGTATCATCAGTTACGGATTGTGCAGCGCTACCTGACCCGTAAGCCGGAACTGCCTGCATCAGTTGAGTTGTTGTCCATAGTGAATTCGCTCACTCATACTGATAAAGAGAGTTTTACTGGCCTATTTGAGGAGTGGTGTGAGATGGGATACTTTTCTCAAAGAGCGAACATATGACAGGCGAACAGGTAAAAGTTATTATATCCATAAGCGATTGCGCAGCGCATACTTGAGTATTAAACGAAATATGCCTTATCTATGGACATGGTATGATCATATCCCAATCGGTATACCCAATACAAACAATGCATTAGAGGGTATGTTTACCGATCTAAAAACCAAACTGCGAAACCATGCAGGGCTTTCAAAAGAACGCCGTAAAAAGTTTATAGATGAATACTTTAGGAAGGCTTTTAAATTTTCAGGTCGGGATTAATCCCGACCTGAAAATCAACACTTTTGGGCATTAATGAAAAAGAAGGCTGAAAAATCAACACTTTTGGGTATTAAGCCTTTTTTCAAAAAATTGCACTAATTTTGCACTCGAGTTTTATGCAGACAAAAACCAGACAAAAAAGTCTGTTTGAATAGGAGTTAGCGACCCAACTCGTACCCCCTGCATGGTTGACATACTTGTAAATAGGTTGTTATTAAGGCGTTTACTAAAAAGGCTACATGAGTACAATTTGAATTGCACCCTATTACTTTTTCATTATACAATCACTAACTCCCCAATTTTCAGATATTTCTGATATAATTCCATATATTGTTTATGTACATCCATATCCGGTTGATAGACAGAAGCAAATCCCTGACCCATTGCTTGCTGTGCATTTTCCACCTTGGCGTATTTTCCGGCAACGACGGCGGCAAACATGGCTGCGCCGAAAGCGCACGCCTGTTCGGCTTTGGCTACTTTAATCGGCATTCCCAGCACGTTGGCAAGGGTCTGCATCACAAACGGCGATTTGAGCGAAATACCTCCGATACCGATTACTTCCCTGATTTCGACGCCATTCTCAAGGAAGCGGTCGACGATGGCTTTGGAGCCGAATGCGGTGGCTTCCACCAATGCGCGGAAAATGAGCGGCGCAGTGCTTCCCAGCGTCAATCCGGCGATGGTTCCGGTGAGCGACTGGTTGGCGTCGGGCGTGCGCCGACCGTTCATCCAGTCGGTTGCCACAATAGCGCTTTCGCTTATCGGAATCTTTTCCGCTTCGGAGGTTAATGCAGGGATGATGCTGTCTAACGTTTCTTCCAACAGTTTGGCTTTAGTGGCTTCGTCAATGAGGTTCGATTTTGCGATGATGTTGCTTACAGGCCATTCTACCACGCGCTTAAACCATGCGTAAACGTCGCCGAAAGCCGATTGACCGGCTTCGAGGCCAATCATTCCGGGGACAACCGAACCGTCCACCTGTCCGCAGATGCCGGGTATCAGTTTGTTACCCATTTCTTCGTAGGACGACACCATGATGTCGCAAGTAGAAGTACCGATGACGCGCACAAAAGCGCCCGGAACGATTTGTGCGCCCACTGCGCCAAAATGACAGTCGAACGCGCCCACCGCAACGGCTACATTGGTGGTCAGTCCAAGTTTTTCAGCCCATTCAGCAGTGAGTTTTCCAACCACCGTATCGCTTGGATAGGTTTCGCTGTACAGATGTGCGCGATAACCCTCCAGAAGTGGATCGAGTTCTGTCAGAAATTCTTCCGGAGGAAGCCCGTTCCACGAAGCGTGCCACATTGCCTTGTGTCCTGCGGCGCAACGACTGCGGAGCAGGGTTTCAGGCTTGGTGTTTCCAGTGAGCAGGGCAGGCAGCCAATCACAATGTTCCACCCACGAGTATGCCGCCTTGCGAACGACTTCATCCTTGCGTAACACATGCAGCATCTTTGCCCACACCCATTCGGACGAGTAGATACCGCCTTCGTATACCGTATAATCTATTTCCCAACTTTTGGCTAACCGGTTAATTTCTTCGGCTTCGGCAATGGCGGTATGGTCTTTCCAAAGTACAAACATGGCGTTCGGGTTTTCGGCTAATTCAGGCAACAACGATAGCGGCGTACCGTTGGCGTCAGTTAGAACGGGCGTGCTGCCAGTGGTATCGAAAGCCATGCCGATAACACTTTCTGCCGTGTCGGATGGTGCAGCCGCGAGGGCAGCCCTTACCGATGTCTCCAGCGTTTCCAAATAATCCAGCGGATGTTGACGATATTGATTTGCCTGCGGGTTGCAATAATTCCCTTCTTTCCAGCGAGGGTAGTATTTCACGGAAGAGGCTATCTCACTGCCATTTTCCGCATCAACGATTACGGCGCGGCAGGAATCTGTGCCGTAGTCTAATCCTATTACGTATTGTTTCATTTTTGATTGATTATTTTTAATTTATGATTGAAGTATGAGCTATTCGTTTCCTTTAAAATCATGTATATCAACATTTCGCTGCAAATGGAATGATTTTTTTTGAATCAGCCCGCAAGATACAAAATGCTTTTGAAAAAACCATTGATTTTTCGGAGTGGACTCATATTTATTTCCTGTCTCTTTTCAATGCCTCAAAACTTCGATCGTATCTTGCTTCGGCTTCCTTGCTGAAAAAACATGCCGGAAACTCACCGCTCCGAAGATGATAGGCTACACATTCGCAGCACTTTCCATGCTTGCTGCAAGAATATGTACACGGACATACCATTGATTTGTTATGTTGACAATTCATATTATTATTTTTTACAAAAATATATCGATTCAATGAATTTTGCAAGCCTTAGTCCAATCAACAGCAATTCTGGATTGTAAATAAATAATCCATATCTCAATTTGAAGAACAGCACCAAACTAATTTACAAAAATATAAATCATAGGTTTTGCATGTCAATAGAAAAAAATCCCCTCTTTCAGTTTGCTGTACATCAACAAATTATCTTTAACAACAACCTTATCGCCCGATTCAAGTCCCGATTCAATGTAACTTGTGCCGTTGGTTTGTGCATACAGTGTCACTTCAGCGATATTAAAACCGCCAGCCGTCTGTTTCACTACGAAATAACGGTCGTCGTCGAAAATCAATGCTTTGGTCGGCACGACTGCCATCTGTACTTCGCGGCTGTCGCGAAGCGTGAGGTCGACAGCCATTTCGGGTTTGAGGCGCAAATCGGCGTTGGGCATCACTATACGCGCTTTCAGTACGTGTTCTTCCGGGTCGAACACCTGCGACATAACGTCAATTTTTCCGTGAAACACCTCGTCCGGATATGCTAATGTCTTGAAATCGACCGGCATCCCCTCTTTTACAAATGCAAGGTTACCGGCGTACACGTTGGCGATAATCCACACGCGGCTAATGTCGGCTACCACAAACAGCGGATCGCTTTCGGCGGCAATTTGCGTTCCGGCGGTAATGTCCTTACCCACCACAAAACCGCTAATGGGCGACTTGATGACAAATGTACCGTTACTCCCCGAAGAACCGTAAAGCGAAAGATTGATATTCGTCTTTTCCAACTCCGCTTCGGCTTGCTTCAACTGTCCCTGCGCTTCGAGCAACTCCTTCTGCGACGCCAGATGGTCCTGATACATACTTTGTACGCTTTCCAACTCGCGCTGTAAGATTTTGATTTCCGCTTCAAGACTTTTGCGTTCGGCTTCCATTTCGCTCAACTCTGCGCTACGGATGACCGCCAGCGTTTGTCCGCGTTCCACGCGGTCGCCCAGATGGAAATGCGTACTGACAACCGTTCCGCCAACTAACGATATGTAACGAATGATACGGTCGTGGTCGTAATCCACTTTGCCGGTTAATTTTAATTGCTGTTCCACATTTTGCATGGACACCGTGCTGATTTCTATTTTTTTGAGAAATTCAGGTTCAAACAATTCTTCCGGCAGTTTTGCTTCCTGTGGTTTTGTTTTACAGGAAATTACAGTTATTGATGTGATAATGAGTAAAATGTGCTTTAATAATTTCATTTTTAATATTTTTATAATTTTTAAATATAGAACGCAGATGAAACGGATTTTCAAACTTGAAACCTGAAACTTCATAATTCCTTTCCCACCGCATATTGCAACTCCTCGAAACTTGTTTTTACTTCCTTTTGCGCTTCCAGCACAGTACGTTTGTTGTTCTTCCATGCTTCAAAAAAATCAAGAAATTCAACAATACCAATGTTTTTATTAATAAAATTACGGGTATAACTTTCCTGCATCTCATCAAGATTTGCGATGAACTCGCTGCCTATTTGACGATTAAAATCATAAGCGAGCGTATAGTTTTGCATGGCATGGATGACCTCGTTGCGTACTTCCAACTGCTTTTGTTCGGCAAGTAATTGACTTTGCCGGACGCCGATTTGCGCCGCGCGGATGTTCCCCTGATTGCGGTCGAAAAACGGCAAGTCCATACTTGCTCCGAAACCCCAATACTTGGGTATTACGCCTCCTGCGCGGTCGTATGAAGCGCCGAGCATCAGGTCGGGCGTTCGTTGCGACTTTTCGTAACGCAACGCCTTTTCGGAAAAATCCTTTTGGAACATCGCCTCTTTCAAATCGGGACGGGAAGCGCCGGCAAGTTCAATCAGTCTGCCATACGACAATTCTTCGGGCGATTTTGTATTTATATCGGTTGCCGTCAGCACGATATGGCTTGGCGTGGATATGTTCAGCAAGGTTTTCAGTTCTTTTTGCTGCCGGTTCATATCACGTTGCAGTTCGTTGATTTCCGAACGAACCTCAAGCAACGACGCTTCCAGACGCAACCGTTCACTTTGCGACACATTGCCCTGCGCTGCCTGATTACGGTAATTGCCAACAAGCATTTCGAGTTTTGCCCGCTGATTTTCCAATACTTTGTGATATTCCTGCATATAAAACGCTTCGGCGCAAGCATTACGCAGTTCCACTTTGAGACAGCGAAGCAATTCCTCGAAATACTGCACGGCAATATCGCGCGAAACACGCTCCATATCCACTAACTTGCGCCGCTTGCCGCCCATGACGATAAGTTGCTCCAGTCCTGCGGCAAACTGTCTGTTCCGCGCAAACGTACCCGAAGGGAATAGTTCAGACATTTCATTGCGCATGTCATCTGTTGTCCAAAGATTTACATCCTGAATGGAAAAGGTCGGGTTGGGCCATAGTTTTGCCTGTGCGATTGCTGCATCAGCGACGTCGATTTCTAAACGTTCGGCTATCAGCTGCAAGTTTTGCCTGATGAAAAGGTCTTCGGCTTGCGCAGTTGATAAATATAAGGTGTCGGTTTGTGCCGAAGCGCATCTGCAAATGAGCGCTACGCCTGCACACGCCAACAATTTGATGAATACATTCATTACAATTAATAAAATAATATTTAAGAGTTTAAGCGTACTTTTTGAACGCTGATAAGTAATGATCAATCGACAATTAACAATTGTCAATTATCATTTGTTCGGGCGGGTGGTCAATAATTCCGTAAGCGTCTGTCGGGAGCATGACTTCGTCAAACAAGTAAAATATTTTGGGTAACGTAGCATAAGGGCACGTCAAACAAGCATACATCACGTTCGGGTCAATCAGTGGCTGGACAGTTTTTGCGGCGCCGTAATTTTCGGGAGAATCGCCGTCCTCGTCTATATCATTTTGCAGACCAGCCCAATTGATAATCATTTCGAGCAAACTGTTGACGTCGTTCGAACTGCATGTTTCTGCGTTCGGCATAGCCACAAAAAGCCCTCTGTTGATGTAAGTTATCAACAAAAGAAACATCATGCCATATTTGAACCCTTTACTGAACATAACAAGCACAAAGATACGACATTTTAGTATAAATATATATAAAGTTGATGGAATAAACGCTATTTTTCAATTATTTGACCTTCCCGTCAATCCGTCGCGAATGATTTTCCGTAATGCCGCCTCTCTGCTTTCCACAAGTTTTTGTGATCTGGGACGGTAAAAATCTGGAAAATTACTTCTTCCCACTTTGAATTTATAATCATCCGGCGTACCCTTGATATCAACGGCTAAACGGAAAGGCAGGGGACTTTGCACCACCGAAACATTGTAATCGAAAGTCATATCCAGGTAATGGCGTCCGCTGATGACCACTTTATATTTATCCATCACAATAAGAAAAGGATAAACATGTATTTCTTCTCCCAGAACGGTAAATTCAGCAGATAAACTGTCCACTTTATTTTCCGTTTGTTTGTTGAAACGCAGACTTTTAGCTATATCGCTGAATAATTCGCTGTCCATCAGCACCATATCGCTTCCGCTGATAGATGCGGCAGCCCGTATGGTGGACGGTTTGACGTTGTACATAGAATCGACATACAAATCGCCGGCAAAATGAAACTCTCCCTGTCCTCCAAACGACCGCAACATCGGCATGATGGAATCAACGGAAGGAATCATACGTAACAGTTCGCCTATTTCGATGTCGTACAGATGAAGCGCAAGCCCCAGATACAAATGATTTTTCCGCTGATTGGGTCTGGTGGTACGATATTCCGCAGTGATGCGCGTTTCGCCGGCAGGCGTAGCAAAGGCAATATCATTGAAAACCAGCATACCGTCACGTACATGCAAATCCCCTTTTATTTGGGATGCATTGGTAGCGGCTCCATACGAAGCATATCCGATGTCGGTATGCAGCAGAATATCCATTCCTTTTGGCACCAAATAAGGCCCCGATTCTGCAGCGGCTTCTTTTTCAGCCTCATCGTACCCGATACCGCTGGTGATGTTCATGATTTGGTGAATATCAGTGGTTCCCGAAATAAAATCAAATTCGCCTCTGAGCAGGGAATCTCCTCTGATATAAGATGATATATTCGTTAGCTTGCCTGCCAAACTGAAATCGGATTGATCAATTTTGGCATATCCTCTCTCGACATGAATCATTTCCGGGTCGAACATGATGAAGATACCCGGAATTTCTATCGGATATAAAAGCGAGCTCATCGTTATCGTTCCTTTGTCCAAATCAATATAACCCCGTGGCGTCCATTGCATCACCACATCTTTTTGTTCGGGATCGTTTTCCACATTGACGTCAAGTCCCAAATTTTCAATAATTGCCGAATATGGTCCGAAATCAGCTTTGATGCGGCTGCTGTTGTATGCCATCTTAATTTCGGGCTGTTTGGGCGCGTTTCTTCGGGGAGCAACCGCAATATTTCCCGCAGGCCGGACAACCGAAATAAGTCCGGAATCCATTTCGGCAGTTAAAACTGCTATGTTATACGAACACAATATGTTGGGAATTGATAAACTATCCCTAACATCGGAAGTCTCCAATGATATTTTGGCATTTTGTAACGAGGTCTTGAAACTGTTTATCTTGCTTGCATCCAACGCATTTGCCGAAATATCCGCATATAGGAATTGAGTTCTGTAAGTTGATGCTCTGGGATTGGGTAAGGCAAATTCGATGGTGGATTGGTCGGTTTTAACCGATATACTGTCGTAGGTCGCATCAAGATCGGAAATGGTCAGCGTTCCCGACAGTTTCATTTTTTCCAGTTCCATGTTTGTGAGTTGCGACATCAAAAAATCGGTTTTTACCTTTCCCGAAACCGCGCCATTGGCTGTAATCTTCATGCTGTCGGGAATCAAAGGCGCAAATTCCGACAGGATAAGGTCGGCGTCGCTGTTCAAATCTATGTGCATATCCGAAAAAAGTCGGGTGATGGTTCCGGCAGTTTTTACAGACGATTTCGGCGTTTTGGCGTCGAAACGATTAATGCGGACAAACGATTGAGGGTCTTTCAAATCGGTATGAATACGCATGTCGGTATAGATGGCGTTTAGCGGAAGCGGAAAACCGGCGTAACGAAGCGTCCCCTTTTCCAACAAAACCCGACTGTCTATCAACGGCATGGACGATGAACTGTACACGCCGTTGACCGTACCTTCGGAAGACAATAATCCACCGGCCTCTATTCCTTCGACATACGAAGCGAAAGACGGCGGAATAAGCGATATAACGCTTTTCACCGGCCACGACGCGAATTTGTACGACAGATCGGTAGCGATGAGTTTCTGTACAGTGTCGTTTTCAACCGTTCCGGCGAGATCAAGTTTCAAATCATTGACTGTTAACGAGGCGTCTTTCAGCCGAATAAATTGACGCGAAAGATCAGCTTCAGCATCAATATTCAGTCCAACAGGCACATTCTGTAAATATTTTTCATTATCGAATGCGAATCCCATTTGATCCGATTCCATGCGAATTATCCCCGAAATATGATCTCCATCGACCAAAGCATTGATAGCCGCAGACAAATTTAGGATGCCTGTATCGAATGTCAACGAATCGGAGTTGTAATGCAACATTGCATCTAAATTATTGATGGCAACTGCGGCGTTCACGACGCCCGATTTCACCGAGCCGTTGATTTTTGCCGACATGTAGATTTCCGTTTCCAAAGCCGACGTTTCGTCCGGATAGTATTGCATTGAGAGATCAAACGGCTTGGCGTCAATCGTACCAACAATGTCGCCGGTTTTCATTGAGCCATTGATTTTTGCCGACAATCTGCGAACATCGGTTTTCAGATTCAACGATTCATCGACATATAGCACATTCATGTTTTTCAATTCAACACTTTCAATATCAATAACTTTGAACACCATATCCGTTTGCGCAGTATCCGGTTCGGAAGTGATATTGAAAATATCGAAATTTGTATGTCCGATACTGTTCACGTAGGCGCAAATGCTTCCGTCTGTCAGACGAAATTCATTTACAATCAATTCGTTGTTCCTGATTAACGCCTTAATATCAATGATGCCGATCAATTCCTTTACATCCATTACGGTGTCGTTCGGGACGCCGGGTACAGGATGAATCAATGTCAGTTGGTCGGCTTTCAATCCAAATTGCGGAAAGGTGCTGAAAAACGTCAGTTCCACTTTGCCTATTTCGCTTGGACACAGAATGTATTTTGCGGCTTGTTTGCGCACAATCGGCGTTAACTTTTCGGGCGTAAATATCAACCACGATATCACAACGCCGGCAATCACCACAAGCAACAGCAATGACGCCAACGATATCAAAAATATTTTCAAAAACTTTTTCATGGTATTTTGCTAAACGTGTAACTTCTGACCTCATTCTTATATCTCAAAGATGTCTCGGTCAATTCGGTAACCGTATAGATTTCGATAATGATATCTTCACCTATGATTTCTATATGATGTCGTTGCTCCAATTCCGATTGTACCAAACTCCATCTAAACTTCTGTCCTTCATCCTCTCTTTGGTCTACACTCGGATTCCAGGTAACGCCTTCATGATTTCTATCGTATCTGAAGTACAAAGATGTTCCCGATACCGGTTTCCACTTGCCTATCAACAAGGCTTCATCAAAATCATCTTCCTTTTCGCAGGAATAGAACAAAACAGAGGAAAATAATACCACTGCTACAAAACAAATTATCTTTTTCATGACCTTTTATTTATTTAAAACACACCCACAAAAATACAATTTTTTTTCATTGATATACATAATTATTAATTTTTTTTTTATTTCAACCGTATTAATCCGTGTCATCCGCGATCTATAAAACAATCCGGAAATTTTTTTGCAACATCTTCCGGGTTTTCCCGAAAAATCCCGTAAACACACGACCCGCTTCCCGACATGGAGGCATAAACAGCGCCTTCGCGGTACAATTTCTCTTTTATCCTGCCTATTTCTGGAAATTTTTTGAATACCGATTCTTCAAAATCATTGAAAATGGTGTGCCGCCATTCGCTGACAGGCGCTTGAAGCAATTCTGGCAAGTGATGTGGCGTTTTTTGGGGATTAACCCATGCGTAGGCGTCGGCTGTGCTTACAAATACGGGCGGTTTTACTAAAAGAATGTGATGCCCGGCAAGCGACAGAGAGAGCGGCTTCAGGATATCGCCTTTTCCGGATCCAAAAGCAGGATTGCGTTGTAGAAAGAAAGCGCAATCACTCCCTAAGCGACTTGCGTACTTTATCATTACTTCATCCGGTATTTGCAGTTGGAATAAATCGTTGAGCGCCTGTAAGGTGTACGCTGCATCAGATGAACCGCCTCCAAGCCCTGCGCCAACAGGGATGACCTTATGCAAATGGATATTTACCGGAGGCAGCTGATAATCGGCATCTAACAGATGGTAAGCCTTACAACACAGATTGTTATCAGGTGCGTCACCAGACAACGAGATACCATCGCAGGTAAAATGAAGCTTTCCTGCTGCAACGGTTTCAGAAATCTCAATTATCAGCGTATCAAACAGATGAATCGGATAAAAAACGGTTTCGATATCGTGAAATCCGTCAGGACGTTTCCCGATAATTGACAAACCGATGTTAATTTTTGCATGTGGATATACAATCATGGTGCAATTTTAAGTATTATTAACAAATTTTCAAAAAAACTGGCACGATTTTCGCTGCTCTTTTTTTAGTTTTTTTTCATAATTTTGTAGTAGTTAGTAGTTAGTAACTAGAAAGGGCCGTTCGGGAGAACCGCTCTTTTCGCATTTTATACCATTCATTGTCAGTTTTTTGGCAATGCTTCGTTTGGATGAGGTTGAACCTCGTCCGAATATATGGCGGCAGGTTAAAGCAGCCGGGATAATCGGGACAAGGTGCAACCTTGTCCCGACATGCGCAAAACTTGCTAATGAAAAGTATACTAAGGAGGTCATTTCAATTACAAATTTATTACGGTCTTACATGTCTTTCTATCTTACGGTTTTATTCACTTTTCACCACATCCGCAGGATTTTCAACGCTTGCCCTGTACACCCGCCACCCTACGCAGAGTACAATCACTAATGCCAGAACTAAAATAATTGACAAATATATCCATGCTGGAATACTCGTCTGTTTTACATAATTTTCCAACCAGCGTTGCATGATGAGCCAGCCTGCCGGAAAAGCAATAACAGCGCCGATGATTAGCAACAGGGAATATTCTTTTGCAAACATGGCAAGAATATCGCCTGCCGTTGCGCCGTTTATTTTACGGATAGCAATCTCTTTGCGGCGTTCCTCGCAGGTGAGCGATACCAAGGATACAAAGCCGAAGACGCAAATCAAAACGCAAATAGCAGAGACAAGAGATAATAACCTGATAAGCGCATTTTCCGATTTCAGGAAATTATTGTACTCTTCTTCAGTGTTATATAATTCTAAATATCT
>Ga0082212_10010235_pt1 | contig 12028 bp, 10 predicted proteins | sample TergutNt197P3_FD_71548 | JGI IMG/M metagenome (GOLD analysis project Ga0082212, IMG submission 71548) | Neocapritermes taracua P3 segment gut microbial communities from Petit-Saut dam, French Guiana - Nt197 P3 | ecosystem: Host-associated > Arthropoda: Insects > Digestive system > Gut ... | reverse complement strand
AATGGCAGACGCACTTGAAAAAGCTCGCGACACAATGCAAGATGAGTTGGATTATTCTTTCTTTGAGGGCAAGAAAGCAGGCTTTGTAGAACTGTCACAAGCAGTAGGTTTGTTGCAAGGTGGCGATTCGCCAGAAAATGTGGCGAACAGCTTAAACTTGCCGTTGGAGCAACTGCGCCAGTTGTATTCACAACTACAACCACAAGGTTAAGCAACAATTTCTGTTGGGAAAATTAGCCTGACCTTTATGGGGGCAGTCTAGTTTTTCATATGCTTTCTATCGAATGTTGCAATGTATAGATTCATAAAGGGCGATTTAGTCGTTTTCTACAATATAAACTACAACAGCACTACTGTTATCTGGATAGAAACCGTGATAAATGCGTAAAATAACCGAATATAAGCAGTTTGATTTTTGATAAAACTGCTGTATAAAATCTGCCTCGACATCACCTTCAGTAAAAGAACTGCCCATATATTCAAAACTATTTTCTTCAAGAAATCTAACATAGTTAAGAATAACATCATCAATTTCATTTTCGTTAATAGCGTAAGAATAGGCATATACAGAACTATCAGGGTGGGTTTGAAATTGGGAATTTTCTATTCTACGCTCACTAGACTCAAATCCACTGATTCTCCCCAAGTTTGGGACTGACGGGAAGTCAAGATATCTATATAGATTCATAGCCCGTTCATCAGTGATTTGCCTTAATTCTTCTTGTAAGCCGTTATTTTCTGTTCTAAAGTCCTCATTTTCAAATTGAGATTCAGAAATCGCACTGTCTTCTTTGCTGTTGATGTTTATTACTATAAATGCAGCACTCCCTATACCGAAGGCAACAACCAAGGCAGTGGTGATGACACTACTAGTGACGGCAGTAATAATTTTAATGACTATTCCACCCATCAATGTCTCGCTGAACTTTTTTCTATTTTGGAATTTTTTTGTTCCTGTTAAATCTCTTTACTTTCTCCATTTTTAACGCTCCCCCTTCGCCAAAAATACAGCTTAAACGACAAACTATCTCTTTGTTTTATATCGACAATTTTCGAGAAAACTTTAGTGTTTTACGAAAATAAAAGTGGTCATATCGACCACTTTTTCTTATTCCGATTCATCTTCATCTTTTTGCTTTTGCAATTCTGCCTTTTTTCGTCCATGAGTACGCCCCAAAACATAACCAAGAAACCATGTTTCAGCACAAGTAATACCCATTACGATAGACAAAACTACAAGAAGCTCTCCAAGTGTAATTGTAATAACAGTGTTCATGTCAAACATACCAACACCCCCATAATTTTAATTATCGCTTTCGACAATCAGTCCAAAACGAACAGCAACTTATGGGGGTTGAATAATACCATAAACTGGTGTTTCGCCTTAGACAAGGGGTTTATCAGATGAAATGTATAAAGTGCGATTAACACCCTTATTATAGCATACTCGGCATCAAAAGTCAATAGCAAACTGTACTTGCAATCTCCCCAAACAAGCGTATAATAAAATCAGAAGACTTGAGGTACGCAAGAGTCTTCTTTTTTATTTGCATTTTGCGTAATGTCGTGTATACTTTTATTGAAAGGCTCTTCGCACCTATTGACTACACTTCGCAGTGTACTCAACATTTTTTTACACAAGAAACCATTAGCGAGCCTTTTTGAAATTATTTTAATAAATAAAATCGCCCCTCATAAAAGAAGAGCGATTCGTAGAGCAGAATCAATAACCTGTTTATCTTTTTGTCAGAGCGAGAAGCAAACCATTTTCATCAGATGAACGCCCCTCAGTTCTGTCTAAACTTGCAAACCCTCCGTCTCTTATCCCAATATCCGAAACATATGTTTTGCCATCAGAGTTTGGTTTGCGACCAAGACCTCTCGCCCAGCTACCGTAAAGCCATTGATGCCCCAATGGTAATCTGAGCAGTTTGTCGATTATGATTAGGTCGATTGATGTCGCAGGGTGAACGATTGCGAGAGTTTTATCCGGGTGGAAAACGCCAACCTTGGTTCTAAGATCGTAGAACTCTCCGAGCTGTGTCGTGTCGTAATCCCCATCCTCGGATTTGTTGTTGGCATGGGCATCATACGGAAGATTGCAAAAGAATAAGTATGAATCTTCCCTATAAAATACCTCCTCGTCAGATTGAAGAATGTAGATAGCTTCGGGAACTTCGCCCGAAGCATAGCACTCCATTTCCTCGCCGTAGTACGCCGGACTTTCCTTGTCGATGTACATTTCTTCGTTGAGGTACATACTGTATTTAGCGTCGAGATTGTTGACCCTGCTTAACGCTGTGTAGCGAACTTCCTGTGTAATCCCCCAAGATTTCGGGAAGAGAACAGCGAGACGACCGACAAATCCAGTGTCAAGAAATGCTCTTGCAGATTTTGTCAAATCACGCATTAGTAGGTGGTCGAGTTGTTCGGGAATACTTGTTTCGGGTTCTTTTCTGTACTCGTTCAAGAGAAGTTCGATATTTTGGTAGAAGCCGTCTAATGGGTCGATTCGGGTTTTGAACGGAAGATTATTAGTCATAATCAAATACCTGCCTTTTTATTATTTTCACTGCCTTTCGGTCAGTGTCCAGTACGGATGGAGGCTCATCAAATTAACGAGCTATCAACCGTACTGGAAAGGTATTTGATTAGAACAGATATCACTTTCAGTATTTATTGATTTTTACTTAGTAAGGTGCAACACAAACTTCAATTTCAGCTTGTACCGTGATTATATCACACACAGCGAAAAATGTCAAGTTAATGTGCTATCGCAGTCTTGACAATCGCGATATTTCGTGGTACAATAATAGAAACAACCCTTGCAATCCTTTTTGACTCGTGATATATTTTAATCATAAGTTAAACAGGACAAGGGGAAAAATGAACAAAAAGTTGTCTCAAAAGTCAAAAGAGCGCAGATTAGCTTTTTCTAAAATCGGGAGAGTCTTAACAGGCTTTGCGTTAACGGTGCTGATTATTTCGGGCTTGGTAGGAACAGCACGGACAATCACAACGGTATCACTCGAAAATCAAGAGGGCGTTCCGTTAGGTTGGGTGGAACTCGCAAGCGGAACGACGCCTCCACGATTGGTGATGCCTGTAACATTCTACGACCAGAGAGAAGACCAGTTTGACGGTATAAGTCACGAAGGACGGCAGTTTGAATGGCTACGCCACGGAGGAAACCCCGGCTACGGCTTGCAACAGGGAATCGTGCAGAGCCGAATCGGTGCAGACGGCAAGCCTGTGCCATCGTATTCGTCGATTGAAGCAACACAAAACGCAGGGTTCGCCCTCGTAAACAGAGGCGTGTTCGGGAACAATCCTGTACAGCCGAGCGACCCGTTTTATCGGTGGTTCAACGAAGTTGACGGACTAAGCAAACGCTTTGACAGCACACTTGAATTTCGCTTAATGGCAGACGGCTCATACCAAGCAGGGGGGAGTGGTCGAAACTTCTTCCCACTCGACAGCATTCCCGAGGCGATGGCGTTCTCGGCAGGAGATTACAACCGAAACACAGGTCATAATTTTCACTTTACTATGCAGTTTCAAACCCCGATTATCGTCGAGGCTGACGGCACGGAAGAGTTTTTCTTTTCGGGCGATGATGATGTGTGGGTATTCTTGAACGGTCATTTAGTGTTCGACCTCGGTGGGGTGCATGAAATTCTGCACGGCAGTTTCAGAATCGGCACACCGAACGCTGACGGTTCTATTCCGATTCACTCGACAGCCGCAGGGGTTTCAACAACGATTCCCGACATCGGACTAAAAGCAGGCGAACCTGCACAGCTTCAGCTATTCTACGCAGAGCGAAGCACAGCCGAAGCCAACGCTTTAATCACCATCAGAAATATGAATGTGGCGAATACACTCATCAACACAAGCCCTGACGAAATCGTGGAAAGCCCCTGCGAGCCTGTGTTAATCAATCAGTCGGTTTCAAACGCAGATGTGTATTCGCCAATCAAAATTACAGGCATGACGAGTTGGCTGAACAGTGGCACGGCGTACAATTTAGACGGTGGGTTCGTGAATTTTAATGACAACGCTGTGTTGCAATACAGCTTTAACCCCGACAGCGATTCGTGGACTGACATCACTCTGAATCCACCGAGTAACGGCAGTAATAACTCGCTGTTCCAGCAAGGGGCGATTACGCTGAAACCAAAGGGACAATCGGGCGATACGGTGCATTTTCGTTACCGTTTTCAGTCGAATAACTGCGAACAGGGATTGTTTAATGTTCTTTCGGTGATGACCGAAACGCTGACAGGAAGTCGCCGAGTGGACAGCGATAATGTGATTATGGAAGCGATTGAGTTATTGCTCGAAACTGAAGAACCGATATACGAAGGTGGTCGTGGTTCGGGTGGTGCCGATGTCATAGGCAACGCCAAAAATATGCCGATTATCGAGGAGGCAGGCGTGATATAAGGATAGGGTCTTTTTGTCGAAACAAAACGAAAAAACCGAGTGATAATTACTCGGTTTATTATATTCAAAGATGATAGGGGTATTCGTAGTGATTCGACAAGATTTGATTTGTACTTAACTGACCTCTTCATAAGAAAAACAAGGGGGATATTTGTGAAAATCATTGCCGTGGAACTCAACAAAGAGTCGACTTACCTTAAAGCAACTGCTTAATGTAATTAAAGACGGTTATTTTGAGACAGAAATTTACCGTATAACCAAGCCATTTAATGTGGGTTTGTAGAGATTTGCAGGGCTATATAAAGTAACTCCGAAACAAGCCGCAGTGAAAATTTTCACTGCGGCTTGTGCGTCGGGGGTTCGAATTCTATCTATTCAACCTCCCGGTTGAATAGATACGTACACACTGTAAACACTTCCATTTTCGTCAATTTCCATGTAGTAGTATCGGTCTAAATTATCGGTTAAGCCAAAAATATTTCCGAAACCACGAGAACCTGAATATATAAAATATCCAACGCGATTTGTTCCTTCATAATCAAATTCACCATATCGGTCTTTGACTTCTTCTGTTGTTCGACCTATTATCCAACAGTCGTTATATTGGTAATGCGTAGGGTGTTGAACAAAAAAACTACAAGAACCACCACAACTGAAACTGTCACAAGTATTAGTGCTATACGTTTTTTTGACATTTTACATATCACCCCATTGCGTTCTTTGCTCCTTTACATATGAGCCATTATATGATTTATACATATTTGAAAACATTTGAAAGCTTTTTGCCTCCTCCCCAATACCCATATCTGCTTTTATTCCGGCTTTGTATATTTCAAAACATAGGTCGGTTTTTTCGCTTTGTCAGAAACAGACATAATGTGATGTTCCATTCGCTTTATTCCGAACAGATTTCCTTTTTTGAGACGGCAACTGTAACTGTCGTGAATAAATCGCCTGTCCCACCAGTTCGCCGTATAATCGTAAACCAAATGATGCACGACTCTGTCGCAAAACGGAGCAGCGAAAATCTCACGGATAACGGGCTTGTGCGTGATAAACGCAATCCATCGGCTCGGTTTGTATGTCCGATTATTTATATCGTCCATCAAATTAACAAGATTAACAATCGCATTTTGCTCAAATTGTTGTTCGTCAACGGTTTTTCTTTTGCCGAGCCGTGCCGTTTTGTAAGCCGAATACAGCCTCGACCACAATATTTCATCTCTTGCTGTCAGCAGATTTTTGTGATTTTGATGTCTTTGATTTTTTATTTGCACTTTTGTTGGCTTTGATTTGTAACCCTTTTCTGTCGCCATCTTCTGTGTTTATTTCCTCTCGTATTGCCTTAATAATTTTACCGATTCTGCCTGCCAATTTATCATCAATCGCCTCTCGGTCGGTAAGAATCGAAACTAAAAAACCAAAATAACCAAGCGTTTCTTCAAAGCGTTCACGGTCGATTTCTTTTTGCCGTAGGATTTTATAAATCTCTTCATTCATTTCTGCTAATCTATTTCCGTAAACTTCACGAACCGAACCACGCATATGTTCCACAGCGAGTGCGATTTCGTTGCCGAGTTCGCGAACAAGATAACTCATTTCGGTGTTAAGAATTATCGGCATCAGCATTGCATCTCGTGTTGCGAGTTTGACAGCTTCTTCTTTTCGCCACTTGTCAAATTGCTTTCTTGCCAACGCTTTTGCGATACGAAAAACTTTTAATTCCGAATCAGAATAATCAAGCACCACGCCCGAAGCAATCAAACCTTTTTCGATTTTCCCAATTTGCGTTGAATGGTAAGGAAGCCGTGTAATCATTCGTTTTGTGGCGTAATCCTCGCCTACTTTCATACGGGTTTTGAGTCGGAGTGGTTCGTGCATGATGTTGTACATAATCAAAGCGCTGTTGTCTAAAACCTCCCAAAACTCTTTGGTTTTGCCGAGCGCAAAAATAATGGTGTCGCAGTTGGTTTTTTCGTAATTTACAACAGCACCTTTTTGCGTTTTTAGTTTTTTGATTAGTTTTGCTTCCACGCCACCCCTTTGTATGTAATAATTTCGTGAAAGGCATAAATATAACAATACCTTTAACAGGAGGAATTGTGTGCTTTTGCCTTTCGTGAAAGATATATTAACGACACTCAACTTAAAGAGGAAGAATATCTTGTATATCTTTCATTTATAGTATAAATCATTTTGCCTTAGATTTCAATAGTTTTTCGCAAAATAATTCAAAACCCCGAAATCGCAAACGGTTCGCCTCCACAGAGGGAGGCGAACGCTTTGTCTTGTCTTTTTTTGTCCTATTTTTGCTCAGTCAAAACTAGGGGGCAACCACTCACTAACGCACACAGCGAACAGAGAAGCCGTTAGCCTTACTGAGGTTATTCGCCGAGTTAACATTGCTACTGTTGAAGGACAAGTTGCGAGCAGTAGTAGCAGTATTCACCGAAGAAGACCAGTAGTAGCCGCTGCTGCCGACACCGTCGAAACTACCTGGCGTATACAAGAGGCCGGCATAGACGCCAAGCCAATTCGAGCGAAGCCCTGCATCGGAAGATGTTGAGCCACTATTTACTGTGTTGTTAAGGGCTGAAAAGTCATTGACACTCGCATCGTTGGCAGAATTTCCAACAGGCAACCTCCAGCCTGACGGACAAATGTTTACGGTTGTGTCGAGGTTTGCTTGGTTGGTTTCAGTATTATTACAAGCATTGGATTGTCTACCCATCGCTGCACACCAGTTATAAAGGTAGCCATATTGTGCACCGTTTGCTCCAGTGTTTGCACCACTGCCTGTGGTTGGTGGAGTCGGACTTGTTGTGAACACAGGTGTGCCTGACGGTGGATTTGAAACACGGTATCCTGCAGGAGAATTACCAAGACCTCCACTTGTGTTTTGCGTGATTGTCATTATATCACCGAATGTGTTTGTGCCACCACCTGCATATGCGAGGTTGGTCTCCATCCAGCAGAGGTCTGTGCTTCCTGCACCTGAAGCAGGGATTTTTCTAATCCAGTATGTTTTGTTGTCGCGTGCGTCAACTACCCAAGTTCGTGTTTCGGGGCAGGTTGCGTTTGTGACATCTTGGATAAAGTCGCCGTTTTCAGCAACAGGGGGAAGTGGTGGTTCGTCAATGGCAATCGCTGTCCAAGTGATGTTTGCTTCATAGGCGTCGGCAACTATGTTTGGAGTCGCACAAAACGCAAAGTAATATGGTTGGGTAACATCAAACATAGCGACATTTCCGGCGAGCGTTTCTTCATCGTAAATCGGTGTTGCCGTTGTCGGAACAGAAGCGAAATTGCTTGTTGTTGCTGTTGTGTCGACATTCGTCAACGCTGTGTATGAAGGGTCAAACCCTGCCGAGAAACTGCCTGCTTGACGAGGTGTTGCGAATCCCCATGAATTACAGTTCATTTGCGTGAAAGGAATCGGATTGTCGATTATGCCGGGCATCGGCGAAACGGTCGAACCGGTTGCGCTTCCCACAGCGTTTCCACCAGAGTTTGATGTGTTTATATATAATTCAAAACCGTAAGTGTTTTCGGCGACAACACGAACATTTGATTCGAGAGAAGTAATCGCGCCGACGGCTGAAGGTCGGAGTGTGCCGTTGTATTCGTTGTCCGTCATGCCGTCTTCGAGCGAAATGGTGATTGACGGCGAAACATCTTCGATGGTCATTATGATTGTCATATCTGTTGCTTCGCTGTTTGGGCGAATGGACGAAATCGCCACGACTCCTGTAATTGTCAGCAAAACTGCTGAAACTACAGCGATTGAAAGCGATGTTATTTTTGATTTTATTCCTATTGGTTTATTTTTTTTGTTAACCGTTTTTGACATATTACTCCTGTCTTATTCCTATTTTGTGTTTATTTTATACCAAAATAATCGCGTTGTCAAGTTTTGCTTATGGTTATATTATTTGTATTTATGTTAATTTTGTGATATAATTAGGCTGTATACGGTTCAACAAGTTAATTGACTTTAGAGAGTCGTCCGTGGTTCATCCGAATCGTATACAAACGGGCGGCTCTCTAAGGTCAAGGAGTATTATGACGAAAAATAAAGTGCAAAAATACACCATCTGTGAGTGTTGCCATCAGGAAATGTCGCCTAAAAACGGCTGTAAAGCTCCGATTTATTATCATAAAGGAAAGCCAGTCAGAAAGGTAAAAGTCGGCGATTGTTTGGATTTTTATCATGATATGGAAAAAGACAGCGAATGCACCGATTGTAATGCAGGGTTCGGGCAGTATCATCACTTTGGCTGTGATTGCGAAAGATGTCCGGTTTGTGGTTTGCAATTTATCGGGTGTGGATGTGATATTAATTTGGCTGTGTTGGAAAAATAAACGCCGTAAATAGTGGCTCAACATCTTCCGATGCAGGTCTTCGCTCGAATTGGCTTGGCGTCTATGCCGGCAACTTGATTACGACAGGTGGTTTCAGCAATGTCGGCAGCGACGGCTTCTACTGGTCTTCTACGGTGAGTTCTGCCACTAATGCTCGCACCTTGTACTTCAACAGTACCAATGTTGGCCCGGCGCATAACAACACTAAGGCTAGTGCCTATTCTGTTCGCTGTGTGCGTTAGTGAGTGGTTGCCCCCTAGTTTTGACGGTGCAAAAGTAGAAAGATAGGACTTGACTTGCGTTAAAATGCGTGTTATCATCGATTAAATTACAACAGGAAAGGAATAGATGAAAATATCTAAAAAACACATAACAACAGGAGCAGTCGCTTTGGCGATTCCTGCGATTGCGTTGGCAGGATTGGCAGTGTTCAAACCGAATCCGTCAACCGAAGCAATCGCAAGCGACACAATCCAGAACGGCGATTTAATGCAGTTTGTCACCAATGAAAACTGTCCTATAGATTTAACTTGGGTGGTTGACGCACGCGACGATAAAACTTACTGGATTCAAAAGATTACAGGTGGTGGGGCAGGTGGAGCCGACCTATGTTGGATGCAGACGAATCTCGCTTACGAAGGCGATGGCGACGACACCTACGGCGACGCGATAACTTTGACAGAATTTCTTGATGTCGGTTCGGGAACTGGCATGGGCAACGATGAAGCGATGTGGGTTGCACCAACTCCTCCACAATTTGACGCGCCATTGTTTTCGATGTATCCCGACGCGCCGTACACTGATAGTGGTGCAGATAGTTATGCTCAATACGGATATTTGTACAACTGGTGTGCTGCGATGGGTGGACAATCGTCTGCTTGTAATTTGACAGAAACTGACCAAAATAATATTGACGAAACTGTTTCAATTTGTCCTGCAGGGTGGCGAATGCCGATTGCATACGAATATTTGACTTTGAACAATGCAGTAAACAATGGTTCAGCAACAGATGACAGTGGTCTTTTGAATAATTGGCTCGGCGTTTATGCAGGTATTTTACACGCCACAGGCGATTTCGCAGGCAGTGGTTTGTATGGATATTACTGGTCTTCAACTGTTAATACTTCAACCAGTGTTTTTGGTCTGAACTTCGGTTTCAATACAGCAGGCGATGTCATTGTCACTACTGATTCCACCATTCCTAAAAACATCGGAGCATCAATACGATGCGTCACAGGAACTCCTTTGGATGAAGACGAAAATAATTACATGACATCGTTCACACTTTCTCCAAATCAAGGTACAGTTGCAGGTGGTACAAAAGTGACTATCACAGGTGAAGGAATCGGTATTTTTACAAAAGTTCTCTTCGGCGAAAAAGAGGGAACTGATGTGACAAGAATTGATGACAACACTTTGACAGTTATCACCCCTGCACACGAAACAGGAACAGTTGATGTTTGGCTTCAGCTTTTTGAAGACGGTGTTTTTACGGGTACAGCCGTTGCTGATGCATTTACATTTGTGCCGGGCGTGCCGAATACTTCGGGTGCGATTCGGGGATTGTCTGTCATTCTCGGAAGCTGTATATTGGCGACGGCGTTGTTCTTCCTTGCACGAAAGAAAGAACTGTTCGGGCGAAAAACTTATTAGTTATTCCTTTTAATTTATTATGACTTCTCAGCCCTTAACAATGCAGTAAATAGTGGCTCAACATCTTCCGATGCAGGTCTTCGCTCGAATTGGCTTGGCGTCTATGCCGGCTACTTGAGTACAGCAGGTAATTTCAGCACTGTCGGCAGCCTCGGCCTCTACTGGTCTTCTACGGTGGGTACTGCCACTAGTGCTCGCAACTTGTACTCCAACAGTACCGATGTTGACCCGGCGAACATCCTCAATAAGGCTAACGGCTTATCTGTTCGCTGTGTGCAGTAGATTTTATTTAATCCCGATTATACCACACAACTTGGAATAAGTCAATCCCTTACAGAACAAAATCTGTAGGGGATTTTCAAACTCGAATGATTTTGAGATTCTTAGATTTTAGCTGAAAATGCCTTGTCTGTTTTGTTGGGTACAGTATAATTTTATGTATCGTAATTTAACCGTAACATCACTGTAACCTTCGGGAAAATTGAAAAATCACGGTTACGAGCGAGTTACGGCACTTAAAGTCGCTTATAATGCACTTTTGTGGGCTTGTCTGCGATTTATCGGGGAATGACCATATATTATATATAATATATGGTCACGCGCGAATTGTGTCAAAAGTTTCAAAAAGGTTGTCCGAAAATGCTCCATAAAAAGCTGTGGCAGGGGTCCGGCGGGAAGGGGATTTTTTGATTGGCTTTTGGGGCTTTTCGGGGAAGTGGTGCGTTTTGATTTGGGCGATTTTGGGGTTGAGGCTAAAGCCGAAAAGCCGTAAACGCCAAGCGTGAAAATCGCCAAAACCAAGACTGCTTGAAAGGCTAAAAGGGCAAATCCGTTATAACCTTGATTTTGCTGTTTAAGGTGTAAAAACGGCGAAAAAACTTGCATTTTGTATTATTTTGTGATATAATAGGGTTGTATACGATTCACAATATAAATTGAATAATTGGCTTAAAAGCCGTCTGTTGGTTCGCTGAATCGTGTACATACAGACGGTTTTTTTATGCTTAGGAGAAATGAAAATGAAATTAAAACAACGGAGAATATGGCACACGGCAGACGAAAGTTTTATTAGGCTTGAGTGGGGCAGTATGCAACGGATTCACCATTTTACAAAAGAGTTTAGGGCGAAGCATAAAGAGTTTTGCAAGTATTATGAGAGTAATCATAATAAGCTGGACAAAAAAACAATTTACAGTCTTTTGACTGAAATTGAAGACAGCAAAATAAAGATCGTGCTGTATGACGGCTTGACCAACAGGTGTTATAAAAATACGGCTGAGGTTTGGCGATACTTTGTGCATTACTGGATTTCTGATTATGGATATAGCAGGGAGAGACAAAATGCCTAATCATATAATTACGAATGTCGAAATCAAGGGTAGTAAAAAGAAAATATCGGAGTTAATCAAGCGTGTCAAACTTGACCTAAGCAAAGATAATGAAAACACCTTTGACTTTAACGGTATTATCCCTTACCCTGAAGAATACACGAAATTAGATGAGATACATAAACAATGGTGGATTAAAAATACCGTTGACGGCAAGGTTTACGGCAAATTAAAAGAGG
>Ga0082212_10010234_pt1 | contig 12028 bp, 10 predicted proteins | sample TergutNt197P3_FD_71548 | JGI IMG/M metagenome (GOLD analysis project Ga0082212, IMG submission 71548) | Neocapritermes taracua P3 segment gut microbial communities from Petit-Saut dam, French Guiana - Nt197 P3 | ecosystem: Host-associated > Arthropoda: Insects > Digestive system > Gut ... | reverse complement strand
ATCCTTGAAAAACATAAAAACTTTACAGGTTGTAATCAAAGATTTACGATATTTTTTATTTTGTAAACTATCGTTTACGCTTTTGTGCTTTTTTAAGGAAAATAAACGGCCGCACGAATCTCATCGTGCGGCAGGGAATATTCATTTAGACTAATCTTATTCCTCGTCCGAATCCGCTACATCCGCATTAGTTTCTTCCGACTCGTCCACTTCCTCTTCAACCTCGATTTTCTCACCCTTTTCCTCCTGTTCCGCCATCAGAATATCTTCTTCGCTCGCCTGCTCGACTTCTTCCAACTCGGCAGAATCGTCATGTTCGGTGCGAGTGAATGTCACAACCCGACCATCCGGCGACAACCTCATCACACGGACGCCGGTGGCATACCTGCTCATGACGCGCAAATCATTGGCACGAATTCGGATAATGATTCCGTCATCGTTAATCAATATAACATCGTCATCGGAATAAATAGACTTTATTCCGCAAACGAACCCTTTTTCATCGTTGACTTTATAATTCATCAGCCCGAACCCGCCGCGATTCTGCTTACGGTAGCTGTCCAAAGAAGCGCGTCTGCCCATTCCTCGGTCGGTGACGGTCAGAATAGTTGAACTGTCGTCATAAACTTTCGCCGCACCTACGATATAATCACCATCGCGTAGTTTTATTGACCGCACGCCCCGCGCGGTTCTGCCCGAAGCACGTACGATTGACTCGACAAAGTGAATCGCTCTGCCGTTTCGGGTGGCTACAATCACAGAACTGTCGCCCTCGGTCAAATGAGCGGAAGCGATTTCGTCACCGTCAACAAGCGTAATGGCGCGAAGTCCGTTCTTTCGGACATTTTTGTATTTTGAAAGCGGCGTTCGTTTAATCAAACCATTCTTAGTCACACATACAAAAAATTTATTCTCGGCAAAGTCAGAGGTTTTCATCATGGCGGCAATGCGCTCGTCCGGCTGTAATTGCAGGACATTCACGATATTCGTCCCCCTCGATTGTTTTGAACCCTCGGGAACCTCATAGCATTTGAGTCGATACATATTCCCCAGATTTGTCACAAACAGAATAAAATCGTGGCTGGAGGCCAAGAACATATCTTCAACAAAATCCTCATCTCGCTGTTTCATACCCGAAACACCCCTGCCGCCCCGCTTTTGCAGATTATAGGTTTCAACAGCCTGCCTTTTAATATAACCGATATTCGTATAAGTCAAAACACTTTCTTCCACGGGAATAAGGTCTTCTATATCCACCTCACCACTGACCGATTCAATCGCAGTGCGGCGTTCATCGTTGAATTTCCGGCGAATTTCATCCAACTCTTCCGAAATGACTTTGAAGATTGCGTTTCTGTCGCCCAACAACGCTTCAAACTCGCCGATTTTAACATTTAATGAAGCCAGTTCTTCCTCAATATCAATTCGCCCTAATTTTGTCAGCTGAATAATCCGCATTTGAGCAATAGAATCCGCCTGTATTTCTGTAATACCGAATCGTTCGATTAAACGTAATTTAGCTTGTGACGGGTCATCAGACGAACGGATAATGCTTAAAACTTCATCTATATTATCGACAACAACCATCAATCCCTCAAGAATATGAGCGCGGTTCTTTGCTTTCTTAAGTTCATACTGCGTTCTGCGAATGACAACCTGCTCTTGAAAGTCGATATAATGCTCCAGCATCTGCTTCAAATTAAGAATCCTCGGTTCACCGTCTACCAAAGCGAGCATAATTACGCCGACCGTTTCCTGAAGCTGTGTAAAACTGTATAATTTATTTAAAGTTACATTTGCATTGGCGTCTTTCTTCAATTCAAGGACAATTTTCATTCCGTTACGGTCAGACTCGTCCCGCAGAGTCGCAACGCCGTCAAGCCGTTTATCGCGTATAAGTTCGCCGATTTTTTCCTGCATACGGTCTATGTTTACCATATAAGGAATCTCGGTAATGACAATTCGGGTGTGATTCTTTTCCTCAACGATATCGGCTTTTCCGCGCAGTGTGATTTTCCCTCTGCCGGTATAGTACGCCGAGCGGATTCCCGAATGTCCCATAATAATTCCGCCGGTGGGAAAGTCCGGCCCTTTTATAACTGACATCAACATATCAATGGGAATTTCCTCACCTGACAACAACATTAACTGAAGTGCGTCTATAATTTCACCGAGATTATGAGGCGGGATATTGGTAGCCATTCCCACCGCAATTCCGGTTGAACCGTTGACAAGAAGATTTGGGAAACGACAGGGCAAAACAGACGGCTCAAGTTGTTTTTCATCATAATTAAGAACAAAATCAACGGTGTCTTTTCCGATATCCGCCAACATTTCAGCGGAAATGCGCGCCAATCTTGACTCGGTATAACGATAGGCAGCGGCTTTATCGTCCCCCATTGAACCGAAGTTACCGTGACCCTCAATCAACGGGTATCTTAAAGAAAAACTCTGAGTCATACGCACCAACGCGTCATAAACACTCTGGTCACCGTGAGGATGGTATGAACCCAGCACGGCACCGACCGTCTTGGCACATTTACTGAAAGGCTTGTCGTGCGTCAAACCCTCCTCAAACTGTGTATAAAGAATTCGCCGATGAACCGGTTTCAAACCGTCACGAACATCGGGTAAAGCACGGGCAACAATAACAGACATCGAATATTCAAGGAAAGAACGCTTCATTTCCTGCTCAATGTCAACCTGAATCAGCTTTTCATCTTCATGTAATTTTACGTTATCAATATCTCTTTCAAAGTCCATAATCTTAGTTATTCCTTTTCTGTTTTGCTCTTATAAAATGATTATAGCATTTTTTGGAATAAATGTCAAGTATAAATAAAATTTACAAAAAATGTTGAAATTTATTCAATATTATGGTAGAATAGTTGTGTATGGAAGTAAAACAAGAGCCTATTAAAGGTTCAACTATATAAAAAAGGACGATTCATTTATGAATTCATTTGAAGAAATCTTTGATTTAATGAAAAAAAACTTAGATATAACCGATGTTGCCCGAAAATCTTGGATTGAACCGATTAAACCGCTCAAATTAAACGGGAATGTTGCGGTGCTTTATGTACAGGCATCATTTGTTAAACAAATTATACAAGAAAATTATACACATATTTTCAAAAAACATTTGAGTGATATTCTCGGATTTGAGGTGAATATTGACGTTCAATGCGATGAAGACCTTACAACAGAACAAAGACTTGTAATCAACCCGATTCCCGAATTGGAAGATGATAAAATAATAGTAGACAAACTGACACAATCTTTAGAGGGCAGTAATTATCAACACACGTTTGATACTTTTATAGAGGGCGACAGCAATAAATTAGCTTATGCCGCCTGTAAAGCCGCCGCTCAATGCCAGAACAATTATAATCCTTTATATATATACGGAAATTCGGGATTAGGAAAAACACACCTTCTTTCAGCCGTAAGAAACGAAATCAGCAAGACTCACCCTGAATTAAATATAAAATTGGTTCCGGCAGATAATTTTATCAATGATTTTGTAAATTCAATCAGACTCGACAAAACTGCTGATTTTAAAAATAGCTACAGGGGAGCAGATGTTCTTTTGGTAGATGATGTTCAGCTTTTTTCAAGAGCAAAAGAAAGTCAGCAGGAACTCTTTAATATTTTCAATGAACTTCACAGTAACGGAAAACAGGTTATATTCACATCCGACCGTCCTCCGAAAGAAATTAACAATATTGACCAAAGACTTAAATCAAGGTTTGAATGGGGTTTGTTAGCAGACATAGCCATACCGGAATTTGAAACCCGACTCGCTATTATTCAAAGAAAAGCTAAATTAATGAACTTGGAAATGAATCACACAATAGCGGAATTTTTAGCAGAAAAACTAAAAAATAACATACGTCAATTAGAGGGTGCCATTATAAAAATAAACGCTTTATCGGTCGTTACGGGGGTTTCTCCGACCATAGCAATGGCACGCAACGTAGTAGAAGAAATCATTGACGATGAGAAAAACATTCCCGCGCCATTGACTGTTGAGAGAGTGATAAACGAAGTTGCGAGTATATACGGAATTTCGGAAGAAGACATTCGTTCTAAAAAAAGAAGCGCGGATATATCCACCGCGAGGCAAATCGCCATCTATGTCGTTCATAAAATTACAAAGCTTTCTTATGTTGAAATTGGAAAAGAATTCGGTAACAGAGACCATTCGACCATTGTCTATGCAATCAATAAAGTAAAAGATATTATTGTTAAAGATAAAGGATACAGAGATACAGTTGAAGATACCATCAGAAACGTAGAAAATATTTAAACTTTTCTTAACAAAGTTTAACTTTTCAACATTACCTTTTTCAACATTTTCAAAATCAAAGTTATTTTCAACATTTTCAACATAATTTTAAACATTGCAATATTAAAAATGTTTCTTTTTAAATAAGTGTAAAAACATACTTTTCTACACTTTTAACATAGCCTATAACTACAACTATAAATATAAATGATGATTTATATAATAATTTGAAAAAGAGGAATTTTACTATGAAGTTTTCAACGGACAAAAATTTTTTATACGAAGCGATTTCATCAGCTTCTAAAGCTTGTGCTTTAAAATCAGCGTTAAATATTCTTGACGGCGTATTGTTAAGTCTCCGAGGAAATGATTTAACCGTTACCGGTTATGACTTGGAAATAGGTATAAAAGTTTCGATAGAAGTTGACGGTCATGAGGACGGTAATATTGTTACCGACCCGCGGCTTCTCTCCGAAATGGTAAAGAAAATGCCGGGAAATATTGTTAACTTTGAATTATCAGAAAATAAAAGCATAAAGATTACTTCAGGGAAATCAAAATTAAGCCTTCCCTGCAAATTAGGTGAAGAATTTCCTAATATTATTGAGATTAAAAAAGAAACTTCTTTTGATATAAGCGAAAAACTTTTAAAAGAAATGCTGATAAGAGTAGGTTTCGCTGTTTCAAGAACCAATCAAGAACTTGAGTGTATCAGAATGGAAACAGAAAATAATCTTTTCTATGCCGTCGCGACCGACGGAAACAGGTTGGCTGCAAAATATTGTAATATGCAGAATGATAACATCAGCTTTACCATTCCCGAAAAAGCGGTTTCTTCACTTATCAGAAGTCTTTCTGATGATGAAGACGCGAAAGTTGAACTTGCGGTTGATAAAAACCAAATTTGCGTTTCTAAAGAAAATTATGTATTGATTTCTCGATTACTTGAAGGAAAATTTGTCAATTACAGAAGAATTATAGAATCTGATTTTCCGCGACGATTGAAAGTTAATACAAAAGAATTGGTGTTGTCGATGGAACGCTGCCTTCTCTTAATGAGCGATAAATTAAAAATTCCGGTAAATTGTTCAGTAGAAGAAGAAAATATGAAAATATCATGTAAAACAACTTTAGGCGCGATTGATGAAGAAATACCGATTGTAATAAAAGATGGTGATTTTACTGATTTTAATATTAACTTTAACCCGCGATTTATGTTGGAAGCTTTGCAAAAAGTAAATACAGACGATATAAAAATTAGTTTTGACGGAAGTTTGAAACCATTCAAGATTACACCGCTTGAAGATAACGGTGAATTTATATTCGTAATTGTGCCCATCAGAAGCAGTTGAAATCAAACGGGAATTTAATTCAAAAAGGAATCGTTCATGGTAAAAGAAGTATTGATTAAACCTCCTTTTATTAAATTGGAGCAGTTTTTAAAATTTGCGGGTGCTGTTTCGACCGGAGGAGAAGCTAAGAATCTGATTTTTGACGGTTTTGTAACAGTAAATGACGAAGTCTGTATGATGCGCGGAAAAAAGTTGTTCGGCAGTGAGAAAGTCGGTATACATTCTGAAGTTTATATTGTTAAATGCTCGGAAAGTTCTTGTTAAACTATGATTTTAAAAAAAATAGTTGTTGAAAAATTTCGTAATATAGAATATGCCGAATTAGAGTTCAACCCCCAAGTCAATATTTTCTATGGTCATAACGCGCAAGGTAAAACAAATTTGTTAGAGGCGGTCGCAATTGCTTTGGGGAAGAGTTTCAGAAATTTTCGCAGAAATGATATAACACCCTTCAACGATAACCGGGCAACTACAAAAATTAATTTATTTTATGAGTCGGAAACGATTCCGGGTAAGTTAAATCAAATATTTTATCAATTTGATGACAGAAAAAGTGATGTGACCATCAATTCAATTTCATTGAAAAAGGCAACAGATTTATACGGTGAGTTTAAATATGTAGTATTTATACCGGATAATCTCAGATTAATGAAAGGATATCCGGATGTAAGAAGGTCTTATTTAGACAATATTGCAATTATGCAAAATAAAGTTCACAGAAAATTTTTAAGTGAATATAAGGACGCTTTGAAACAAAGATGCGCCGCTTATTACAGCAATCACTCAGGAATGGGTGAAATGCGGAGTGTGTGGGACGATATTTTGATTAAGCAGGGAATTAATTTAACTTACGGAAGATTGAAATATCTCAGTTTAATCAAGAAATATGCGCCTGAAATTTATAAAAAACTCTCCGGCGGTGAGAGATTGGAAATCTGTTATCAAAGCGATGTTTTCGGTTGTATAGAATCATTGGACACTAACCATAAAAACCAATTATATAATATATACCGAGAGCGTCTTAAAGAAACTGTTTGCGACGGTCAGTCCGGAAAAACGCCCGGCGTGCACAGAGATGATATATTGTTCGCAATAAATGGAATATCTGCACGAAATTACGGTTCACAAGGGCAACTCCGAAGTATCGCGGTGTCGCTCAAATTAGCCGAAGCGGAAATAATTCGTGAATTTAACAGAGAAAATCCGGTGATTTTATTAGATGAAGTGTTAGGGGAATTAGATGAAAATCGACGGCAATTTATAGTTAAACAATTTGTTGAATCTCAAGTCTTTATTACTTCTTGTAATATTAACGATGTTAAACAAGAACAGTCCGAAAATACAAAGATATGGAACACAGAGCATGGAAAATTCACATTATTTTCATTTGGGCAGTGATGTTACCGTTCATAATAATGATGTAATAGGAATATTTGATATAGAGCGGGTTACGGTCAATAAAGACGTGAATGAATTTTTGAAAGTTTCTCAAAAAAGCGGAAAAATTTATTATGTGTCACTTGACTTACCGAAAAGTTTTGTGGTTACAGGTTCAAAAGTTTATGTTACAAATGTTTCGACACTTACATTAAAGAAAAGGTTGAAAAATTTTCCTTAATATGTTATACTATACTATTATTATAAAAATTAACAGCAATTAATGGAGTTTAAAATGAATGAAAATTTAAAAAACATCGAAAATACGGTTAACAATTCCGCAGAAAATTCCGAGAACACAGAAAATGTCGACAATGATTATGGGGAATCGGAAGTCGGTGAAATTCAGGAAATAGAGAAACCTTCAGAGTTTTCACGGGTAGAGGGCGATTACGGAGCGGGAAATATTGAAATTCTTGAAGGGCTTGAAGCGGTTCGAAAGCGTCCGGCGATGTATATCGGAACAACCGGACCCAAAGGATTGCATCATCTTGTCAATGAGATTGTGGATAACGCTATTGATGAGGCACTTGCGGGTTATTGCACCGAAATCAATGTAGCAATTTTGTCGGATAACGTCATTGAAATTACCGACAACGGCAGAGGGATTCCTACAGGAATTCACCCGACCGAGGGTATTTCCGCAGCGACGGTTGTTTATACGATTTTGCACGCGGGCGGAAAATTCGGAGGTGGCGGTTATAAAGTGTCGGGGGGGCTTCACGGTGTTGGTGCGGCAGTCGTCAACGCCCTTTCCGAATGGGTTGAACTTGAAGTCAGTGACGGGAAGAGTGTTCATTATCAGAAATTCATCAACGGCGGAAATTATGATGAAGAAATGAAAATAATCGGCGACGCGTCGGGAACCGGAACAAAGGTGCGGTTTAAAGCGGATAAAGCAATCTTCCACAACGTAGAGTATGATTATACGGTAATTCGCGAACGTATGAGGGAACAGGCGTTCCTGAACGGCGGATTGATTCTCAACACCGCCGACTTGCGCGACGAGCATGATAAGAAAGAACACACTTTTTCTTATGACGGCGGAATTATCAATTATATCGAATGGCTTCAGAAGAAACGGGGAGCGGAACTGTTGCACTCGGATGTTGTGTATTTCAGCGGACTGATTGATGATATAACGGTAGAAGTCGCTTTTCAGTATAACAATGATTTTAACTCGGAAACAATTCGTTCTTTCGCTAACAATATCCACACGATTGAAGGTGGAACGCATGAAATCGCGTTTCGGCGGGCGATTAGCAAAGTAGTCAACGATTTTGTCAAAAAATACCGTGAGGAAGAGTCTAAAAAGCCCGGTAAATCCAAGGCAAAGAAAAAAACAGCGAACGGTAATGAAGAAACTCAGCCCCAAAATATTTCGGGTGAGGCAATCCGCGAGGCGATTAACGCCGTTATAAGCGTTAAACTTCCCGAAACCGAATTTGAGGGGCAGACCAAGTCTAAACTCGGCAACCCCGAAGTCGGGCCGATTGTGTATAAAATCGTTACCGAAAAGCTGACGTATTATTTTGAGGAAAATCCCGAAACAGCGCAAATTATTGTTACGAAATCTGTAAACGCTCAAGCGGCTCGGGATGCCGCCCGTAAGGCGATGGAGGCAAAACGCAAGTCTGTCACTGACGGTGTGGGTCTTCCGGGAAAATTGTCCGACTGTTACAGTAAAGACATTGCCAAGACCGAAGTCTATATCGTGGAAGGCGACTCGGCGGGGGGAAGTGCGAAACAGGGGCGTGACAGTGAGTTTCAGGCAATTCTGCCTTTATGGGGAAAAATGCTCAATGTAGAAAAAGCCAGAGCCGACCGCGTGTTTTCAAATGAAAAGTTGATTCCGGTGGTGAAGGCACTCGGTGCAGGTATCGGAGAGGAATTTGATATAGAAAAACTCCGCTACGGCAGAATTGTCATCATGGCGGATGCCGATGTCGACGGTTCCCATATCAGAACGCTTTTGCTGACTTTCTTTTTCCGGTTTATGCGCCCTTTGGTGGAACACGGAAAAGTCTATATCGCGCAGCCGCCGCTGTTCAAGGTGTATAAAGGCAAAAAATTCAAGTACGCTTTCGATGAAGATGAAAGAGATGCTTATATAAAAGAATTTGCGGGAGAGAATAATTCCAAGGTAGATGTACAACGCTATAAAGGGCTCGGTGAAATGAACGCCGACCAGTTATGGGAAACGACCATGGACCCCGCTACACGTACCATGAAACGGGTAGAAATCGACGATGCGGCAAGCGCGGACGAAATTTTCTCGATTCTGATGGGGGATAAAGTTGAGCCCAGACGAAACTTTATTGAACAAAACGCCAAGTCGGTGGTGAATTTAGACGTTTAATTGTGAATAAACGAGGTATTTTTTATGAACACACCCGAACGCAATGAAAAAAACGCGCAGAAAATGCAGGAATTAGGTCAGGTGTATAATGAAAGCGATGAGGACAAAAGCCGTGAGGCGAATTCCGCTTTGGAAAACGCCACTCGTGAATATCCTTTGCCTACCGCACGGAAATTCGCGTGGGTTTTATGCGGAGGTTTTTGGCTCTTTTGTTTGGGCGGATTGTTGTTTCAGGTTGATATGCGCTCACTTTTTCCGTTTTTGCTGTTTTCACTCGCGGTAGTCGCGGGGCTTCAAATTCCTGTATTTTATATAAAAAGGAAAATATTTGATATAATCATAGCGGCTGTTTTTGCTTTGAGTTGTTCCGCAGTTGCCGTAAGTATGATGTTGGGTGGTTAATGGTTCATGTTAGAGATAAATTATAATGTGACAATTCCCGAATCGGAAACGGCGTTTATGCTGTTTTGGAAGAAATATTGTTTGAGACGAACAGTCATGTTTTCGGTTGTGTTTGCGATTTCGGTTACGTTGTTTGTCAATATGATGCTCGGCGGTGAAACCATGTTCATGGTCGGAGGAATCGGAGCGGGTTTGTCCGCAGGATTTATGGCGAGTCTTTGGCTTAAACCTTTCCGTATCAGAAAAAGGCTGGTTGCGGCACTCGAAATGATGGGGGAAGAAAAGTATACCGTTTCTTTAAATGACGATACGATAGAAATAGAAACGATTTCCGAAAGTGAAGACGAAACCGAAAAAACAGAAAAGTCGGTATACCGCATTTCGGAAGAAGAATTATTTTCTAAAGAAACGCAAGAGATGTTTATACTCTGTGTGAATAAAGCTCTGTTCTATGTATTTCCGAAACGCTGTATGTCACAACCGCAAATCGAAGATTTGCGTACTTATTTTAATAAAAAGAGGATTTAAAAAATGTTAGACATTAAATTCCTGCGCGAAAATCCCGAAATTGTAAAAGAAAACATAAAAAAGAAATTTCAAGACGAAAAGTTGAGTTTAGTTGACGAAGTCATTCGGGTTGATAAAGAATATCGTGAAGGACTTTCCGAACTTGAGAAATACCGTTCAGACATGAACAGAATTTCTAAAGAAATCGGCACGTTTATGGCACAAGGAAAGAAAGAGGAAGCCGAATCAGCAAAGTCTTCCGTCGCGAGCATCAAAAAGCAAATTCCCGAATTAGAAAAGTCGGTCAATGATTTGAGTGAGCAAATTCGTGAAAAAATGCTGAAAATTCCGCAGATAATAGCCGATGACGTTCCACTCGGGAAAGACGACTCCGAGAACGAGGAGGTCGCTCGGTACGGTGAAACACCCGATAAAGGTTTCGACATTCCCTACCATGTCGAAATTATGGAGAAACTGAACGGTCTTGATTTAGAAAGTGCGCGGAAAACATCGGGGGCGGGTTTCTACTATTTAAAAGGGGATATCGCGCGACTTCATTCGGCGATTCTATCTTATGCCCGTGACTTTATGATTGATAAAGGGTTTGTTTATTATATCCCGCCTTTCATGATTCGGGGCGAGGTGGTGACAGGGGTCATGAGTTTCGCTGAAATGGAAAACATGATGTACAAAATCGAAGGGGAAGACTTGTATCTAATCGGGACTTCCGAACATTCAATGATTGGGAAGTTTATCAATGAATTGCTTGATGAAAGCCAACTGCCGCAAGCACTTACGAGTTATTCTCCCTGTTTCAGAAAAGAAGTAGGGGCGCACGGAATAGAAGAGCGCGGTGTTTACAGAATCCACCAGTTTGAAAAGCAGGAAATGGTGGTCATCTGCCGACCGGAAGAATCTTCCGAATGGTTTGCGAAAATGTGGCAGTACACCGTTGACTTTTTCCGCACACTCGACATTCCGGTGCGGACAATTGAATGTTGCAGCGGGGATTTAGCCGACTTGAAAGTCAAGAGCATTGATGTGGAAGCGTGGTCGCCGCGCCAGAAGAAATACTTTGAGGTGGGGAGTTGTTCTAACTTAGGGGACGCGCAGTCAAGGCGGTTGGGAATCAGAGTCCGCGGGAATTCGGAAAACGGCGGTCAGAAATACAATCCGCACACGCTTAATAATACAGTCGCCGCACCTCCGAGAATGTTAATTGCGTTTTTAGAGAACAACCTCAATCAAGACGGAACAGTAAATGTTCCGAAAGCGTTGCAAAACTACATGGGCGGAAAAAGCAAATTAACGATTTAGGAACAGTTAAGAAGAGGTGAAAGTTATGACGAACAGTGCCGAGATGATTCTAAAGAAGAAGGGTTTGAGTTAATGTTAAGAATAACGAACTTACGTAAAAAGTATAAAAGCTTTGAGGTTTTGAAAGGCTTGAATATGAACCTCGACAGAGGGAGCGTTTATGGCTTTCTCGGCAAAAACGGCTGCGGGAAAACGACGACGATGAATATTATCTGCAACATCGTTCCTAAAGATAACGGCAAGATTGAGTTTGACGCGGGTTCGCCGCCGAAGGTCGGTTATTTGACAGAATCGCCCGCATTATACGGGTTTATGAACGGTTATGAATATTTGAGATATATTGCCGCCTGCGCGAATGATTCGGGC
>Ga0082212_10010233_pt1 | contig 12029 bp, 9 predicted proteins | sample TergutNt197P3_FD_71548 | JGI IMG/M metagenome (GOLD analysis project Ga0082212, IMG submission 71548) | Neocapritermes taracua P3 segment gut microbial communities from Petit-Saut dam, French Guiana - Nt197 P3 | ecosystem: Host-associated > Arthropoda: Insects > Digestive system > Gut ... | reverse complement strand
AATATCCGACCATATTGACGCCCATGTCTGTGGGCGAGCTGTACGGGCTTTCGCCCCATATGCGCTTGAACATCGCGTTCAGTATCGGGAAAACCTCGATATCGCGGTTATAGTTCACGGCGGATACCCCGTATGCCTCCAGATGGAACGGGTCAATCATGTTCACGTCGTTAAGATCCGCAGTGGCCGATTCGTACGCGAGGTTCACCATGTGCTTCAATGGCCGGTTCCACAGCGGGAAGGTCTCGAACTTCGCGTAGCCCGCCTTTATCCCGCGCTTGTTCTCGTGGTACAACTGGGACAAACAAGCCGCCATTTTCCCGCTGCCCGGACCGGGCGCGGTAATGACGACGAGAGGGCGGGTTGTCTTTATATAGTCGTTGTGTCCGTAGCCTTTGTCGCTCAGTATGAGCTGGATGTTTGATGGGTAGTCCGACTCGGCTATGTAGTGCATCACGTAGACAGTGATGCCCCGGCCTTCGAGGTAGTCCTTGAAGTTGTCCGCCGCGGGCTGCCCAAGGTATTGGCTTATGACGACGCTGCCGACGAACAAGCCGCTGTTGCGGAACTCGTCTATGAGCCTGAGCACGTCGTCGTCGTATGAGATGCCGGAGTCGCCGATCACCTTGCTTGAGTCGATATTCGAGGCGTTTATGACGATAACGATCTCTGCTTTGTCCGCGAGCATTTTGAGGAGGCGGACCTTGCTGTCGGGCATGAAGCCGGGGAGCACCCTGGCGGCGTGGTAGTCGTCAAACAGTTTACCGCCGAATTCGAGATATAGCTTGTTTTCGAAGACTTCAATCCTTTCAAGGATTTTCTCGGTCTGCAGCTTCAGGTATTTTTCATTGTCAAACCCTACAGAGTACACGAAATTCCTCCTGTTCAGCAGTTGTTACTTTTCTCTGCCGGCCGGCTGGCCGTTCCGGCGCCTGTCATTTTATATAATAAACATCGGCTGCCTCAATGTCAAGCCGAACGGGGCATATTGGTTCGCGGGGAGGGTATGCAATATATGAAGAATAAAATCCTGATCGTTGAAGACGACATACATATTAGCGGGATGCTGTGCGAGCTGCTGCGGATGAACAACTATGTACCCGCTGCCGCCTATTCCGGCACGGAAGCGCTCCTGCTTTTGCAACAGGACAGCTTTTCACTGATCTTGCTTGATTTGATGTTGCCGGGGAAGACGGGCGAGCAGGTTTTGGAGGAAATCCGCAAATGCTCGTCTGTTCCTGTCATCGTTCTGACGGCGCGGACAGACAAGAGCAGCACAGTTAATTTGCTGCGGCTGGGTGCAGATGACTATGTTGCCAAGCCATTTGACAACAACGAGCTGCTTGCCCGGATCGAAGCCCGGTTGCGCAGTTCCGCCGCGCAGACGCCGGACGGCGGCAAAACGCTCCGATACAGGGGCATCACGCTCGACCTCGAGGGCTATGACGCATTTGTAAACGGAGAGAAGGCGGGGCTGTCCAAGCGTGAGTTTGAAATATTGAGGCTGATGATGTCATATCCCGGCAAAGTTTTCACAAAAAACAACCTATACGAGAGCGTCTGGGGCGGCGAGTTCCTTGGCGACGACAACACTGTCAATGTGCATATCAGCAAGCTGCGGGCAAAACTGAACGCTGTTTCGCCGGACGCCGAATACATTCAAACAGTCTGGGGAATCGGATTCAAGATGAAAGATGATGTTTAAGACTTTATTAAGACTTTGTTTAGACTTAACAAAGACTTCCCCTTTATGATACATACTATCGAAAGGGGAGTGAAGAGAATATGGCTGTACTGAAAACGCAAAACCTGACCAAGCTCTACGGCGGAAAAGCCGCCGTGGACAATGTGAGCCTGACGGTGGAGAAGGGCGACATCTTCGGCCTGATAGGCCAGAATGGCGCGGGGAAGACCACGCTGATGCGCCTCGTCGCCTCGCTGGCCCGCCCGGACGGAGGCAGCATCGAGCTGTTCGGGCAGACAAGCGAATCAGGCTTGAGCGGCGCGCGGTCGCATATGGGCTGCGTGGTGGAGACGCCCGCGCTGTACCCCAGCCTGACGGCTGTTCAAAACCTGGAGTATTACCGGATTCTGCGCGGCATTCCGGACAAAGGCGTGGTGCAAAAGTCGCTGGAGCTGGTCAGCCTGACCGACACCGGCAAAAAGAAGTTCAAGAACTTTTCATTGGGTATGAAGCAGCGCCTGGGGCTGGCGCTTGCGATTCTAAACAACCCCGACTTCATCATTCTCGACGAACCTGTAAACGGGCTTGACCCGGTCGGCATCATCGAAATGCGCGACCTGATGAAGAAGCTCAACGAACAGGGCATCACGATCTTGATTTCCAGCCATATCCTGGCCGAGCTGTCTCAGGTCGCCACCAAATACGCCATCATCCACAACGGTAGGCTGATAAAGACGCTCACGCAGGCCGAGTTGCGCGAGGAGTGCAAACGCGCCCTCGCCGTCACGGTGGACGACGCCGCGAAGGCCGCAGCCATACTGGAAACTGCGCTGAACATCCACAACTACAAGCAGGTAGCCGCAAACGAACTGCGGTTGTACGAATATCTCGACAACCCCGCCGAAGTGACTTTCCAACTCAGCCGGGGCGGCGTCCGCGTAGCCTCGCTGCACGAGGTTGGGGACAGTTTGGAAGATTACTTCACAAAAATAATCGGGGGTGAATAGAAATGATGAACATACTTAGGGCGGATATCTACAGGATTATCCGGGGAAAAGGGCTGTACATTTCATTGGCTGTGCTGATAGTTGTTATTGCCATGTCGTCTTTGTCCGGAGGGACCATGGGCGTGTCTTACGGCGGCATGGTAGTGCTTGATGAGACAATGGAGGCTATTGGAAACGACACAACGGAGCAGCTTGCCGCGGAAAGAAGCGCGGCGTTCCGCGCGCCGACAGGCGCCGAGGCGCTGGCCAAGTCAGCTTCCTCATCAAACAATGTCCTGTTTTTCATGCTGCCGCTGGTCATCTTCGTCAGTATCGTTGATTTTTCGTCCGGCGGGGCAAAAAACACGCTCGCGGGCGGCGTAAACCGCGCCAAGTTTTACTTTTCCAAGCTTTTGCTGTCCTTTTTCTTATGCGCCCTGTTCCTGCTTATTTACGTTCTGCTGTCCATACTGCTCGCCTCGGTCTTCAACGGTTTTGGCGGATCATTTGACGGGGCTTTTGTGATGCTGGTTGTAAAAATCTTGCTGACGCAGCTCTGGCTTTGCCTTGCCGGCGTCTGCGTTGCAAACTTCTTCGCGTTCCTTTTCCGCTCGCCCGCGTTCGTCGGCGTTTATATCGCGTTCCTCCTGCTGCCGCCCCTTTTGATATTCGCGCTGACATTTATTAACGAGTGGTTTTCGAAACTGTTTGACTACGAACTCACAATGAACATTGGCCTGATGGCGAACATGGGCGCGCTGTCAGCCGGGGAAGTCATAAGGGTCATGCTCATCGGCGCGGGATATATCGCGGCGGCGGGCGTCGGCGGACTGGCTATATTCAAGAGAGCTGAAATCAAATAGCTTGCGGAAGGCGGCGGCGTCATGTTATTTATCAAGCGCGACATCCGGCGGATGAGCCGGAGACTGGAAGAAATAGCGCAAAGCGACACTAACGCGCATCTGACCACCGCCACGTCTGACAGGGACGTGGCGGCGCTTGCCATGAGTATCAACGTTATGCTGGAACGCAACCGGCGCGACCTTTTTGAAAAGAACCGCGCCGAAGCCGCGCTAAGGCGGGCGGTGACCAATATATCCCACGATTTGAGGACGCCGCTGACTTCGGCGCTGGGCTATCTGCAAATGCTTGAATCTCCCGACCTTGACGGCGAAACGAGGGCGCGGTATTTGGATACTGTTAAGGGGCGGCTTGAAGTTTTGTCAGCGCTGATGAACAACCTGTTCGAGCTTGCCCGAGTCATGGAGGGAAATATTACTTTTGATATGCAAAAATCCAATGTCTGCAACACCCTGCGCGACGCTCTTTCGGACGTCTACGCCGATCTGGAAAGCAAAGGGTTCATTGTGGACGCAGACATCCCCGACGCGCCCCATATGTGCGTATATGACAAGGACGCGCTCCGGCGCGTCCTGCAGAACCTTCTGAAAAATGTCTGTGTCCATGGGCGGGAGTATCTTCGCATCCGCGTTTTCGACGAGGAAAACGAGCTTTCCCCGCTGCAAGACAGCGCGGTATCTCCAAAAGCGACGCCGTCCGCTCTCCCGTCCCGGAGGGGCGCGGCGCCAAACCGTAAGGTCATTGAGATTGCAAACAAAGCGGAGGGCCTCTCCGAGTTGGACGCCGAGCGAATCTTCGAGCGCTTCTACACCGCCGACGCGTCGCGAACAAGTAAAAACACAGGGTTGGGGCTTGCGATCGCCAAGGAGTTGACGGAACGCATGGGCGGCCAACTGTCGGCGCGCGTGGCGGGCGATATGCTTGTTATAAGGGTCATGTTATCGATCTGAACTCGCGGATTTCTGCCGAGGTAACTTGCGCCAGCGGATCGACCGAGCCGTCGCGCAGTCGGAGAAGCGCGGTGGACGCAAACATATTGATCGCGTCAGCGGCGTATGGGGAGGCGTCTCCGGCACCCGGCAAGGGAGTTCCGTCAGCGGATGGCCGGTCAAGCGTATAGCCGCGCTCGTCAAGCGCGTCGAACAGCCGCGAAAGCAGGACTGCGTAGTCCTGCCTTGTCATGTTTGTGTCCGGCAGGAACAGGCCGCCTCCTACTCCGTTGACTATCCCAAGGAGCGCCGCCTGCCTTATGTACCTGTATTGTGGATGGGTTGGAGGCACGTCTGAGAAAGCCGCGTCGCCGTTTCCGCCCGGTTCCCCCGCATAGTCGGAAGCGCTGTAGACGTCGCGCATGAAAGTGGTGTTCGTCGCGAAGACTGCCTCGAACAGTCCCGCGATCGCCTCGGCGCGCGTCAATGGGAGATAGTTCTCAAACTGCTCCGGGTACTCTATGTCTCTTCCGGTCAGCGCCCGGAAGTGGGCGTTTGCGATGAGCCTGTGGCCGGTTTCGGTCGGGTGCGGGTCGAAGCTCCCGTTTTCCAGGTCCATGAAAGTCAGCCCTTCCTCTCCGCGCTCTCGGAAGGCGCCGTATACATCGACCACTGAGTAGCCCAGCTTCGAATAGTCCTCGATTATCGCGTTCATGTTTTGTATGACGACGTCGGCGATCGCGAGGGTGGGGTCGTCGCCGCCCAGAGGGTTGTATATTGTCATAAAGAGGATCTCCGACTCAGGCGCGAGTTCCTTCAGAGCGGGTATCAAGAGGCCGATGTCGGCAGTAAGGCGCTCGATGCTGTTGCTGATCTCTGCAAGGAAGCTCATGCCGCCGAGGGACGCCGCCATTTCGCCTATGAGCTCGCCGCTGACTTCCAAATCATCCAGCGAAGCGCCCTCGCCGAATTTGTCCGCCAAAAAGCCATACACCCGGTTGAGTACGAGGCCGAGGAAGTTGTTGGCGCCGATGCATATCGTGATGAGGTCGGCTCCGCGTATCGTATCCGGGTATGCTTCGATCATCTTCAGGATATCGCTTGAGTCGTCGCCGCTCCTGGACAGGTTTGTGAGGCGGAGCCCTTCGCAGCCCGGCTCGTTCGCGAGGAAGCCCGCAAGCAGCTCCGCGTAGCCATGCCCCTTGTCCACCCTGTAGTATGCCGAGATCGAGTCGCCCAGGGCAACGTAGCGGAACGGCTGCGCGTCCCCGCTGGGGGTTCCCCCCGCGTAGGCAGTTTGCGCCAGCGCGAGCACGATGAGCATAACCGCGGCGATTCTCTTTATGCTTTTTCCCATGTCAGCGGTCTCCTTGCTTCTTTTCCGTACAGGATGCAAGATCGATTGTACTACAATACCTGCTAAATGTTAATAGAATACGGAAAAGTTTTCGCCGGTTCGCTGATCAAGGTAACCGCTGAATAACCCGAAAATCCTCTTGCTTTCCCGCAAACCGTTGCGGCGCAAGGACCTAAAAAGTCTCATTATGAGACTTTTTAATTTATGCGCCCGAGCAAGGTCTCAAGCATATCAATGTAGCCCCTCAGAGCCCGCTTCAGTTCCGACGTATCGCCATCGAACTCGGCTACCCGCAGGCTTGCGTAATACTCGTAATCCTCCGATACTCTGGACGCGACCGCGTCAGGTGATTTTGCGGCGGAGCCCGGAGGTTCGGTATCCCGAGAGCCGGAGGCAGCAGCCGCCGGAGCATTGCTCTGAGAGCCGCCGACCGCTGCCGCGGACGGATCGGGTTTGCTCTTCTCGTATTTGCCCTCTTCGATCTTCGCAGCTATTTCCGCTATTTCATCTTTAGGCAGGTCTGCAAGCGAAATCAGATGCTTTTTGTCGATCTTTACTTCCTTGTCAAGGATCATCCTCTTCGCTTCGGGCGACGTTTCGCCAATAGCGTCGATAACGTCGGCGTTCTTTACATCGCGCAGGATCGTGTTGCGGGACACGTCGTATTGATCCGCTAGCTGTTGCGCCGTAGGTACTTGAAAAGTTCCATTTTGGGAGTTGACAGTCCATGCGTCCCGAGCGTATGTGCCTTGGAGTTTTCTATTAGCTCTGTAGTGCAATCCCCGGTAGTATGATAACCGCGTCGGCGTCAGGTTACGCCGTGATATCTGGTTGGTGATGATCCAGATTATCGCGTCTTCGCGGGAGGCGAAGTCTTTATTGATTGTGTTGAACGGAATGTTATGCTCTGTGCATATCGCGTACCTGTTATGCCCGTCTATCAGGATTTCTCCCCACAGCACGAGCGAATCCCGGCAGCCGTTTTCGAGGATGCTGTTTTCAAGCAGCTTTAAGGTTTCCTTGTCAAGTTTGGGTAATAAACTCTTAAACTCTTCGTCAATTATTATGTTTGCCATTGCATTATCAAATCCTTTCAGGTTTTTCGGCTGAGGCAGCCACTTCCAGTGTAAACCTTAAAGGGGCTTGAATGTCAAATAGAAAATGCAGGAACTTGGATATGTTGAGAGAGAGCCCGGTTTGCATTATGCAGATAATATTATTTACATTTTGCAGATAATTTTATTTACATTTTGCGGATACCATGGTAAACTTTCCTTGGACAGCCGAACTGACCTACATCCAAAGGAGAAGATAATGTCACTGCAAAAAGCGGGCTACATCAATCGGATAATTGACGCAAAAATAGAAGAGAATCTGCAATTGTTTGGGGCAGTATTGATCGAAGGACCTAAATGGTGTGGGAAAACATGGACTTCGCTAAATCATGCAAATAGCGTTGTATATATCCTGGATCCAACCGGGAACTATAGTAACAGGGTGCTTGCACGAATGAACCCAGCGCTCATACTGACAGGTGAAAGCCCGCACCTGATAGATGAATGGCAAGAAGCCCCCGGTATATGGGATGCAATTAGATTTGACATAGATCAAAACCCGGGGCACGGCAAGTACCTGCTTACCGGTTCGGTTCTGCCTCCGCGAGAGTCTTATGGGCACAGTGGTACCGGTCGAATAATATCGATGCAGATGCATCCAATGTCCCTTTTTGAATCCATGGATTCTTCGGGTTTGATATCACTGGAATCTCTGTTCAGTAAAGTATGGTTTGAACCCTTTCTTGATATTACAGACTTGATCAAGATAGTCGATGTAACTGTACGCGGAGGATGGCCTGAAACACTCAGGCTCCCAACAGCACAAGCAAAGAGTATTGCGTACGGATACATCAATGCGATAGAAAGAAGCGAACTCTTTAGCGAAGGTCAACAAAAAAGGGATCGTGTAAAACTGAGTAAGCTACTACGATCATTGGCGAGAACCAACGCAGCAACGGTAAGCATCAAAGCGCTTGCAATGGATCTGGATGGATCAGAACGGCAGTCTAAAAGTGAAGAAGAAATAATAATCTCTCGAGACTCAGTAACAGGCTACTTGAAAAGCCTGAGAGAAATCTTCGTCATTGAAGAAATCCCGGCGTGGAGTCCAGAAATTCGATCAAAGGCAATAATTCGGCAAACAGCGAAAAGGATGTTCACAGATCCTTCCCTTGCAATAGCTGCGCTTGGCGCAAACAGAGAGCGAATGCTGCACGATCTGAAAACATTCGGGTTCATGTTTGAGAATCTATGCTTGCGGGATTTGGTTATTTACTCCGGTTATCATGGGGGAAGGGTATTCCACTATCATGATAATAGCGAGTTGGAAGTAGATGCAGTTGTCGAAATGCCTGACGGCGCTTGGGGTGCTTTTGAGATAAAGCTTGGTGAAGATCAGGTCGAAAAGGCTGCCGGCACATTGCTGCGGATGAGCAATAAAATGGTTGCAGCCGGGTCTGTGCCGCCTGCATGCTTGGTAATTGTAACCGGAGGCGGCCTTGCCAGGGTACGCGACGACGGAATTTACGTTGTTCCTATCAGCACGATGAAGCCGTGATTGCAGCAATGGAGGGCTTCTTATAGCACCGCGAATGATTGTGTGCCATTATGGAGTGCCACCTTTCAGCTTACTCGTCAACTGCTCTAAAACAAGCCGCTGCGCAAAGGGGCTGCCTGTAATTTCGGTTGAACAACTTATATGGCGTGAGGGTCGTCCCGCTGAGGTGCCTGAGGACACATTCACGTATCCTGAAAAAATAACAATAAGTTACAAAAAGTGCTTGCCAGACGATACTCGATGATGTATTATATCGGAGTATACGAACCCGGATCACAACTTAATGAATGCTTTGCGTCGCTTCCGCGCAACAGGCGATGAAGGAGGGCGAAATGGAGAAGATGAGAATGAAGAAAAGAACGGGCGTTTGTGGCCTTTACCGGCACAGCGCTTCCAGACGCATTGTCGGCGTCTTGCTTTGCGCCGTATTGTGCCTGACAGGAATGTTCATCGCTCCCATGCATACATCGGCGGAAGAGCCGGAAGGGTATTTGGCGGGCACGTACGACCTTGAGGCCTGGGAAATATGGCCTGATTATCATGGTGACAGATATACCCTTTATGTCGAGAAAACCATGCCGCCCGGGGTGGAAGGGGGGTTCCACTTCGATATCGATTTTAATGATGGTGAGTGCGCATCTGATTTTTACCTTCAGCAAGGCTATTACATTGAGATAAAGGGAATCCCTGCGGGTACAACTTTCAGCATTGGCGAGGATTTTACCGGTTATGACACAAACATAAGCAACAAAGACGCCAGCATAAGCGGTTTTTCAATCAGACCGGACGGTCATGGGTGCAGCGGTACCCTGGTGGGACCTGACGCCACTGTGACTTTTCATAATTATCTGCACGAAACGGAAATAGCGCTCTATGCGAATAAAAGCGCAGATGCCGAAATGGACGTCGGACAGTTCAGCTTTAGCCTGTACGAATCTGACATCGACGGCAGTATTCTCGGCCCTGTAGCCTCAGCAACGAACGCAGCGGGTATGTCCGGCAGCTTACAGCTCGGCCCGTTCACGATCGAGTCTTACGGCGATTCGACGAACCCGCTCTACTTTCTGTTGAAAGAGGATCCATACACCGGCGAAGGAGAGTGGACGATCGACCTGACACTTTTCCTGTACAAAGTGGCGGTGGACTATGCCGGCGGCACCTGGGAGATGAGCATCTACTATTGCAGCAGCGAGGACGGCGGCGAAACATGGGGCGCTTGGGTTGACTATGATGAAGAGGTTACGACGAAACAGCCGGCTTTTGTTAATGATTATACAGCGCCACAGACGCCGACCTATCCATACATCATCAAATACTATCGCGACAGCGCCGAAGAGAGCAACCTGATCGATACGGAACCCGGCGTAAAAGAGTTTCCTGCCGGCACAGAGTTTTCAGAAGCAGATGTCGATGACGACTATCCCGGCGGGTGGCGCAATCTTCACAAGCCGTCGACGGGCTACAAGGACGGCGAAGTCGAGTATATAGTCGAGTATATCACCGCCGAAGAAGGCAAGAACATAGTCATCGTCGTATACAAGCCTGCGGCGCAGCAGATAACCGATCCCGATCCCGATCCAGGCAGCCTGACAATAGCTAAGGAAGTGGAGAACAGTCTTTGGGACGCGGGCGAAGCTTTCACGTTCACGGTGGTGTTCGCTAACGCGGACGCGGACTACGGTGATATAGCGGAAAACAACGCCGCATTCACGTCGAGCGACGGCGGAAAGACGTGGAGCGGAGCGTTGACGAAAGCTGCCGACAACGTGACGTTCAGCGGGATACCTGCCGATACGACATATTCGATCACGGAAACTAAACTAATAAATTTTGACATAAAGGCAATAGACATTTCCGGCGGCGTACCCACAAGCTCAAGCGCGGCGGCAGGCACGATCTCCGGAAGCGTCCCTGCGGAAGCGTCGATCACGGTGACGTACACAAACGAGTACGTTGCTCCGGATGATCCGCCATCTGATCCGCCGCCGTCTTCATCATCGACTTCGAGATCATCGACGCCTCCGTCGTCTTCGCCGCCGCCCATCGTAGAATCCTCGCTTCCGCCCGTCGTAGAATCATCCTCTCCCCCGCCGCTGCCAGCGGAATCGCAGACGCCGCCTCCGCCGTACCGGCTGCCCGACGCTCCCTCGCGCGATACTCCCCCCGCGCCGGCCTCGGGCGGCGAGCTCGTCCTCGACGGCGACGGATGGCTTGAGCTCGACGAGAACGGGGTGCCGCTGGGCAGATGGGGCTGGGATCCGGCTGCCGGAGAGTGGGTGTTCGAACCATTCCCGCCGCTGTCGGAACTTCCGCAGACAGGAAAACCGCTGCTCATGGCAACGGCTCTTCTGGGTATGTTTGGATTCGCGCTCATCTGTGCGGGTGTGACTCTTATCAGTGTGAAGAAAAGAACTCCACTGCCAGACGCAGCGCCTGCTCCGGAACGCCGGGAGCGGACAACTGGTGGTCTCCGTTCGGGACCACGGTGAGCGGCGCGTTGAACTTTTTTGAGAACAACTGCGCGTCGCCAAGCGGAACCTGGCTGTCAGCTTCGCCGTGAATCATGCAAAGCTCGGCCATGCCCTCCCGCCAGATCGCGAACAGGTCGCTGCTATCCAGGTCGCTGAAGAATGCTTTCGTAAGCTTCAAGTCCCGGGCGTACCCCTGCTCCTGAGTATACATGACAAACTCGCCGGCGTCATCCAAGCTTCTCCTCTGCTCCGGAGTCAAAATCCCCGAGAGTAGCTCCGGCATAGTCACTGCAGCCGAGCGCAGAAACGCGCGGCAGTTCCCTCTCTTTTCTGATGCAAGGTGCAGCAGCGTTACATAGGCCCCGAAGCTGGACGCGAAGTAGACGATACCGGCTTCAGGGGCTTTCGCCTGTGCGTACACTTCGACTGCTTTCAGGTCTGCGAGGCAGTTTTCCAGCCGAAGGCTGTCACCATCGACAGCGCTTTCCCCGTGGGCGGGCAGATCGAGGGCGATCGCCCCGATGCCGGCCTGTGGAAGTTCCCTCAGCATCATTGCTGCGGTGGAACTATCTTTGCTGCTGCCAAAACCGTGGACTACGATGCACACGGATTTCTCTGTCCCGCTGATGCTGTGGCGGCAAGGAACGCCATAGCCCTGCGGGTTGTTTACGATCTCGCTATTCATAGCACGTTCTCCATCTGATGTCATGATTTGTTCCGCTGCACAACTATAGCATAAACACTTGAAAAATGGAAACTATTTGGAGTTAGGCGGCGCTCCGTGAACTTTTACAACTGGCGCATGGTTTTCGCGGCGTAAGAATTACGCTTGACACGCCTACGCTCACTTGCTATACTGTTGCTTGCGCAGCGAAGGGCGCCGACGACTGATACAAGGGCGGATGTTCAAATAGGCGTCCCGATGTGCCGTATGTGCGCGAGTGGTGGAATTGGCAGACTCGCTAGATTCAGGTTCTAGTCCACGTAATGTGGGTGGGGGTTCAAGTCCCCCCTCGCGCACCATCCAAGAATCCCTGTAGTTGCAATGGCTACAGGGATTCTTGCAACTTATTTTTGCTATGTGGTTTTTTTACTTTATCGCTTTTACCTAAGGTTTTGCCTAAGGTA
>Ga0082212_10010232_pt1 | contig 12029 bp, 8 predicted proteins | sample TergutNt197P3_FD_71548 | JGI IMG/M metagenome (GOLD analysis project Ga0082212, IMG submission 71548) | Neocapritermes taracua P3 segment gut microbial communities from Petit-Saut dam, French Guiana - Nt197 P3 | ecosystem: Host-associated > Arthropoda: Insects > Digestive system > Gut ... | reverse complement strand
CAGCAATTTTTAGGGGGTCTTATGAAATCAATATTTTCTATTGTTGTTTTAATTTTACTGTCACAGAATGTAGTTTTTGCCGAGGGAAACTACGAAGATACCCGGAGAATCAGTCAAAGCAATGTAAATTACAGGGATCTATTGTATGTCTATTGATGTATATGACGGTCCGAATAAAATAGGAGAATTATCATCAAATCCGAATTCGTAAAATTCTCTTGATTTTGCAAAATACGGAGGAAAGATTATGAAAATCAAATTTATTAGCACAATGTTTCTCTTGTGGGCGTTAATTTCATTTAAGGTTTTTGCATCAGGTGAAGCTGATAATTCATCAACATTTTGGGAAGATACCGCTAAATCAAAATCACCTGCAGCCACACCCGAAGATACAAGTACTGCAATTCCGCCTACAACCGCAGCCCCAAATACAACCGCAAATAATAGGGCGGACCCGGATGCCTCAAACTGGAATATTGCCGCTCTTGATACGGCGACAAATGTGACATATTTAACGGATATTGAAAAAGATGTAATTTTGGAGATGAACAAAGTCAGAACAAATCCGAAAAAATATGCAGAATTATACATACAGCCGAGATTACGTTACTTTAACGGCAGAAATTATTCCGTACCGGGACAGATAACACTGGTAACTCAGGAAGGGGCTGCGGCTGTTAATGCCTGTATTACCGCTCTGAACAGGGCAAACAGCATTAATGCGTTGGTTCCGGAAAAAGGTCTTTCTCTTGCGGCAAAAGATCATGTGAACGACCAAAGCAAAACAGGACAAACCGGTCACAACGGAAGTGACAGGAGTACACCCGAATCCCGTATGAAAAAATACGGTACGTTTTCCGGATCATGGACTTACGGTGAAAATATTTCCTACGGGGATGCCACGGGAAGGGAAATTGTATGTTCGCTTTTAATTGATGACGGTGTACCCAACAGAGGTCATAGGGAAAATATTATGAACAGGGCCTTTACCCAGGTCGGTACGGGTGTTGGATCACACACGCAATACAGGACATCGTGCACAACTACCTATGCAAACGGGTACAGGAGTAACTAGTCGGGCAGAAATATTCGCTTGTTCTAGACATACATTTCCGTATATAAATAAACCATGGGTGAAGATAGCACCAGCCCCATGCTGGATCAGTACCGCAGGATAAAACGGGAGCATCAGGGCGATGTTCTGTTTTTCCGGCTGGGTGACTTTTATGAGATGTTTGCCGAAGACGCGGTTGAAATTTCGGCCCTTCTGAATCTGACCCTAACCAGCCGTGCAGGGATTCCCATGTGCGGTGTACCGTACCATGCCGCCCGTTCGTACATTGCCCGCCTTTTGAAGCACGGAAAGAAAATTGCAATTTGCGAGCAACTTTCTGAACCAGTCAAAGGCAAAAAGGTGGTTGACCGGCAGGTGGTGGAAGTTATCACCCCGGGAACAACAGTGGACGAGGATTACCTTGATCGGGGAAACTCCAATTACCTCGCATGCCTTTCCGTGTACAGAGACTTTGCCTCGTTTGCCTATATCGATCTTTCTACCGGCGGATTTTACGCAACTTCTTTTCCGACTTTCTGCCCGTCTTCGGACGGTTTGTCCGCCGACGTAACCCATGACCGTTTGCGGCAGGAGCTTGAACGACTGCAGGTACGGGAAATGCTGATCCAGGAATCGCTTTTGGAAAAAGACACCGGGATAGCCCGCACCCTTTCGGAACGGCCCGGACTGGTTCTGAACCGCTGGGCGGACTGGCTTTTTGATTTGGGAGGGGCAAAAAAGAGGCTGGAAAAACAATTCGGCGTTTCGGGGCTTAAAGGTTTTGGGTTAAAAGATAACAGCCCGGAGATCCTGTCTGCGGGCAGCCTCCTCGATTACCTTGACGATACGGCAAAAAGCCTGTTGCCCCATGTCAGGTCGATAAATCTGTACAGTGACAGCGAATTTGTCGGTATTGACGAATCGAGCCAGCGGAACCTTGAACTGGTGAAGAACCTCCGCGACGGCGATGTCGCTTATACCCTTTTGGAGGTGACTGATGAAACCCGCTGTGCCATGGGGAAGCGCCTGCTCAGGCGGCGGCTTTTGCATCCGTTACGCGATCTCAGCCGGATACAGGCCCGCCTTGACATGGTGGAAACCCTGTACCGCAACCAGGGGAGCCTGGGCACCCTGCGAAACCTGCTCGGTAAAACCCCCGACCTTGAACGCCTCTGTTCAAGGCTTGCAATGGACAAGGCCCACGGCAAGGATATGCTGGCGATAAAAAACGCCCTTGTATCCTGCGAAGAGGTAAAGGAATTAACCGAATCGCTTTCCTTCAAATTTGAAGGAGATAATACCTGCGGGATTTCTCACGCAGAGTACACGGAGAACGCAAAAGAAAGTTTTACTGTACTGATGCAGTTAAAAGATCTTTTGGAAAAAAGTATTTGCGATGATCCTTCAATCCTCCTTACCGAGGGGAATTTGATCAGGACTGGTTACAGTTCCGATTTGGATTCTTTGCGGCAGCTTCGGGATTCGGGCAGGCAGCTTTTGGAAGGTTACCTTGAGGAGGAAAAAAAGGCGACGGGAATCTCCAGCCTGAAGATACGGTACAACCGGCTTATCGGTTATTTTTTTGAAGTGACCAAGGTGCATTTGGAGAGGGTTCCCGGGCACTTTATCAGGCGGCAGGGAATTGTCGGCGGGGAGCGTTTTTCTACCGAGCGCCTCGCCAAACTTGAGTCGGATATTAACGGCGCGTCGGACAGGATCGTCGAACTGGAACGCAGGCTTTTCCTTGAGATACGCGGATCGGCGAAAACAACAATCGGTGAACTTGCCGCAGAAGCCCGCCGCATTGCCGAACTGGATGTCGCCCAATCTCTTGCCAGGGCGGCTTCCGTTCACGGGTGGGTGCGGCCGGTTGTTGACGATTCAAATTCACTTGAAATTTACGAGGGCCGTCACCCCGTTGTCGAGGCGCATCTGGGCAGGGGCGAATACATCCCCAACGACATTGTTCTTAACAATACCCCTATAGGACCCCGCGGACCAGCAGACCCTAAAGGGTCTGACGGCCCTTCTTTCGCTATGATAACCGGCCCCAATATGGCGGGAAAATCAACCTACCTCCGTTCCGCCGCACTCATTACACTTATGGCGCAGATGGGCAGCTTTATTCCCGCCAGGGAGGGGCGCGTCGGTTTATGCGACAGGATTTACTGCCGGGTGGGTGCTTCCGACAACCTTGCCCGCGGGGAATCGACCTTCCTCGTCGAGATGAACGAAACGGCCTACATCCTCAACACCGCAACCGAAAAAAGCCTGGTGATCATGGACGAGGTTGGCAGGGGAACCGGCACCAACGACGGGCTTTCCATCGCCTGGGCGGTAAGTGAAGAACTTCTCGGCAGGGTCAAATGCCGGACTTTTTTTGCCACCCATTACCACGAGCTTTCCCTTTTGCCGGCTTCTGAAGAAGGTGTTCATCCCCGTGTGGTAAACCGTTCAATGGAAGTGGAGGAAAAAGACGGCGGTGTAATATTTTTACGCCGTTTGCGGGAAGGCCCTTCCGCAGAATCCTACGGCATCCACGTTGCCCGCCTTGCCGGTCTTTCGCCGGCGGTACTGGAAAGGGCGGAATGTATCATGGAGCGTTTGCGGGAGAGGGATTCCGGTTTGCATGACGCCCTGCCGTCACAGTCACGGCAAAAGGAAGAGATTGAAAAAAAGGTGACTGTCACCATTTTGGATGAACTGCGTATTCTGAACACGGACGGTATCACCCCGTTGGATGCCCTCAACCTTCTAAATAAATGGAAAAAAATTCTCGGCGGAAAAAGTAGTGCTTCCGTATCGGCCACGCAGACAAATAAAAAAAACCGAACCCCCGGGGCGGAAGATTCCGTGCCTTCTCTTTTTGACTAATTTACCGCTGAAATCTAACTCCGTCTTACCGCTTTGCATAACGCTTCACGGCTGATCTCAGTCCAGATAGGCCGGCCGTGGGGGCAGTGGGGATCGGGCAGGGCGAGGGCCTCTTTTCCCAGGGCCAGGGCGGAATCGGCATCCAAACAATCGCCGTCTTTTACCGCCGCATGGCAGCAAACAGTGGCGGCCCATCTTTCGGCCATGTTTTCACCGGCGTTGCGTAAATCGAGAATTTTTTTAACAGTTTCCCCGTCTTCCATATGCCAGCCCGCCGGAAGGGCGTCGATTCGCCAGTAGCTTCCCTCACGCTCAATGACAATTGACAGGCGGGCCAGTTCGTCCCGTTTTGCCTCAAGAAAAGTGTCGTCTTCCGTACTTTCGGTGTTAAACAGGACGGGCACCAACAGTTCCTGCTGTGGAACGGGTTCGGACATGAAACGGTCGTACAGGATTCGCTCATGGGCTGCGTGTTGATCGATAATAAAAAGTTTGTCGCCCCATTCGATCAGGATAAATAAGCCGAAGATCCTCCCTGCGTATTGCGGTTCGCCGTACACCGGGGATTCTTCTGCCGCGATCAGGGTGAAATTTTCACGGCGGGGCAGGGGGGCAAATTCCGGCGGGTTATTTAGCAAGGCTTCCATTGCTAATTGGGGTGTAGGGAGTGGGGAGTGGGGAGCAGGAATTTGGGGAGTGGGGAGTAGGGAGTAGGGTGCGTGATTCGACTTATCGGGAGATTGCCCGGTAGCAGTATCGTAATCCGAATAACAATCCCCATTCCCCATTTGCCGTTCCCTGTATCCGGTTCCCCGTTTCAAATTAAAGTGATGGCTGAAGTCACGCAGGCCCGCACTGATCGCGTGACTTACAGCGCCGGGATCGCGGAAACGCACCTCCCGTTTGGCGGGGTGAATATTGAAATCGGCAAGTGCGGGATCTATATCGATGTAGATGGCGCCTAACGGATGAGTTCCGTTGGGGAACCAACCCTGAGTGCCGTATTCCATTGCCAGCATCAGGGAGTAGTCCTGGATCCGTCTGCCGTTGGTGAATACGTACAGCATCCGCCTGTCGTTACGGAAAAGTTCAGGGCCGCCGAATACCGCTTCGGCGGAAAAACCCTCCCCCGTTACGTGGATTTGATGAAGAAAACCTCCTTCACGTTCGCCAAGCAGACAGGCAGCAAAGCGTTCTTTTTTGGAAGCCGCAGGGGGCAGAAAATCTTTCGGCTTTCCGTCATGGGTGTAACGGAAGGTAATGGCGGGAAACGCAAGGGCTTTGTCAATAAACATCTGCCGACAGAGGGCTGCCTCGCTCCATTCACGTTTAAGAAAACGTTTACGGGCGGGAATTGTATCGAAAAGGTTCATGGCGCGGACAGTACTGCCGGCGGTTCTGCCGGCTGGTGTAATGCTTGGCGGATTTCCCTCACCGGGGCCGACATTAAGCCGCCACGCCTGCCCGTTGCCGCCGAAATTCGGCGCGGTACCGCTGATAATTTCCAGACGGGACACCGCCGCCGCCGCCGCCAGAGCCTCGCCCCGGAAACCCAGAGTTTCGGCGGTGTTTAGATCGTCAAGGCAGCGTATCTTGCTTGTCGCATGTGCAAGCCAGCACAGTTCAAGGTCTTCCCTGCCCATGCCGCAGCCGTTGTCGCTGACTTCGGCTTTTATGATGCCGCCGCCCTCGACGGAAACATCAATATTGGTGGCTCCCGAATCAATTGCGTTGTCGAGAAATTCCCGGATCAGGGCGGCGGGCCTATCGACCACTTCCCCGGCGGCTATTCGCCTGGCCTCTTCCGGCGGTAAAATTTTAATATGTCCTGTATCGTTTTTAATTTCTGGCATCATATTATAAATACTTTTGAAAATATTTCTCACGGAGGACACAAAGACCACAAAGTTCACAAAGTTTAATTAAATACATTGGACTTCCCCCTCCGTGTCCTCTGTGCCTCCGTGCCTTTGTGAGATGAAATTTGAAATAAGGTGTTTGTACATGGTTTCTTGCAAAGTTACTCCTCCGTTTCAAAGAGTTCCAGTTCAGGTGATTCGTCACCCGGTGCTTCGGCACTATTGATTAGTATTTCAATACGGCTGTCGATTTTTTCCAGATCCTTTTCCAGAGTGCGGGCCAGTTTGATTCCCTCCTCAAAAGCTGCCAGAGCTTTATCTAGGGGAATATCGGTTTTGCGAATTTCTTCACCCAGTTCTTCCAGTCGTTCGAGTCTCTGTTCGAAATTCTTCATCGGGTTGACGCCGGTGTTTTTTGCACCGCTGTTTTTAGTGCTGGTGTTTTTTGCAACGGTTTTAGGCATGTGATTCCTCCGTAACTGCTGTTATTTTTCCTTTCAGGGGGCGTATGTTCAAGCGGTCGCCGGGACCGGCATCTTCGCCGCTGCGGATAATTTTCCCCGTTTTTCTGTTGGTGACAACGGAAAACCCCCTTTCCATTACCGCTAACGGACTGCCGGCTTCGATGACGGCTAACGCCAATGTTAACCGTCTTCGTTTTTCTTCGGTAAAGGCTGTAAGATTGGCTATCAACGCCTCCCTGGCATCGTCAAAACGAATCAGCCGGGGTTGCAGAATCGCACGGAAACGGTATTCAAGGTCTTCAATGCTGAAAGGGCGCAGGAGGAGTTTGTACCTTTCGATCCGGTGGTGAATAGCCGAGGTTAGATCCTCCGCCCAGTCGTGTATTGTTTCGAGAACAGCCGCCCTTTCCCCGCTTGCCAGTTCCGCTGCCGCCGACGGGGTGGGGGCCCGCAGATCGGCTGCGTAATCGCAGATCGCCCAGTCTATTTCGTGACCCACCGCGCTTACCACCGGTATTTCCGAATCGGCAACGGCCCGCACGACAATTTCTTCGGAGAAGGGCAGCAGGTCCTCCAGCGAACCGCCCCCCCTTCCCACGATAAGCACGTCGGCCAGTTTCCACTGATTCGCCTGTTCAATTCTGCGGGCGATTATTTCGGCGGCGCCTTCACCCTGTACCGGTGCGGGCAGGATAATCACACGCACACCGGCCGCCCTCCTTCCTAATACGTTAAGAATGTCCCGTACAGCGGCTCCCGTGGGCGAGCTTACAATTCCGACAACGGCGGGAAGACGGGGCAGGGGCTTTTTTCTGTCTTCGTCGAACAGCCCCTCGGCGGCCAGCCGCCTTTTCCGCTTTTCCAGCATGGCGAGGATGTCACCTGATCCGGCAATTTCCATTTCCTCACAGACAATAGAGTAGCTGCCCCGGGGCGCGTACACGGAGAGGCTCCCCCTCACCCGGAGCAGCATCCCGTCCTTCGGCTCAAAACCCAGGCCCCTTAGCCGGTTCTTGAACATAACTGCGTCGATCTTCGCCCCGGTATCTTTCAATGAAAAATACAGATGCCCCGACGATGCCGGCCGGCAATTCGAGAGTTCCCCCTCTACAGTTACCGAGGTAAAGCTCCCCTCAAGGCATTGGCGGATAAGTTCGGTGAGTTCCGATACGGTGAGTTTTGGAGCGCTTTCCATCAGGTGTTATTTCACCACTATATTAACCAGTTTGTCCGGTACGCTGATCACCTTAACCACGGTATGCCCGTCGGTCCACTTCGCCACACCGGGCAGGGCAAAGGCCGTTTTTTCCAGTTCGGCTTTGTCCGTTCCGGCCGGGGCGGTGAATTTGTCGCGGATCTTGCCGTTCACCTGAACCACCACTGTTACTTCGTCGTCATGCGTTAAACTTTCATCGTAACCGGGCCACACGCAACGGCTTACCGATTCGCCATGCCCCAGCTTTTCCCAAAGCTCCTCGCCGAGATGGGGGGCGTATGCGCCGACCATAATCACCAACGGTTCCCAAAGGTTACGGGGAATTGCGCCTCCTTCGGAGTCTGCGCCTCCTGCGGAGGCGGTTAATTTTACAAGTTCGTTTGAGTAGATCATCATCGCGCTGATGGCCGTGTTAAAATTGAGGGTCGAAGTATCATCCGTCACTTTTTTGATCGTGCGGTGGAGGAGTTTTTGCATATCTGATCCACCGGCGGCATCGCTTCCCAATGCCGCATCGCATAACGGCTTTTCACCGATAGCCCAAAGCCTTTCCAGAAAACGGGACACACCGACAAGACCCGCCGTGATCCACGGTTTACTCACCTCCAGCGGCCCCATAAACATCTCGTACATCCGCATTGAATCCGCGCCGTAGGTTTTGATGATGTCATCAGGGTTGATAACATTACCCCTGCTTTTGCTCATCTTCTGGTTGTCTTCGCCGAGGATCATCCCCTGGTTGATAAGCCTCTGAAAGGGTTCAACTGTATTCACAAGGCCGCAGTCGTACAGCACCTTGTGCCAGAAACGGCTGTACAACAGGTGCAAAACGGCGTGTTCCGCACCGCCGACGTAGAGATCCACCGGAAGCCAGTAGTCGATTTTTTCTTTTGCTGCAATGGCCTTGTCGTTACGGGGATCGAGGTAACGCAGGTAGTACCAGCACGAACCGGCCCATTGGGGCATGGTGTTTGTTTCCCTTTTGGCCGGTCCGCCGCATTTGGGGCAAACGGTGTTCACCCATTCGTCGATACCCGCCAGCGGGGATTCGCCCGTGCCGGTGGGGGCGTAGGATTTCACCGCCGGCAGTTTGAGGGGCAATTCAGATTCAGGCACAGGCACAATACCACAACTACTGCAATGCACAACGGGAATCGGCTCCCCCCAGTAACGCTGGCGGCTGAATATCCAGTCCCGCAGTTTGTAGTTCACCGCCCTTTTGCCAATGCCTTTTTCTTCCAGCCACTCCGTTATGCGCTTTATCGTCTCGGCGGTGGGCAGCCCGCTGAACGGGCCTGAATTGACCGAGTAACCGTCGGCGGTTGTACATTCCGCCGGCTCGGCAGAGTAATCCTTCCCCGTTTCCGGTTTTTCGGCGGCCACAACTAAAACAATCGGCAACCCGAAAGTTTTGGCAAAATCCCAGTCCCTGTCGTCATGTGCCGGAACCGCCATAATCGCCCCGGTGCCGTAGGAAATAAGAACATAGCCGGCGATCCAGACGGGAATTTTTTTATCGTTCACCGGGTTTATGGCATAAGCACCTGAGAACACGCCGGTTTTTTCTTTGGCAAGGTCGGTGCGTTCAAGGTCGCTTTTCCGGGCAGCCGCTTCCACGTAATCCGTTACGGCCTGTTTCTGTTCCGGCGTGGTTATACTTTCAACTAACGGATGTTCCGGCGACAGCACCATGTACGTCGCGCCGAAAAGGGTGTCCGGCCGGGTGGTGTAAATTTCAAGTGCGTTCTGATGGCCGTCAATCTTAAACGTAACGTTGGCGCCTTCGCTGCGGCCTATCCAGTTGCGCTGCATGAGCTTTACCGGTTCGGGCCAGTCAAGGCCGTCAAGGTCGGCCAGAAGCCTCTCGGCGTAGGCGGTAATTTTCAGTATCCACTGGCGGATACGTTTGCGGGTAACTTTTTCGCCGCAGCGTTCGCAAAGGCCGTCCTTCACCTCCTCGTTGGCGAGGCCGGTTTTACATTCGGGGCACCAGTTGATCGGGCTTTCCGCCTCGTAGGCAAGGCCCATTTCAAAGAGTTTCAGGAATATCCACTGTGTCCAACGGTAGTAATCTTCGTTTGAGGTGTCCACTTCACGGTCCCAGTCGTAGGAAAACCCCAGGGCTTTTATCTGGGAACGGAACCGTTCCACATTGGCGGCGGTTGTAACCGCCGGGTGGGTGCCTGTTTTTATGGCGTAATTTTCGGCGGGAAGGCCGAAAGCGTCAAAACCCATGGGGTGCAGAACATTGTAGCCGTTCATCCGCAAAAAACGGCAGTAAATATCCGTGGCGGTGTACCCTTCCGGATGGCCGACGTGCAGCCCCTGTGCGGAAGGATAGGGAAACATATCCAAAACATAACGCCGCCTGTCCTTTGGAAAGGCAGGATCTTCACAGGACTTAAAAGTGTTGTTTTCCGCCCAGTATTTCTGCCACTTGGGCTCAATTGTTTCAAAAGGGTACTTAGCCATGATGGGTTATTGTATAGGAAATCGGGGGGAGTGGGGAGTGGGGAACAGCCTTCTTCTTACTTAGGCTTTAAAATCATATAACAAATTACGAATATTGCCGCTAATTGCCGGTTCGTAATAGATAACCATGATATTAAAACCCGAGATATCTATATCCCAAAAATACATGCTGTTGACAAATACATCGATATGAAAATCTTCTTTATATTTCCAATGATAATTTCTGTATATAAAAGCTTCTCTCGGTACACTGGTTATCAGAGTATCGCATTTACCGAAATCTTTTTTTAAGCCGTTCAACAATTCGTTTACTTTATTGTTAAGGTGTTCTATTTCAAAATCCCTGTAAATAAAAAATATTTCGTATAATTTTTTTTTAAAAAAATTAAATCCGACTGTCTTTATATCATCGTTAAAATTTTCCAATTCAAAGGATTGAATTCCAATTTCAGTCCGTTTCTCGTTATCAAAGGATGTATTTTTTTTTATTTCAGGATAATATTGTTTTACAATTTGTAAACTTGACCCCAAAACAATGTTGGGGTTAAATAAAGAAATCGTCTGTGCCATTTGCGCCGTTCCTTTTATGACAGTGCAACTAAAAAACATTCCCAATGCGTTTTTTCACATCAGGATTCCCTTACGCACAACACGAAAAAAATTGTATAACTACTGTTCTTAGAATAATTGTTAATCATTTTTTGTCAAGTGACCGGCAGAAAAAATGTTGAATATTATTATTGAAACTTAAATGCTTTTAAACGAAGTTCTGTTAGTTTATAAAAAATATCTGTCGGTTTTTAATTGTGTTAAAATACAATTATAAAGAAACAAGATAGGGAACCTTCAATTGAGCCTGTGCGGATAAGCAATAGTCGGTATACGCATATATCACCCAGTGCTATACTATCCCTATGAAAATCAACAGGAAAACTTTCGGGGTGCTTTCAAACGGAAAAAAAGTACACCTTTATACACTCAAGGCGGGTGATTTGGAGCTGGTCGTTTCAAGTTTCGGGGCGGCATGGACAAGCCTTACCGTTCCTTCGCGTAATGGCGGTAAGAGTGATGTTCTGTTGGGGTTTTCGGATCTTGCCGGTTACTTAAACAATACGCCTTATTTTGGCGTAACCGTTGGCCGTTTCGCAAACCGCATCGGGGGGGCCGCTTTTAAATTAAAAGGCAAAAAATACCGGCTCGATAAAAACGACGGCGGTAATACACTGCACGGCGGTTATAAAGGTTTTGACAAGCTGCTTTGGAAATCCGAGGCTTACGAAGAAGAAGGAGGTGTTTTTGTCCGTTTTGAACTGAAAAGCCCGGACGGCGACTGCGGGTTCCCCGGAAAAGTAAAAACAACCGTCACCTACGGCCTTACAAAATCGAACGAGATAACGGCCCTTTACGAGGCGGCAGCCGACAGCCAAACCCCGGTTAACCTTACCAACCACGCCTATTTTAACCTGGCAGGGGAGGGAAACGGTTCGATCCTTTCACACGAAGTTTGTCTCAATTCTTCCATATACATTGAGGTTGATGATGATCTTATCCCCACAGGCCGCCTGTTGCCGGTTGAGAACGGCCCGTTTGATTTCAGGAACCGGAAGCCGGTAAACCGGGATCTTAAGGCCGAATACGGAGGGTCGGGAGGAGAAACAGGTCCCGCCGGTTACGATCACTGTTTTATCGTTGACGGCGAGCCGGGAAAACTCCGCCCCTGCGCCGAAGTTTTCGAACGAAAAAGCGGCAGAACCATGAGGGTGTTTACTACACAACCTGGGGTTCAATTCTACACGGGCAATATGCTAACCGGAATCCCCGGCAAGGCGGGCTCGTTGTATACTAAACACACCGGTTTTTGTCTGGAAACCCAACATTTCCCCGACTCGCCTAACAAGAAGGAGTTCCCCCCTTGCATTTTCGGGCCGGATAAAAATTACAGCGAAAAAACGGTTTTTTCGTTTGAAGTAAAAAGTAATTAAACAACGAAAAAAAAGGATGAATTTTCGACAAATTTAAAAAAAAGATATTGCGTAAATAAAAAAAAAATGCTATAAGTGGAAAGGACATACAAAGACACCTGCGGAGGA
>Ga0082212_10010231_pt1 | contig 12030 bp, 9 predicted proteins | sample TergutNt197P3_FD_71548 | JGI IMG/M metagenome (GOLD analysis project Ga0082212, IMG submission 71548) | Neocapritermes taracua P3 segment gut microbial communities from Petit-Saut dam, French Guiana - Nt197 P3 | ecosystem: Host-associated > Arthropoda: Insects > Digestive system > Gut ... | reverse complement strand
GCGCGCGGGCGCTTATCTCTTTTTCTGCTTCTGCTGACCCACGCGAACTTTTTCCGCGCCTTTCCCCGTATCGGCTTTAATATGGGTGGCCATAGCGCAGGGCCCCAGACGCCACTTGGCGTCGGGGTAGGCAAAGGCGGAGCAGCGTTGACCGTCCGTCTCTTTCAAAATACGGTCGCAACCGAGGCACTGCTCCACCAAGGGGCGGGCAGTGGAACCGCCGGTCTGGAGGGCGGAGCCGTTCATGATGTTCACCTCAATATGTCAGTATCTGATGGCCAAGCCGGCTGGGGCTTCGCCTCCCGCCTAGGGACTTTTGGGGTTATATTAGGCTTTAAGCCGCAAAAGTCAAGGTCTTTTTCCTAAGGCCGCTCAAGCCCCCCAGGATCACGCCGAGCCAGGCGGCGCTGAACAGCCACATTCCCGGCGGCAGCATGAAGATGAAAGTCAGGCCGGGCACCCGAAAAAGGGGCAGCCAGACAGCCTCGGCCCGGATGAAGCCGGGCCAGTCGGCCGTCTCCGAGGCCCCGCGGAGGTCCGGCCAGCGGCCTTCGGCCCAAAAAACATTTAGGGCCGCCCCGACCAGGCGGCTGACGGCCAGAAAAGGCAGGGTGAAGCAGCAGCCAACCAGGAGGCTGGTAAAAAATGGTTCGGTGAAAAAGGAGCCGCTGAAAAAAGACGTCAAAAAGTGACCGCCGAAGCGCCAGACCCCGCCCGGAAGCAGGCCCGCGCCCTGAGCCAGGGCCACCGCGCCGTTGAAAAGCCAGAAAAAGAGAGCCGCCAGCAGACCATAAAGACCCCATATAAAGGCTTGGACGGCCAAGAAGGCGGACCGGGGGCGGGGGCCGCCGCCCAGGCGGGCGGCGGCTATCTCCCCCAAGGGGCCCAAGAGGGCATAGGCCAGGAAACCCAGCCTATACCGCTGGTTATGAGTCAGCCATTCCATGAGCCGGGCCGTCTCCGGCCAGAGAAGGACCAAAGTCGCGGCCAAAAAAGCGGCCAGGGGTAAAAAATCGGCTTTCCTCATAATCTATCTGACTGTCGCGGGATTGGGGCTGTTTTCCCCTTCCCTTGCCTCTCCAAATACTATATATTGGGGGAACCTGATTCAGACCACGACCAATGGCCTTATTTCCCCTAAAACCTTAAAGATCAACCAAGGAATTTCCCATGACCGCCGCCCTCCACGAAGCCTGGCAGACCATCGATGAATATCTGACTTCCACCCGCTACGCGGTCAGGGACCCGAAAGACGGCCGCCCCTTGGAAAAAAACTACCAGGAGATACTTGAAAAGCGCCTTCTGCCCAAGCTGAAATCCCTCAAGACCCCCCTGGCCGACCCGGCCAAACTGGATCGGCTGGCCGAAGCCCTGGCCGCCCGGCGCCTTATTCCGGCCACGCCTTTTTTAATGTCCTTCGGCAACCCCCACACCCGCCGACCGGGTTTTTTCTCCTGCTACCCCTTGGGTTGGGTCGAGGACAGCCTGGAGGACATCGAGGAGATGCGGCGCAAGATGCGCACCATCTATATGTCCGGCGGCGGGGCGGGCATTGATTTGTCCCGCCTCCGGGCCAAGGGCGCCCCGGTGGACGCCGGGCAGGGCATAGCCAGCGGGCCGGTGGGCTTTCTGCCCGACTTTGACGCGGTCACCGGCACCACCAACCAGGGCGGCCGCCGCCGGGGGGCTCTCCTGGTCCAACTGGACTGGAACCACCCCGACATAGTCGACTTTGTGGAATCCAAGAACTTCAACGCCAAGCTTAACCGCTTCATCCAGACCCTGCCCCCGGAAGAGCGCCCGGCCCAGGGGACCACCCTGTCCAACATGAACATTTCGGTCAACGCCTTCGGCGACTTCTGGCAACGGCGGGAACTCATTGGCCTGATTGCCGGCAATATGTGGGCCACCGGCGACCCGGGCCTCCTGTTTGTGGACAATATGCTCAAATATTCACCTCTCCGGGCCGAGGACGAGCCGCGCTTTTCCAACCCCTGCGGCGAATACCTGGCCAGCGCCGGTTCGGCCTGCAACCTCATCACCGTCAACGCCGCCCGCCTGGCCCGCGAGGTCTTTGACGAAATGGCCGCCGACCCGGCCGCGCCCGGATGGAGCGGCGAAACAGCCTTTAGCGATGAATTCAGCCGCCGCTTCTGGCGCCGCCTGGCGGAGGCCTCGGGCCTGGCCTGTTTTCTGGGCAACCTGGTCCTGGAATTTGACGAAGGCTACCCCTTGGAGGAAATCCGCCTCAAGACCCAAAGCCTGAAACCCGTCGGCGTGGGCATGAGCGGCTTCCATACCGCGCTCCTCTTGGCCTTCCGCGGCACGGTGGATTACGGCTCGCCCGAAGCCCGGCTCTTCGCCCGCCGGACCCAGGCCTGGTTGACCCTGGGCACCCTCACCCTATCGGCCGAACTGGCCGAAACCACCGGCCAGGTCTATGAAAACCGTGATTTTTGGCCCAGCCACCTGGCCGAACTGGGCCAGACCCTGGCTGAATCACCAGCCCGGGATCTCCGGGAGGCATACCTGGCCCCGCTCCTTAAGACCGTGGCCGAAAGGGGCGGCTTCCACAATTGCCTGACCACCAGCCAGGCCCCCACCGGCAGCGTCTCCGTCTTTCTGCGCAACATCGACACCGGCATAGAGCCTTTCTTCGCCCTGGCCCAAAAGCGCCGGGTGCGCGACGCGGCCCGCGGCTGGCTAGAATTCACCCTGCGCCCGGCCGAACTGGCGGACCTGTTTGAAAAACATCCCGACTTTCACCAGTTGGCCGAGGCCCAGACCGCCCTGAAACTCAGCCCCCAGGACCAGTTGGGCATGTTGGCCGCCTTCCAATACCACTGCCACACCGGAGTCTCCAAGACCATCAACCTGCCCCGCGAAGCCACCGCCGCCGATATAGAACAACTCATCACCGAAAGCCGGGATTTAAGACTCAAAGGCTTCACCGTTTACCGAGACAGTTCCCTGGACGGCATCCTGGCCTCGGCCGACCAGAAGACCGACAGCCACCATCCCCCGGTCACCGACATAGGCGGGGATAGGGAAAGCCGCACCTTCACCGCCAAAAGCGCCAACCTCACCGCCCACATAACCCTGACCCACGACGGCCACGACAACATCCGCGAGGTTTTCGTCTCGGCCGGCGATGTGGGGGCGGTCATCAATTCCATCTTCACCGCCCTGGGCATGATCATCTCCGTGGCCCTCCGGGAAGTGCCCGGCCTGTTCGACCGTTTCGTCAAGGTCCTCTGCAAGGTCTCCACCGGGGAGCGCTTCATCGTCCGCACCCATATGTGCAAGACCCCGGTGGTGGCCGCCAGCCTGCCCCAACTCATCGGCCGGCTGATGATGCTGCGCAAGGAATACCTGAAAAAGCCCCAGAACGGCCCCCTGGACGCCCCGGCCGAGCGGGGCGGCTATGACCTCTGCCCCGAGTGCCAGGAGTTGTCCCTGCGCCGCGAAGGCTCCTGCCGCAAATGCGACCGCTGCGGCTTCTCAACCTGCTGACGGGCCGCTTCAGGGGGAGGGGGCCGGACCCTGAGGCGGCAACGGCGCGCTCAGGCCGTAGCGGGCTATGAGACGGTTGCGGTTCAATATGGCCAGGTTCAACTCCTCGGTGGCTATGGCGGTTTGGACCAGGGATCGGGGTTCTTCCGCCAAGCCTTCAACCCCCAGCCGCAGTTCCTCCAGCCTGGCTTTAAGCCTCGCCATTTCCTCTTCAACAGCCGCGGCCAGTTTGGGATCCGGGGCGGTGGCCCGGGCGGAGACCGTCAGCCTGGCCCCGCTCTCCAGAGCCGCGACCTGCTGCCGCAACAAGGCTTCGGCCGTCCCATACTCCAGGATCGCCGCCGCGGTCAAAGCCCGGGGAATGGAGCCGGCCGGATAGTCGGCTCCTTCCAAGAGCCTGATTTCGTCCTGAACCTGAGCCAACTCTTTCTTCAAATCCCCCAGGGTCCGCCTGGTCTGGCTGTGGGCCTGGAGATCCCGGCCGGCCGCGGCCAACCTATCCTCCAGGACGTCTATCTCGCTCTGCCTGATCAGGCCCATCAGGCCGGCGCCCACCAGGGCCCCGGCCACCGCGGCCACGACCATAGCCACCAGCGGCCGCCGGCCGCCTTTAAGACCGGCTTCGCCTTGGGCCGCCAAGTCCGGTCCCTCCACGCGCCCCTCCGGGGCCGGTGTATGGCCGGGGGCCGGATCTGGAGCCGGTTCGATTTCCTCCAGCGGCTCGAGTTCCTCCATAACGATTTCAGATGGCCCGGGCGAGGTTTCCAGTTCCGGCGGCGCGGGGATTGGTTCCTGGAGCGCGGGTAGAGGATCAACCGCCGGCGGCACTGGAGCCGATTCAAGGGCGGCCAAAACTTCAGACCCGTCCGGCCGAAACTCCAAAGGCTCCGCTGAAGAGGACTCGGGCGATGATTGGGGCGACGGCAGGGCCTCGATCAAAAAACTCCGGCCGCAGTTTTTGCACAGGGTCTTCTTGCCCAGGAACTCCGGCTTGATGGTATAGACCGCCCCGCAGGGGCATCGGCTTTTCAAGTTTTGAACCTCCCGCTCATAAGTTCATACCGCCTCAATTTTTGGCCCCGCCGCCTCCGTGGCCTCCACCGTGGCCCCCGCCTGAGCCTCCATGGTCTCCCCCCCCGGAGCCGCTTCCTCCTTGACCACCGCCGCCGCCTCCGTGACCACCACCTTGGCCTCCGCCGCCGCCGTGTCCGCCGCCCTCGGGCTTGGCGGGTGGCGGACATAAAGAAGCCACCTGCTTTTTAAAGCTCTTGTAATATTCATTGGCGTAGAGGGACAAGTTCAGGAGGCTCACCAGAAAAATAACCCCGCACATTATGTTCAGGCCGGCTGAACCGGCGCCGGACAGGAGAAAGGCCCCGGAGGCCCCGCAAAAAAAAGAGGTGACGGCCAAGACGATTTTTTTATACAGGCTTTTCAGCACGGTCAGTCCCTTCAGTCTATGCGGTTTGCCCTAAGCCACGGTGAATACGGGTCACACCACCACCACGGCCCGCCCGCATCCGGCTTCAACCTGGCCGACTATGGCCGCCGCCGGATCGTCTTTTCTTATTTCCGCGCACAGCCCGGCCGCCTGGTTCATGGGCAGGCTGATCAAAAGCCCGCCCGAGGTCTGGGGATCGAAAAGCACTTCCCCGGCGTCCGCGGAAAGCTTTCCCAGGTCCACCCGGGCGCTGATATGGCGGCGGTTGCGCTGGCCGGCCGCCGTGGCCAGATATTCGGCGGCAAAGCCCAGAGCCCCGGGTAGGAGAGGCAGGGACTCGAAATCCAAAACCAAAGTCTTGTCCTCGCCGGCCATTTCAGCGGCATGGACCAGAAGACCGAAGCCGGTGATGTCGGTGACGGCGTGGATCTCAAAGCCGGCGGCCTTTTCGGCCGCGTATTTATTCAAGCGTTCCATAGTCGAGACCGCGGCCGAGAATTCTTCGGCCGAAGCCAGGCCGGCCCGGGCCGCGCTCAAAACCAGGCCCACCCCCAGGGGCTTGGTCAAAATCAGGGCATCGCCCGCCTTCCCGGCCTGATTACGCCAGAGGCGGCGGGGATCAATCAGGCCGGTGACGGCCAGGCCGTATTTGGGCTCATGGTCATAGATGGAATGGCCACCGGCCAGGATAGCCCCGGCCTCCATGATTTTAGCCGCCCCACCGGCCAATATTCCGGCCAGGGCCGCCTGGTCTTCATAATTTTCGGGAAAACAGACCAGGCTAAGGGCCAGGAGGGGCCGGCCGCCCATGGCGTAGATGTCGCTCAGGGCATTGGCGGCGGCTATGCGACCGAAAAGCCCCGGGTCTTCCACCATGGGCGGAAAAAAATCCACTGTGGAGACGACCGCCGTCTCCTCTGACAGGGCGTAAACGGCGGCGTCGTCAGCGGTCTCGAAACCCACCAGGAGCCTAGGATCCCGAAGCAGGGGCAGATTTTTCAAAAGGCCGGCCAATTCATCCGCCCCGAACTTGGCCCCGCACCCCCCGGAAGTGCACTGGGAAAGAAGACTCACTCCCCTACCTCAACCTTATTTTATGGTCCCGCCTCAACGCAGGGTCCGGCCCTCGCCGACCACCTTGGTCAGACTTATTTTATCAAAATGTTCCAAAATGGCTATGGCCACTTTACGGGAGGTCCCCAGATCATCCCGGAATTTGCCGGCCAGAACTGTCCGGCCCCCGGCGGCCATTTCCCGGAACAGGCTCAAGGCCCGATCATAATTGGTTTTGTGGAGATAATAAAGATCGTCCAGCCGCACCAACAGGCCGCGCCGGACCAGGGCGGAGAAGGCCGCCTGCCGACGGCGCTCCATGTCCGGCGAGGCGGCCGGCTCCACCGCGCTGGCGGCCAAGGGGGTCATCCCGTAATCCTGATAGAGCCGCTCCAGTTTGGCGATTAGTTCGTTTTCCAATTCATTGACCTGGGGCTGAAATCCGGCCAGCCTGAGGGAGCCGAGTTCCCTGACCAGGAACTTTTCCTCTTCCAGGCCGGCCAAAACGGCATCGGCCACGGCCGGACCCGCCTTGGGCAGAAGCCGGCTCCGCACTTCTTCCAGGGACATGCCGGGGCTGAAAGGATTTTTGGCGTGCCAGTCGGTCAGAAGCTCTCCGAGCCTGGTCCGCAATCTATCCAATTCCCGCCTATGGATGAAGACTTCCCGGGTCAACCGCTTTAGCCGCCCCTCCCGGACCAAAACCTGGGCATCCTCTTTCACCCGGGCCGGGTCCAGGCCGGCCCGCCGAACCAATTCCTCCAGGGGGGGGAAAGTTTCCGGCCGCTCCTCAACGGCCAGTTCCAGCCTTTCCAGGGGCGAGCCCGCCTCCTTGATGGTCAGTTGACTGAGGACCTGGGTTTTATGACGCCGCCGCTTGAGGGGGACGGGGTCCAGAACCACACCCCCGCCGATGGTGACCAAGGGGGAGTAAAAACGAATGACGAAACGGTCATCCTTGCGGGCCGTGGCCGGACTCACCAAACGCAGTTGAGCAAAAGAGGAAACGCCCTCGGCCAGTTCCTCCTCTTCCAACAGCACCACCTTGGCCAGATATTCCCCAGCTCCCAGGTAAAGATGGACCCAACTGCCGTTCTTGACCGAAAAAGGCGAATCGGGCAGCACTTCCAGCCGGACATCCAGCATAAGCGTGGGCTGGAGGCTGTCGGCGGCGGCCAGCACATGGCCCCGGGCCAGTTTTTCCTTCTTGAGGTTTATATTGACCGCCACCCTCTGGCCGGGCCAGGCGACTTCCACCGACCGGGAATGCACCTCCAGGCTCCGAATCTTGGCCGGAAGCCCCTCGGGATAGACCGCGGCCGTTTCACCCGCCTTGACGGGACCGTCCATGAGGGTGCCGGTGACCACGGTCCCGAAACCGGTCAGGGTGAAGACCCGGTCCAGGGGCAGGCGAAAACGTCCGTCCGCGACGCGGAAGTCCAGAGAGGCCACCGTTTCAGCCAGGGCGGCCTTCAGTTCCGGAAGACCCTGGCCGGTTTCCACGCTGACCGCGATGATGGGGGAGTTTTCCAGGAAGGTGCCGCTGGTGAGCCGGGCCAAATCGTCCCGCACCAACTCCAGCCAATCCTTTTCGGCCAGGTCGCATTTGGTCAGAGCCACCAAGCCGCGGGTCAGGCCCAGAAGCCGCAGGATATCCAGGTGTTCCCTGGTCTGGGGCATGATCCCGTCGTCGGCGGCCACCACCAGGAGGGCCACGTCGATGCCGGCGGCCCCGGCCAGCATATTCTTTATGAAACGCTCGTGCCCCGGCACATCCACGATCCCGGCCTTCCGCCCTCCGGGCAAATCAAGGTGGGCGAAGCCGGCTTCTATGGTGATGCCCCGTTCCTTTTCCTGGGCCAGGCGGTCGGTGTCGATGCCGGTCAGGGCTTTTATAAGGGAAGTTTTGCCGTGATCTACGTGTCCGGCCGTGCCTATGACGGCGAACTGGGGGGCCTGCATATAAACGCGCTTAAAGAGGCTTTTTAAGTCCGGCCTCTAGTCATCCTTCTCTATTTTCTCATCAATCTCGATATAGTTTTCTTCCATGGCCTTGACGCTGGCCGCGTTGATACGGTTGATTTCCTGGATATTGGTAAAAGAAATATTGACCGCCTCCAAAATCCGCTCGATCATCGAATGCGTCTCACCGATGGTGCCGCTGGCCTCGGCGAACAATTCATGGTTGCGTTCGATAGTGCTCTGCGAGGTCCGGGACAGGTTCTGGATCTCCGTGGCGACCACGGCGAAGGTCCGGCCGAACTCCCCGGCCCTGGCCGCCTCAATGGCGGCGTTTATGGCAATGATGTTGGTTTTGGAGGTGGTTTCGGTTATGGTCTTCTCCAAGGCTTCAAAGCTGGCGATGGACTCATTGAAACGATTGATGTTTTTCCAGAGGTTTTCAACAAGGTTTTTGATGATGTCCATCTCCTCTTGAAGATGGGAGACACTTTCGACGTTGACCTTCTGCAGATCAGTCAGAATATCGTGTTCCAACTTGATCCTGTCCCGGTTCCGCTGGGCGCAGTTTTCCGGGATGTTCACCCGCAGGGCTATTTTTCTGGCCATGTCGTGGCAGGTGTCGGACCCGCAGGCGGCGCAGTCGAATTTGCGATGGTGCGTCTCCTTGCCCATTTTACTGAAGGCCGCTTCAATGTCGCTATCGGTGATCTTGGGGACATGGACCGGCGCGGACCGGTACTTGCGCAGAAAATGCTCCAAATGGAGCGTCTTGTCAAAGGCCTTGTAAAGCGAGTCGAAATAACGCTTCTTGCGGCCTCTGGAGGCGGTCTGCCGGGCCTTCTCCATGGCCGTGTTGATCTCAAATATATTTTTATGGGCCACCCCGCAGGCCGGGCCCTGGTTGCAGCCCTCCCCGCAGTTCAGCACGTCAAAGACATCGGGCAGTTTTTGAGTCGGCTGCCGGCCGTATTCGTCCAGGTCATGATAAACCGTGCGCTGGCCCTCGGACTTGTCGATGCGCAAAACTTTCCCCAGATAGAACTCGACGTTATCCCTCAAGCCGCCGGGCATGGGGTAGACGCTGCCCAAGGCGCTTTCAGGATGATCAAAGGGCGACGGCGTTTCCGGCAGCTTGATCCCGTTGGCCTCGATATAGGCGAACAGCTTCTCGAAGGTGATGTTGTATTTGATTATTTTAATGTCTTCAAACTCATTAGCCTTGGCGATGCAGGGCGAGAGGGCGGCGATGGGGGTGTTCACATTCTGGTAGTTCTTCATGTAAACGGCCGCGCTACCCATCGGGCTTTGCACGGGGGACAGATATTTCAAGAGATTCGGGCGATACATCGTGATATAGTTGACGATGGCCGGGCAAGGCTGGGAGATGATCGGGCCGCCATACTTTTGAAAGTAGCGTATGTAGCCCCAGGTGCAGATGTCGGCGCCCAATGAAACGTCATAAATCTTGTCCACGCCCAGGGATCTGAACCAGGCGACCAGGCGGCCGAGATCTTTTACGTTCGAGCGTATGGCCGGAGCGATGATCAGAGACAGGCGCCGGCCCTGCTGAAGGTCGTTCAGGAAGGGCTCCAGGTCGTCCACGAAGTTCCGGGCTTGATGCCGACAGACGGATATGCAGGCCCCGCAGGCGATGCACTTGGAGGCGTCAATATCGACCTTTACATGGTGATGCGCGTCCAGCGACACGACATTGGCCATTTCCACCGGGCAATTCCGAACGCAACGGTTACATCCCACGCAAAGGGAAGTATCGCAGAAAACCAGTTGCCTCATGGTTGTTAAGGCCTCCATTATCCAGATCCAGTCAACGCCACCGAAAAGGCAGGCCCAGTTACGTTGGCCCGGTCCGCCGAATTAGCGGATTTTTATATTAAAAAACTTTATCATTCTAACCTAATCCTCCAAGCCGGTCAATAGAAGATACCTTGCCTCCGAGAAAATCATTAATTACGATAAGTTAAACATTAAGGGGCAGTCCCGGCCCCTGGTCAAACCTAAATTCGGTTTTTTAAATTTACCCATAAAAATAAGTAATTTACTTATTTTTCACCTGGCTGGATTTAAAGAACCATGTTAAGGGACCGCAAAGCCGATGTTCGAGCGAATCCAAAATATGGAAGCTGGCCTTTTAATTAGCGGACAAGCCAAAAGAGGGCGCACCTCCTATCATGGGAGACTGCCCCTCTTTTGCTTTACCGGGAGATAAAATTTAATTTTGTTTTACTTCCTCAGAATTTCAGCCAAATCCGCGTTGGCCGTGCCGATGGGCTTTATACCGAAGTTCGCCACAAGGTAGTTCAGCACGTTCGGAGAAATGAAAGCCGGTAGCGACGGGCCAAGACGGATATTTTTTAGGCCGAGGTAGAGGAGCGACAGCAGGATGCTGACCGCCTTCTGCTCATACCACGACAACACGAGGGTCAATGGCAGGTCGTTCACACCACAATTGAACGCTTCCGCAAGCGCTAAAGCGACTTTGACCGCGCTGTAAGCGTCGTTACACTGCCCCATATCCAAAACTCGCGGGAGTCCGCCTATCGTTCCGAGTTCGAGATCATTGAAACGGAACTTCCCGCAGGCGAGGGTTAGGATAACTGTATCGCCCGGAGTTTGCTTCACGAAGTCCGTGAAGTAGCTACGCCCTGATTTCGCGCCGTCACAACCGCCGACAAGGAAAAAATGCTTGATCGCGCCGGATTTCACCGCGCCGATGACCGTATCGGCAACCGACAGCACAGCTTTGTGCCCGAAGCCTGTCGTGAACGTGCCGACACCTTGCGGTTCCTGGTAGCCGCCGAGGGCCAACGCCTTATTGATGACTGGCGTGAAGTTTTTATCAGCGCCGATATGGACCATATTCGGATAACCAACCATAGCGGTCGTGAAGACACGGTCGGCATAACTCGTCTTTGGCGGCATAAGGCAGTTTGTGGTGAACAGGAATGCGGCGGGAACTCCGTCGAACTCTTTCTGCTGATTTTGCCACGCCGTGCCGAAGTTACCTTTCAGATGAGCGTATTTCTTCAATTCGGGATAGGCGTGAGCGGGCAGCATTTCACAGTGAGTATAGACATTAACGCCCTGGCCCTCGGTCTGCTCAAGAAGTAGTTTCAAATCACGCAGGTCGTGGCCGCTGACAACAATAAACGCGCCCGGTTCAATTGTGCGGCTAACGGTCGTCGGTTTGGGATTACCGAAAATTTCGGTGTTCGCCTTGTCAAGCAGTTCAAGCGCGGCCAAGTTCACTTTGCCACACTCCATCACCAGCGGCAAAAGTTCGTTCAATCCATAACCGTCCTCGCCGATGGCCGATAGCGCCTTGCGTATAAACGCCGTAATTTCCGCCACATCATAGCCCAGTTCGAGCGAATGGTAGGCATACGCCGCCACGCCGCGCACACCGAGCAGGAGCAGGGTTTTCAAGCTGCGCGTATCATCGTCCGCATCACGTATTTTGTACAGATTATAAAATGGCTGATTGATTTTCCCGATTAGTTTTTCCAACGCCGCGTCATCGAAGTTGACATTGGTCAGGGTGGCGAACAACGCCTCCAACAGCAGTTTATCCTCAACTGCCGCACCTTTCCGCATAGCGGTGATAAGCGCGCCTGTCACCTCGTCCTGAAGCCGGGCCGTGTTGGGGGTTTTACCGCAGGCTCCGGCGTTTGTGCAGGCTTTGCCGCCAGCCGTCTGCTCGCATTGCATGCAGAACATCTTGTCCATAGTTTGTTTTCCTTTCAATTTCGCCCCCGCACTGTGGGCAGGTTTTCGGCTATCGTCACACCTTCACGAAGCGCTTCCGCTTCAAGACCCCTATTCAGCACAGTTATTCATCCCTTTTCTCGCCGTCAGTGCCGAATGTCACGACTTGCCATGGAATAAATTTGCCGGAGTTTTTAAGAGCGGTAATCGACGCCTGCTCAATTCCGCCGCAGCAGGGCACTTCCATACGCACGACGGTGAGCGATTTGATATAGTTGTTTGTGATAATCCTTGTCAATTTTTCAGAGTAGTCCACCTCGTCAAGTTTCGGGCAACCG
>Ga0082212_10010230_pt1 | contig 12030 bp, 4 predicted proteins | sample TergutNt197P3_FD_71548 | JGI IMG/M metagenome (GOLD analysis project Ga0082212, IMG submission 71548) | Neocapritermes taracua P3 segment gut microbial communities from Petit-Saut dam, French Guiana - Nt197 P3 | ecosystem: Host-associated > Arthropoda: Insects > Digestive system > Gut ... | reverse complement strand
GTTGTTTGCCGGATCGTTCGGGTCAGTCTCGTTATAATAATAAAATTTCGTCATAGCGTTGGCTGGAAGCACCTCGCGACTGCCAACAGTGGAATTGTCCAAGCCTCGGGTATGCATGTAATAAAACATTCCTGCATTCCCTGCCCATTGCATGTTGAAATCAAATCCTTTCCATGCCGCCGACACGCCCAGCCCGAAATTGTATTTCGGAAGCGCCGATTTTCCAAGGCATATAAGGTCGTAGGTATTACCATATACTTTATCGCCATTTACGTCGGCCATAATAAATTCGCCGTAATAGAGCGCCGTTTTACCCACGGTGTTTTGCATAAACGAGTATCCCGCCGCTTTCATGTCATTTACCCATTGCAGGTCTTCGGGCGTACGGATCATACCGTCACTCGGACCGCCGTCGGGATCAACATTACCGGAGCCATCCTTATATATTCCCGTACCGGAATAACGCTTACGCATATAGTATTCGTCAATCATACGACCTTCGGTACGAATGGTTTGCCCGCTAATAGACGCCGTACTGCCAATATTACTTTCATATACCCGGTTGCCGTCTTTTTCTACCCATCCTTCTTGCACTTTACCGAGATACTTAACTATTTCGTTCTTGTTGTATGAAAAGTTAGCCGACAATCCGTAACGAACGTCGCCAATACGGTCATTCCAGTCTATTTTTACCTCTATTCCACTATTTCTCATATCCGAAGTATTTTTGGTTGGCGCCGTCGCGCTACCCATGGTCATATAGATAGCAGGAGAAGTAAGGATTCCTTCGGTGAGGCGATTGTAATAATCAAGTTCCACTCCAAGCCGGTGGTTGAGAAATGATATGTCTAAACCGGCGCCAGCATCACTAACATTTTCCCACTGCAAAAGAGGATTTGCTATTTTGTTTACCGCCAAGCCATTGAAAATAGAACCTCCAAAAGAGGTATTAACTTTTCCGTAAACAGCTTGCCAATCGTAATATCCTGAAGTGGTGTTACCCAATTTACCCCACGACGCCCGCAACTTCATATTCGTGATGATATGACTGAGCCCATGCATGAACGATTCTTCGGAAATACGCCATCCTGCGGATAACGAGGGGAATGTGCCCCAGCGGTAGTCCGGAGAAAAACGAGAAGAAGCGTCTCGCCGGAAAGAGGCTTCGAACAGATACTTGCTTTTGAAGGAATAATTTAGACGTCCTAAATATGAAACCATTGCCACATCATATTGAGCGCCATTATCGGTGTTAATACCGGTAATTCGGTTCATCTCGGTAGCGGTAGTAATGTCGGTGATTGAGAAGTCGAGTAAGCCTTGTCGCTCGGCAAGTATACCCTTTGTATTTGAATAATACTGTTCGTATCCCAATGTTGCATTAAAGGCATGGTCGCCGAATGAATTAGCGTAGTTCATCATTGCCCGCGCAGTATAATTGTCCGATCTTCGACCATCGTAACTAACAGTAGCGCCCTCAAGCGTAGTTCCAAACCTTTTAATTTCGTCGGTTCTAAAACTGTACATGTGGTTCTGCTGCGACCATCTATCTACGTCTGTCCGTTCATCTTGAAAATTGAAGTATACGTTAGCTGTTAAACCGTTAAAAATTTTCGCATTTATATACCAAGAAGTATTGATGCGTGTAGTTACAGTTTTTCCGCCGGTGTTATGCAGGAACCATAACATATTGTTCGCTGTTGCATCTTCTTCGGGGGCTTCGGGGAAGCCGAATTTACCGTTATACTTGGGCGTCATCCCCGGCACAGTTTGGAACATATATGTAAAAGCGTCGCTCGTATTACCTGGCTCCTTATCCTGTTTCATGGCATAAGTCTGCGTTCCGACCGTAAGGAATCCTGCAATTTTGCTTTCGAGATTTACGCGAAACTGATAACGTTTCAAACCGGTATTTTCCATCGTTCCCGGATTAGCCATGTAGCTGGCAGACAGTAGGTAGTTTGATGTTGCTGAACCGCCTGTAACCGATATGTTGTGCCTTTGATATATGCGCTTGGAAAAAAGAAAATCAGTCCAGTCAGTGTTCGGATACGCCAATTTGTTGGGAATCCCCCAAGCGTTGTTAGCGCCATTGGGGTTGTTAGACGCATCGCGCCACGCGTCAATAGTCGACTGCGGATATTTGGTTGTTTGAATCCCCGAGTTCGACTGCGCGCGATTGAACAGTTCCATGTATGTTGCATAATCGGTTATGAATGAATACATATTGCTTGGCGATTCTGAAGAAAAGATACCGGAATAAGTCACTTTGGGAGCCGCCTCCGGTTTGCCTTTCTTTGTTGTAATCAAAACGACGCCGTTTGCTGCTCGCGAGCCGTATATTGCTGCCGACGCAGCATCTTTCAGAATGGATATTGATTCCACATCGTCGGGGTTAACGGAGTCTATATTACCCAGGGCGCCATCAATAATAACCATAGGTCCCCGATAATTGTTATCGAATGTACCCGTACCGCGAATACGTATTGAAGCGCCATCTGAACCCGGATTACCGGAGCTTTGCCTTACAACCACGCCTGCCGCCATGCCTGATAAGGACGAAGATAGATTGGCTACAGGACGGTTTTCGAGCTTGGCAGAAGAAATAGTTGATACAGCTCCGGTCATGCTAATCTTTTTTTGCGTACCGTAGCCCACAACAACTACTTCATCAATTAGGCTGGCGTCTTCGTACATTCTAATCGATATACTCGTTTCATCGCCAACTCTGACTTCCTGCTGGGCATACCCGATAAACGAAAATACCAACACAGCATCCCTGTCGGGAACGGTAATGGAATATTTTCCGTTTGCATCGGTCACAGTTCCGGTGTTAGCGCCGCTAACCGTTACGGTAACACCCGGCAGGGATTCGCCCGTATCGTCGGTAACTGTTCCGGTGATAGATACCTGAGCCATTGCCGTCATGCTAAACAGCGCCAGCATAAGTCCTATCAAAGTTATTCGCCACGAACAACTTTTCCTGTGCTCGTAGCCACAATTTTTTTGTTTAAGATTTACTTTCATTATTCACTTTTTAAAATTATTAATTACTATTTTTCTAATTGCCGGCATTTATCAGCCGGAAACCGACTCGTAAGCCGGAAAATAAAGTTTCTTCTAATCCGTCATTTTACATAGGCATAATTTTTTAAGGGTGAGTAATAAGGAATTGACATCCGTCATTGATTGGTTCCGGAACAAACACAAAAACCCCGGCACGACAAAACACGCCAAGGCTTGCACAGCATTATATGCAGTACACTATAATCTACATGCTCTCTCTCTCTCTCTCTCTCTCTCTCTCTCTCTCTCTCTCTCTCTCAAAATACCTCCCACAAAAATCGTGCCAAACTTGTCAAAAACTGAAAAAAAGTTTAAAAAAACGTAAAAAAAATAATTGACGCTGTCAAGTCTTCGACACTGACAGGTCGGTATAGCGCGGCGACCAGACAGTGTCGATAGACCTGTCAGCGTCGGAAAAACTGAATATTTTGCGCAAGCGATTTGCATGGGATAGCCATATTTTTTATACGCGACAAAGTAACGTATTTTTTTTCGGAAAACCTAATTATTGTTCAATTTTTTCTTAATTTTTTCAAAAACTTCCAAAGACCTTGGCAACCAGCGGAAATATAGCGCTATAAAGAAAAAAACATTAAAACACCACATAACGATTACATTTACCCATATTGTAGGGAAACTTTTTCCGAAAATATTCTTTTCCGGCGCGTAAAAATGCGCTTTTATGAACGGATATTCGGGGTCTTTATATATCTGATGATAGTTCTGCAAAAAACGGTCTTTATATTCGATGATTCGGTACGTTTCATTAGTATTTTTCACCATATCCGCCAAAGAGCGATTATAGTGAAGAGTTTTAAGCGCCTGTAGGCTGTCGGATAAATATTCCATCATTTTTTTGTCTTTTTGCTCGGATGTTTTGTTATACACGGCTGTGTAGTAACGCGACATTTTATCCAAATATTCGGCTGTTTCATCTAAAACCATTGGCGATAGTCCTTCTATTATTTTTTCTTTAAAAGGAAATCGAATTTGTTCCTGTCTTGTGTTTTCTATATCTATTTCATTAGCAATTAAACTCAGAATTGTTTGTTGAGCGTCATTGTCATTTGTTGTTGTTTTTAGTTCGTTGAGTTTATTTTTCATCTCCACTACCCAGTAATTTTTCTTAAAATCGGCGACGCTCATCTGTTTTTCGTAGGGGTATAATGCTCTTTCGTAGTCGTTATTAATGAACTGCTCAACGGCAATGGCTTCAAAAGCCCACCTTGCGGTAATTATTTCGCCGTACCAGGGTACCGAAGCGGGGGTAGCAATGTCGGGATTTATTTTCTCGAAATGCAGCAACACGCCGCTAAGCATCAGTTGCGGGATAACTATGAAGGGTATAAAGATGTAAATTGTGACCACCGATTTGAACGTGTCGGATATAATAAGCCCCATCAAGTTTGCACAAGTCCACGCCGAGAATAACACAACCCAGTAAGCAAACGTCTGCTGCACTACTCCAATGACGCTGTTACCGATAATAACGAACAAAAAAGCCTGAATAGCGGAAATAGCGAACAACACTAATGTTTTTGAAGAAAGATAGCTGGCTCTACTCAAATTAAGGAACCTCTCGCGTTTAATTATTTTCCTGTCTTTAATTATTTCTTCGGCGCTGACGGATAATCCTATGAAAATAGCAATGATTACGGCAACAAAGATGTATATCGGCACATTTTCGTTCAATCCGAAAGTATATTTTTCGTCAGAAACGTTGTAATAACGGATGATATATGACAATAACAGGGCTAATACAGGGGCTTCGAGCAAACAAATAGCAATATATTGCATGTCGCTCACTTTTGAGAGTATGTTGCGCGAGGAATAAATAAAGAACTGTTGCAGGCGCGAAGGTCGCTTGATGTTTTTAGTACATGGCGGGTTAACAGGTCTGTCGGAATCGGGAATTTCCGGTTCGCTGTATTGGTCGAAGGCTTCATACCATTCTATCGGCGATTTTCTGCGTATTAAGGTAGGTTGTCCGTGCTCGTTAAGAACATGAGCTTCAACGATGTTAAAAATCTGTTCGGGATTAACGTTTCCACATTCGGGACATTCGCTAATATCGCGATTTGCCTGATTGGTCTGCGACTTGAAATAAGTGATAGAATCGACCGGGTCGCCATTATAGATCATGTAGCCGCCTTTGTCGAGGACTATCAGTTTATCTAACATTTTGAATATGTCGGACGAGGGTTGATGGATGACCACAAAGACGAGTTTTCCTTTTAAAGAAAGCCCTTTAAGCAGGTCTAAGATGTTCTCCGAGTCGTGAGAAGAAAGTCCCGACGTCGGTTCGTCGAGGAAAAGCACCGACGGCTCGCGTATCAGTTCGAGAGCAATGTTCAAACGCTTGCGCTGCCCGGCGCTTATTTTCTTATTTAACGGAGAGCCTACCTTCATGTTGCGAATCTCGAATAAGCCTAGCTCGCGTAACACATGCTCTGTCTTTTGACGTATCTGTTCATCTTCCTGCTGTCCGAAACATAGCTTCGCGTTGAAGTACAGATTTTGAAAGACGGTCAGCTCTTCCAGGAGCAGGTCGTCTTGCGAAACTAAACCGACTATCCCTTCTATTTCTTTTTGCTGATGATGAATATCGATATTGTTTATTAACACGTTACCCCACGCGGGTTTGTATAATCCTGTAAGAACGCTTAACATTGTTGATTTTCCCGAACCGCTACCGCCCATAATCCCGACAATATTTCCTGAGAAGACCGAAAAACTCAACGATTGTAACCCTATATGACCGCTATCGAAGGCATATTCCAAATGTTTCGCCTCGAAAAGAATAGGCTCATCCTGTTCGCCCCTGTAAAAGCAATTAACAATATTGCTGTAATATATAGAATGTATATGACGGCTACGTATGCTGCACCCATAATTTAGCACATATATTTCGTCAATTTTCATCAGCTGCCCGTTAAGATGCAATTCGCTTAATCCCTCGTATCTGCAAATGTACATGTTGACGGAGGCGATATGCAAAACAGCTATATTTCCGATAATACCCTCGCGGAACAGATGCTTGCAAATAGCTCCTGCATCGGATTTATTATTGATATACAGCACATCGGGCGATTCGATAATAGCGCCCATCGCAGGCGTCACGAACTGCTGTATTTTCGTATATTCGTCAGATTCAATATTGAAAGAACTGGCTATCGTTTCAACAAAATCCTGTTCGGGAATTATGACATTTACGTTTTCATCTACTCCAGACTTGATGAAACTCAACAACATAACAATCAGTAAGAATTTTTGCGGTTGTTCTAATTCTCTGTTTATTTGCTCACAGATAGATAATACTCTTACCGAGCTAGAAGAAATATGTTTTCGTATTTTTTGTTTGTCTCTGTATACATCATGATATTGCGCAAAGAACATATCAAATATTTTGACATATTCCTGTGCCAATTCCTGATTTAGTTGTTTTCGCAAAAAATCTTCAACTATCCTTCGTCGGACTGTTCTATCGCTTTCGGGGCTTGATACAAGAGCGAACAAATGCATCAAAGCCTTCAATATTTGTTCGCTCATTTTTGTTTGCGAATTATTACCGGCATAGCGCCGGGGCTAAAATCAATTTACAGATATTTTGATAAATTCTTGACGTAAAGTATGAATATGAGACTTCAGTTCATCAAAATACGCGCGAGTAACATTACTGAAATCGTTTTTGGGGTCATTTCTTTTAGACGCCATCACGAGAGTTTCATGTCCGAAAAGGTGAGCGACATAAGACATGTCAAGCATCAGGTAAACAGCCTCGTCGGGGATGTCGTCCAACCGTCCCAGCTCTTCCCATAGCACATCAAATGTCTGTTTGTTGTCATGAACTATCTGTTTCATCTTTTCTAAGCTCGACGCTTCGCCTTCATCTTCGATTGAGTTTGTCGCAATAAACATTCCTTCTACCCAGCCGCCTGTCAACATTGCGAGGGCGTAAAAGTCGCGGTCGTCGTTGCTTAAAAATTCGGTACAGGAGGCATAAAGGTCGGAAACAATAGTCAATAACTCGTTTTTGTTATTGATATTATCTTCCATCTTTTGCATTAATTTCGGGTCGGCAGCCGATTGTAAGCCCATAGCCTCTACTAATTGCGCTATTGTTTCCTTATAACGCAATACTGTTTGCGTTTGCTCATAGATTCCGGCAGTCGCCATGTCGGTAGTGTAAATACCGAAATTTAACGCCTGCTTTTTCTTGGTCAAATAACCGGACACGTTTTCCGGATTGTTCAACAACTCGGGGCGAGGTTTACCCCAGTCTTTAATTAGCATCGACGCCTCAATAGGCGTTGGGAGCGCATAAATGACCTTTTGACTCATCAGCAGATAAAGCTCATCGCTGTCAAATTGAATCGAATCGAGGCTAACAGTAATGTTTCCTAATTTTTCCGGTCGGTTACATGTGCTACAAGAACTGCACAATAACATCCCTGAAACAACTATAAATAATATCGAAGAACGTAAATGTATCATGGTTTTAATGTTTATAAATGAAAATAATAAAAAATTCGCGGCAAAGATAAAAGAAAGAAATTAATAAAACAATAGCTACTAGAAAAAATATTTTCGTTTTTTTTACATTCCGTATATTTTTCGATACAAATCCAGGGCGTATAAGTCGGTCATGCCGGAAACAAAATCGAGGACAGATTGTATCTTCGCGTAATCTGACGTTTCGGGGAAAAAACCGTATTGTGCCGGCAATAGTGCGAGAATTTTTTTTGCGTAGTGAGAATTTGGTTCCAGTACGGCGTTAATAAATTCGTCGAGTAAAGCCCCCAGAATGCGGTAGCCGGCGAGTTCTACCTCCACTACAGAGGAGTGGTTATATATTTTTTCTATAGAAATATCGCAGCAATTCTTCATCGCCGCCGCCGAAGCGCCGCACAGACAATCAATGAGCGTAGAGTTAAACTGTCCGTTCATTATCTCGTCGTAGTTGTTCATAAATATTTTAATACATTCGCCTACAAGTTTGTTTATCAACGTTGCACGCAAAAAAGAAATCTGTTCGTTAGCATCTGTTACTGTATCGAAAATAATATCCGCATTTTTCCGAAATAGCCGGTCTTCGTCTGATATTTCATCGCGAAAAGCCATAAGAATATCTTTTGTTTCGGCGGTCGAAAGAATTTTGAGTTTATGAGCGTCTTCTACGTCCATTATTTGATAAGTAATATCGTCGGCGGCTTCAACCAGATATACAAGCGGATGCCGGCAAAAACGCTGCGGATTATCTGAAAGCCGGATAATACCCTGCTCGTGGGCTATTTCCTCGAATGTCGTACGTTCGGAGACAAAATATCCGTACTTAAATTTTTTTTCGTTTACGACGGCTTCCGAGCCGTGAGGGTATTTTACTAACGAAGCCAGAGTGGAGCTGGTGAGCGAATATCCGCCTGTTCGTCGCCCGTTGAACTGGTGAGTGAGCAGCCGCAAAGCGTTAGCGTTTCCTTCAAAATGCGTTAAATCGCGCCATTCATTTGCCGACACAAGATTTTCGACAAATTTGCCTTTTCCCTGTGCGAAAAAGCGTGAAATAGCCTTTTCGCCGGAGTGTCCGAATGGGGGGTTGCCCATGTCGTGCGCCAGACATGCTGCCGAGACGATAGCGCCGAGCATCGAAAACAAGTCGGATGCAACAACGTCATCTCTTTTTTCGAGCTCGGCGGCAAGTATATTGCCCAGCGAACGCCCTACACTCGCCACTTCGAGGCTATGCGTAAGACGGTTGTGAACAAAAACGCTACCCGGCAACGGAAATACCTGTGTTTTGTTTTGTAGCCTGCGAAAAGGCGAGGAGAAAATAATACGGTCGTAATCCCGTTGAAACTGCGACCGTGCCATTAGCTGATCATCGGTCATAGAACTGGGACTGCCAAAACGTTTTGCAGAAAGAAGCGTATCCCAGTTCATCACAATCTTATTCCTATCATTAGCACATCGTCAATCTGTTCATTGTCGCCTTTCCACAAATTGAAATGTTCCTTTACTACGCGATGCTGTTCGTTCATATCTCGACCATTAATGTCGCTTATGATGCTTTGCAGGCGCGCCATTTTCATTCGCTTCCCTGCCGGACCTCCAAACTGGTCGGCGTAACCGTCTGAAAACATATATATTGTGTCGCCTTTAGCAAGTTGGAACTCGTTGTCGTCAAAAACTTTTTGCCCGAAATTCTGTCCGCCAATAGAAGCTCTACTGCCTTTGTATACGACCGGCTCTTCGTTCTTCCTGCAAATAACGAAAGGACGCATGGCAGATGATATTTTAACAAAATATGTTTCGGTATTGATGTCGCAAACGACGAGGTCCATACCGTCGCTGGGATGTTCGGAATCACGGTTACGGTTGAGCGTCGAATGGATTTTATCGTCGAGAGCATACAGCATATCGCTTGGATGCTCAATTTTTGATTGCGTAGAAATATCCTTTAAAATGGTTGTGCCTATCAGCGACATGAAAGCGCCCGGCACGCCGTGACCGGTAGAGTCGGCGCAAACGACCAGCAAACGGTGTTCATCGGGAAAATAATCGAACCAGTAAAAGTCGCCGCTTACAATGTCGCGAGGCGAATAGAAGATGAAAGCGCCTGAACTGCGTTCATTTAACGTATCAATTGAAGGTAAAACAGAAAACTGTATCCTTTGAGCGTAATTTATACTGTCTGTTATATCTTTATTTTTTACTTCTATCTCTTCTTTTTGCCGGTAAACTTCCTTTGTTCGCTCTTTCAACTCACTCTCCAAGTATTCTTGAAGTTTGAGATGATTTCGCTCACGAACAGTTATCACAGTATAGCCAATACCTAAGACAGAAGCGATAGATAGCAGTAAGAACCACCATGTTTTATAGAATGGGTTGCGTATTTTAATCGTATACAATAATATTTCTCCGGTACAATTATTTCCGTAACATGCTCTAACCCAGAGTTTATATTCGCCTTCTTCTATACGCGGGTAAATAACTGAATTATTTTTTGTCGGCTTTGACCATTCCGAATCGTAATCCTGCAAATAATACTGATACCATACTGCCTTGGGGTCAGAGTAGTGCAATCCCACAAAATCGAATTGAACCTTATGACGTCCGTAGGAGAGAACGACCGGCATAAAGGGACTGTAGGCGTTATCGTTAATAAGTACCTGAGAGAGGTTAAGAATAGGTATTTGTTCAAGCGTATTGTCGGCGTTAATGTTGTATACTATTGCTCCGTCGGTCATTCCTATTAGCATCTCGCTGCTGCTGTTCAATGCAAAAGCCAGCGGATTGACGTCTCCATGAATACCGTTGTCTGTTCCGAAAGTATTAACAGTGAAACTTTTCGTGTTAATACTGCTTAGCCCTACGCGGTGTCCCACCCATATCTGTCCTTTGCCATCGAAAGTCAATGCATAAGAATAATCGGATTTCAAACCGCTATACGATGTAATCTGAAAGACTGTGTCGCGCTTTTCATCGAAAACAAAAACGCCCTTTCCGGTTGCCGAAGCCCAGATACGCCCCTGGTCGTCTTCGGTAATTGCCGAAAATTCCGCTATTTCGGTATCGTCTAAAAGAAATATTTTGTCGTCGTTTGTAATGCTGTCGTTTTTTACGTCTATCAACGAATTGCTATTTGTAGCTATCAAAATTCTACCTTTCGAATCTTTGAAAATGTCGCGTATATTATTGTATGGCAATCCGCTTTCGAAAGTGGTTAAATGCTTTATCTTTTCTTTGCTTTCAGCGTCAATAACTATTATTCCGTTGCCGGTAGCCATCCATATTTTCCCTTCATCGAAAATGAACTTTTGAACAGAGTTTGATAAAGAGTTCTCTTCACGATAGAACGATGCAATATTGTTCGTATGTTTTGGCGTCTTGAACAATCCGCTATTTGCGGTTCCTACCCACAAGTTGCCGTCATCGTCGCTGTTTAGACTGATAATTTTATCGTCGGCTAATTTATTCGACGGTCTAAATAGGGTAGTTTCGATTTCTTCTCCGGGAGTATGTTTGATGATAGAGCCTGTTCCGGCGAACCAGTACTCTGAATTATCCTTCGACAGCACCGCCGTAACGTCATTGCCTATAGCATCAAGCCGGTTATAAAAAGAGAACGCAAAATTGGTTAAGCTTGCTATTCCGCGTCCGTAAGTTGCAATCCACAAATTTTGCCGATTATCAAAAAAGACCTCTTTAACATTGTCGCTACCTATACCGTTGTCGTTATTGTAAATATTTGTCTTCAGCGCTTTCATATCAGGAGATATGTGCGCTCGGACTAATCCTTTGCCGAAAGTGGATATCCACAAAAAGCCAAGTTCGTCTTCATAAACCGACTGTAATTGAACATCATCAATATCAGCGACCTCTATACGTTGAGTAATGAAGCTGTTCTGTTCGAGTTTAACATGAAAAATACCGTCGTAGTCGGTAACTATCCAGTAGCCGGCGTCATTCTTTTGTGGGACGATGCTGATAACTGATTTATATTCGAGTTCGGCGTTAGTTGTAATAAGCGTAGCTTTTTGTTTTTCTGTCGCATAATCGTACAAATGCAATCCGTCTACGGCGCCAACCAACAATTTGTCTTTGCTTATAAAGCATAAGGCATTAATCATTACAGAGTTGAAATCGTCTTCTATATGGTCAATTTTGTTGTCGAATATTCTCGTCAAGCCTCCTGTTTGCAGGGCGACAATTATCTCGCCCGATTCGGGCGCCTGTACAATTTGCGCAACTTTGCTGTGTGAAGAAGTGTCGGCTATAGAAAAAACTATGCCGTCGTATTTTACGGTCAGCCCGTCATTATAACCGAACCAAAGATTACCGGCGTTATCTTTGAACGAAGTATTAACATTTGTTGTCGGCAATTCTTCGCGCGGGCTTGTGAAGCGGAAGCCGTCGAAACGACACAGCCCTTCGCCTGTAGCGAACCAGATGAAACCATGCTTGTCC
>Ga0082212_10010229_pt1 | contig 12032 bp, 15 predicted proteins | sample TergutNt197P3_FD_71548 | JGI IMG/M metagenome (GOLD analysis project Ga0082212, IMG submission 71548) | Neocapritermes taracua P3 segment gut microbial communities from Petit-Saut dam, French Guiana - Nt197 P3 | ecosystem: Host-associated > Arthropoda: Insects > Digestive system > Gut ... | reverse complement strand
ACATTCGTGGTCCCCTGGTAGTACCACTTGTATGTGGCGTTGGGGTTTACAGGGTATCCGCCAATAGTGCCTTGATCGGTCAGTATGTTCGCCAGCAATATCTGACCGACTGCCGGAGTAGTGACTGGCGTCCACCCGTCTGTGCCGTCCACAACGTTCACTCCAAGTACAACCGCCGCCGCGGGCGTGGTGTCGCTGATCGTAATCGCAAAGGTCGGATTTGTGCCGCCGCTCATGTTAAATATAAGGTTCATCCGCAAAAAAGCGTAGGCACTCTATCGTGCATACAGGATCTTAACCCTGAGCAAATCGATTTTTGCGCGTCCGTACATCATCCGTTTGATGAGTTTGATCTTGTTGTTGAACCCTTCGACAAAACCATTGCTCAGGTCAGAGGTCACCGAATTTCTGATGGCATCCAAGTCACCGCACATGCCTGACGCGAATGATTTGATGGGTTTGATCTGGCTTTTGGAGTATCGCTCGATGAATTGGCCTAAAAGGGTAGTGTCTTTGTCGTCGTAGACTTTGCGGAAGTCCTGTATACATTGTTGGATTTCCAGGATATGTGGGTATTTGCTGATAATGTATTCAATATCCGTAGGCTCCAATTCCCTCCCTGACCATAGATACCGTTCGACATCCGATTTGGAAATGTAATGCTGCGCCAATTTATCTTGTACAGGATTTATGTAAGCACCCACTGCGTTACGCCGTGGCATATACGAAATTCCCATCTCGACGATCAGCTTACGGCAATATTCTTCAAAGGCGGTACGCTTACTCCTGTAACCCAATGCGGTGATCTGCTCTAACGCATGCTTCTTGGATACATTTTGAATCAATAATCCGACGATTGCGTCCTTGTACTGGCCTGCTTCCGAGCTTCTGTCTCCCTGAAACCGGCAGAGTTTTAGGGGATCACCGGTCGCGTAACGACGGATACGATAATACGTCGTATGTAGCGTTCTCCTGATTTGTACTGGTGCGTGGCCCTCCGCCAGCATTGTCTGAATCCGCACAATCCATTCATATCGGCGCTGCTCGGCCTTTGATAGATTGTCATGCTCCGTTTTTTTTATCGTCATTCGCTTCCATCGGGGGAGTCACCGGACTGTTAGGAATGGCAATGTTGTTGGGCAGCTCGCGCTTTAACGCTTCCTTGACCGCCTTGAGTAGGTTTTGATAAAGATGAAAGCGGTCAGCAATTTGCATCGCCTCCGGTAGCTCATCTGATATGGCTCTAGCGTACGCCCCAGCACGGTCACGCGTGACCTTCTTTACTTGCTTGTTTCGCTTCAACCATTCACGTAGCGTGTTACCATCTCGGTCATTCAGTATGTCCACGGGTTTGTGTGTGGCGATATCACATATCACGGTACAGTAGGTACGTCCTCTACGATATGCGAAGTCGTCCACACCAATAGTATCGCCGCATTCAAGACAAGGGGTATCTGTCATCTTACGGAGTATCCGGATGATCGTATCCCCGCTTACCCGGATTCCCATTTCTTTGCAGATTGCCGCCGCACCCTCACAATTCGTTTCTAGCGCCAATGTTCGGATGAAGGCCTCAAGCCTGTCAGTCATCCGTCCCGACCTTCCAATAAACTGCCCGTAATCTTCCGCGAATGTCCTCGTTTCACAGGATTCATTCAGGCAGAAATAGTCATACGCCGTAATTCTCAGCGTTACATTTTTCTGAAACACGGGCAAATCCTGAACGGTTCGGGTGCTTGTCGCATGATAGACGTGCATCTCTTGACCACAATTAGGACACTGATGGCTATGCTTCTGTGATTTTATGTAGATTATCAGCGCCCGCTCATCCTCGACGGTTCTAATGATCCTCAAACTATCCGGATAGAAGTGCTGTAAGTCCATGCTGCTCGGTCTTTCCGTAATACCACCCTTGTGGATTATACTATGGCATCTCTGGCTTGTCTACGCCTTTTTGCGGATGAACCCGATGAAGTCTTTGTTGACGCGCTTCTTTTTGCACCCGCCTTTCTTTGAGGCGATACACTGGTAATAGCGGTATATCGCGGAGGTCTTGCTCGTACCGCTTACGCCGGACATCGTGGAGTTACAAAGTCCGCAGAATATTTTTCCCGTCAGTAAATACTTGTCCTCGACAGGCTTGAAGCTGGCGGGCTTGTGCATGTTTTCAGCCAACCGCTGGTGGCATTTTTCAAATATTTCCGGCTCGACCAGTGGAGGAATCGCATCCGTGTTCATCGTATTCTGAAAACTGTATTCGCCGAGATAACGCCGGTTAGCTTCTGTCAAGACAAGACTAAAAAAATATTGTGAACTTTGACCGGAAACTTTGTTAATCTTTCGTGAATAAATATAATCGGTACAGTTCTCCGGCGAAGTTATTTCCTCAAAAATATTATTGCTTCTATTGGTTTGTGTACTGCGAGTTATTTTCGTGAATCGCCGCAGACGACGGAGTTCACGCCGTTGTATATATTTTCAAGGTCATGTACAAGCTCGCTGAGCGTCGCCACCGAAGCTGCGGATTCCTCCGAGGCAGCCGCATTCGATTGGCAATTTTATCAATTCGGTGTGCTGTTCTCTTTGCTCATGCGTGAGGTTTTCTAAATCCACATTCACGCCGTCCAGATTATACTGCTCGACATACTTGGCAATATCAGAGGCGAGTTTTTCAACATTTTTGAGCGCGTTGATTCCTGCGGTTCTGTCCCAATGGTTACTGAGGAACGGGACAACTTTAATCCCCGCGTCGCGCATACGGCTGAGTAATTCTGTGCTGACCGGGTTTAATTTTAAACTGCCGTCATTTTTTATATCAAACCAATTCGGCGAAACGGTATGCAGCGACCCGTTTGTGCGTTCAACGTATTCAATCTGCTGCTGTACCGTGCCGCCGTATAAATACGTCATGCTGTATTTTTCGTCCAGCCATGCGGCTGATACTGAAAAATTCATCAGCAGAATTGCCGCCAGCAATCCGAAAATCATAATTTTCGATACTTTTTTGAAATGTTTTTGTATCATATTTTATAAAATCCTCCTGTTTTTTTGAAAAATTTCTTTTGTTCTGTTTGCATTTCTGTTACATAACGCCGCGAACTACTCCGCTTCGGATTAGATTTACAATGGCAATCGCCTCCTTTCAGGGCGTAAAAAAAGACAGAGCGTTTATAACTCTGCCTAAAAAATATATAATTTAATGCCGCGCTGTTTAAGTTTTCTTGCTAATGTAACCGATGTTTTATAGAAAATGCTATTTGATTTTATTTGGCTCGGCAACTTTAATTCCGATTACTTCTCCGCAATCAGCGCAAAACGTCATGTGCAATTCAGAGCCGCCTAACCCGCTGCGAGCGTCAAGCGACTGTAAAGAAGCCACGCCGTGGAGTTTACCGATTTTCGTTTTTTTGCTTCCGCAGACCGTACAAGTTTTTTGAGTTGTCATAATAATCTCTCCTTAATCAAAAATGAATATTTTTTCTATTGGCGTGTTGACAGCTCTTGATATGTCTATCGCCAATTTTAGGGATGGGTTGTATTTCCCCGCTTCCAAACGGATAATTGTTTCCCTGCGTACATTTACTTTTTCCGCAAGTTCTTCTTGTGTTAGCTTTGCCGCCATTCGATGTTCTTTTAAGTTTGATATAAACTCAGCCATATCCAATTACCCCCGTCTGTCTATGATATACGCTATTGCCGGGGCTAACGTAAAGACAACGGCATACGAAATCGAACCCCACAACAGAACCGTTTCAGGCGACAGCTTTTTATCAAGAGCAAACAGGATAAAGAAACATAACATAAGCGCGAGTCTACCTGCTATGCTTATGGATTTCCTTATGTTTTCTTCAAGCCGCTCATCTGACTTTTCTTTTGCGAGCAACCCCCACCAAAAGAACCCGAAGAAACCAAAAAACGCGCAAAAAATAGGGCTGTAGATAATGCCGAGGATTCCCAAAAAACCTAACACGCCCAATGCAGGATGAATACGAAATGCTTTTTTCATAACACGACCTCCTAAATTGAATATAGTGTGATATATTTATCACGTTACAAATATATCACATATAAAGAAGTTTGTCAAGAGGTAAATGTGAAGTATTTGTAACATTTTTATTCCGTGCAGAGGTAGGATTCTTATCTTAGATAAAATCCAGCCCGTCATACCCGCTCCGCAAAAGTTCCCGTATCTGAGGGTCGTTTGGGTCAAGAATAAAGCTCTCAAAGGCTTTATCTTTTTCTTTATCGTTCAGCCATTTCGCCGAACCGTGTTGGTATTGCCCTACGGCGGCGGGAGTTTGAATGTCCGGCGTGACTGTTTTTAAGTGGCTTTGATACGGGCGCATATTCGTGAGAAAAAACACAACGCTCAATATAAGCGAAAATCCCATAAAGCATAAAAACAACATCAAATGCTGACGGTCTGCCGCCATACTGCCGATACATTCAAAAAATCCAACAAACGCAAGAGTTGTCATTTGCCTTGATAAAATGTTGTGCAGTGCAGTTGAGAAAAACACGCTGACGAAGCTCCCGACAAGAAAAATGACGGCGCATAGTATGAGTTTCGGTTTTGTTTTCAAATTTCCATATCCTCGCTTTCGTCGTTGTCTGCCATGAGGTCGCGCATTTTTTCGTATTCCTCCGTACTCATTGACGTATCATAACCGTCCTGATTCGTTTCGCTGTTCTGTTCCTCTATCGCCGCGACACGAGCCGCAAGTTCGCGTTTCTGCATTTGCGCGTCGTATGGGTGCAAACTCGTCAAGTTGTCGCCTTTTATACCGCAGACAAGAATCACGCCGTTGCCGTTCGCGCCTTTTACGACGGCAGAGAATTTATCTTTATCAATAATCTCAGGTTCGCCGCCGATAAGTTTCCGTATGGCATCAAGGCTCATGGGTATTTCCGCATCGCGTGGCGGTTTGCCCTGCTCGTAAATCAATACATCAAGTTTCGGCTCTTGACCGGGTATCGGTTCGTATTTATTGCCTACTCGCGTCATTCTTTCCATAAATTCGTCAATATGGTAATTGATGTTTATACACGGTCGAGCCGAACCGCAGATAGTCTTTCCACGATTCTTCCGTCCGGGTAATCGTCGGCGCGATAGTTTCATATATTACTTTCAGCTTTTCGTCAAGCCGCATGAATGAACTCCCTCCCTGTTAAAAATTTATTTTTATATTTCCACTCCTTGTTCCGTTTCGAGTTCTTGCTCCTGTGTATTTTCAAATTCAACCCGTTCAGGCAGTAAACTCTCGATTTCTTCCGTCATATCCTGCAAAAAAGCATTTTCGGCGGGAGATAAATCTTCATTCATGCCTATGTCCAACAGTTTGGCATATACCGTTTTCAAATCGTCCTGTGACAGAGATTCAAGGTTTGACGGGATTTTTAAGTCGGTCAGCAGTTTGCTTTCTGCGCGTTCCGCATGGAGTAATTCAAGATTTTCAACCTTTGCGGCGGCTTTGCTCAAACTCTCGCTCACGGCTTGCAGACCCTCGCCGATATGCAGAAACCCGGCAACCGAACCAACCGCAGACAAAGTTTGATTTTTTGAATTTTCAATAAAGTTTTTTGAAAAATTAAATATATTATCTTTAAGAGCTTTAAGTTTTTCGCCGATTCCTGAAACGATACTGCTCAACTTTTCCACCATAACAGAAAGCGGATTTTGTTTGTCGGTATTTTCGCCGAATTGTTCTTTTAATTCGCTTAATTCCGTCATAATACTTTCATATTGTTTTGTTATAGTATCAACATATTTCAACATAGACGTAAATTCTATCCGTTCAGATTGATAAACGGGCATTTGCATAATTTTAAGAAACTCTGTTATATCGGGATTATCAAACATGGATATTGCTAAAACTTCTGCCATTTTTATTGCGCCTCCTGTTTGTGATTTTCAAAATATTCCGTGAGTGCTTGGTCGATTACCGTTTCCATTTCTGACTGCGGGGTATCATCGTCGAAATGTTTTTTATAAATTTTTGCTTTGATTTTTAAAATCGGAGCGGCTTTGGGCTTGGGCTTTTTATTGAGTTCGCCCGATAATATTTGTATCATTTTCTCATTGGTTAGCTTCTTATTTTCGGAAAACTCACGCAATGATTCGGCTTTTTTCATATCAATCTTATATGCTGATTCGTTTAAAAGCTGATTAAGTTCCGTTTGCTCGTCGGGCGAGAGGTAGGAGAGTGATACGGCAGGGATAAATGCGATTTCATCAGTATCTATTCGGTCAAGCAACGATTGAATGAGAAAAGTCAATCGCATATATCGTGTTACGCTCATGCGGTTTAATCCGTATTTTTCAGCCGCAATTTCTCTCGCTTGCTGTGACGGCACAACTTGTGCCGTTTCCCCATTTTCTCCGATTTCATGCGGGTTTGAGAGCCTTTCTATCTCATCTAAAAGTTTGTTTTCCTTTCCTTGTTTTCTAATGGCGTCCATGTGCCGTTTAAGAGCGACAGCCCTTTGGCTGTAGGATAAATCAGCAAATGAACGCTGTACAAGGTTCGTTTCGGTGACAATCAATTCCGCTTCGTCATCGGTTAAGCCTGTCTTGATAACAACCGGAACTTTTTTCAATCCCGCGATTTTGGCGGCGTTTACTCTGTTATGTCCGCTCAAAATTTCGTATGTTCTATCATCTTCGTCAATAGGACGAACAATTACAGGAACGATTACGCCGAGTTCTTTTATGCTCCGCACCATATCGTCAAGCCGTTCGCCCTCGTATAATTTGAACGGGTGGTCGGCAAACGGCACGAGGTCGTCAATCAATAAGGTTTCGACTGCGTTTGCGGGAACATTTGTATTAGTGGGTTCTTCATCTAACAAAATTGCCATCACCGATTTTTGTGTTTCGGCTTTGCTTTTACGTTCAGGCATTTTCAATCAGCTCCTTCGCAAATTTTTTGTACGCTATCGACGGTTTTGAATTTTCATCATAAAGCAACACGCTCTGACGGCGCAGATTAGCCTCGCCGACTTTCGTGGAATGTGGTATAATCGCGTCGAATATCCGTATCGTTTGACTGTACGTTTTTTCCATGATTTCGCTTATTTCTTTGTATAAATTAGTCCGTGTGTCGCACATAGTCATGAGAACGCCTTCGATTGTGACGGCGGGATTGATATGCTTCTGCACTTTTTGAATCGTCTTGACGAGCAGTTTCAATCCGACTGCCGACAAAAGCTGAGGCGTGACGGGTATCAATATGCTATCACTCGCAGAAATGGCATTAATTGTTAATATTCCGAGCGACGGCGCAGTATCAAAAAGTATGAAGTCGTATGACTCTCTCAATGGTTCGACTATACTCCGCAACGCTTTTTCCGCGCCGATTTCGTGACCTCTGTTTATTTCAAAAGCCGACAGATTAATATTGCAGGGTATTACGTCTATTTTCTCACAGGGTATGATATACTCGCTTGGTTCGGGTAATTCTTCCTCGCTCAACGAGGCGTTTAAAAGGGAATAAGAGGTATGAACAAGATTGTCGGGGTTCTGCACTCCGGCGCAAATAGATAACGAGCCTTGCGGGTCTAAATCGACGCATAATACTTTTTTATCCGTCAGCGCAAGCGCAGTTGCCAGATTCAAAACGGTCGTTGTTTTGCTCACGCCGCCTTTCTGTGACGCTATTGCTAAAATTTTACACATTTGTTTATCGCTTCCTTTCTTTGTGGATTGCTAATTCTGCTTTTTTAGAAAAAGGCATAAAAAAATAGGACTAAGTTCGTGAAACCCTTGATTTTATGGGGTTTACTTAACTTAGTCCTATTATAACAGAATCATTTTTCAGGATAGTACGCAAGCTATTATGAGTAAATGGCTGATTGTGTATAGTCCGGCAGCCCTGCTCATTCAAATAACGGACGATTTGTGTGATTGTCTGCCCCTGTGAGTATAACTCGAATATTTTTCTTACAGTCGGTGCAGTTTCGGGGTCAATGGCATATTTTTTGTCCGGTCCAACGATATATCCAAGCGGACGTGGTCCTCCGATAGTCTGAGCCTTTAACACACTTTGCCGTCTTCCCCGCTTGACGTTTTGCGAAAGTTGCTCCGAATAATAAGCCGCCATTCCCTCAATAACGCTTTCGAGAATAATCCCTTCCGGCGTATCTGGAATATGCTCCGCAACATAGCGTATCTTGACACCATTTTTCTTCAAATGATATTTATTTAGCGCAATTTCTTCTTTGTTGCGTCCAATTCGGTCGGTTTTCCAAATAATAAGCGCATCGAATGCTTTTTTTGACGCATCTGACATCATAGCCTGAAATTGCTCCCGATTGTCATTTTTGCCTGTCATAGCGCGGTCAATATATTCATGTATTATAGTATATCCGTTCTCAGATGCGTATTTTTTTGCTTCGGCAAGCTGTCCCTCTATTGATTGCTCACCCTGTTTATGGCTTGAGTACCTTGCATACACTACAGCAGTATTCATAAATTTGTGCTCCTTTATATTTTATATATCTGCTAACCATTTAACGGTATTAACAGCCATTTCCCAAGTAATATCAGCGGCATAACTATATTTTTTCTGATACCTGCTCCATAAATCAATCATAACCGCATTGGCAAAAATATTATTAATAACACCGTTTATATCCGACAGTTGCTGAATTGTGTGACGTTTTTCAACAGTCTTTTTCAAAGCCTCGCTGAATATTTCTTTATTTATATCCTGTGTTGTTGTAAGGATATAAATATCATAAAAATCACGCATACGGGAATTGGCAACGCCGCGAGTTATAGCTGTTTCAAATTTTTCGGCGAGTACAGTTTCTATGTTATACGCTAAAATATTGATATTCCGATTTTCAAAGAGTAATTTAAAGCTATATTCGATTTCTTTGTGAGTAACAAAATCTCCAGTTGTAATGTCGATTTTAAGCGTTTGCCGTGTTTCTATCAAGAACTGCTTCAACAGAAACACGATAACCCGGATAATCAGCTTCTTCGCGGATTTCTTCAATGCTTTTGAAAGTGAATATAACACCGTCATCAATAGATATGTCGATAATATCGCGTATTATTGAAATTATTTCAGATTCTGATAATACCTGCCCTTTTATCGTTGCGTCTAAATCCATAGTGGAACGGGTATCAATTCCGACTATTGCCGCAATCAGTCGTGAATAAATAAGAGGCATATTTGGGGTTTAGTGTGTGGTGGAAGATATAGCAATCATCGTGTACTCAACCCTTGTGCGGTGTTTGGTTTTACAAATAATAATCCCGATAGACGGGTTTTCGTCCGACAGTTTAACTGTTTCGTCAAGCGCGGTTAAATAAAATTGCATTTTACCCGCATACTCCGGCTTAAATTCGCCAACCTTTAATTCAATGGCAATCAAAGAACGTAGCCGCCTATGAAACAAGAGCAAGTCGATGTAGTAATCTTCATCGGTCACATCAAGATGATATTGATTGCCGATAAAACTGAAATCGCCGCCCATAAAAGATGAATATAACGCCCGCGTAAAAGCTATAGACAGCGAACTCGACGCTGAACGTTTCCGGCTTAATACTATAATCGCGGGAATAAACGAGGAAATCAAGAAACGCCGCGAGCTCCGCGAGGACGAAAACCACGAAGATAAAATCGAGCGGGCAAGAAAAGCACTTGAAGCCGTTCAGGCTGAAGCCGAATTTGAACGCGACGATTTTACAAAAGAAAATCTTGAGCAGGAAATAATCCGCCGCAGTCAGGAACTTGATAAATTAATTCAAGAACGCGACGACACAATTTTCTACCGCAACAAAGAATCCGAAAAGGCCGGAATACAGGAGCAAATCAAAGATATTGAAACGGCTGCGAAAAACGCGAAGGACGCGGCAAAGCAGCAAATGGAAGCGGCTCTCACATTTGCCGAAGTGGTGTATGTCACTATACCGCCGCTGCCGAGATTCGGGTCTGCGGCTACAGATAACGATTTCATAGGGGGTACGACTTCGTTCGGCAGGTATTTGTCGGCGGACGGCGGCAACAGGCTTCCGACTGCTCCCGAAGCGAGGGGCGCGGTGGATATATTGATTCCGGGACAGAGGGGCAGCAGGTCGGCTTCGGCGGTTATCGCTCCTCATTCAAGCTACTGGGGAACGGGCGGACTGCTTCAAACGTCAACGCCGCTCACGGCAAACCGCGAGTTCCCCGCGCTTGCAGGAACTCTTGCGTATGCTCTTGAAAAAGGATTGAACTTCGTGATGTACGCGACGGGAACGTCTTTTCAGAAGTGGCCGCTGGACTTAGAGCAAGCGACGACCGTGAACTTACAAGGCGCGGATTTACCCGGCGCATATCAGCGTTGCTATTATAACGCGAACTACGTATATTACTGTACGGGAACAAACATCAGGATATACGACGTAAACACGGGCGCGTTTATCGCAAACAGGGCAATAACCTCGAATGTTTCAGTAACCGTCGCCGGAAGCACGGCGACAGTAACAGAAATAATCTCCGGCAGCCTGACTATGTCGTATAACTCCGTCACGGGACAAGTGGCCGTATGCGCGGCAGTATCGCGGGTTGTGGCAAACACGGCAATTCATACGGTCGCCGCTCCGAACGGCGGAGCGTATATCGGGGTTTATAGGATTATCACGAATGAAACGATTACCACGACTGTTATAACGGGAGCTGATAAAGCGGCGGAAAATATCGCAAACAATAACAATGGCAACAGGATAACAGACATAAGGTTCGTATCTACACAAGGTTCGCAATCTGGTCCCACAGCCGGATATTGGACATTTACATATGAAGAATATACATATTCAAATCCGGCCGTGACAGTTATAGGGAGCGCGGGATATATAATGTCATTTACAGAGTCAAAGAGGACAGCCACCGGCAGACACCCTGCAAGCGGAGATATTCCTTATGGGAGCCCTGCCCCGTCGCTTTCGACAATAGTAAGGAGTACCCTATCCGCGTTATCAGGCGCGGTAAATACGACGGGTGCGAACGCAAAACGGGCGCAGATACTCGGCAATCTTCAATCAGAATCGCAAGTCGATACGACTGCGTGGACTTCGTTCACCGACAACAGCGGATTTCTGCTCGATACCGTCGCTTATTCTGTCAACGCCGTCGGAAATGCAGTCGTTTCGCAGAGCGGCATACGCTCCGGCGTAGTCATGCGCGATATGAACACATTCGCGGCGTTAGCGGCAACCGTGTTCAGGGTAAGGCTCGCGGCGGGAGGCGAAACGACGCAGAATCTCAGTCATAATCTGGGTACGACAAGAATCATCACATATCAGGGCAATATATGCCGCATAGCGAATATTTTGTCGGGGAATTCCGGCGTAGTTATCGAGGTTGACTTGTCGTCGCGTTCGTTTTCAATTCGGGGGATTTCGAGTTTCAAAAGAGCGGCGAACCCATACGGGGTAAACGCGTATCAGGGCGGCGTTGTAGACAATCCTGCGGGCGGCGGTGTGTGTTACATAGAAGCCATCACGCCGAGGGTGATAGAGGAAGTGCCGCGTCCGCCCACGCCGAAACCGCTGGAATTGATGACGGTCGCCGAAATCAAGGCAGTCATGGACGCGGGGCTGCACCGGGAGTATTTCAGGGTAGGCGACACGAAAACGATTCTCTTGCTTGAAGGTACTATCATAACTGCCATGATTTACGGGTTCGACCACGACGATTTGCTGACCGGAGGAAAAGTTCCTATATCGTGGGGCTTACGGTTCGGTTACGGAGCGGCGAGGCGTATGCACTCGACCGCAATAAATCACACAGCCGGAGCAGTGCCGATAAACGAATGTTACGCGTGGCTGAACTCCGAAATGTATAATTATCTGCCGCTCGAGTGGCGAAGCATAATGGGAATAGCCGTCAAACGCACGTCCGCAGGCAATACGGGAGTTCCCGCGCTGAACGACAACACGACTAATTTATTTATGTTTTCCGAAAAAGAAATCTTCGGAGACAACGCGAACTCGCTTTCGGGAGAGGGCAGCCAGTACCCGATATTCACGAACGCGGCAAGCA
>Ga0082212_10010228_pt1 | contig 12033 bp, 9 predicted proteins | sample TergutNt197P3_FD_71548 | JGI IMG/M metagenome (GOLD analysis project Ga0082212, IMG submission 71548) | Neocapritermes taracua P3 segment gut microbial communities from Petit-Saut dam, French Guiana - Nt197 P3 | ecosystem: Host-associated > Arthropoda: Insects > Digestive system > Gut ... | reverse complement strand
GGCCAGGTGGCAAGCCAGACCATGCACGCCCTGATGGCGGTGGATTCGGCGGCTGAGTACCCGGTGCTGCGCCCCCTGTGCGCGATGGACAAGCTGGATATTATCAACATAGCGAAAAAAATCGGTACCCACGACATTTCCGCCCGCCCATACGCCGACTGCTGCACCCTCTTTGTGGCGAAGCATCCCGAAACCAAGCCCAAACGCAGTATTATCGAGAATATGGAGAGCCGTTTCGCGGAATTGGATGGGTTGATACAGGCCAGCGCGGACGCGGCTGAGGTTATTGATTTGTAAAACAAAGGATATAAAATTCACGCGGTGATTATTTTGGATATTTTTCAAATCATAAAAATCTAATGCGATATTGTTTTGAATTTCACAATCCTACAAACAGAGTAAAAGCAAAAGCAGGTTTAAAGTTACGGGAAAATTTTTGGGAGATTGTATTAGGCGCGCAGGAAGATGATTTAGAGAATGAAAATCTATTATTCAAATTAGAAGTCATTGCAAAGAAAGAAAAAAGCGTATTGGATTCAAAAGCAATTGCCGTAAAAACGGTATTTACATGGGAAGATTTAATCTTGCCGGATAAACAAAAAGAATTATTACAATATGCTTGTGACCGTGTTTTATATAAGCATCACGTATATGAAACATGGGGTTTTCAAGGTAAGATACCATATGGAAACGGAGTATCCATGGTGTTTTCGGGTTCTCCGGGAACGGGAAAGACAATGAGTGCCGCAGTTGTGGCAAGGCAGTTAGGGCTTTCACTTTACAAGGTAGAGCTTGCCGCAGTAGTCAGCAAGTATATTGGGGAAACAGAAAAAAATTTGAATGTTATTTTTGAGGAAGCACTCAAAAGTCAAGGGATATTATTTTTTGACGAAGCCGATGTGTTGTTCGGAAAGCGAACAGAAGTGAAAAATTCCAATGATAAGCATAGCAATATGGAATCGGCATATTTACTGCAAAAAATGGAGGAATATAATGGGATTGTGATTTTAGCCACAAATTTTATGCAAAATATTGATGAAGCGTTTAAAAGGCGCATTGATTACGTTATTGAATTTCCGTTTCCCGACCAAGAGTGCCGTAAACGTTTATGGAATCATGTATTTCCGGAGGAAACGCAATTAGAAGAAATGCTTGATTTTGACTTTCTTGCAGAGCAATTTGAATTAACAGGAAGTCATATTAAAAATATTGCATTACAAGCTTCCTTTTTTGCGGCACGTGAAAAAACAGGTGTCAATATGAAGCACGTTATCAAAGCATTGGTGCAGGAAATAGAAAAAACAGGGAAAAATGTTTCGAAGGAAGAACTGCGAGAGTATTATATTTATGCAATATAAAAAATGAGGAGGACAAAAAAATATGGCAGAATATTTATCACCCGGCGTGTATGTGGAGGAATTTGATTCGGGTTCTAAGCCGATGGAGGGAGTCAGTACCAGCACGGCAGGCTTTATCGGACTAACGCAAAGGGGAATGACATCAGGGCTTCCGCAGCTTATTACAAATTTTGCGGATTTTAAGAGAAAATACGGAGGGTATCTTTCAGAAAATGAATTTGGAGAGTATCGTTTTTTAGCTTATGCAGTAGAGCATTTTTTTGTAAATGGCGGTTCCAGATGTTTTGTTATGCGTGTGGCACCGGAAGATGCAAAGGCAGCCGAAGGATTTTTGCCAAAAGAGGATGGCGCGGTCTTAAAAATCACAGCGAAGAATCCGGGAACATGGGGGAATCAAATGCAGGTAGTCATATCTCCTGCAAGCAAAGCAAAGACGCAGGTTTTGGAGATTGTTTCGGAAGGTGACAAGAAAAAATACAAAGTCAAAAAAGCGGCGGGATTTCGCACAGGCGACATTGTGGCATATCAAGCGCCGGAAGGAGAAACGGTTGTTTACAATAAAGTTGTGAAATGTCAAGATAACATTTTGGAATTTGCCGAAGAATTTGCCGAAGACATTATAGATGTGGAACTTTTACCTACAAAATTTATAACAAGCTGTGAGTGCAACTTAGAAGTGAAATTTGATGACATTGTAGAATTTTATGAAAATATATCTTTTAATCTAAGCGAGGCAAATTATATTGCAAAGAAATTGGAAAAGTCAGATTTGATTGTAGTAGAGCATATTGTCAGTGAAGAAGAACAAATGCTTCCGCCGTTTGTACAGGTTGCGGGAGATGAGAAAATGGCAATTGCAACTCTTTCTTTCTCCGGTGGTTCGGACGGTTCTTTAAGTGCCATATCAGCGGCAGATTTTATAGGAACGGATCAAGGCGCGGGAAAGCGTAGCGGTATTCAGGCGTTTGTAGATAATGACATGGTTTCCGTTATGGCAGTACCCGGTGTGACAGATCCAAATGTAGCGTTAAGCTTGGTTGCGCATTGTGAGAATCTGGCAAGCCGCTTTGCCGTATTGGACATGCCAAGACAAGCAATCAAAATAGATGACATGTTGGCACATCGTGATATGTTTGATTCCACCTATGCTGCGCTTTATCATCCGTGGCTTACGGTATTTGACCCATTGGACAAAAGAAATATCGCCATACCGCCGTCAGGTTCCATGATGGGTATTTATGCAAGAAGTGACAATACCAGAGGCGTACATAAAGCACCTGCAAACGAGGTGGTCAGAGCCTGTACGGGCTTGGATTGCCAATTTAATAAGGGAGAGCAGGATATTTTAAATCCAAAGGGCATCAATTTAATTCGTGCCTTTCCGGGAATGGGCATTCGCGTATGGGGCGCAAGAACGGTTTCAAGTGATGGAAGTTGGAAATATATCAATGTCCGCAGATTATTTATTTTTGTGGAAGAATCCATTAAGGCAAATACAAACTGGGTCGTATTTGAGCCAAATGATGAAACATTATGGGTTAGGGTAAAAAGGACGATTGAAGTTTTTTTAACCGGACTTTGGAGAAATGGTTCTTTGGCAGGTACATCCAGTGGTGAAGCTTTTTTTGTGGATATCGGAAAAAGCACCATGAGTCAAGATGATATTGATAACGGCAGATTGATTTGCGTGATTGGAATTGCACCTGTAAAACCGGCTGAATTTGTAATCTTTAGAATTACCCAAAAGACCAGTGAGGCATCTTAGAAAGGAGATAAAAAATGGCAGAAGGATATCCACATGGAAAGTTTAGATTTAAGTTAGAAATTGAAGGATTGGAAGCGGGCGGCTTTAGCGAGGTTTCGGGTTTTGACGCTTCCATTGATGTCATTGAATACAGGGAAGGCGACAAGGTACAAACACCTATGAAGCTTCCGGGATTAAAAAAGTATGGCAACATTACCTTAAAATGGGGCGTTATAGACAGCAATGTTTTATATGAATGGATGGAAACCGGATTTGAGAAAGACGTGGAAAGAAAAACCATTACCATTACATTGTTAGATATTGACGGAGAAGATGCCGCTTCGTGGCAGGTAATCAATGCATGGCCAACCAAATATACCGCGCCTGATTTTAACGCAACCGCATCAGAGGTAGCAATTGAAACTTTGGAGATTGCGCATGAAGGCATGACGAGGACTGCATAATAAAAGGGGGAGCATATGGCATTTCAAACAGAATATGAATTTACACTTCCGAAAGGGTATGTAGATTCATCGGGTACATTACATAAAACAGGCGTTATGCGTCTTGCGACAGCGGCAGATGAAATATTGCCGTTAAAAGACCCAAGAGTGCAGCAAAATCAAGGGTATCTTGTGATTATTTTATTATCGAGGGTTTTAACAAAGCTTGGTTCTTTGCCGGCTGTGGATACAAGGGTCATTGAAAATCTGTATACGGCAGATTTGGGATATTTGCAGGATTTATATCAAAAAATCAATGAAATGGATATGCCTTACTATACGGGTGTTTGTACGCATTGCAATGAGGAAATCAAAATACCTATAAATTTTATGGAAGCCGGAATCTGACAACATATCCGGCAGAAAAAATTTATGAAGAAGCAGCATTTATCGCTTATTATGCGCATTGGAGTCATGATGATATTATGGCAATGCCGCATAATGAGCGAAGAAAATGGTGTCAGGAATTTTCTAAAATTAACAGCAGGTTAAATGATGAGTCTGACAATGCTTTTCATCTTTAAGTGATGATTATGGGAGTTTACATTTTATGGATTTATATAAGCAGTTATTGAGAAACTATCGTTTTAGGGTATCGATTGATGGTAAGGAAGCGGCATTTTCTAAGATTTCCGGACTTTCTATGGATATTGATACGGAAATGATTGCAGAAGGCGGTTATAATTATGGTAGTTATATTGCAATGATACCGATGAAAAATGCAAAAACCATGCGTATGCAAAAAGGCGTATGCAATGATCAATTGTTAATCAAGTTGTGTCCCGGCATAATTCTGACGAAAGGCATTGTAGTGATGGTGTTAGACGGAAATGGAGAAATTGTAATCAAATACGCTACCGAACAAGCATTGGTGACAAAATGGGAGCTGTCAGAATTAGATGCCACAAGCGGGCAAATCTTAATTGATACGTTTGAAGTGGCATATACCGGGTTGAAAATAATGAAATAAAGCGAGGATATCAATTTGGTATCTATAAAAAAAAATACAGATTTTGTAAACAGGATTCAGAAACGATATATGGCAAAACTAAAGTCTGCTCAATTTAGTGTTTCATTAATTTATTTAAAAAAGAAACCTGCTTTTCATAAGCACGTCATGCATCAACATATGCAACAATCAATTGAGAATGCCATTCTTACTAAAATGTTGCAATATGAAAAACGATATGCTGAGAAAGTAACGATTTACGACCGATCTAAAATGCTAAAAACAATAGAGCATATTGTCGGCACTCCAAGTGAAAAAAAACAGTTGATTCATTTGTTTGGAAAAATGGGCGTTGTAACAAAGAATCAAAAGATATGGCAAGAAACAAGGACTATGATGCAGGCATATGAAGAAGAGATGCAAATCTTAAAAAAGAAAATACAAATACAAGAAGAAGTTATGAAACGTCTAAAAAATAGTGGAAAGGAAGAATTGCCTGTTAGGAAGATTGTAAAAGAAGTGATGGAAGCGATTCAAGAAGAAATCAGATTAGAACGTTTAAGGCAGGGTTGGTAAGGAGGAAGGAACGATATGATAAAAAAAGCCGAACTAAATGTAGAGGGGCAAAACGATCCCATTATGGTAGCATTCAATCCTGCTGAATATAATTTGTCCAATAGCATTCAATATTCGGAAAAAAACGTTCCGGGGCTGGACGGCCCGATTGGTCAATATATATCAGGTGCTTCCAAAACCTTAAACGTAACCTTTATGTTTTATACCTACAAACCGCCGACTATAGAAAATCAAGAGGAGGGTGGAACAGATGTTACGCATTATACAAAGCAGATTTCTAATCTGACACAGATTGATGGAAAGCTTCATAGAGTGCCTAAAGTAACGTTTTCATGGGGAAGTATGAATTTTGTAGGTGTGATTACAGATGTAAAAGAAAGCTATACCATGTTTTTGGCAGACGGTAAGCCCGTTAAGGCAAAGGTAGATGTGACTTTTAAATCTGTTTATGATGTTGCAACGGGGAAGAAACCATCCCCGCCTGAATCGCCTGATCGTACAAAGGTAAAGACAATGATACAAGGAGAATCTTTGCCTGGTATTGCATGGGAAGAATATGGGTCTTCTGAGCATTGGCGTGTCATTGCAAAAGAAAATAAAATTTTAAATCCTTTGGATGTGAACCCCGGGCAGGTATTGAAGTTGCCATCGCTTTAAAATGGAGTATAGCATGAAAGATAAAGATTGTATGACCGACATTTATACATATGACGAACTGGTAAATGCGTATGATAACTTTTTAGTGCCTGCCGTAGCATTTTACATAGGGAAAGAAACGGATAACGTGATTACTTCTATGGGCATTGCCATTGAAAGCGTGCAGGTTTCTCTTTTTATAGATGAAGCGGCAAGTTTAACTTTTGAAATTGTAAATGCATACAATTTGACCACACATTCTATCAGAGAAGATATTAAGGATACTTTTGCTTTGGGGGCAATTATCAGTGTGGCATTGGGGTACGGTTCTAATTTGACCCCAATATTTAAAGGTTATATTACAGAGTATCAAACGAAGTATCAAGACGTGCCTGTCGTGTCAGTAACCGCAATAGATTTTAGAAAATTGTTAATGAAAAATAAACGAATCAAATATCAATATAAAGAAAAAACGTATACCAAGATATTTGAAAGCATAATTGAAAACTATACGGGTTTATATGACAGTATGCATGTAGATCAAGTGCAAGACAAAGAAAATTTGATTCAAAATCAGACTGATTATGAATTTATTCAAGAAGAATTAAGCCCAAAGGCCAATCGGGAATTTTATGTGGTAGGAGGCAAAGTTTATTTCAAAGAACCGGAAAAAACGGGAACTTGCTTTTTGGAACTTGAATGGGGAAAAAACATCTTGTCGTTTCAAAAAAGCTTATCTTATTGCAAAGAAAAGATTAAGGCATATAGTGCCCAAAATGATAAAACAGGCAGCGTGGAATCAGCCGATGTACAAACAACACAAGATAGTCCCAGCTTGACAACAGAAGAAATCGTGGACGAATATGAATTAAGAACAGGAATGGATAAGGCGGCCTTAGAAAATTGGATTCAAAAGAAGATAGAAGACAAAAAGAAGGAAAATGAAAGAATCAACGGCTCGGTCTTAGGGCTTCCTGAAATCGTTCCGGGTAGATATATACAAATCAAAGGCGTGGATAGCGAAGACGAAGGTATTTATTATATTAAAACTGTAACGCATAGCTTTGGCAGTAGCGGATTTCAAACAAATTTCACAATCGGAGTGAAAGCAGAAAGCTGGACTCCCAGCAAAGATAGTATCAAGAAGCAAATGAAAACGAATTGTAACGGCGTTATGCGTGCTGTTGTGAAACAAAATTGGAATGCGGAAAAGCCGGGAATGGTTTTGGTTGAGTTTTTAACGGGGGAAGAAGGGAAAAATAGTAGCGATTGGCTTCCTGTTATACAGCCATATTGCGGAAATGGATATGGTTTTTATTTTCTTCCCGAAGTGGGAACAGAGGTCATCATTGGTAGTGAAATGGGTGACGTAAATAGTTTGATGGTCTTGGGTGCCGCTTGGAATCAAGTGGATACGCTGCCTACGAATATTGCAAATGAAAATAATACAATCAAATGCATTCAGACAAAAGGAAAACATGAAATACTATTTTGTGATGTTGCCGATAAAGGATCCATACAAATCAATACGGCAGGAAAGTTACATATTACATTAGATGATGAAGAAAAGAAAATTTCCATAGTGGATGATGCCAAAAAGAACGGAATCATCATTGATACCAATCAAGAAGAAGTGCAAATCCTTTCAGGTAAAAAAATAACAATGAAAGCAGGCAATAAAGAGATGCTTGTATTAAACGCAGAGAGTGATTCCATATTGCTAAACGCAGGAAAAATAGAAGAAAAAGCAGACCAGTCCTATCAGTTAAAATCAGGAAAAATGGTTGCAGATGCAAATATAACAGAAATCAAAGGAACTTCCATAAAATTAAACGGAAGCGGCATAACAGAGATTAAAGGTTCGATGGTTAAAATAAATTGAGGTAGGCAGAGAACATGGAAATATCAACACTCAAAAAAATAAAAGAACTGGCACCGATTTATGCCCCGCAATGGCGTTTTACAGAAGAAGACCCTGATATGGGGACGGCACTTTCATTACTGTTTGCACATATGACAGAAAAAAACATAGAAAAGTTCCGTCAGCTTCCAAAAAAATATCAAATTGATTTTTTCAATCGTTTGGGGGCGGACTTTATGCCGGCAAGGGAGGCAAATGGCCATGTTACCTTCGCATTGGTAAATGAAGACGTGCCCGGAATATTGATTCCTGAAAATACGCAGGTTATAGGGGAGAGTGAAAAGAAAGAACAGGTCACTTATGAAACCAAAGAAGAAGTATATGTATCACCTGCCTGTTGCAAGGCGATGTATCATATAAGCGGAAATATGGATACTATTAGCGAGCCTTTAAGCTTTCCTGTATCAATCGGTTATGAGGAAAGAAAAAATCAACAATCCCATATTTTTTTAATGGGACATTCTGATTTACTTCATATTGAAACAGAGGGAGAAATCGTACTTGATTTTCATTTTGGAGATATTGCTTTGGCAGAAAACTTGTGTGACTGGTTAAAAAAGAATGTTGCTTTTTCATATTATGGCGAGGAAGGTTTTTTGCCGTTTTTGAGTCCGCAATATAAGGATGGACGTATTTATTTATATAAAGATAAAAAAATGCCTGCATTTGTGAAAGGGATAATAGAAGAAAAGGAAAGTTATTGGATTTGCATGGAAGTGAAAAGGATGAAAGCAGGACATGCCATTAAATTTCCAAGCATAAGTCTTGTTACAAGGGCTAGTCATATGCTTCCTTCTTTCATTTATGATGGCGAAAAAGAATTAGAACGTGAAATGTTTATGCCGTTTGGAGAAAAACCTTATCCTTTTAGAGAATTGTATATCGCTTCTGATGAGGTGTTTTCTAAAAAAAATGCACATATTCAATTACATTTTCATTTGGAATGGTTGGAATATGCAGGAGAGATTACATCACCTGAAAAACCCGCTAAATGGAAAGCCGTTATGCATAAATCAGAATTTGAAGAAAAAGTATCTCCAAACATTATGATTAACATGGTTGTTTGGGAATATTATAACGGCTTGGGGTGGAGTAAAATTCCTGAATCCAAGCAGTATGAAACCTTGTTTCGTAGGGAAGAAGAACAGGGTAGTATCACAATGCACTTGATTTGTCCTGGGGATAGCAAGCCGTTTTTGGTGGCGGCAAAAGAAACTCATTGCATTCGGGTTAGAGTGATGAAAATAGAAAATTTATATATGGCGGACGGGGTTTACATAACACCGGTTATCAGCAATATGACGATGGGGTATGTTTATGAAACAGATAATATAATGCCGGAATATGCGTATGCAAAGAATCAAATGGAAGTACGGGCAATCAATTGCAGCAGGGAATTTACGCCTTTTATAAATACCTTTGAAAACCGTAATATGTTGTATTTGTTATTTTCAAAACCCTTACAAGAAGCCATGATTCGTATTTTATTTGTTTTAAAAGAAAGCATGCATGATGAGGGCATACAATATGTCTATGAATATTATGGAAAAGATGGTTTTAAAGAACTGCGCGTAATAGATGAAACATCGCATTTTACTAAAACCGGCATTGTCACTTTGGCAGGTGAACATGACTTTTCCAAGCTTCGTTTATTGAAAGAAGAAGGATATTGGATGCGCATATCGGCAGTCGATAAGAGGCAAAATGTCACTCAAAAACCAATGAAGCTACCTTGCATTACAGGAATGTACATCAATTCTGTCAAGGTGAAGGCGACAGGGGAAAACGGAAAAGCAGGGAATCTTTCAAAAGGCATGGTTTGTATCCTTCCTCGTTCTTTAGGATATGTTAAATCAGTTTGTAATTATGAGGAGATGACCGGAGGGTTTGACCAAGAAAATCAAGCACAAGCGTTATCCAGAAATGCCGCATGGGTCAAAAATCAAAAAAGGGCAGTGACTGCAAGGGATTATGAGGACATGGTGCGAACAGAGTTTAGAAACGTTTTACAGGTGAAATGCTTTTCGGGAATGGATGAAATGGGCTTTTGTAAGCAGGGACATATTACATTAGCCGTTTTGGCTGAAAATTATAGAAATGAAAGCAGAAATTTTGAAGCATTGAAAGAAAGTATTGTTCAATATTTATTAAAACATATGGATAGGCGTTTATATGATGAAGGAAGAATGCATATTGTAGAACCTGTATTTTTAAAAATGAATACTTACATAAATGTGGTGTTAAAAAGCAATCATCGCATGTATCAAAAAAAAGAAATGATAAAGGAAAAAATCAGTACATTTATCAATCCTGTTACCGGTAATTTTGATGGGAAAGGGTGGAGAATCGGAAATCTTCCGACTGCTTTGCAAATTCAAAATGCGTGTAGTCAAATGAAAGAAATACAATATATTAAAAATGTCAGCTTACAAGAAGAAGACAAATCAAGCCCATTTATCATAGGAATTGACGGAACGCATGAACTTAGCGTGGGGGTATGATATGCTGTCGGAAACAATATTGGATACAGAAAGTTTTCATGAAATATTAGAAGAAGCAAAAGAAGAAATTACAAATATTTATCCGGCATGGACAAATTATAATCTGTCGGATAGTGGTATGGCGTTTTTAGAGCTGTTTGCCTATATGACGGAAATGCAACAGTTTCATTTAGACCAAATAGGAAATTCTCATCTGCTTTCGTATTTGCACATATTAGGAATGCAGCCGGAAGGAATGAAAGCTTCTAGTGTATGGGCAAAAATTGAAGATGCCGACAGAGGTTATGATTTGTTAAAGGGTTCTAAGGTACAAGCAGGCTCTTTGATTTTTGAAGCAGTAGAAACGACATATGTGGAGTGTTCTAATGCCATATGTGAAGAGAATCAAAAGACGTTTTATCCGTTTGGGAAAATGCCAAAAGTCAATGATTTTTATGATATTTCTTTGCAGTGCGAACTAAAAAAAGATGTGAACCATACTTTATATTTTGATATGAAAACTGAATATCCTGTTAAAAGGAATCCTATTAAAAAGGAGTCATTTATTCCGCCGGCATCAATCAAACTGCAATATTTTAACGGCGTTTATTTTCAAGATGTTAAGATTTTAGAAGATACGACGTTTGCATTATTACAAACAGGCATTATCAAATTTTGCTTTGCAGATTGCATGAAAAAAGAAAATGGACAGTTTCAATTAAGGTTAAGTTTTGTAGGCGGAGAATATGATACGGTTCCATTCATCAATAGCATACAAATGAATATGGTGAAGCTGATGCAGTATGATACGATATGCGAATATGAGGAATTTACATTACAAAAAGACCAAAAGGATTTTTATGAAATCAGCTCCGATTCTTATTATGCACTTTGGGGAGATTTTGAAGTTTATATCAAGGAAGCAAGCGGATATTGTAAAACTAAAAAATACGCTTCTTACATACAAGAGGAAAAAAGAATCTTCATATTTGCAAAGGAAGTGTTTGCAAAACTTTGCGGAGATATTCATGTTAGAATGGTATTCAAAGAAAAGAATCGGCAGGGAAAGTGTCATTATCTATCTGATAAAATGCCGAACCAAGAAATTGATTTGCCATACAAAAACATACTGGGGAGCGCATTTACAATTTGGGTTGAAGAAGACGATTCGAGGATATTTACGACATGGACACGTGTTTTAGATTTTGGTTGTTCAGGCATTACGGATCGGCACTATACATTAGATGAAGAAGAAGGCATTTTACGGTTTGGAAATGCAAAACAAGGAATGATACCCGAAGGCAGAATTGAAATCATACAATGCCGCATATGTGAAGGCAAAAAAGGAAACATACAAAAAAAACAAATTAATCAATTCTTACATCCTGCATACTTAGGAAATATTACAAATCCGAAACCTGCAAAAAATGGAAAATATGCAGAAACGATTGAAGTCTGCTTTATGCGATTCAAAGAAAATATGGAACAAACAAAACGAGCAGTCACTTACGAAGATTATGAAGAAATCATAACACAAACGCCTGGACTTAGAATCAAGCAAGTAAAAGCATGGGCAGACCCTGACACTCCAAACACGACACAAATTGCAGTACAGCCTTACTCACCCAAACAGCGCATAACAGGAAAAACATTATTTGAACAATATGAAAAAAATATAAAAAAACACTTACTCAAAAAAACAATGTTGGGCACGCAAATTAAAATCAAAGCACCCGAATACATTGCGCTTAATATCAGACTGGAAGTCATGATTAAAAGCCGCTATGATAACGCAGAACAAACAATAAAGAAAAAACTAAGACAATACTTTGAAGAAAACAACACCTTTGGAAACACCATTATCTA
>Ga0082212_10010227_pt1 | contig 12034 bp, 7 predicted proteins | sample TergutNt197P3_FD_71548 | JGI IMG/M metagenome (GOLD analysis project Ga0082212, IMG submission 71548) | Neocapritermes taracua P3 segment gut microbial communities from Petit-Saut dam, French Guiana - Nt197 P3 | ecosystem: Host-associated > Arthropoda: Insects > Digestive system > Gut ... | reverse complement strand
GGCCCACCCCGTCCATACCGGGCATTTTCCAGTCGATGAAGTACAGGCTGTACGCGCCGTTATCTTCTATCAGCCGCAGGGCGTCCGCCGCGTTGACCGCCGTATCGCAGGATACGCCGAGTCTCTCCAGTATGCCCTTGAAATCCGACACGATAGCCGGATCGCTGTCCACAACCAAAACGCGAACGTCCTTCAACACCGCGCCTTCCGCCCCAAGCTTCAGTTCCCTTGACTCCCCTCGCACCAGTTTCACGGTAAAACTTATCGTCGACCCCTTACCGAGTTCAGAGTCGATCCAAATGTCCCCGCCCATCATCTCGACGATGCTCCTGGAAATAGCAAGCCCGAGGCCTGTTCCGCCGAACTTACGCGCCGTATGGCTTTCCGCCTGATGGAAGGACTGAAACAGTTTTTCCTGCTGTTCGGGGCTGATGCCGATCCCGGTATCTGTCACGCCGATCTTAATCTCGCAAACGCCGTCCTTCTCGCCCAGAAAGTATGTGTTGATCCTGATCGAGCCTTCCTCCGGCGTGAATTTCACGGCGTTGCCCGCAAGGTTCGTGACGACCTGAGCCAGACGCTGATCGTCGCCGACCATGATCTGCGGGATTTTTCTGTCGATATATATCGCGAAATGATGCTTCTTTTCTTCCATGCGGAAACTGATAACACTCGCGATCCGTTGGAACATCTTCTCAAAATCGAACGCGACCTCAGAAAGCTCAAACTTGCCGGCCTCGATCTTCGACATATCCAGAATATCGTTGATGATACCGAGCAGATGCTTTGACGCGTCGTTGATCCTGGCGAGGCTGAGCTCCTTTTGCTCTATGCCCGCGGCGTTGAGCCCAATGGTGGTCATACCGATGATCGCGTTCATGGGCGTTCTTATCTCATGACTCATATTGGCAAGGAAGTCGCCCTTCGATTTACTCGCGGCGTCCGCTTCGATCCGCTGTCTTTCCGTGTCCATAATGATGTTCTTCGTTTCGGTCACGTCGACCAGCGCCCCCGCCAGATGAAGAGGGACGCCGCTTTCGTCGCGGATCGCTTCGCTGTAGTCGTGGAAGTACGCGTACTCCCCGTTTTTCATACGGAGCCGGTACTCGATGTTATAAAACGTCTTGCCCGTTGTGTCGTTCAGATGCCCGTAAAACGCGTCGAAAACAGCTTCTATGTCGTCGGGATGAATAAGGTCGCTCCAACTGCCTATGACGCTCGGGAAATCGGTTTCATCATTGAAGCCGAGTATTTGCCTGAACTCGTTTGAATATACGATAGGGTAGGCCGGGTCGCCGGGATCTTCCTCCGTGATCTCCATATCCCATAAACCGATCTTCGTCGCCTGCACCACCAGCCCGATTTTCGCGAGTTGAAGTTCGTTCAGCTCATGCGCGCGGATAAGCTCGGCCTCCCTTTTGCGAATATCGGTCATGTCGTGTACAAAACCGACGATGGCATAGCTGCTCTCATAAGGGATCTTTCGAAACTCCACTTCCAAAAAGCGTTCCGCCCCGCCGAGATTGAGCGCGGTCTCAAATTTCACAAATCCGTTCTTGACCGCGGTGATCAGCCTGCCCGCAAGAGGGAGGGATTCCCGCCCGTCCGGCTGGAACCTGGGGATACTGTTTGCCATGCGGTCTAAAAACCCCGCGAGGGTCTCCTCCTTTGTTTCAAACCCCAAAAATCTCATGGCAGCGTGGTTGCAGTCTATCAGCCTGTAGTTGCTGTCGAACAGCACGTTGATGTCGGGATTTGAGTCGAGCATGGTCCGCATACGGTCGTCCGCTTCGCGGTTCTTCTCCATTTCCACGATCTGCAGATGGGCGAGAATGTTCTCGTCATGTTCGGTTTTCGCGTCCTCTTTAGACTTGAAAACACAGTTGCCGGGGATATTCACGCCGAGGGCGATCTTTCGCGCCATGCCGAGGCAGGTATCGCTGCCACAGGCGCTGCAGTCGATATGCTGTTTTTCGTAGTTATTTTTACCCAGCGACTCAAAAGCTTTACCGATATCGGCGTCCGTGATTTCCGGTAACGCGTAGGGTACGGGTTTATATTTTCTCAAAAACTGCTCAAGATCCAAAGTGTCGTCGAATTTCTTGTACAGCGACTCATAATACTCGCGTTTTCGTTCCCCGGTCGCTTTACGCCGGTTGACGTCCATCGTCTTGTCGATCTCAAACAGGTTCTTGTCATGCAGGCTTGCCGTGCCTATGTTGCAGCCTTCCTCGCAGTTGAGCACGTCGAACAGTTCGGGCAGGAAGTACTCCGGCGTCCGGGCGTACTGGTCCAGTTTGTCGTACAGGCTGAACCCTTCGGCTTTCGCGATATGAAGTTTCTTGCCCAGAAAGTATTCGATATTCTCCTTTAATCCGCCGGGCATCGGAAAAAGCGCGCCGAGTCCGCTTTCGTCGTGGTCGAAATCGGTTTCTTCTTCGGGAAGCGCGATGTTATTGGAGCTTAAATAGTCGAGCAGCCTCGCAAAAGTAACGTTATACTCGGCCAGCCCCGTATCGGCAAACTCAACTTTTTTGGCGATGCACGGAGACAGCGCGGCGATACGGTCGCCGATGGACTGATAGTTTTTCATATAGATCGAAGCGCAGGCCATAGGGCTGTGAACGGGCGACAGTTTCGGGAGCAGGTCGTGGTGGTACATCTCGCAATATGTGACGACGACCGGGCAGGGCTGGGTTATGATATGAGCCGCGTCATTTTTTTCCAGATACCGGACATGGCCCCATATGCATATATCCGCGCCGAGGGAAACGTCGTATATCTTGTTTACGCCGAGCCGCTTGAAGTATGTGAAAAGCCGCTTGAACTCCGGGATATTGGTCCTTATCGAGGGCGCGGCGATCAGCGAAACTGGGACTCCTTTCGCAATATCGTCAAAAAACCGCTCAAGATCGTCGGCGTAATACCGCGCGTCATGCTTGCACGCCGAAACGCAGCGGCCGCAGCCTATGCATTTTTCGTAGTCGATCTTTACCTTTATATTGCCGTCCTCATCCTGATAGGTGATGTTGACGGTTTCCATAGGGCACTCGCGCACGCATCTGTTGCAGCCCGTACATTTCTCGTTGTTCGATTTTATGATTTCGATCATGCCCCGACTCTCCTTATTCGCCCAACTCCTGCTCCGCCTCGCTGACGCGGCGGCGGCCGACTTGCCGCTCCGTTTATTCTCCGCTGCTACTCCGCAGGTTCGCCGACGCCTCGTAACCCGATCGCCCTTTCCACGGGCGTCATATAGCATATCCCGTGTACGCTGGTCTCGCGCCCGGCTTTATCGTCGATCCCCGCTATTATTTTTTCCGCCGTGCCGCTTTCAGTTATGACGATCACTATCTCCTGCTCATGGTCCAGAGTGATCCCCAGAAACGAGTGATGATGCGTCCCCTCGCCGCGCGCGTGAACAATAGTCCCGCCCGACCCGCCGGCGCTCCTTATGATTTCCATGATCTCGTCGGAGTGACCTGCGTTGGCGATAATGTAAAGCGCTTTCAATTCAGTTTCAGTATCCATTATTAGTTGATCCTTTTCTTACAGCTCCTTAATACGACAGCCCCACCACCGGAGTGGTGTACGCAATGCCGGTATGCGGGTTTTCAAAGTGGAAGTCGGAAGCCAGTATTTTGAAGATATCGTCGACCTCCGATTCCGAGATCAGGCAGGTGATAAGGACTTTGTTTTTCTCATGCACAAGGCCGAACATACTCATGATGTAGCCGGATTGGACCGCGCCCTTGCCATAGAAGACGTTTATGACATGCCCTCCGTTTTCGGTGATCATATCCAACAGCTTGTCCTGCAGTTTACGCCCCGCGATAATTACCATGTGATAAACGTGCGGTACTTCATCGTATACCATTTGTCAGATCATACCCTTCCTTATTCGGGAATCGCGCCGCCGTAACATTACCGTCTTTTCCCGGGAGTCGTAACGTCGGCGCCTGCGGCGCTCCGCAGAGCGCATACGCGGCGTCGGCGCGTCAACGGCGGCGCTTCATATTAATCCTCTTTATTATGTCCGGTCAGCGAGTCAAGCTCAAGCAGTTCCAGACGGTCTTCCCGTTCCCGCAGCTGTCTGAACCGCCTCTCATAAACGAGCCCCAGCGTCTGGACGGCGACCATCGGCATTACGGACATGAACGCTATTATCCCAAACCCGTTTGTCAGTATGGACACGGGGGCGCCGCCCGTTTCCGCCGCGTTCCCTACCGCCTGCGCGATACCGAGGGCGAACGGCGTCAGAAAGGCGGACGTCAACCCGCCCGCCGCGACGCCGCCGGAATCAAAGGCGAGACCGACAAACATTTTCGACGAGAACTTCATCATGATCAGCGCCGCGGCGTAAAGCGGGACAATGAACCACAGCAGGCTGATCTGTGTTATGATCTTTATAACAGACAGCACTGAGGCTATGCCAAGCGCTATAGCCAGTGTCATCCGGATCGTCATCTGCTTGATATGCCCGTTCGTGATCTCCTCCAGTTGGCGTCCGAGCACCGTGACGGCCGGTTCCGAAAGCGTTATCGCGCCTCCGAGCAGGAACCCGACCGGAAGCAGCAGCCACTTGAACCACCCTGCGCGATATCCGGCAAGAAACGAGCCGCCGATATGCTGTCCCGCGTACGCAAAGCCGAAGTCGACGCACGTCAGGAATATCAGATGCCCGATAAACACGGGGATAACTCCGAGCAGTATTCTGATAAAATCCCTCTTCAGCAGCTTTATCAGGAAGAACTGGAACGGCACGAAAACAAGCACTATCGGCAGAAGGGTCAGCAGGGCTTCGCGAAAATTAAACCCGGCTATCTGCGCGAAGTTGTCGACCGCGCCGGGATCGTAACCGACGTTGGGGATAGGGACGGCGCCGCTGTGCGAAGATTTGAACAAGATCCCGTATAGGAGTACCGCGAGAATCGGGCCCAACGAAGCGATACCGATAATACCAAACGTGTCGTCGTCCGTTTTGCGTTTTGACATTGTAGAGGAGACGCCGATCCCAAGGGCAAGCATGAACGGCACCGCGATATCTCCGGTAGTCGCGCCGCTGCCGTCAAACGCTATCCCGATAAACTCCGCGGGGGTAAAAACCGCGAGCAGAAATACCAGTATGTAAAACGCGCCGAATATGATTTTTATGCTGACGTCCTTTAGAATGCGGTACAGCCCCAGCCCCACGAACGCGCCGATCCCTGCTGACATTATAACTATCAGTACGCGTTCGTCAAGCAGATCGGCGGCAAGATGGACCTGCCGCGAGAACACAGTCAGATCGGGTTCGGCGATCTCCGCGAGCAGCCCGAATAAAAATCCGAAGAAGACGATGAAGGCCGCTTTTTTCAGCTTCACAAGCGATTCGCCCACCGCTTTGCCTATCGGCAGAATGCTGACGTCGAGGCCGACCAGGAAGATGCTTTGCCCGACTACGACGCCGGCGTATCCGATGATCAACTTCACGTAGTCGAACATATTCTCCATCGGCGCTATAAAGCAGCATACTATTATAGTAATAGCAGCAAGCGGAAGGGATGAAAAAAATGTTCCTTTCAGTACGTGAAATAGCTTCATAAATCCCCCTGACCCTCTATACATTGGTATTCTAGCACAAACTCAGCATAAAAAAAAGCAGATTATTTGTACCGCATTTGCGAGTAGACAAACGCGCCGCGTTGATGTAGAATATCGGTTGTAAGTAGTGATTCCCCTGCAACAACCGACGTCATTACGAGAAAGGAAGATTTGTAGCACATGAGCGTAATACTAAGCGCCAAAGGGCTGAAAAAAACTTTCCGCCTGTCGGCAAAGCAGCAAAAACTGCAAAACACGAAGGCGAAAGTCATAACCGCCGTTGACAACCTGTCGTTCGAGGCGTATAAGGGGGAAATATTCGGGCTTCTCGGGCCGAACGGCGCCGGAAAAACGACGACGCTCCGGATACTTGCGACCCTTATCAAAGCCGATGAAGGCGAGGCGGTCATCGACGGGTCGAGCATAAGGACCGAGCCGGAGAAAGTCCGCGCCAAGATCGGATTTCTGACAAGCGAACTGAAGCTCGAAGACTTCTTTACCCCGAACTATCTCTTCGACTTCTTCGCGAACCTCCACAGTATCGACCCCGATACGGCGCAACGCCGCAAAAACGAACTGTTCGCAAAATTCGGTGTGGACGAGTTCGCGGAGGTCAAGGTCGCGAACCTATCGACGGGAATGAAGCAGAAAGCGTCGCTTGTCATATCGATAGTCCATGACCCGAACATAATAATATTCGACGAACCGACAAACGGGCTGGACGTGCTGACCGCGAAGGTCGTCACGGACTTCCTTCTCGAACTGAAATCGCAGGGCAAGACCATCATCGTCTCAACGCATATATTCAGCCTTATCGAAAAGATATGCGACAGGGTGGGGATAATACTCAACGGAAGCATGATCGTATGCGACACAATAGCGAAACTTACCTCCGAAAAGCCGCTTGAGGACGTGTTTTTCGACATATTCGCAGAGAAAGTTGGAGGCGCGTTATGAAAAATATAGTTACCGTCATGAAAAAAGAATTCGCCCGGTTTTTCCAGGACAGGCGCATGGTCCTGATGACGCTTTTACCCGCGATACTCATCTATGTCATATACTCGTTCATGGGAACCGCAATGAAAAGCATGTTCGCGCCCGACGAAAACTATGTCCCGACAGCCTACGCGGTAAACGCGCCCGACACGATCTCGCGGATGATACAGGCGGTCGGCATCACATTGCAGCCTATAGACGCAAGTGAGATCGCCGACGTCAGGGACAGGATCGCGGGGAAAGACGTCGATCTGTGCATGGTTTTCCCGTCCGACTTCGACGCGCAGGTCGCGGCTTACGACGTGCGGACGTCGACCGGCCCCGCTCCGAACATCGAGATGTTTTTCAACTCCACCGATCCGAACTCAACGTCAGCTTACAGCACGGTCTACGCTATCCTCGACGCCTATGAAGCCTCGCTCGCGAACAAGTTCGACGTAAACAGGAGCGTCGCCGACGCGGATCAGGCTTCCGCCGAGGATGTATCCGCCAGTATAATATCCTCGCTGATGCCTCTGCTGATGATGATTTTCCTGTTCTCCGGCTGCGTGGGCCTGGCCCCGGAGTCGATAGCCGGCGAAAAAGAACGCGGCACGCTCGCGACGCTCCTGGTGACTCCGCTGGGACGCAGCGAACTCGCGGCGGGCAAGATACTGAGCCTCGCCACGCTGTCATTCCTGTCGGGTCTTGTCACCGCCGCCGCGACGATACTGTCTCTTCCGAAACTCATGGGCGGCGCCGAGGATATGATTGACGCGGGCATCTACGGCGCGGCGGACTACGCTTTTCTGGCGCTCATAATACTGTCGACGATACTGGTGCTCGTCGCGCTGATCTCCATCGTTTCAGCGCTTGCCAAAACCGTTAAGGAAGCGACTTCAAGCGTTATGCCGCTGATGATCCTCGTTATGCTTGTCGGCGTGACCGGTATGTTCGGAGGCGGCGCTCAGTCGAACCCGGCGTTTTACCTGATCCCGCTGTACAGCAGCGTGCAAAGCATGAGCGGTATATTCTCGCTCGACTATTCGGCGGTCAATATCGTGATATCGATCCTGAGCAGTCTGGTGTACGCCGTGATCGGCGGGTTCGCGCTGACGAAGATGTTCAACAGCGAGAAAGTCATGTTCTCAAGGTAGATTGGACGCCCGGTGAACGCGGGATCACCGGAGACCTCATCAGGCGGGACCCGCGAACCGGTCGGGGAACCGCGAATCAACCGGAAAGGCGCTGGCGCGTAAATGGACGTTTTCAACAGGCTCGCCCCGTTCATCCAGGACTTCATCTATCAAAACAAATGGGAAGAACTGCGCGGCATCCAGGTGGCCGCTTGCGAAGTCATATTCGACACGGACGACAACCTTCTCCTGTCCTCCGGCACCGCCTCCGGCAAAACGGAAGCCGCGTTCCTGCCGGTACTCACCGAGCTGTACAACGACCCGCCGAAATCCATCGGCGTCATGTACATCTCACCGCTCAAAGCCCTGATAAACGACCAGTTCAAGCGGCTCGAGATGCTGCTGCTCGACTCGAACATCCCGGTGACGAAATGGCACGGCGACGCTTCGCAGACCCTTAAAGATAAACTGGTCAAAAACCCGGACGGCCTTATCCAGATCACGCCGGAATCGCTGGAGAGCCTGATAACGAACAAGCGCGGGGCGTGCCTGCAGATGTTTTCCGACCTGCGTTTTGTCATCATCGACGAAGTGCATCAGTTCATGCGCGACGCCAGGGGCGTGCAGCTCCTGTGCGTACTTGAACGCCTGCAGAAACTGACGGGCGTCGTCCCCCGGCGCATCGGCCTGTCCGCCACGCTGGGAGACGTTTCAAACGCGCAAACGTGGCTGAACACAGGCACAGGGCGGGAATGCGCGGCCCCGATCACGGAAGAAGGGAAGAAGCGCGTCAGGATACACGTCGAGCGCTTCGTCAATTTCAGCGACGAGCGGGATTCCACGGAGCGGGACGGCAGCGGCAACGTAATAAACGTCAGCGCGAACGGCGCGTCAGGGACCCGCGAACACTACGAATATCTGTTCAAAATGACGCTCGACCAAAAGACCATCATATTCGCGAACAGCCGCGAAGAAATAGAACTCATAATGGCGAACCTGCGCGAGATAGCGAAGGAGAATAAATCGCCGGACGTTTACCGCGTGCATCACGGAAACGTATCGGCGCTCCTGCGGGAGTCGACTGAAGACGAGATGAAAACCGAAGACGAGAAGATCGTCACCGGCGCGACTGTGACGCTGGAACTCGGGATCGACATCGGCTCGCTCGACCAGGCGGTTCAGGTCAGCTCGCCTCTGACGGTCTCAAGCTTCGCGCAGAGGCTGGGCCGCTGCGGGCGGCGCGGGCAGATACCGCAGTTGCTGTTCACGTTCGTTGAGAACATCAGGATAAACAGCGACGACATGCTCGGCCCGATAAACTGGGAATTCATCCGCATGATAGCCATCATCGAGATATATACGAAAGACCATTGGCTGGAGCCGCTGTACCCGCACGACCACGCGTACAACCTGCTTTACCACCAAACGATGAGCCACCTCAAAAGTAACGGCGAACTCTCGGCCGCGGCTCTCGCGCAGGCCGTATTGACGCTTGGATGTTTTGACCATATCTCGCAGGACGACTACCGTCAACTGCTGTCGTATCTGATCTACACCGGTCAACTGGAGCGCACGGAGCTCGGCGGCCTGATAATAGGCAGAGAGGGCGAAAAAGTAGTCAACAGCCATAAGTTCCTGACGGTGTTCCTGTCGACGGACTATCTTCTGGTCAAAGATGAAAACAGGATGATCGGCACGGTGGACAAAGTGTACCCTGTCGGCACGCGCTTCGCGCTCGCGGGCATCGCGTGGGAAACCGTGGACGTCAATGAAACGGCGAAGGTAATATTCGTCAAGCGAGTTCCGGGCATATCCGTCGTCGACTGGGACGTGGATTTTGAGATCGACCTGCATACGGTGCTCGTGCGGAAAATGCGCAGCGTAATGCTCTGCGACGACGTCTACCCGTATTTGAGCGACCGCTGCCGCGACAGGCTTGAAGAGATACGCTATATAGCCCGCAACAGCGGCATTCTTGATAATCTGGTAACGCAGTTATCGGACATGAAATACGCCATATTCCCGTGGGTGGGGACGCGGCAGTTGTTTACTTTGCATTACGCGCTGCTGGGCAGAGGAATAAAAAACCGGCTGCTGTGGATATCGTCGATCTTCCTCGAGGCGGTGTTCGCGGGAACGGCGGAGGAACTCGAGTCCATCATTTTCGACATTCTGAATTCGGAGCCGGATCTGTACGGGCTCCCGCTGCCCGAAAAAGCGCAGGTCAGGGGCAAATATAACGAGTTCATCCCGCCGGACCTGCTGCGCAAGCAGTTCGTGGAGGACTATCTCGACTTTGAGGGGCTGAAGGCCGGGATCTGCTATTAGTCCGCTTAAAGGCGGGCGACCGGGACGGTCGCCCCTTCATGTCATTCTGAGCTTGCGAAGAATCTTACCATGATATTGGGTTTGATATTAGCCATTTTGGCTATTTTCACTTAAAAAATTTTATGGAGGTGCGTATGGGTAATCTACTAAAGGGCAAAGTCGCTATTGTCACAGGATCCGGACAGGGAGTCGGGCGCGCGGTGGCTATCGCGCTGGCGGATGAAGGCGCGAAAGTCATTACAAACAATCGCGCGCCGGTCTCAAAAAACAAGACCAACCAGCTTGACGACGCGAAACTGGCGCGCCTGTCCCGCGAAGACCGCGAATGGCTCGACGAAGAGCTTGAAAAACTCTCCGGCGACGCCGAGACGACCGCGGCGGCTATCAGGGCTATGGGCGGGGAAGCGACGCCGTGTTACGGAGATATCGCGGACTATAACGCGGCAAAAGCGATCGTTGATAAGGCAGTGGAAGTCTACGGGACAGTGGATATCGTAGTAAACGCCGCGGGCTCTTTCGGCTTCGCTCCCATTGAGAAGATCACGGAAGAATTATGGGACAAAGTCACGGCGTCGAAACCAAAAGGGTTTTTCAACGTCATCCGCCACGCCGTGCCTTATATGAAGAAAAACGGCTGGGGCAGGATCCTAAACTGCATCTCGGTAGCATTCCTGGGCAACCGGGTACGCCACGCCGAATACTGCGCGGCAAACGCAGGGGCCGTAGGTCTCACCCGGGGGCTTGCCTGGGAGTTGTTTGAGGACGGGATCACCGTAAACACATTCGCCCCCACAGCGAGGACGCGCGCGTCCCTCGATATGCAGCTGTTCAACAAGACGGTGGACGAAGACGCGATGTCGACAAAGGACGGCACGCCGCTGGCGATGTATAACGACACGCCTCTGCCGGAGTTGTTCGCCCCGTTTATCGCCTGGCTCGTGTCCGACGAGGCGAAGGATGTGACAGGTACGGTATTCCATACGTCAGGCGGCACGATAAGGCGTTATTCCGATCCCGCCGTCGTCGCCGAAATGAAGAACCCCGGAGGCTGGACAGTCGAAGACGTTATGAAAACCGCCCCGGAGACGCTGTTCAAGGATTACAAGAGTATCGTCAAAAGCTCCTTCGACCCTTACGCGGCGAAATAGCAAAAATCAGACACAGGGGGCGGAAAGCGGCCTTTGGCCGCCTTCCGCCCGTTATCCGATATCACGTCATTACATTTGCGCCCCCGTAGGGGCGGCCTTTGGCCGCCTTCCGCCCGTTGTCCGACATCACATCATAACATTGCGCCCCTGTAGGGGCGACCGTCCCCGGTCGCCCGCCTTCCGCCCGTTATCCGATATCACGTCATTTCATTTGCGCCCCCGTAGGGGCGACCTTTGGCCGCCGCTGCTGAAAAACATCCGAGCTTGTCATCCTGAACAAAGTGAAGGATCTTCCATTCAGCAAGTGCGGGTATGCGCAAGGAGTAGATTCTTCGCCTGTGGCTCAGAATGACACTTTATCAGCAGTCTCCTTTGGCCGCCTTCCGCCCTTACGTTTACATACTGAATGACACGCGCTCAGCGGGGTCCATCATGCGGACAAGTATCGTCGCCACCTCGCTGCGCATGATGTTGGCGTCGGGGTTGCAGTTATGCGCAGCGTCCACTCCCGTGAGTATCCCCGCCCGGTACATCTTGTATATCGCCGCCGCCTGCGGGTGTGTATAAGGCACGTCAGGTATCGGCCCGTTCGATATCGCGTTTATCGGGGGGAGCGCCTCATCCGGCAGGGCGTTTGCGAATATCTCTATGTAACCCGCCCTCGTCGCCGGGACGCCCCACTCGTAGTCATGGTCGATTATCCCGTTGTCCTTCGCGTAGTCCACATACGTCTTATACCACGGATTACCGCCCGTCGCGTTTACAAGCGTGACCGCGCCGTTCGTGTAGAGCTGATGCATACACGCCGCGAGTTTGATAGCCTCCGCGTATGTCAGCTTATCTTCCGGCATGTACAAAGTCGGG
>Ga0082212_10010226_pt1 | contig 12034 bp, 6 predicted proteins | sample TergutNt197P3_FD_71548 | JGI IMG/M metagenome (GOLD analysis project Ga0082212, IMG submission 71548) | Neocapritermes taracua P3 segment gut microbial communities from Petit-Saut dam, French Guiana - Nt197 P3 | ecosystem: Host-associated > Arthropoda: Insects > Digestive system > Gut ... | reverse complement strand
TAGAAGTTGAACCATTTGGGGATAAAGCCAAATTAATTCTAGCTTTAGATGTGAAAATTAATGGTGAATTGCTTAATAAAATCAAGCAATTAGGACATACTTCATGGGTTGAGCAAATGAAAACGTATAGTGAACAATTGATATCAGGCACAGCTTCATTAATAAAAAATATCAAATCTCCGTTCAAATTTACAAGAGAAGTGCAAAAAACAAGCACTGTAGATTTTTTAATTAAGCATTTTGAATTCAACAAACATGATATTATTGATTCAGAATTGTTTATTAGAAATTACTTGTGCGCTACGATTATTGATATGAAAAAATTTTATTCCAATAAACATGAATGGAAAGTTGATTATTTTAATAAAATTCCGTCTGTAATAGGTATTGAACCTATTGATTTTTTGTATTATAAATTACGTATAAAGCCAGAAAACATTGAAAACGAGAGTCTATTCATACGTAATTATATATTCGTGACTGCTGACGCTCGCAAGAACTTAATCGAAATTAAAAGGCGAATATCGGCTTTAGAAGCAGAAAATAGGCAGAACATTAGCAATGAAAAAGACTATGCAAAAGAACGGCGCGAATACTTTTTAGGAAAAAATAATGAAGCACAAAAAGAAATCGAAGATTGGTTAAATTCAAAACTTAGTGCTTTTCTTTTATCACTTTCATTTATTGATGATTTGATAAACAAAGGATTTAATCCTTTGTTGCATAAATTCTACAAATACTGTTTTGAAAAAGAACAGCATGACCCAAACCATGATTTTTCGACTGTTGCAAAATTTGGTAGCATCGTGTTTGATAGCGAATCCGCAGATACAAATGACCCCTTAAAATATTTCCGTCAAAGAGAAGCCCTAACAGAAAAATTTATCTCTTTGAAAAAAAACGACATATTATTGTATAAAAAAGAGTTGATTAAATATGTCGATAAAAACTCAATAATGACACTAATAGGAAAGTTCCCAGATATGTTCTTTTATAGCAAAGAGCGAACTGAAATATTTAACAGCTTGACAGAATTATTTAAGCAAAAGAAATATTCGACTTTTACAGTATTGGCAGTTTTACAAATAGAAGGATTATTTAATGATTATCTAACTATATGCGGCAAACAAGTAGATGGTTTTCTTGGGGAAAAAGTGGATACATCTATGAAAGGCAAAATTGAATTTAGAGAAACATATTCTTACTTTAGGTACGATATTAAAGTTTTAAGAAATGAAGTGGCACATTCTGGCATACTAAAAGCTGACGGCGACTCTGAGTTGGCTACATATGAGTTGATACTGGATTTATTCTGCATAATTAATATTATATCAAAAGCGTTTTCAGATAAATTTAACCCTTTCTTTTTAATTGCAGATAAAGTTTATGATGAAGAATGCGAAAATAAAGAAGAGGCAATATTAATGTGTTTATGGGATAAGAGATTCCTTTTGAATGATGCGTTTTGGGATGTGTTGGCAAACCCCAATTCATATAAAGAAGAAATGGAATATTTTAGACCAAGAGACATACCAAGCGATGCGATGCACTTATGCGAGATGGCATATGATATTTTTAATTGCGTTAAATCAAAAGAGTTTTGGCAATTGATTTTAGAACAGAGTGCATATTGTCAAAGTGAACAAGATTCTACTGGGGATTCTGAAAGTTTCATTTTAACTTTATGCGAAAAATTAGAAAATTCTCTTGTGTGCGAGGATACTAAAAAACTTTATGATAAGGTGAAAGCAACAATTAACTCAAAGGCGAATACATAAATCAATATATTAGTTTAGGCAGAACCATTAATGCAAATAATTCTTGATTACACTTTCAGAGGATGTGTCGGAAAGCTCCTTTCTGTTGGGGTTTCCCAACACGCAAAAAGGTTCAAGTCCCTTTTTCCGCATTCGGTTTAAGGGTGGGAAACGTTGTGAAATCAACGTTTCTGGGGTTATCTAAAAGATGTAACAACATCCTTAGCTAAATCCATACTTCTTCCTGGCAAGCCGATAAACAAATAAAATTATGTGTTTGCTTATCAATTCTGGCAAAACCGTCACACACGACAAGGGGCTTAATCGCATTTGATTATACAAGTGGGGGCTTATTTTCTTTAAATGTGCCCAAAGCTGCCGTTGTTTACGTTTGTTTTCTTTCGCATTATCAAGTAATAATAAAATCGATGAAATCATCATCATCATTGACATATAATTCGTCATATATTTAGCAAGCTTCGGTTCTTGTTTTCGAATTTGGAAAAGGTCATGGGATTCTATCATTAATTTTGTTATCTTTATTTGCTGATCAACGCTTGAAACCATAACGTTTTCATTGACTGATTGATTTTTGCGGCCAATTAAATAACGATACAAGTCAATATTCAGATAATAAAGGTTTCTAACCGATGGCAAAGGTTTGTAAACAAATAAATTATCGACATAAAATGCATGTTTGGGCAATTCAATTCCACATTCACGTAAAACATCGGTTCGATAAATAACCGAATGCATAAGAAGATACTGCGATACATTAAAACGATTAATTTCATTCCATCCAAATACACGGTCCTGCGGAAATACATTAACATACCGCATTGGCCTGCTCCTTTTTTCTAAAGCACGCTCATAGACATAATTGCAAATTAGCATATCAATCGTATCATTCTTTTCTGCAAACGCTTCAAGGAATTCCATTAACTTCTTCACCGCGTAAACATCAACCCAATCATCAGAATCAACCACTTTAAAGAAAAAGCCTTTAGCATAGCGAAGACCTTGATTAATCCCTTCACCATGGCCTCCATTCGATTGATGGACTACTTTTATAAGTTCCGGATACTTGTCTGCATATCGATCACATATTGTCCCGGTATTGTCTTTTGAGCCATCATTAATCAAAATGATTTCCGCTAAGCTTCCTGCATGCAAAAGAGAATCAATACATCGTTCCATATATCCAGACGAATTGTAACAAGGTACCACGAATGTAATTAATTTCATTGTCTTTCCTCAAAAGTGCCCTTGATAGCTTTAAGGCTTTCTCAGTTACTTCCTTAAATTGCTTGCAAATTGCCTATTTGCTCGACTCTTTTTTACCCATGAAGCTATAAAATTACCGATGCCGCTAAAAAAATGACCATTGACAATTCTGAGTATCGCCAAAACCATGGAACGATCAACCATCCCATTCATCATTTTAGCAATTCCACGAAAAGGCATGTTATATAAAAATAAGACATTCATATCCGGTTTCCCTCTCACATTCGCCTTTTTTATCTTCCAAATAAAGAATTTGCAAACTAATCTCGCCAGCAGGCTTCGTGAATAGCTCATCTGAGACAATGTATCATTCATCTGAAGCGGGGCGGATTTATCCCATTTCGCTGATGGAATTTTTCGGTTCAGTAAAGCTTCATATTCAAAATCCGAAATGTTTTGAATATTTCCACTTTGATATGATGGCATTCGCTCTTTATCATGTGAGCAATCACATGTACCCTCTAGTTCGATGTTTACGGTCAAATGAATATCTCGTGAAGATGAACCAACATATATCTCGTATATACCAGGTTCGATTTCAAAGCAGTTGTTATCGCAATTATAATAACGAAATGCCTTATCATCTAGTTTAATGATAATATTTTCGCTTTGGCCCGGTTCTAGCTTGACCTTTACGAAACCTTTCAGCTCTTTTTGCGCCCGAAATATTTTACTGTCTTTCTTACCAACATATACCTGACAAATCTCTGCCCCTCTGACTTTTCCTGCATTTTTTACATGAAAAGATATATGTGAAGTATCAGCAATAATATCTGAATACGCAAATGTTGTATAGGATAGGCCGTAACCTAACGGGAACCTAACGGGAATACTGGCGGTATCATAGTATCTGTACCCTACATAAATCCCTTCGCGATATTCTGCGGTATTCTCTTTACCTGGATAATAGTTATAGCAAGGGGTATCCTCATACGTATATGGATAGCTTTCGGCAAGTTTGCCTGACGGGCAAATCTGTCCTGTCAAGATATCCAGCATCGCCTGTGCACCGGCCTGCCCGCCAAGATAACCATGTACCAAGGCCTTACATGAATCTAACCATGGCATTTCGATTGGTGCCCCACCGCATAGTATAACGATTATATTTTGGTTTATTCGTGATAATGCTTCTAACAAATCCGTTTGATTTTGACGCAGCATCATATTTTCTCTATCTAAGCCTTCAATTTCCAGCATTTCATCCATTCCAATGAAGAGTAGGACAAAATCGGCTTTGGCGGCAAGTAAAAGGGCACGTTCCATTTTGACTTCATCTTTTTTACCGCTGCGGTCAAACCCTGCTTCGTAACCAACAAATGTAAGTTCATATTCAGAAAGGCAATCCAGGGTTGTGTCAATCCGTGTCGGGCTAACCATGCTTGAACCTGCTCCCTGATAACGAGGAGTTTCAGCGAAATCACCAATAACTGCCACTTTTGCATCCTTAATAAGTGGCAAAATTCCACTCTCATTTTTCAATAGTACAATTGATTCACTTGCCGCATTGCGTGCCAGATTATGATGGTTGTCTATATCAAAATCTTTCATCTTGGTTAAATGTCTTGAATTTTTGATGCGCATTACAACTTCTAAATATTCATCGATGCTCTTATCAATGACCGACTCGGCTATTCTGCCCTCACGAATTGCATTCAAAAGTTCTAAGTTGCTGTTATGGGCAGTTGCGGGCATCTCTACATGGCTTCCGGCTAAAACTGCCTTAGTATGATCGTTGCTTCCTCCCCAATCCGTGACAATAAATCCGTCAAATCCCCACTCATCGCGTAAGATATCACGCAAAAGCCGCGAATCCTCATTTGCATAGATGCCATTTAATTTATTGTAAGCAGACATCATGCAATGTGGCTTGGCTTCTTTCACAACTATTTCAAAACCGGTTAAATATATTTCACGGAGAGTCCTTTCATCTACGATTGAATCGCTTGCCATCCGGCGCAGTTCCTGATTGTTGCCCGCAAAATGTTTCGGGCAGGCTGAGATACCATTTTCTTGGATCCCTCTCGTAAATGCGGCCGCCATCTTACCGGAAAGATATGGATCTTCACTGTAATACTCAAAATTTCGCCCACATAAGGGACTTCTCTTTATATTAAGTCCTGGACCAAGCAAGACACTAACCCTCATGGCTACTGCTTCTTTGCCAATTGCCTCACCTACTTGTTCCACCAATGACTCATCCCAACTGTTTGCCAGCGTTGAGGCAGCCGGAAAGCAAGTGGCCGGTAAGCCTTTATTCAAGCCTAAATGGTCACTTTCCTTTGCTTGACGACGCACACCGCCAGGACCATCAGCAAAGCTTAAAGAAGGGATATCCAATCTTTTAATTTCTCTTGATGTCCAAAAATCCGCACCGGTTAACAGCGAAATTTTCTCATATAAAGTCATTTGCCTGATAAGTGCTTCATTCTTCATTATGCCACCCATCAGATAACTGCATCATATCCGTTTTGTCTTTTTTCATTACGATGAATTTGAGAACCGGATACATAATCATGACTTGAATCATAATATTTAATGCGTTCGAAATATTTGTTGCCCATGTATTGCCGAATCTCATTGTTAGTGGATGCATAACCAACGTTGGTACATAAAGGCATATTATATATACAACGACCACGAAGAATATATATATCACAACATTTAAGCCAATCTTGTTATTTGCTCCAAAAACTAGTTTTCGCTGAACAATGAAATTTACTGTTTGTGCCGAGGCATAACTGACCAGAAAAGATAAGAATCCACACAAGCCCCCACTCTCTATCGAATAATCAAATATCCAAAAGCTAAAAGCTTGGTCGCTAAAAGCTCTAAAAAAAAATCCATTTCCAATATTTAGGACAACGAAGTTCGTTATTGTCGCAATATTGGCAAGAATGTTAAACATGATGAATTCAAAAAGACCAGGATGTTTTTGTTTGAAAATTATAATTTTGTTCATATTACTGCCACCCTTTATATAATTCAAAGGCCATAAAATCAATTTTACCTTTGCCACTGAATTTGAAGTATAGAGGATAAATTCCACTTAAAGCACCAAAGCTTGCCGAAAAAGTTTGATAGGTTCTATTCACTCCGCTTAATTTGATGCGTGCCTTTATATCATTAAAATCAGGTTCAGTTGACAATAAAAACTCGCCGCTCGCATTTCCGCGAACTGTTGCTGAAACTTTATTAATATTAGTCAAATTGAAATACTTAAAACCTGCAACCGCGCCATCTCTCATGTTGGCGATATATTGCTGTTCATCTTCATAATGCCCATCTTTTACGTCTTGAGTGAAATATGGATGCAATCTAAGCTTTAATTTCGGAAGCTTCATATCATATCGCCTTGTGCCTTCTGATGACCATAGATTACAAGCAATCCGTGCGCAGTACGACCCTTCTCCAAGCAGTGCCCCTTCATTTAAGCCGCAGCTCGTGATTTCGGCTTGCGCAAAATGTCCATCATCATGCATTATTAAGCGTTCAGCGCAAGCCTGACGGGAGTATGAATGCCGGTTCGTATGACGGTGATAGAAAACATACCAACTCCCATTTAGATTAACAATCCCACCATGTGTATTCCCCAGATAGTTTCTCGCCCGGCTTTCAGATTCACGCCCATTTAGCCCAATATCCCCGATGCTAATGATGGTTCCGCCATATTTAAACTCTTTATCCGGATAATCGCTGATTGCATAGCAAAGCTCATGATTGCGTTTCGCAGAGTAAATGAAGTAATACTTATCATTTATTTTTCGCATCGAAGCAGCTTCGAAAAACTCATGCCCATAATACGGCGAATCCGGTTTGGACTTTGTCGGCAGTATTTTCATTGGCCCTGCTTTGATGGTAAGCATATCAGCTTCAAGCTCAAAAACGACAGCGGTGTCATTATCTAGTTTTTTCATTCGCGTGACAATTACGGGAACCGGTCTTGCAAAACCAGAATATAGATAGACTCTATTGTCATCATCGACGAAGATCCCCGGGTCGAAGGGAAATGGTTCATTGGCTTTAGTACCCCATATATGCCCGTCCGGAAAACGGATGTGACCAAGGAACTGATATTGTCCCGCTGGGGTATCGCAAACAGCCACACTCATAATACCTTTAAAATCAAGGGCATAATAAAGATAATACTTCCCATCCGGAGCCATAATCACATCAGGGGCAAAAAGCAATCTAAGCCTTAATTTATTGGATGGGTCTTGCTCCTTTCGGTATATGATGCCTTCATAATGCCAATCAGATAAATCAGAAAGAGGAGCAGACCAGCAGGCATAATCATTCAGGCAAAACATCGGAGCATTAAAACGGTCATGGGAACCATAAACATATAGACGGTCTCCGAATATCCTTGGTTCACCATCAGGTATATACTCATAACTTGGAAGATATGGATTGAAAATCTGCTTTTTCATTTAACCACCCGTTTTCATCCTATTGCTCCATCATCCAAGTGCGTGAGAGGGCATAGAGAATATTTTTGCTTGATCTTGCCAAGCTGCGAGTTGCTTCAATTTGTGTTTCCGGGTCATTTGCCGCCTTCGCAAGCTTTTTCGCATCAGAACCAAAGATGAATCCTAAGCCCATTGCGTGAAAACCATCCAGTGACATATTGCCGCCGGCATAACCTGCCATCACCGGATCCATGTACGCGACCATTGCCGCATCCGAGACGACTGCGCCACGGAAACCCCATTCATTGCGGAGAACCTCTGTCAGTAAACCATCATGAGCCCCTGCCCACTTTAAGCCAATGTAGTTAAATGAAGACATCGCACCCATTGCGCCGCCATTTTTTACCGCCATTTCAAAGGGTTTTAAGTATATTTCGCGAATCGCTTGCTCATTTGACCAGGTAAATAACTGCGAACGACAGTTCGACTCCCTGTCATTCAGGGCAAAATGCTTGATAAAGCAGATGACTCCTTGTTCAGTAACACCACGCACGACATTTCCGGAAGTTTTCCCGGCCAGGACTCCATCCTCACTGTAATATTCGAAATTCCGTCCGTTAAACGGAAGCCGATGGGTATTCATTGCCGGAGCATACCAGCCGGCGAATCCCATTGATTTTGCCTCTTTGCCGGCACTGGTTCCCATCAGATAATAAACCTCTTCGTTCCAGCAAGAAGCAATTACCACCGGTGAAGGATAGGTAACACCACTTCCGTTTTTGCCCATCATCACGCCTGCGTATATCGATGCCGTGACACTGGAAGGGCCATCAGGCGTATATGCACGGGGGATGCCAAGGCGCTTAAGCGGTTCAATATGGTATCCGGCATTACCGGCCAAATTTGCCATTTCAGCAACGCTCAGCTGCGATATGAACGCATCCCATTTCGGATCATCATAGGGTACATCCGCCATATCACTTAGCATGATTGTAGTACTAAGCTTAACTTTCGTACTTGGCATGTCTGCGGCAGTTAATCCAAGCGCAGCATCGCTCGGTACAGAAACCTTCATCGCATCCAAAACATCCTGTGAAGCAACGAAATCCTCTTGCCTGGGGCCGGTAAAAGCGCGTGATTCAGGATTCCAGGCGCGTGTCAGGTAATCACCGTTTCCATATGCATCGGCAAACTGGGTCGTTGCCGTCTGATGATCACTTGCCCGGCTTCCGTTATTTGCATCATTATAGATAATCGTATCGTTTAAGCTAAAGATCACGGAATCAACTAAATCATGGGAGCCATTGCGAAGCATAATCCGGTAATCGCCTTTATCCAGCACATAACCGTGATTTACTTTATAATCGTAAGAAGCCATATCTTCTACAACAAAGCTCAGAGAGTATCGTTCTGTCTGTCCGGGGGACAGCTCGTTTGTTTTCTTAAAAGTAATTAAATTTACGGTGGCTTTTTCGATTTCGCCGTTATATGGCGGGTCATAATAAATTTGGATGGCATCTTTGCCAGTCCGGGTCCCGTTATTGGTCACATCAACCTGAATCGTAATCAGGCCATTTTCTTCATTCATTGCGACGATATTTTTAGCAAATGATGAATAGCTTAATCCATGCCCAAACGGAAATGCCACATCAGCATGATAATCATATGTAGGATCCGTATCATGGCGGGTTTCAAAGTACTTGTAACCAACATAAATACCTTCGCTGTAATTTACAAAATACCCTCCTTTTTTCGGCCCGTTCGCGTAGCGGAAGTTATCCTTGCCAAACAGGTCATTTCCCGGCACACCCCACGTTCCGTCTGCTTGCAGGTCATTGTAGTTATTGGCAGCCGGGGCAGCCATTGTGTTTTTTAACCATGTGCTTGACAACCGTCCGGAAGGATTTACTGTTCCGTTCAGTATTTTTGCAAAGGAGATAAGACCGGCTTCACCAGGAAAACCAACCCAAATCACACTTTTTATTTCGGGATAATCCGCTAAAAATCCTAGCTCGATATTATTCGCCGTATTTAATACTAAAATAACCTGATCAAATTTCCCGCAGACAGCATCAACAAGTGCCAGCTCATTTTTCTGGAGCGCAAGCTCATTCGGCGTGAAATCGTACATTTCACCGCCGCCGCGCCCCAAAACGATCATTGCGATCTTAGAAAAATCATAAGCGTGGTCTAAGATTGTCCGGCCATCACTATAGTAACTTGTATTCGTCCATACATCGGCCGGCATTTCCGGCAAAAGTGAGTTTCGAAACTCCAGTTCGATAAATTCATTATCCGAGAAATTTTTTGGTTCCTTTGCTTTTGAAATGGATGCTTGGCCTTTTTGCGTATAATTATAGTAAAGGTAAAGCAAATCGTCGTTCAATATAAAATTGCCATCCGCACCGGTAAGGGCTTCTTCAAACCTGACACATTCACTTACATCCGATGAAGCTGAACCGCCGGCATTAAAAACTGGCAGAACGCTTCGGGTTCCGAATACATTGAGATTGATTTTGTTGGCGGCGGTAGCTTCTAAAGGCAATAAAGAATCATTGTTTTGCATCAAGACAAATCCTTCATTGGCAATCACCTTCGTGACTTCAAGCGCCTGCGCATGAACCACCTTTACATTATCGCTATCCTTCGCTAGTGACGAACCAATCCATTGGGTTGCGCGGGATAAAAAAATGGCCCAAACTAAAACAAGAACCAAAATAAGACCGACAAAGCATCCAAACCCTTTACCTATCCCACCCAGAATTCGCACTATTAATGGTCTTTTCTTTTTTCTTGCTTTTCTTTCTTGGCGGCTTTCCTTTTTTGTCTTTTTTACGGATTGCGTTTCGGTAATCTTTTCAACGACTTCACTGTTATTATTATTGTCATTACTCATGGTTTATCCTCCAGGCATGATGATGGCGCAGTTAGATGGCCATTAAGTGAATAAGGTGTACGCGTCAAATACGCTTACCTTACATGATAGCATAATCCGATTTGTTTTTATCATCCTTTACGTAACCTGTTGATATTTCTTCGTAACTTGTAAATAGCGTCGCCCGGCGGCGTACACATAACGTCTGCTGGCGCAGTCGTAAGAGAATTGCTAAAGCAATTCTCGCAGAATGATTTAATTGGTTCGCGCAATTTCCTATCCGTTATTCACTGTTCAGGCAGTGGGATGATCAAACGTAGAATAAACCAACTATCTTCGATATTGATTGTCAGATTCCCTCCATATTTCTCAATCGAGCTTTTAATGCTTTTTATGCCAAATCCGTGCATCATCTTATTATCTTTCGTTGTCTTAGGCAATCCTTCCTCAAAACTTGGTTCATTCTCTATGTAATTCTCAATTCTGATCATCAAAAACCTATTTTGCGAAAAAACAGCAACGCGAATCAGCCGTTTATCTTGCATTTCAAGTTTTTCAACGCTTTCAATCGCGTTATCCAAGGCATTGCCAAAGATACTGCAAATATCCATAACATTAATGAAATCAAGCAATTCGCCATCAGCAATGCAGGTGATATTTACCTTCTTTTCCAAACACTGAAGCTTTTTTCCGGTTAGTAATGTATCAAGTACTACATTTCCAGTCTTGTTCTGTGCTTCATACACAGCAATAGCCTCATCAATTTCCGCTAGATATGATTCTCGTTTATGCGGATCACTTGTCTTGCGGATCACCTCAATTTGGTGCTTCAAATCATGGTGCTGTTTTTGGATCAGCTCAATGCTTTCTTTTGTTTGCTGATAATTAATATTTTGCCTGACCAGAATACTATTTATCGCGTCCAGTTCATATTTAAGATGTACTTCACGCCTTTGTTTTTGCTGGGCAAAAAGGATTGTAAAGCCGCTAAAATCAACTAATGTTCTGACCGTCAAGATGCCGGCCCCAATCGATCCGGTAAACGCGGTATCTTTAAAAGCAAATGTCATATTGCTAATTGCAAAAGCTGATATCGCAATCAGAAAAGCACTTGTAAAGTCTTGAAAGCTGACTCCTGGCTTCGTATTTTTAGGTATTTGCCTCGATTCGATGCCGCCAATAATGAGAAAAACCAAAAGATATATCGTTCCCATAAAGATAAATGATAATGTTTGGCTGCCATTATTATTTTGCAGAATTGTATGAAAATAAACCTGCCAATGCAAAGATGCTGCTAATTCCGCTGCGATAAATGCCCTGGCCCAGATGTAACCTGCGTCCCATACTGATACATCACTACAAATAATGATAAAAAGAAACATGAGGGCCATTCCGGCCATCATCCACGGTATCCATAATGCCAGCGGAGCCGCCTCGCCAATCTGATGAACAATGATAAATGCACTAAGAAACAATAATGAGGTAAGCGCGATATATCTTTTTCTAATTCGCTTTCCAAGAATCAGGATATAAATAAGGCAAGACATCCACTCAGCAATCGCAGTATGCAGCCTTGGCAGATCGGGAATTGCTTCTATTATCATCTGACCACCCCTCCTATGAAATCAGCCAGTGCTTCCATAAAAAGTTTACGCTTTGGTCGGCTTATTTGCAATTCATGGCCAGATACCGTTACGATATTATCTTTTACT